>Ga0209322_10001289_pt1 | contig 14527 bp, 13 predicted proteins | sample Rifsed19ft1_FD_184013 | JGI IMG/M metagenome (GOLD analysis project Ga0209322, IMG submission 184013) | Soil microbial communities from Rifle, Colorado, USA - sediment 19ft 1 (version 2) | ecosystem: Environmental > Terrestrial > Deep subsurface > Rock core/Sediment | place: Rifle, Colorado... | reverse complement strand
GGGACAGGTATGGTATCTCGCGCGTCTGGCATACGGCTTGCAGCGAAATAGGATAAGGACAATGACTCGAGCCGACCGACAGGGGTAAAGGGAGATTATACAGGAGCAGTCGATGGCGAGGACCGAGCACAATCCTAAGCTTGCGGTGCAGGATCTGAAGGAATTCGATGAACAGGACCTACGGCAGCTTGAGAAATCGGGAATCACTCCGTACCACCTGGCCAGTTTCCTCGATTCCCTGCGGAACAATGTGAATCCCCGCTGCCTCACGGGGTGTGACGAGATGCAGGCTCAAGAGGAGTACTGCTGTACGTTCGTGTGATTCCTGCCTCCACCATGGTTCGATACGGGGTGCCTCGAGCGGCACTGGTGAACTGCGGGTTCGGAAAGGAGAAGAGGTCCATGGGTAGTGTGGCAAGACGTGGCGTCGTGATGGGCGGGCGGACCGTATTCCCGGGGCGTAGGAGAGCTAGGGGTGCGAGTCGGATGAGGGCACGTCCAGTCTCTACCGTCGCCGGTATCATCGAGAGGGCCTTGGAGGCAGCCGGAAAGAACGAGCACGCGGAGGCCCTTCTGGTTGGGCTTGGCGCAGCCGCCCTCTGTGTTCTTCTCGGGTATGCCATCGTGGCTCTCTCCAAATTCCAGGTGGGTCTCTTCGCCATCGTCCTCGGCTGACGCGGGCCGCCTTCGAACCTGGCGTAGAGGGCCGTTGAAGGGCCGACCGTCCTCCACCACCCTCCCCCAGCAGAAACCACTCCGGGGAAGCGGAGAATCTGAGGGGCTCACGCTGGCATGGAAGTCCTGAAGGATCTCGAACTGCTCGTCCTCTCCCGCTATTCGATCATCGCCGTCGAGACCTACGAAGAGGAGCGCATCGAGGAGATCCTGAGGCGCATTGCGGCCAAACTGGGGATCCCCCTCTTCATGTGGACCGTCACCAGAGGGCTCGAGCGGGTCGGGGCGGGGAACCCGATCTACGACAGCCAGCATCCCCTGAAGGCCCTGGGCAATCTGGCCGCCATCCCGGACGAGGGGATCTACCTCTTCAAAGATCTCCACCGGTATCTGGGGGAGGCCGACGTGGTCCGCAGGCTTCAGGACCTCGCCAGGCCCTTCGCCAAGGATCGCAGGGCCCTCGTCCTCGCGGCACCACAAATCACGCTTCCACCCGAGCTGGAAAAAATCACAGCCTTCTTCAGGCTTGACCTCCCCACGGAGCATGAGCTGAAGATTCTTGCCAAGAACGTCGTCAAGAACCTCTCCCAATCTCACAAGATCAAGGTGGCGCTTTCGTCGGATGAGTTCGACCGGCTGGTGGAAGGCATGAAGGGACTCACCCTTTTCGAAGCGGAGCGAGCCCTGACCAAGGCTGTCATCGAGGATCTGGCGCTGACACTGAAAGACCTGGACAGCATCCTCGAAACTAAGAGGGCGCTCCTCGAAAAGGACGGGGTCCTGGAGTACTTTCCCGCTGAAGAGGGGATGGGCGAGATCGGGGGACTCGAGAATTTGAAGCGGTGGCTGGCCAAGCGAAAGAAGGCCTTCACCCCGGAGGCCAAGCGGTTCGGCATCCCGGCCCCCAAGGGGATCATCCTCTTGGGAGTCCAGGGCTGCGGCAAGAGCATGGCCGCCAAGGCCATCGCCAGGGAGTGGGGGCTGCCCTTACTCACGATGGAGCCCGGACGACTTTACGACAAGTATGTGGGCGAGTCGGATAAGAACCTCGAGAAGGCCCTGACGCAGGCCGAGCGGATGGCCCCGTGTGTGCTGATGATCGATGAGATCGAGAAGGGCTTTGCCTACGGGGGCAGCTCGGAGGCCGATGCCGGGCTCTCCAAACGGATCTTCGGCCGGCTCCTGGGGTGGCTCCAAGAGCGCAAGACCTCTGTGTTTGTCGTTGCCACCTGTAACCAAATTGAGGCGCTGCCGCCGGAGTTGATACGGAAAGGGCGCTTTGACGAGATTTTCTTTATTGATCTTCCGAGGCAGGATGAGCGGAAGGAGATCTTCAGGGCCCACCTAAAAAAGCGGAAGCGCGATCCGGCCGCTTTTGACCTCGACGCGCTCGCTCACGCCTCGGAGGGGTTCAGCGGCGCCGAGATCGAGCAGGCGGTCGTTTCCGCTCTCTACACCGCCTTTGCTCATGGTGCCGACCTCGATACCCCCTTGGTCCTCGACGAGATCAAGGCGACCAGGCCCCTCTCGGTCACCCGGCAGGAGGAGGTCGCGGCGCTCCGCGCGTGGGCCAGTGGCCGGGCCGTACCCGCCTAGCCTGTTGGGTCTCCGGTTTGTTGGATCTGTTGGGGTTCACGGCAACGCGAGCGCCTCACCCGGGGCGACCCTTGAGGGGGCTTGCCCCCTGTGGTACAGTCAGCCGGCGAGAGACGACAAATGATCTCGGCGGACCGGGAACACTGTGAGGCGGCACGGGTCGCGGCGAAGGAGGCGGGCCGGATCCTGATGGAGGGGTTCGGGCGCCGTCCCCAGGTGTACTACAAGGGGCGGATCAATCTGGTGACCGACGTGGACCGCCGCTCGGAGGCCGCCATCGTCGACTTCCTTCATCGGCGGTTCCCCGACCACACCATTCTCTCCGAGGAGGGTCAGGGCCATGCAGGAAAGGATGAAGCCCGCTGGATCGTCGATCCCCTGGACGGGACGACGAACTACGCCCACGGCTTCCCCATCTTCTCGGTCAGCATCGCCCTGGAGCAGCGAGGCGAGATCCGCTGCGCGGTCGTGTACGATCCACTCAGAGAGGAGTGGTTCACCGCGCTGCGGGGAGGGGGAGCCTGGCTGAATGAAGAGCCGATTCACGTCTCGGATACCGACCGGATGACCGAGGCCCTTTTGGCAACCGGCTTTCCGTATGACGTGAAAGAATCTCCCGAAAACAACCTGAACCACTTTCAAAACTTCATGGTGCGGGCGCAAGCGGTGCGGCGCCCCGGCGTCGCTTCTATAGACCTGGCCTATGTGGCGGCCGGTCGGCTCGACGGGTTTTGGGAGTTCAAGCTCAAGCCGTGGGATATCGCCGCTGGGGTCCTGCTGGTCAGCGAGGCGGGGGGCACCGTCACCGACTTCAGGGGAGGACCCCTCGATCTCTTTCGGGCAGAGATCGTCGCCTCCAACGGCCTGATCCATCACGCCATGCTTCAGGTCCTCGCCCTCGCGGACTCTGACACCGGACCCTGACCTCTTTCTTCTCGACCCAGAGACGACGTGGTGGCGACAATGAGGTGGATCTGACCCAGGTTGGCCAGGCTGTCGGCGTGGATGACGAGGTGCGAAGGTGAGCCTCATCATCGATATGCACATCCATATTGCATCCAAGGAGCGGCCTGACTGCAAGATCTCGAACGCGATGCTCAGTTTGCCCGCCTTCGCCTATATGGTGGTGGCGAATGGAATTAATCCTCTCGACCTCGCGCAGCGTTTTGACCAGACCATTCGAGAGCATATCCTGGGCGTGTTGAACACCTCCGCTACGGTCCAGAAAGGGGTTCTCTTGGCCCTCGATGCCATCTACAGCGAGGACGGGAGGCGGCTCGAGGAAGAGAGTCATCTTATTGTGTCCAATGATTATGTCCGCGAGCTGGCGGCTACTCATGCCAAGGTCCTTTTCGGTGCCTCGGTGCATCCCAATCGGGGGCGCAAAGCCGGTCTGGATGAAATCAATCGATGTCTCCAACAGGATCCCCGCACTGTCCTCTTCAAATGGATCCCCAATTCCCAAGTCATAGATCCCAGTGATCGCCGACACACCTGGTTCTATGAAAGGTTAGCGGAGCTCGGAGTGCCGCTCTTATCCCACGCCGGTCCGGAGTATGCGATTCCCCTCCCGAATCCCCAGGCAGATCATCAACGGCTGGGCGACCCGAGGAAACTCAGGCTGGCACTCGAGGTCGGGGTGACGGTCATCGTAGCGCATGCGGCCACACGATTCTTCCCCCTTGAGCCGTATCACTATTTGGATGAGCTGGCAGCAATGATGCAGGAGGCGGATCGGAATGGGCAGTGGAAACTCTATGCAGATATCTCCGCGATGTGCGTGCTATGCCGTGTCGGCACTGTTGGGCAGGTGCTGGAAAAGATTCCTCCTCACCGGATGGTGCTCGGAAGCGACTATCCCGTTCCTGTCAACGATATGCCACCCGTCTTGGTCAGGAATCTGACCTTCGAGGAGTATCTCGAGATCATCACAATCCAAAACCCTATCGAGAAGAATTATCATCAACTCCTGGCGATGGGTTTCCCGGCCTCGGCCGGTACAAAGGCCGCCGAACTCCTCCCGCCCTGGGCCTTGGGCTGACACACCGGAGGTATTCAGCCTTGCGTTCAGCGGGCGAGACGCTTCAGGAGCTGTTTCAGCGGGAGGGTGTTCAGGACGTCTTTTTTCTCGATCCAGGCGCGACGGGCGGTGGCGACGCCGAGATGGATGTGATCGAACTCTGCGAGGGCATGGGTGTCGGTATTGATGACGAGGGGGACCCCGGCCTCCTTGGCCCGGCGAGCGTGCGCGTCGTTGAGATCGAGGCGTAACGGAGAGGCGTTGATTTCCATGGCGAGCTGATGTTGCCGTGCGGCGTCCAGCAGCCGATCGAAATCGAGGTCGTAGGGCTCGCGCTCACCCAGGAGTCTACCGGTGGGATGGCCGAGCACCCGCACATACGGGTTACTGACGGCACGCACGATCCGCTCGGTCATCGTCTGTTGGTCCTGGCGGAAGGCGGAATGGACCGAGGCGATTACAAAGTCCAGTTTCGCCAAGACGCCATTGGGGAGATCCAGAGTCCCGTCGGCCCGGATATTCGCCTCGATGCCGGTGAGAATCCGAAAGTCCCTGAGGCCCTGATTCAGCCGGTTGATCTCTTCCGATTGCTTTGTCAGATCCTCCGCTGCGAGGCCGCGGACAATCCCTAGGCCCTTCGAGTGATCGGTGATGGCGATGTAGCGATAGCCTCGCCTCCGGGCGGCTTCCACCACCTCTTTGATGGTATGGGCCCCATCGCTCCATGTGCTGTGGACATGGAGATCCCCCCGGATATCGTCCGCCGTGATCAGGTCCGGCAGTTGCCCCTTCAGAGCCGCCTCGACCTCACCGGTGTCCTCGCGGAGCTCCGGGGCGATGTACGGGAGGCCGAGGGCCTCATAGATCTCTTCCTCCTCTCTGCCGGCGATCCGCTTGCCGGTTCGCTCCGCAAAGACGCCGTACTCGCTGATCTTCAACCCCTTCTTCTTTGCCATGTCCCGCAGGTGGATATTGTGGGCTTTGGACCCGGTGAAGTACACCCAGGCCGCCCCGAAGGCCTTGGGATCGACGACCAGAACATCCGCTTGGATGCCCTGCCGGGTCATCACACTCGACTTCGTCTCCCCATGGGCGAGAACCTCGCGGACCAGGGGAAGGGCGACGAAGGCGTCCATGACCTTGCCCGGAGCGGCCGAGACGGCCAGGATGTCGATGTCTCCGACAGTGTCCTTCATTCGCCGGACGCTACCCGCGCATTCGATCCGGGTCACTCCCTTGACCTGCCTGAGGCGGGCGATGATCTCCCGGACCAGGGGGAGGGCGAGGCCGAGCGGCATGCGCCCCGAGGCACGCTTGAGCATCTCAATGCCTCGAAGGATATTCTCTTCGGTCTTGGCCTTGATCCCAGGAAGGCCCCGAAGTTCACCGGCGCGGGCGGCCGCCTCGAGTCTCGCGATGCTATCGATCCCCTTCCTCTCATAGAGGAGCTGCGCAGTCTTGGGGCCTACCCCCGGGATCTTGAGGAGCTCAACCACGCCCGAAGGAATCTGTGCCTTGAGTCTTTCGTACTCCTGAAACGTACCGGTGGTGACGATCTCGCGAATCTTGGACGCCAGGTCCTTGCCGATTCCCGGGATCTCTTCGAGCGTTTGTTGGACGATGAGGGTCGAAACGTCTTCTGCCAGCCCCTCGATGTTTTGCGCGGCCAGGCGGTACGCCCGGATCCGGAAGGGATTATCACCCTTGATTTCGAGCATGTCGGCCATGGTATTCAAGATGCGTGCGACTTCCCCGTTGTCCATCCTGCCCTCTCACATGAAGGGGAATCCTTCTACGATCCTATTATGGCGTCAGCGGCAGCTGGGCACAAGGGAGCCGGGCTTATGAAGGGACAAGAATTGGACAATGCTCTTGCGGGCGACTGGGACAGGTGGGATGCAGCGTCAGGTGTGCTGCGCGAGGGAATCGGGTGAGCTATCGCCCTTCCCTCAGGCCTCCTGGATGTGCACGCTCTTGATATCGGTATAGAAATTGATCGTGTCGTCGCCGACCTCTCGGGCGCCGTAGCTCGAATACTTGAATCCGCCGAAGGGCATATGGGAAAACCCGCCGAGCCCCGGCCGGTTCACATGGATCATGCCGGCATCAATCTTGTCGATAAAGGTGAAGGCCCGACCGATATCCCTGGTGAAGATTGAGGCGCACAGGCCGTAGTCCACCGCGTTGGCGACCGTGAGGGCCTCTTCGATGTCGTCCACCTCGATAAAGCTCAGGACGGGCCCGAAGACCTCCTCCCGGGCGATCTCGTGCTCGGGCCGCACGTCGACGACGGTGGGCGCGTAGTAGTGGCCGTCCCGAAGCCCCTCGGGCTCGCACCCCCCGATGACCACCGTTGCGCCCTGCGCCCGCGCGCGGTCCACAAAGCCCTTGACCTCGCGCAGCCGCAATTCGTCCACGAGCGGACCCATCGTGATTTCGGGGCGGTCACCGGGACCCACGCGGATGGCTTTCGTCCCCGCCACCAAACGCTCGGCGACCTGCGCGGCGACTTTCCGTTCCACGATGGCTCGGCTGGTGGCTGAGCACCGCTGTCCGGTGGCGCCGAACGCCGCGGTGAGCAGGGACTTCACGGCGCTGTCGAGATCCGCATCTCTCAGGATGATCTGGGGGTTCTTTCCCCCCATCTCCAACTGGACCTTGGCGAGACGCCGGGCCGCTGCCATGTGGATGGCCATGCCCACCTTCGTCGAGCCGGTGAAAGAGATGCCTCGGATCAGCGGGTGGTTGACGAGTTCGCCGCCGACCTGGGCCCCGCCATGCACCAGGTTCAACACGCCCGGAGGGAGCCCCGCCTCTTCGAAGATCTCGACCACCCGAGTCGCTGTGGCGGGTGTCAGGGGGGAGGGCTTGCAGACCACGGTGTTGCCGCAGACCAGGGCCGGCGCGATCTTCCAGCAGGGGATGGCGACCGGAAAGTTCCAGGGGCTGATAGCAGCCACCGGGCCGATGGGCTGCCGCGTCGTAAAGCAGAAGACGTTCGGCACCTCGGTTGGCAGGGTCTGCCCGCCCAACCGGCGCCCCATGCCCGCGGCGTACTCCATGATATCGATGGCGCGCTTGACCTCACCCCGCGACTCGCTGACGATCTTCCCCTCTTCCCGGGTGAGAAGCTGGGCGACCTCCTCCAGCCGCGATTCGAGGAGCTGAGCCGCCCGGAGCACGATCTTGCCACGCTCGGGGGGGATGGTCCGCCGCCAGCGCTGGAACGCCTCTGCTGCCGCCTCAATGGCGCGGCGGGCATCCTCGGCTGAGGAGTCCGGCGCGGTGGCCACCACATCGCGGACGTTAGCGGGGTTGAGTCGCGTGATGCCGTTTGCCCCGCGCTGCTCCCACTTGCCCCCGATGAGATTACCGCACTGAATCGTCTTCTCTCCCATGGCACTCTCCTTCAACCTTATCCCGCTTCCTTGGGCCCTTGTGTCGTTTCTCTCACCACTCCCCGTGTTACTTGACTGCCCCAACCGTGAAGCCGGCGATGAACCGATCGACAAAGAAATTATAGAGGATGGCGATGGGAACGCTGGCGATGAAACAGCCGGCCATGAGCGAGCCCCAGAAATAGACGTCACCGTGAACCAGGAAGGTCGGCACCCCCACGCTGACCGTATACTGGGATGCCGTCGTGATGAAAGTAAGGGCGTAGACGAATTCCTGCGTCACCAGGGTGAAGGTGAAGATGACGACCGTGAGGATGCCGGCGACGGAGATGGGGATCACGATCTTCACGAACGCCCCGAGCCGGCTGCAGCCGTCGATCATGGCCGCCTCCTCGAGGTCGGGAGGGATGGCCTTGAAGAACCCCATCAGGAGCCACGTGCAGAACGGGATGGTGAAGCTTGGGTAGACCAGCACCAGAGACCAGAGCGAATCCTGCAACCCCAGGTCCGCGATGACCCGCGACAGGGGGATGAATAGCAGGGTCGGCGGAACCAGATACGTCAGGAAGATGCCGATGCCGAGCTGCTCTCCCCATCGGCCCGTCAGTCTGGCCAGGGCGTACCCCGCGGGGACCGCGAGCAGCAGCGTGATCACCACCACGATCACGCCGACCCAGGCGGTATTCCAAAGCCAGCGCCCGTACAGGGTGTCGTAGAACAGCACCCTCAAGTGCTCCAGGGTTGGAGGCTGATTCAGGAGGAAGGGATTATTCTCCCGCTTCATGAGGTCAGAGGTCTGCTTGAAGGTGGTGATGAGCATCCAGTAAAAGGGGAAGGCGGTGAAGAGGGTGAACGCTAACACTGTGGCGATGTGAGCGCCGCTGGCCCCGAGTCGCTTTGCCTTTTGCACGCGGGTCATCTCAAGTCACCTCCGCCCGCCGGGCGATGCGGAGAAACACGACGGCCGCGGCGAGGAGCAGTGGGAAAAGGAAGAGGGCAATGGCTGCGCCTTCGGCGAGGTCTCCCCCCTGAATCCCCGTGAAGAAGGCGAGGCTTGCCAGGACCTGCGTGGTGTCGTACGGCCCGCCACGCGTCAGCACGTAGATCACGATCATGTCGGTGAACGTGAAGACTGCCCCGAAGAGGACGGCGACGGTCATGATGGGGAGGAGCAAAGGCACGGTGATCTGAAACAGATGCCGCCAAAAGCCGGCGCCGTCCACCGCGGCCGCGTCGTGGATGTCCTGGGGGATCGAGCTCAGCCCGGCCAAGAGAATCACCGTCGCCAGCGGTAAGAGCCGCCAGACGTGGACGGTGATGACGGAGCCCATGGCCAGGTGCGGGATCCCCAACCACATGGGCCAATTGTCGGGCGAGATCAGGCCCATGGCCTGGAGGGTCCAGTTGATCACACTGTAGATTGAGTCCAGGATCCACAGCCAGCCGATGGTTCCCAGGGAAATGGGGGCCACCCAGGGGAGCAGGATGAGGAACCGGACCACCCACTTCCCTCGGAAATCCTTCTGCAGAAGAAGGGCCAACACTTTTGCAAGCACCAGCACCACGACCTGAGAGACAAGGGCGAAGATGAAAGTGTTCTTCAGGGAAGTCTTGAAGGCCGCGGTCCCGATGATGCCCGCGAAGTTTTTCAGGCCTACGAAGTTCGAGCTGCGGCTTCCGATGGTGATGTCGCTCACGCTGTAGTAGAGAGCCAGGAAAAAGGGAAAGCCGACGAGCAGCACGATGTAGAGGATCGCGGGGCCAATCATGAGCCAACCCAGCCATTTCTCGCTGTCGAGGATATGGCCGAGCCGGCTCCCGCGCGCGTCCGCTGCAACCCTCACCGCCGGTGCCCGAGCTTCCATTCCGCCTCCCTACCAGGGCCTTGGACCCGTCCGGAGCCCCGTGGTCCGGTCGAAGAATTTCAGGTCCTTATGCCTGACGGCGAATTCGTACGTCTCCCCCTGCTGGATGGGGAGGGACACCGTCGAGGGAAGGTTGGCGATGATTTTCTCGTGGGGAAAGGGATCACCGAGGGTCCCGTAGAGGAGCCGATCGGACCCCAGATGTTCCACCCGCGTGATCCGGAACTGAAAGGTCGCCAGGTTGTCCTGGGTTTCGTGGAGCTGTTTGGCTAGAAAATCCTCGGGCCGGAAGCCAAGGATGTAATCATCCCTCTCGACCAGGTTCATGGGAGGAGAGCCCAGGAATCCAGCCACAAAGGTATCGGCCGGCTCTCTGTAGACCTCCTGGGGCGTTCCGAGCTGTCGCACCTTTCCCTGATGCATGACCGCGATGCGGTCCCCGAGGCCCATCGCCTCGATCTGATCGTGGGTGACGTAGATCGCCGTGATCCCGATCCGTTGCTGAAACTGTTGAAGCTCGTCACGGGCGGACGTTCTCAGCTTCGCGTCCAGGTTGGACAGCGGCTCATCCAGGAGGAACACAGTCGGCTCCCGGACCAGCGCGCGCGCCAGGGCGACCCGCTGTCGCTCACCGCCCGACAGCTCCCGCGGTTTGCGATGGAGCAGCCTTTCGATGCCGAACATCGAGGCGGCCCACTCCACCTTCTTGGGAATGGTCTCCTTGGAGACGCCCTGGGCCTTGAGGGGAAAGGCGATGTTCTTGAAGACCGTCATGTGGGGGTAGAGCGCGTAGCTCTGGAACACCATGGCGATCTTCCGGGCGCGCGGCGGTAGGTCGTTGACCACCTGCCCTCCGATGAGGACATCGCCCGCAGTCGGTCTCTCGAGGCCGGCGATCATGCGGAGGAGGGTGGTTTTCCCGCAGCCGGATGGCCCCAGAAGGACGAGGAATTCCCCCTCTTTCGTCGCGAGGTCCACGCCGTCCACCGCCTTAACGTCACCGAAGTATTTCTTTATCCCTCGCGTCTCTACGGTGGCCACGGATTATCCATTCTCTTGCCGAGGGCTCCTCAGTTGGTAGAAGACGCGGGAGACCCCGCCAACCGGAGTCTCCCGCCAGGAATCGAGCAACACCCTCTCTGTCGGCGGCCTAAACTAGCCCTCTCTCCTTCCACTTGGCGAAAATGCGCTTGCAGGCCGCATCCGCTTCCGTCAGCGCCTCCTCGGGAGTTGCCGCGCCGCTCGCCGCCTTGGCAAACATCGTGTTGATGACCCACGTGCTGAAGATTTCATCGATGGCCGCGGTGGAGTACCCCGGGTAGCCGACGTTGGTCGCCCACTTCAGGACGTCGTCCAGGACCTTGTACTTATCGGGGGGCGTGGCCCTGGGGTCGGGCGAGAGGAGCTTCACGAGGTCCGGGACCGTCTTTTCGAAGCAGGGGAAGTCGTAGAACTGGCCTTCGACGAACGCCTGCCGGAAGTTCGTGACGTAGTCGACGAGGAACTTCTTCGCCCCCTCCTGGTTCTCGGCGAACTTCCAGATGACGTAGCACTGCATCACGTGCTCAAGCCCGATGGCCCGCACCGGCCCCTTGAGGGCCTTGGTCAACCCGATCTCTGCCTTGAGCTCGATCTCCTTCTTGGTGGCCGGGCTTATAATCTTGGGGTTGTCCTTCTCCGCCGTGCGGGTGGTTGAGATGGCGTTCAGGACTACCGAGAGCTTGCCAGATACCATGCCTCGATTATTAGAGGAGGCGTCCCAGGTGAAGACCTCCGCGGTCATGGCCTCCTCGAAGAGGGCCTTGACAAACTTGATGGCGTCCAGCGTCTGCTTGGAGTTCAGGACCAGGTTTCCGGCCTCATCCTGCTCGTGAGCTCCCCAGGAGTACATGATGGTCCGCATGGCCATCCCGGTGTCAATCTCCTGGGACAGGCCGACCCCTACGGGGTTGCCGAACTGCTTCTTGATCTTCGCTCCTGCGGTCCGCACGTCGTCCCAACTCGCCGGGCCCTTGGGCATGCCGACCGCCCCAAAGAGGTCTTGGCGATAGTTGACCGGATCTGGAGTAAAGGACGGAGAGAAGGCGAAGTACTTCTTGGTCTTGGGGTTGTAGGTGCTCTTGATGCCCAGGTCGATCGGCTTGCCGAACTTACGCTCGCACTCCTGATAGATCTCCTTGTGGTCGATGACCTGCTCCTCGAACGCGGGGGGCGGCCAGTTAAACATGAACAGGTCGTGTCCCTTCTGGGCGGAAACCTCGGCGGCTCCGCGGGCATTGATGCCGGCGAGGCCGATGTTGTCCACGATCACCTCGGTATTGTTCTTCTGCCCCCATTCGACGGCGTACTTCTTGTTGAACCACTCGTCGTATGCCGGGACGAAATGGACCCAGTTGAGGATCTTCAGCGTCTTCTTTTGCGCATCGGACCGTCCGGGAATGATGATATTGGCGCCGAGGCCCGCTGCCAACGCCCCCGCGCCGGCCGCCTTGATGAAATCTCGCCTAGAGACACCCTGCTGTTCCTCCCTTTCCTTCTTCTCCTCCATAGCAACCCTCCTTAATGGAGAAATGTAGAGACCACGACCGAGACCAACCCGGACTCTCCGAACTCTGGTGGCCTGGCACCGTTGAGCGACTGGCCTTCTGGAAGGGACCCCCAGGGGCATTGAAGGCGAGCGGAATTACATCACGACCCAGGGGGGCTGTCAAGAGCTTCGGAAGCATTCGGGGCCTTGGATTGACACGGAAACATGGGGTACAGTAGGGTACAGCCGGGCAGGAGGTACAGGAAGGTACAGCAGTACAGGAAGATGCAGAGGGGTGCAGGGCGAAGTGCGGGAAAGTGAAAGGGCGGTGGGTACGCTGCTACAAGTGAAAGATTTGCGGACACACTTTTTCACCCTGGAAGGGGTCATCAGGGCCGTGGATGGGGTCTCGTATGATGTCCGCCAAGGAGAGACGGTCGCCATTGTCGGGGAGAGTGGCTGCGGCAAGTCGGTGAGCGCCCTCAGCATCATGCGGCTGATCCCGTATCCTCCGGGTCGCATCGTGGCGGGCGAGATCTGGTTTAACGGAAAGAATCTCCTGGCCCTCAGCGATGAGGAGATGCGGCAGGTGCGGGGCAAGGAGATCGCGATGATCTTTCAGGAGCCCATGACCTCGCTCAACCCTACGCTCACCATCGGGCGCCAGCTAACCGAGACCCTCGAGGCGCACCTCGAGATGCAGGCTTCCGAGGCGGAAGGACGAGCCGCCGAGCTCCTTCGCCTCGTGGGCATCCCCGAGCCCGAGCGCCGCCTGCGCCAGTACCCACACCAGTTCAGTGGCGGCATGCGCCAGCGGGTCATGGTCGCCATGGCGCTCAGCTGTAATCCCAAGCTGATATTGGCGGACGAACCGACGACTGCCCTGGACGTGACGATCCAGGCCCAGATCCTGGAACTCATGAAGGAGCTAAGCAAGCGGTTTGGGGTGGCCATGGTTATCATCACACACAATCTGGGGGTCGTGGCCCGCTATGCGGACCGGGTGAACGTGATGTACGCGGGCAAGATGATCGAGCGGGGGTCTGCGCGTGACATCTATGAGACTCCCCGCCATCCGTATACCCTGGGTCTGCTGCGTTCGGTGCCGCGACTGGACCAGCCGCGGAAGGCGAGACTGGAGCCCATTGACGGGCAGCCTCCCGATCTGGCCAATCTGCCTCCGGGATGCAGCTTCAGGCTGCGCTGTACATTTGCCATCGACAGGTGTGCCCACGAGGTTCCGCCGCTGATCCCGGTGGGGGCCGGGCACGTCTCCGCCTGCTGGGTGGCGGATACCCTGCATGGGAAGTGAGGGTGACAATGGGGACGATCGGCCCCCAGCCACCGGCGAGGAGGGAGGAAGGTCCGAGCATCGAGGGGGATGTCCTCCTTGAGGTGCGGCGTCTCCGTAAGTACTTCCCCCTGACCTCGGGGGTCCTCTTTCAGCGACGGGTGGGCCTCATAAAGGCGGTGGACGATGTCTCCTTCTCTATCCGAAAGGGGGAGACACTGGGGCTGGTGGGGGAGTCAGGATCGGGCAAGACGACCACGGGTCGTTGTATCCTCCAGCTGGATCGGCCGACGTCTGGAGAGGTCCGCTTCGAAGGGCGAGACCTGGCGCAATTGGATGAGGCCGAGCTCCGGCCCGTGCGACGCAGGATGCAGGTGATCTTCCAGGACCCTTACAGCTCCCTGAATCCCCGGATGACGATCGGACAGATCATCGGGGAGCCGCTTCGGGTGCACGAGATCCTGGAGGCGAAGGGAGAGGTTCGCGAGCGGGCGAGGGAACTCCTCTCGGTGGTGGGGCTCAACCCCGCGATGGCGGATCGGTTCCCCCATGAGCTGTCGGGGGGGGAGCGGCAACGGGTGGGGATTGCCCGGGCCCTTTCGCTCCAGCCAAGCTTCATCGTGTGCGATGAGCCGGTCTCGGCCCTGGATGTCTCGATTCAGGCCCAGATCATCAACCTGCTCGAGGATCTGCAGGCCCGGTTCGGCCTCACGTATCTTTTCATCGCCCACGACCTTTCAGTGGTCCGGCACATCGGCGATCGGGTGGCCGTGATGTACCTGGGCAAGATCGTTGAGGTGGCGGACCGCCGCGAGCTCTACGAGAACCCCCTCCACCCGTACACGCAGGCCCTCCTCTCCGCCGTTCCCGTTCCGGACCCGGCGGTCGAGGCGAAACGCGAGCGCGTCATTCTCAGGGGCGAAGTCCCCAGTGCGTTGAACCCTCCCTCCGGCTGTGTCTTCCATCCCCGATGTCCCATGGCCATCCCGGAGTGCAGCCAGGGCGTCCCGGAGCTTCGAGAGGTCTCGCCGAATCACTGGGTCGCCTGCATCCGGGCCGAGGGGTACCAGTCCGCGTAGGGCCTCTCCTCATGATCCCAACCTGCGTATCCCCACTTCTGCCGAAATTTTCCGGCTTGCCAACGGTTGTTCCTCG
>Ga0209322_10001282_pt1 | contig 14553 bp, 16 predicted proteins | sample Rifsed19ft1_FD_184013 | JGI IMG/M metagenome (GOLD analysis project Ga0209322, IMG submission 184013) | Soil microbial communities from Rifle, Colorado, USA - sediment 19ft 1 (version 2) | ecosystem: Environmental > Terrestrial > Deep subsurface > Rock core/Sediment | place: Rifle, Colorado... | reverse complement strand
TATCTGGTAAGTGCCACTCTTGCTGCTTCAACCTGCCTGCTGGATAGCCACCCCGGCTCAAGTGCCTGTAATCCATATTCTCCAAATGAAAGTTTGGTGCCGCCCTTGGATTTGCCTTTCATCCTTCCTCTTTGAACTTTTCTATATTTTACCCGTTTGGGCATCAACATTGCTGCCATAAATATCTCCTAATCTTCAAACTACTTCTTCCTTCTTATTCTCTTCTCCATGTTTTTTTTCTTTTTTCATCTCTTCTCTATCCGGAATGATATCTCCCATATATATCCAGACTTTGACTCCTATCTTACCAAAAGTCGTATTCGCCTCCGAAAATCCATAATCTATATCTGCTCTTAAAGTATGCAATGGGACTCTTCCTTCTCTGTACCATTCTGTCCTTGCCATCTCGGCTCCACCCAATCTACCTGCACACTGTACTTTTATACCCTTCGCTCCCGCTTTCATGCTTAGTGATACCGATTTTTTCATAGCTTTTCTAAAACCTACTCTTCCGACTAACTGCGAGGCGATACTTTCTGCAACTAATTTTGCAATAAGCTCTGGTTTTTTAATCTCTATAATATTCAATTGTATGATACTGCCTGTTTTTTTCTCTACCAGATCTCTGATATCATTGATATTTGCCCCTCTTCTTCCTATGACTATTCCGGGCTTGGAAGTGAACATATCTACTTTTACTTCTTCTTCGGTTCTTTCGATCTCGATTTTTGAAATTCCGGCATTACCCAGCTGATCTTCGATCGTATTTCTTATCATGACATCTTCTTTAAGCAATCTGGCATAATCCTTCGAAGCAAACCATCTTGATTGCCATCCTTTATTAATTCCTATTCTAAGTCCATTTGGATTTACTTTTTGGCCCATTTCTTAAGCCTCCTCCTCTTTACCATCGGATACAAAAACAGAAATATGTGCTGATCTTTTCCTGATTCTGGTAGCCCTGCCTCTCGCTCTTGGCTTGAACCTTTTTAAAGTAGGCCCCTCATTTACCATTATTCTGGAAATAAATAAATCTTCCTCTTTCATTTTATGGTTCTCGGTAGCATTGGTCACCGCACTTTGTATTGCTTTCTTTACCACAATCGCAGCAGCTCTGGGTGTAAAAGATAATATATCTATAGCATCATCTATGGATTTTGACTTTATCATCTCAACAATATATCTTATTTTCCTTGGTGACATTCTTATGTACTTTTCAACAGCTCTGGCTTCCAAAACTTTAAACCCCCTTGACTACCGGCTAATATATTATTCCTGTTTTTTGACAGTTGCGACTTTTTCGCTTTTTCCTTTATAAACATGCGGTCTTATGGACCTTGTTGGGGCAAACTCTCCTAACTTATGTCCCACCATAGATTCCGAAATAAAAATAGGAATATGTCTTCTTCCATCATGTACAGCTATAGTATGACCGACCATCTCCGGAAAAATTGTTGAACTTCTCGACCAGGTTTTTATGATCTTCTTTTCACCTGATTCATTCAAATCATTTACTCTCTTTAACAGTTTTCCCTCAATAAAAGGTCCCTTTTTTAAAGACCTTGACATTCCAGTCCTCCCAATCTAAAAATTAATGAATTACTTATTCCTTCTTCTGATAATATACTTATCGGTACTATTATTCTTTTTTCTGGTCCTATAACCCAGTGTAGGCTTACCCCATGGGGTAACCGGATTCCTTCCGGAACTTTTATTCTTTCCTTCTCCTCCGCCATGGGGATGGTCAATCGGATTCATTGCCGTCCCCCGGACCCCGGGTCTTACCCCCAGCCATCTCTTTCTTCCTGCTTTTCCAAGTCGAATTATTTCATGTGTCGTATTTCCAATCTGACCGATACATGCTCTGCAATTCAATCCAACGAGTCTTACCTCGCTAGAGGGAAGTTTTATATTGGCATACTTACCTTCTTTTGCCAGAAGCTGGGCATATCCTCCTGCCGATCTTACCAATTCTGCCCCCTTGCCTTCCTTGAGCTCTATATTATGGATTATTGTTCCTACCGGTATGCTCTTTAAAGGCATAGCATTACCTATCTTAATATCTACTTTTTCCCCTGATACAAGGATGTCTCCAATCTTTAATTTCAGGGGAGCGATTATATAACTTTTTTCGCCGTCCCTGTAACTCAACAGAGCAATCCTTGCATTTCTATTGGGATCGTATTCGATTGCCTCTACTCTTGCTGGAATATTATCTTTTAATCTTTTAAAATCTATTATTCTATATAATCTTTTATGCCCTCCACCACTATGTCTCCTTGTGATTCTGCCGTAATTATTTCTCCCTGCATCTCTCTTTAGAGACCTGGTAAGAGATTTTTCTGGTCTTTTTTTGGTTAAACCAGAGAAATCAGAAACAGTCGCAAACCTTCTTCCGGGAGTAGTGGGTTTATATTTTTTAACAGCCAACTTTTAAAACCTCCAAATAAATCAGACCGATTCAAAAAAATCAATTTTATCTTTTTTACTCAATGTAACCACAGCTCTTTTTTTACGGGAGCTGGTACCAAGAGATCTTCCAATCCTTTTCGGTTTGGATTTAATATTTACGGTATTTATTTTTAAAACCTTAACCTTGAATATTTCTTCTATTGCTCTTTTTATCTCACCTTTCTCCGCTCTGATATCAACAAAAAAAGAATATCTTTTATTCTTAACCGCCGCATAACTTTTTTCCGATACAACAGGAGAAAGTATTATATCTCTAGGATTTTCCATTGCCCAACCTCTTAATAAAATCATCCAATGAATTTTTTGTAAAAACTATATAATCCGCCCTAAGAATAATATAAGCATTCAGACCCTTCGAGCTTTCTACCATAACATTACCTATATTTCTAAAGGATTTTACTTCATTTGCAACCATGCTATCAAAAACTATGAGTACTTTTTCTTTGTCCAGCTTAAGTTTCTTTAATATTTTTGCCGCCTTGCCTGTTTCAGGGTTTTTAAAGCTTAATTTATCCAGAACCAGGATTTTTTTATTTTTAAACTTATCGGAAAATGCCATCAGTTTTGACTGCTTTATTACCTTTTTATTTAATTTAAAAGCATAATCCCTTGGTGTGGGTCCAAAAACCACCCCACCACCCTTCCAGATCGGAGAACGGTTCGATCCTGCTCTGGCATTTCCGGTGCCTTTCTGTCTCCAGGGTTTCTTTCCTCCACCCCTTACTTCACTTCTATCCTTGGTCTTATGTGTCCCGGATCTTATGGAAGCAAGATACCTTCTTACCTCCTGATACATAATCTCGGGATTAATCTTCTGGCTAACTATTTCACCCGGTATATTAATTTTTTCTAATTCTTTTCCATCTGAATCTACTACATTCAAACTAACCATCTTATCTCCTAAAAGCTGTAAAAGCTCCTAAACTTTCTTTAAAAAAACCAGACTGCCTTTGGCACCTGGAACACTACCTTTAACCAGAATCAAGTTCTGGTCTTCGATAATCTCCACGATCTCTGATCCTGGAACGGTAACCGTACCGCCTCCCATTCTTCCGGGCATCTTCTTGCCTTTTGCTATACGTGAAGGAGTGGAACACATTCCTACCGAACCCGGTATTCTATGAGAGTGAGATCCATGGGACATTCTTCCTCTGTGAAAGCCGTGTCTCTTTATTACTCCTGCAAATCCTTTACCCTTGCCTTTCCCGGTTATTTTTATTTTATCTCCTACTTTAAAAACATTAAGATCAAGACTATCCCCGGGTTTATACTCCTGGTCAAATTTATCCACCCTGATCTCTCTCAGGTACTTTTTCAAACCAATCTTATTGGCGACAAACTGACCCTGATGCGGCTTTATTGCTTTTTTATCCAGGATTTTACCAAAACCTACTTTCAGAGCATTATATCCGTCTTTCTCATCATCTTTGACCTGGACAATCACACATGGTTCTGCTTCAATGGCAGTAACATACAACGCATTCCCATTCTCTTTGAATATCTGGATACATCCCAGCTTTTTTCCATATATTGCATTTACCATATTTATATCACTTCCAACAAAGTACTTACTTTAAGATTTTATCTCTATACCGACTCCTGCAGGTAAACTGAGTCTCATCAGTAAATCTACTGTTTTTGGAGTAGGATCGATAATATCTATAAGTCTTTTATGAATCCTTATCTCAAAATGTTCCCTGGAATCTTTATCCGCATGGGGAGACCTTATAACACAATATACATTCTTCTTATTTGGTAATGGAATCGGGCCAGAAACTTTTGCACCAGAGTTTTCAACAGTCTCTACTATTTTCTTTGCCGAACGATCAATAATCTCATGATCATAGGCTTTTAATTTTATTCTTATTTTCTGACCTAATTTACCTGCTGCCATTACTATTCCTCTCCGTTTTGATTATCTTTGCCGATTAATTACTCCATTATCTTTGCAACACTGCCTGCACCTATGGTCCTTCCGCCTTCACGGATAGCAAACCTCTGCCCTTCTTCCATGGCTATGGGAGATATCAAGGTTATCTCCATCTCGGTATTGTCTCCGGGCATTATCATCTCTACACCTTCGGCAAGGTTTACAATCCCCGTAACATCTGTGGTCCTGAAATAAAACTGGGGTCTGTATCCGTTAAAGAAGGGGGTGTGACGCCCTCCTTCATCTTTTGAAAGCACATATATCTGGGCCTTGAAATGGAAGTGCGGGGTAATGGAGCCCGGCTTTGCCACAACCTGTCCTCTTTCCACATCTTCTTTCTGTATTCCTCGGAGGAGAAGCCCCACATTATCTCCTGCCTGGGCGTCATCAAGTAGCTTACGAAACATCTCTACGCCTGTTACTACTGTCTTTTGTATCTTTGGCCTGATACCTATTATCTCTACGGTATCCTGAATGGCTATCTTTCCTCTTTCCACTCTACCCGTTACCACAGTACCACGGCCGGTAATAGAGAATATGTCTTCAATTGGCATAAGGAAGGGTTTGTCCACGTCTCTTTCGGGAGTCTTTATATACTCGTCCACTTTTTCCATAAGCTCCAGTACCGCTTTACAGTCCGGACAGGCTCCTTTATCGGTGCAGCTGCAGTTCATCGCCTTTAAGGCAGATCCCTTTACTACCGGTATCTCGTCTCCGGGAAACTCGTATTCGGTAAGTAGATCCCTTACTTCCATCTCCACAAGCTCGATTAGTTCCGGGTCGTCTACCATGTCCACTTTATTTAGAAATACCACTATATAGGGAACACCCACCTGGCGCGCAAGAAGTATATGCTCTCTTGTCTGAGGCATGGGACCGTCTGCAGCAGATACTACAAGTATTGCTCCGTCCATCTGGGCAGCACCGGTGATCATGTTTTTTACATAGTCAGCATGTCCGGGGCAGTCCACATGGGCATAGTGGCGGGCTGTTGTCTCGTATTCCACATGCGCTATGGCAATTGTTATGCCTCTTTCCTTTTCTTCGGGAGCATTGTCAATAGAGTCAAACGTCCTTTCCTCTACATTTAGTCCGGTACTTTTCAGGCACCTTGTTATAGCAGAGGTAAGGGTCGTCTTTCCATGGTCCACATGGCCTATTGTCCCTACGTTTATATGAGGCTTTGTTCTTTGAAATTTTTCTTTAGCCATAATATTTCCTTTCTTATATTGAGTTCTATATAATTGGTAGCGGTGATTGGATTTGAACCAATGACTCCACGGTTATGAACCGTGTGCTCTAACCGCTGAGCTACACCGCCTATAAAATTTCAAGATACAATATCAATAAGAGTAATTATAATTAATTTTTATTATTTTTAAAGTAAGGTTAAATTTTATTAAAGAAGATTTTATGTGTCAAATCAAGATTGGATCTTATTTAAAGTGAAAAATTGAATTTTTTATTTTTAATAAGTTTGGTACAGGCATCTACCACTTTAGGGTCATACAGTTTGCCTCTTCCCCTGTTAATCTCTTCAAGAGCTTTATTTATTCCAAGAGACGGCCTATATGGTCTGTGGGAAGCCATTGCTTCCACTACATCAGCCACTGCAAGTATTTTAGCTTCCGGGATTATATGCTTACCTTTTAAGCCGCCCGGATAACCCGAACCGTCAATTCTTTCATGATGCTGAAGCATAATATCAGCTATAGGCCAGGGGAATTCCACCCTGCTTATCATATCATGGCCCAGCTGCGCATGAGTCTTGATCATATCGTATTCTATTTCCGATAATCTTCCGGGCCTGGTCAAAATAGATGTGGGCAGATTTATTTTTCCTATGTCATGGATCAATGCAGCAATCTTTATACACTCTATTTTATCATTATCCAGACCCATCTCCTTTGCTATGGAAGTAGCAAGCGATGCCACTCTTTTTTGATGACCGGAAGTATAAGGGTCCCTGGTCTCTATTATAGAAGCCAGGGTACTGATGATATCATTTAAAGTTTTACGCAGCTTCTGATAGCTCTCGTTAAGCTTCTCCTCTGTTATTTTACGTTGAGTAATATCTCTTACAATTCCTTCATAATAAACAGGCTTCCCATTTCTATAGATCACCTTTGAGTTGATCTCTACCGTTATTATAGTTCCGTCCTTCTTCTTTAGCTGTGTCTCGAAAATCTTATCCCTCTTACTCGGTGCAGGTCTGTCTTCCCTTCTGACATATAATTGTGTGGGGATATCTATCGCAAGCAGTTCTTCCTTACAGTCATATCCAAGCATCCTTACAAGAGAAGGATTGGCATCTATATATTTTCCCTCAAATGTTGTACGGTATATACCATCAAGAGAATTCTCAAACAACGAACGGTAGCGTTCTTCGCTTTCTCTTATTTTCTTCTCGGCTTCTTTAAAATCAGTCACATCTACAAGCAATTCTCTTATCCCGACTATTTGACCCTCATTATTTAAAATATAATCGGGATAGGTTATAACAGGAAGGGTTGAGCCATCTTTTCTTTTTATAGTATAAATAGATCTTGACAGCTCTTTTCCTTTGAGGAGGCCGTTAAAATTGGACGCCAGCTTACACCTGTCTTCAGGGACAACTACCTGTTTTATATTTATTCCTTTATCTATTTCCTCTTTGGTATAACCGGTTTTCTCAAAAGCATTCTTATTGGCATAGACGATTTTACCTTCTCGATTTACTTCGACTATTATTTCATTTAATTTTTCTGCTAGTTCTCTATGCTTTTTATTGCTATTACTATTAAATATGGATTCTTCCGTTTCTAAAATTTTCAAGCCTTTAAAATTCTTTCTAACATCTTTGAGGCCGGTTGATTTTAAATTCTCCAATTCAATACACTTTCTATACATTCTTCCTGAACAAATATTTATACTAATATTATATAATAGTTTATTTATTATATAATACAATAATTATCAATTCAAGATTATATATATATAAATTAAAATTAATAAATGTTTCAAAAAAATAATTATCTTTAAGTGATCATAAAGCTACAAAGAAAAAATACTTCTGAGAATTATTCAAAGCAAACAAATCTTAAAAATCTGGGGAATTTGAATCATAAAACAGATAAGAAAAAAAGAATTATAATAGGCGGCTTTTTATCATGGAGCCCGCGATCGGACTTGAACCGATGACCTTTTCCTTACCGAGGAAATGCTCTACCATCTGAGCTACACGGGCAATTATCACTACCTTGGATATTTCTATAAGGTAATTTTAAGCATCTTATTTATGGTGGAGGGGAGAGGGTTCGAACCTCTGTAGGCATACGCCGGCAGATTTACAGTCTGCTCCCTTTAACCACTCGGGCACCCCTCCGTCCTGGAGCCGGCGATCCGACTTGAACGGACAACCTGCTGATTACAAATCAGCTGCTCTGCCAATTGAGCTACACCGGCAAACTAATTTTGCCTAATAATTATTATCATACGATTAAATAATGTCAAGGCGTAATAATACCGGTAATCAAATAAATCGGAGTGATTTTATTAAGAATCCTTTAACTTTTCAACAGCTAATTTTATAGCTCCTTCTACAGGATTTTTTATCATGGGTATAAAGTTGACTTTTGGAAAGTCTTCTTTTACCCTTCTCATTAAAATGTTTTTAAAATATTCTTTGCAGTTAAACAAACTTCCCGCAAAAATAAGATCGAAATCCTTACTGGTAAAGCCGAGTTTATCCGCAACAGTGATTACGGAAACAGCTGCTTCGCATGCTTCCTCAGCCAGTATATTTATACTTACCTCGTCCCCCATTTTGGCGGTTTTGCAAACTCCTTTTGCAAGTGTTCCGATCATGACTTTCGAAAACGGCCCGTCATATGCCCATCTGACTAAATCCAGGACCTTTTTTAAATTCAATTCTTCCAGTATTGTTTTTGAGAGCATAGTTTTTTTGCCTCTACCGTCGTAAGCTCTCATAACTGCCTTCAATGCTTTAAGACCTATTGAATACCCGCTGCCCTCATCCGCAAGGATATAATCCCAGCCGCTTGCCCTTACCTTTTTACCATCTTCATTGATACCCAGACAATTTGAACCCGTCCCGGCAATGATTATTATTTTATTTTTCTTTTCACTCCCTACTTCGATCCCAATTCTGGTATCATTACAAATAATGGTTCTCTTTGGATCAAGATGGCTGCCAAGTTTATTATTAAATACGATTTCTGTGTAGGTTTTACAATCTTCCTCTGCATCATTTCCTGCAAAACCAAAACAAGAACTTATAAAGTAAACATCTTTGGATGTTTTTAAATTTTTAATTGCATTAAATACTGCTTTATTGAGATTTTCTATTGCTCTGCTCGTTCCCACACTTTTATAGCTGCTTGCACCCGAAACTACCTGAGTAACTGCTTTTCCTCTCACATCGGCAATTTGAACAGTAGTTTTTGTTCCACCTCCGTCGACACCCAGAATACATTTCATCAAAAAAAATTCTCCCCTCAAAATCGTTATTTTACTCTCAATATTTCACTTTCAATCACTCTTCATAAAAAATAACTTTTATAAGTCAAAGTTATCGTAAGTACAAGTTTAATACATCTTATATGCAAAACTGACTTTAAGAAAATAATAAATAACATATTTCCACAAATGACAATATTAACAAAAACTTCTAAAAGTTTGTAGTAATAATTACTAAAATATTTCTTTTTTGTTAAGTCTAATTCTTCTGTATTAAAATAATCCTTCAATTACCTTTTGTTTAAGAGAATGTTACTTTTAAAAAAAATAAATTCAAATATAATTATGAGTATAATGATCACTTTGATCCATGAGGTCCTTGGTCAGGTAGTGGCATTTCAGGAGGCTAATTATGGGATCAGTCGAGAATATCAGAGAAAGCGTAGCTGCAGGCACTTTTTATCCCGGTAATGCAGATGTTCTTCGCAGGCAAATAAATGATTTTCTTTTAAATGCAAAGTCGGAAGATATAAAAAACATCAAATCGATCATATGTCCCCACGCCGGATATATTTATTCAGGCCAGGTCGCTGCATACTCCTACAAACAGATAAAAGGGAGAACATTCGATAGTATCTTTATAATAGCACCTTCTCATGCGGAATATTTTGATTTTGTTTCTATTTTTAACGGAGATGCTTACAGAACCCCCCTGGGTCTTGTATATGTTGATAAAGAAAGGTCCAGGATCCTTGCAGATAAAAACCCCCGGATAGAACTATCAAAGTATGGCCATAGAAGTGAGCACAGTCTTGAGGTGCAGCTTCCTTTTCTGCAGGTTTTATTTGAAAATATAAAAATAGTGCCTATAGTAATGGGACAGCAAAACAGCCAGAATATTAAAGAACTGGGCAGTGCCATAGGAAATCTCTTTAAGAACGACAATATCCTGATCATTGCAAGTACCGACCTATCTCATTATTATCCTTATGATACCGCTTTGGTTTTGGACGGAAAAATAAAAGACCTGGTAAACAATTTTGATTCCGAAGATATTATGTCCAATTTTCTCAATAATGATGTTGAAATGTGCGGCGGCGGTCCTGTGATTTCTGCTATGATCGCCTCTAAAAATTTAGGGGCAGACTCCTCCAGAATTTTAAGTTATAAGAATTCCGGAGATGTTACAGGCGATAGAAGCGCGGTAGTTGGTTACCTCTCGGCCGTCTTTTATAAAAAATGAATTTCTCTGGTTTTAATAATATCATTTAAAAAAGGTGAAAAATATGGATGAGATCGAACTAACTATGGAGCACAAAAAGATACTTTTAAAAATAGCACGGGAATCGATTACAAATACGATCCACTTTGGAACCGTTCCCGAATACAGAATAAACGATGCGGTATTAAACACTAAGTGTGGTGCTTTCGTAACCCTTCACATCGGCGGCAATTTAAGAGGGTGTATAGGCAATATAACTGCTGACACCCCATTATGGGAGACTATTCGGAATATGGCCATCGAATCAGCAATGAGAGATCCGAGATTTCCATCGGTTTCCTTAAATGAGCTGGAAGACATCGATATTGAAATTTCCGTTCTTTCTCCATTAAAGAAAATAAAAAACCTGGAAGAAATAAAAGTAGGAAAGCATGGATTATTTATAAAGAAAGGTTTTTATCAGGGTTTACTTCTGCCTCAGGTTGCAACGGATTATAAGTGGAACAAGGTTCAATTTCTGGAACAGACCTGTTTTAAGGCTGGTTTAAATAAAGACTGCTATAAGCAGGTATCTACGGAAATTTATATTTTTTCTGCCATAGTATTCGGAGAAAAGGAACCGGAAAACGGTTAAATAAATAAATCTACAATATCCTGGTTTAATTTACTCACGATTATACCAATCAAACCGGGTCCTGTATGTGCTCCAATAACCGGGGTGCATTCGGTAATCATTATATCAATACAGTTCAGTGAAGACTGGATCTTTCTCATGATATTTTTGGATTCCTGAAGGGAAAGTGTATGGATGATCGATACTATTACCCATTTCTCTTTTTTAAAATCTCTTATCACTCTTCTGGTTATTTCCTTAAGCGATCCATATCTGGTAACCATGATTCCGATCATTTCCACTATTCCGTTTTTTATTCCCAGCAGAGGTTTTATCTTTAAAATCCTTGATATCAGGCTTGCAACCGCAGGAACCCTGCCGCTTCTTCTTAAATATTTTAAAGTATCGATGGTTCCATACAATCTGACATTGTTCCTTAAGAAATCGAGGTAATATAAAATTTTCTCATAGGAATGTTTTTTTGTGATAGCTTTTGCCGCTGTCAAAACCATAAAACCCGTACCCATGGAACCGGACAGCGAATCGAATATCTTTATTCTTTTTTCGGCTTTAAGCAAGCCTCTTGCGATCCTTGCCGACTTTATGACTGCGGATAATTTGGAACTTATATGAATGGAAAATATCTTTTTGTATTCCTTCAGCAGTTTTTCATAAACCTGTACAAAATCATAGGGTGAGGGAGAAGAAGAAGTAAATATTACTTTCTTTCTCTTCTGAAGAGTATAAATCTGGTTAGAGCTGATATTTACACCATCTTTAAATTCTCTGCCGTCATAATGTATGTAAATAGGAATAACATTTATATTATACTTTTCTGCAATCTCTCTGGTTATATCAGAGGCACTGTCAGTCACCACAGCATATTCTTTAGATATTTCCTGATTCTTATCCATTATATGACTTTCTTATATCATTTTTTTTTATTGTATATAAGCTACATTTCAAAATCATATACTGTTTTAAGCAACAGTAAGAAATGATGATATTGTTTCATAGATTTTATAACAGTCACATTCGACTGGCAATAAAGATTTAAAAATTCTCATCCGGTAAGTAGAGACTATCTTATGCTGCCGGCGAAAATAGAATTTAGAAGCACTGTTCTTTCCTCGGGAGTAGTGAGTCTCAGCTGGCTGAGGTTTTCAAGCATTGTAGTTATAAGTATTGTATTTATATGCCTTCCCTCATAAAATATATGCTTTGCAATGATTCCCTGTTTTAACCCTAAAATATCACGCATATTATAAAACAAATTACCCAATCCGTAATTGATGAAACCATCACCGGCAAGTTCGACTCCCATTGGGTAATGAGATTGGCTTCCGCTTACAATATCGGCCCCGGCGCCGATAATCCTTTGAAAATCCCTGACCTGGCTTTCAGTGGGACCATAACTTTCCGTTTCCTGGTATTGAAAGGTAAAAATAACAATATATCCTGCGTCTTTCAGCTCTTTGATTATGCCTTCCACCTTTGCAAAATCTTTTTCTCCTTCTACCTCATCCCATATATTCCACCTCGCTGCCCCCGGTGAATCTTCTCTTGCCCATTCATTTGCATTGGCCAGACCATAAGAATTGACACCCAGAAATGCAATCTTATTGCCATTTACTTCAAAGAATACAGGCTTATAAGAATCTTCCAGGTTTCTGCCCCCGCCAAAATAAGGCCATCCTAAGCTGTCGTATATATCCAGAGTGTAAAGCATCCATTCGGGTCCATAATCATTCATATGATTTCCGGTGAGTTCTATTACATCCGTTCCAACATACTTTAGCAGTTCTATATATTCAGGAGCACTGCACAGCAGAGGGAACTTATTTTCCGAACTGCAGCCTTCCACAAAGCATATTTCATTACTAATATGTGTTATATCCGCATCAAGCAGCACATCTACGATTTTTTCGGCAGGATAAAGGACCCCAAGCTCGTCCATTCTTCTGCCAATCGTCTTTCCACGTGCAAGTGCCGTAACCCCTGTCATGAGAACAGAAGCCATTTTCTCTACATCCCTGTTTGTAATGGTAATTCCGGCAAGACTCCCGGTAATTTTATTTTCAAATTCCGGATTACTGATCCCCACGCTTATTCCTAAAGTCAATCCATAACTGGCTGTATCCAGTTCCTTATCAAAAACAGACATATTATCCAGATTTAAAACCTTATATTTTTTTTCTACAGCATCGAATGGTATAATCGAAAAACTATTATTATTTTCGATACTTGCCTGGAGATCCGCTTCGGTTACTATTTTTATATTTTTGTTACCGCTCTCGCCCAGAATAACTTTTAGTGCCTCAAAAATCTTTTCGGTCAAAATTAGTTGTGTTTCGGATCCGTCTGTCGATATATAACTTAGAACTTCTTTATTTCCTGTCCAGAATTCTTTTATATTTTCGAAGGATATATCATCGAAATTTCTGAAAAACGAGACCACCGGCACAAGCATCCAGGTCGCTGCAAAATTTTCCGGATTGGAATCTTCCAGTTTGTTGTCTATTTCTATCCATACATCAGCATCGTCTTTGATTTCTACAACTGTTATCCTATCAAAAACTTTATATAATTCGTTTTTAATTTGCACTAATAAATATTGCGGAACAAGATTGCTCTCCCATAGCTTAATTACAGTTATTTCTTCAATAGTTTGTTCTTCGTCCGTTTCCTCTTGCTGGCTATCTCCCTCCTCAGTGATTCCGGTTTCTTCAGTTTCTGTGACATCCTGGCTGTCCGACCCTGAAGTCTTGCATGAGACAGAGGTAAATATAAGCATTAATATTAAAAATAACGCAGATATATGGATAAGTAAATTTTTATTTTTCATTTTTTTTGTAAGATTAATTGATATTAAATATCATTTTATATTTTTATATGTAAAATTTAAAGTGATAAAAATATCATTAATTTTAGCCAAAAAGTGTTATAATGGCTTGCAAAAAACATTCAAACATAGGATTTATTCAGCAAATTTAAGGGAGGAAAAAATATGCTTTCAAGAAAAGATGTCGACATAAAAGGCACAAAAAATATTACTGTAATTGCCGAGGGAGTTAAAGTAGAAGGAAAGATCAACTGCCCCGGTTCGCTAAGAATCGATGGTATGGTAACAGGAGAGATCACAGCTGAAAAAGATATCACAATCGGAAAAGAAGGAAAAGTAGAAGCCAACGTCAGAACAAAAGATGCCGTTGTAGCTGGTTCATATAAAGGAGATATGATAGCATCCGGGGAAGTTGAAATCACTCCAACCGGAAAATTTATGGGGAATCTGACTCAGAAAGATGCTCTCCTCACTATAGCCAAAGGGGGACTATTCAGAGGAGAAAGTCTTATCGGAGCAAGCGCCGAAATCTTTAAACCAAAGGACGAAAAAAAAGATCTTGAAAATATAGACCTGAAAATCAAGAAGATTTAACTTCCGGTAAGCTCGATATTCCCCCAGACACCAAGTTTATCGTCTTTGACAACCAGAATTCCGGTTATGTCTTTTATATTTTTATAGTCGGTTACCGTCTTATTGATATCTGCGGGGGTATTGATTCTATTTGCAATCGATGTAGCCGCACCATCCGCGCTGACCGTCGACCTTGCCAGGACGACCACAAGATCACTACAGCCCATGCTGAGAGAATGACCAAAAATACCTGATGAAGAACAAATACCACATGGTGTATCGCCGGCTTTTATTTTTAAACATATCTTATCAGCAAAATATTTATTCTTTAGATAAATACCAATATCTACATCCTTGTTGCTTTTTATGAAAATATCACCTCCATTTTCTATTATCAATCGTCTGCAATGATGATCCAGACCGGAAGCAATATAGTCGCATAC
>Ga0209322_10001278_pt1 | contig 14570 bp, 11 predicted proteins | sample Rifsed19ft1_FD_184013 | JGI IMG/M metagenome (GOLD analysis project Ga0209322, IMG submission 184013) | Soil microbial communities from Rifle, Colorado, USA - sediment 19ft 1 (version 2) | ecosystem: Environmental > Terrestrial > Deep subsurface > Rock core/Sediment | place: Rifle, Colorado... | reverse complement strand
CTCCCGGCCCCGACGAGCAGAAAGTGTCGATGCGAAGGTCCTTGGGATCGATCTCGACCTCTACATCCTTTGCTTCCGGCAGGACGGCCACCGTGACCGCTGAGGTATGGATGCGCCCCGAGGACTCGGTGACCGGAACACGCTGCACCCGGTGGACTCCGCTTTCATACTTTAGGCGGCTGTAGGCACCCTTGCCCTCGATGACCGCGACGATCTCTTTCAATCCGCCCATGCCGGTCGGGTTGGCGCTGATGACTTCCACCCGCCACCCCTGCTTTTCCGCGTAGCGCGAGTACATTCTATAGATCTCTTGTGCGAAGAGCGCCGCCTCCTCGCCGCCGGTCCCCGCCCGGATCTCGATGATGACGTTGCGCTCATCGTTCGGATCCTTGGGAAGGAGGAGCAGTTTCAACTCTTGAGTCAAGCGCTGGTACTCGCCTTCCAAGCGCTCCACCTCCTCCTCGGCCAGCGCATGCATTTCGGGGTCGTCGCCTTGGCTGGCCATCTCCCGAGCTTCACTCAGCTCGCTCAGGACGGATTTGAGCTCTCGGTATTTGTCGACCAGGGGCTCCAAATCCGACCGTGCTTTGGCATGCTTCTGATAGACGGCGGGCGTGGCGACGACCTCGGGCTTCCCCAGCTCGGCGGTGATGTCTTCGTACCGCCGCTCGAGGGCAGCGAGCTTGGTTTCTAGATCGGACATGGGACTACTCGAAAAGAAGGGGTTTAGGGCTCGGCCTTGGCCGGGGCCTTGTTGCCGGCGACACGCTGGCCGAACTTCCGTTGGAACCGCTCCACGCGTCCCGCCGAGTCGATGAGTTTTTGCTTTCCGGTGAAGAAAGGGTGACACTTGGAGCAGATCTCGAGCTTGATGGTGCCGCCCTTGGTGGAGCGGGTCTGAAACGTTTCTCCGCAAGCACAGGTTACGGTAATCGCCTCGTACTTGGGATGGATCCCTTGCTTCATATCAATTCTCCTCGACTCAACTACAGCTCCCTATTATAACGCAGCTCGGCAAACGACCACAGGACCGAGCCTCCGGGGTCCATCTGACCGTGAGTACTAAGAGCCCGCTCGGACCGGCGCTCGCGATAGCCACGAGGTTGGAGCGGCGCTGCCGGGCCTATTAGGCTCACTAGGGCTGGCCCGACATCGAGGCAAGGAACTCGGCGTTGTTCTTGGTCTTACCCATCTTGTCCAAAAGGAGCTCCATGGCCTCGGGCGGCGACAGGGGCGAGAGCACCTTCCGCAGGATCCAAACCCGGGTGATCTCTTCTTTGGCCAGAAGGAGCTCTTCCTTCCGGGTGCCGCTCTTGTTGATGTCGATGGAGGGGAAGACGCGCTTGTCGACCAGCTTGCGGTCGAGATGGATTTCCATGTTGCCGGTACCCTTGAACTCTTCGAAGATCACGTCGTCCATGCGGCTGCCGGTCTCGATGAGCGCGGTGGCGATAATGGTCAGGGAGCCGCCCTCTTCGATGTTGCGAGCCGCACCAAAGAAGCGCTTCGGCCGCTGTAGAGCGTTGCTGTCCACGCCCCCCGATAGCACCTTTCCAGAGGGGGGCACCACGGTGTTGTAGGCGCGGGCCAGGCGGGTTATCGAGTCCAGCAGGATGACGACGTCTCGCCGGTGCTCGACCAGGCGCTTGGCCTTTTCGATGACCATTTCGGCGACCTGCACGTGGCGCGAGGCGGGCTCGTCGAACGTGGAGCTGATCACCTCGCCTTGCACGGACCGCTGCATGTCGGTCACTTCCTCCGGACGCTCGTCGATGAGCAGCACGATGAGGACGACCTCCGGCTGATTGGCGGTGATGCTATTGGCGATGTTCTGGAGCAGCATGGTCTTTCCGGTACGCGGGGCGGCGACGATGAGGCCGCGCTGTCCCTTGCCCACCGGTGTCATGAGATCCATGACGCGAGCCGACAGATTGTCTTTCTCCGTCTCCAGACGGATCCGTTCCTGCGGATACAGAGGGGTGAGGTTGTCGAAGAAAATCCGGTCCCGGGACGCCTCGGGAGGCTCGAAGTTGACCGCTTCCACCTTGATGAGCGCGAAGTAGCGCTCACCTTCTTTGGGTGGTCGGATCTGGCCGGAGATCGTATCGCCGGTCCGCAGATCGAACTTGCGGATCTGAGAGGGCGAGACATAGATGTCGTCCGGCCCAGGAAGATAGTTGTATTCGGGGGCCCGAAGAAAGCCGAAACCATCGGGTAGACATTCCAACACACCCTCGGAAAAAATGAGACCGCTTTGCTCGGTTTGCGCTTGCAGAATCTTGAAGATGAGCTCCTGCTTGCGCATACCGGTTGCTCCCGGCACGCTGAGGTCCTTGGCGACCTTCGCCAGCGTGGAGATATTCATGTCCTTGAGCTCGGCGATGTTCAAGGCCTTCGTTTTGGCATCGCCGCGTGATGGTTTCTCGGCGACTTCGCCCCGCGAGCCCTTCTCGGTTACTTCGTCGTCTTCCGGAGTCTCGGCCTGCGTACTTGTTTCTCGATCACGTTCCATAACTCTTTCCTTCCTTCGCCGGTCACGGCGGAAAAGGTGATGAAGGGAATCCCGTCCGGTACGGCAAGAGTTTCCACCAACCTGGTTCTTTGGCGGGCCATTGCTGCTCGGGAGAGTTTGTCCGACTTGCTTGCCACAAGAGCATATGACATTCCGCGGCGGTCGAGGAGGTCACAGACCTCCCGGTCGCTGGCCATTCCCTCGCGCCGGGCATCGATCACCACCAGTACCAGTCGAACCTCGGCCCGGTCGAAGAGATAGCTGGTAATCATGGATTCCCAGCCCCTTCGAACCCCTACCGGAGCACGGGCGAAGCCGTAGCCGGGGAGATCGACCAGATAGAGCCGGTCCTCGACGCGGAAGAAGTTCACCAGCTGCGTTCGGCCGGGAGTTCGGGAGACTGCCGCCAGCCTTTTCACGCCCGCCAGCTGGTTCAGCAAACTGGATTTTCCGACGTTGGATCGTCCGACCAGGGCCACCTCGGGAAGTCCGTCGGATGGGAAATCGGCACACGTCGTGGCACTCAAGACGAACTCGGCTCGCGGCAGCTTGGTCATGAGGCATGGATTCTCTCCGGTACGATTCCCACCGTGGTGGCTACCGACGTCTGAGCCCAGCATCACTGGGTTGACGGTTATTCACTCCTTTGGATGGTGAATGGGGCGGTGTCGCGTTCCGCCGCTCGATCATCGTGCCGGATGCTTCAAGTTTCCGACCAATAATGGTTTCCCTCAGAGGAAAAAACTTTTGGAGGCTGACTTCAGCTAAATCCGCGGTTTCCCGGTTCTCACCTTTGACGTAGTCCTAATGGGCAATGGACTCGCCTTGGATACCCTCGTCCAGACCATGGGGCGCCGCCGACTCCTCTTCCGGTTCGGCATTCTTCGGAACGGGAGCCGTCAAAGCGGACTCGAACACCTCGTCCATCGTTTCCACCAGCTTGATGTTCATGGCGTTCAGAACGTTCTCCGGGATGTCGGCCAGATCTTTCTCATTGTCGCGAGGAAGGATGATATGGGTGATCCCGGCTCGGTGCGCCGCCAGTAGCTTTTCCTTTACCCCTCCGATGGGAAGGATCTTCCCGCGCAGGGTGATTTCGCCGGTCATGGCCACGTCGCTCCGTACCGAAATGTTGGTCAGGGCCGAAACGAGAGCGGTGCACATGGTAATGCCGGCCGATGGGCCGTCCTTGGGTATGGCCCCTTCCGGGACGTGGATGTGAACATCGATGCGTCGGTTGAAGTCTCTAGCGATTCCCAGCTCCTCGGCTCGGGACCGGATGAACGAGAGTGCTGTTTGCGCTGATTCCTGCATAACGTCGCCCAACTTTCCAGTCAAGGTCAAGCCGCCCTTGCCATACATGAGCGAGGCCTCGGTCACCAGGAGCTCGCCGCCGACTTCGGTCCAAGCCAGGCCGGTGGCGATTCCGATTTCGTTCTTCCCCTCCCTCTTGCGGGGCCGGAACTTGGGGACCCCCAGGTAGTCGGGAATGGACTGGGCGGTGACCTGGACGGCGGTTCCTTGGCCTTCTTTCACCAGCTTCCGGGCGATCTTGCGGCAGATGGAGGCGATCTCTCTTTCCAGATTTCTGACTCCGGCCTCGCGGGTGTAACGTCGAAGTATCTCCTGGAGAGCATCGGCCGCGAACGAGACCGACTTGTTCTTGAGCCCGTTGGCCTCCAGTTGTTTCGTCACCAGGAATCGCGTGGCGATCTCGATCTTTTCTTCCTCGGTGTATCCGGGAAGTCGCAAGACCTCCAAACGGTCCTGCAGCGCTTGCGGCATGGTGTGCAGGACGTTGGCAGTGGCGATGAACATGACATTGGAGAGGTTGTACTCCACGTCCAAGTAGTGATCCTGAAAACAGTGATTCTGCTCGGGATCGAGCACCTCCAGCAATGCCGCCGAGGGGTCCCCTCGGAAGTCCATGCTCATTTTGTCGACTTCGTCGAGCAGAATGAGCGGATTGACCCTGCCCGCCTTCTTCATCATCTGAATGATCTGGCCGGGGAAGGCGCCGATGTAGGTACGCCGGTGTCCGCGAACCTCCGCTTCGTCCCGCACGCCCCCTAGGGACAAGCGAACGAACTTGCGGTTGGTGGCGCGGGCGATGGACTTGGCGAGGGAGGTCTTCCCCACCCCGGGAGGGCCGACGAAGCAGAGGATAGGACCCTTCTGCTTGCGCACCAGCTGGCGAACCGCCAGGAACTCCAGGACCCGCTCCTTGATCTTCTCAAGCCCAAAGTGATCCTCTTCGAGGATCTGCTCGGCACGCTGCAGACTGCGGCTCTCCCGGGTGCGTTTGTACCAGGGAACTGCCAGCATCCAGTCCAGATAGTTGCGGGAGACGGTGGCCTCCGCGGACATCGGCGGCATCGCCTCCAGCCGCTTGAGCTCCTGCAGAGCTTTCTCTTCGGCCTCCTGGCTCATCTTGGCCTGGGCAATCTTCTTGCGGAGCTCATCGAGCTCACCGGTCTTGTCGTCTTTACGGCCTAGCTCCTTCTGGATGGCCTTCATCTTCTCGTTGAGGTAGTACTCTTTCTGCGCCCTCTCCATCTGTTTGCGGACGCGGCCCTGTATGCGGCGCTCCACCTGCAGCTTGTCGACTTCGTGCTCGAGTATTCCGGCGATGCGAGTGAGCCTCTCCAGAGGATTCCAGGTTTCCAGCAGGTTCTGCTTCTCATCGACCGGAAGGATGAGATGGCTGGCAATGGTATCGGCGAGCTTTCCTGCATCGTCGACTTGAACCGCCGCGTTCTTGACCTCGGCTTGCAAGGTGTTGGCCAGCTTGACGTATTGCTCGAAAAGCGAGACGACCTTGCTCATCAGCTTCTCGAGCTCCGGGGAGGACTCTGAGACCTTCGGTATGGTCTTGGCGACGATCTTGAAGAAGCCTTCCTCGTCCCTGCACTCGATGGTTCGACCGCGGTCCAGCCCTTCCACCAGGACTTTGATGTTGCCGTCGGGAAGCTTGACCGATTGCACGATGTTGGAGATGGTGCCCACCGTATAGATGTCGGAGGCCTTCGGGTCGTCGGTGGTGGCGTCCTGCTGGGCGGCCAGGAAGATGCGCCGGTCGTGGGCCAGCGAGTACTCCAGTGCCCTTACCGAAGAGGACCGCCCAATGACAAAAGGCATCATCATATAGGGGAAGATCACCACGTCCCGAAGGGGAACCATCGCCAGCGTCTCGTAGATCTCGGCTCGTTCTCTGGGTTTGTTTCCGAACATAGTTATCGTCGTGTCCTTCCCCTCTACCTATTGTATTTTACTGTGACCGGCCCAGCCGCGCTGGCTTTTCCTCCGACTAGGGTTTGTGGGAAATGAGCCGCGAGTGCGGCAAAAACCTCGGGAAAAGTGAGCTAACCTGCCTTCTCAATCAGGGTTACTGGTGTCTCACGGTTCTCGACGACCTCCTTGGTAACGACGCATTCTCTGACCTTCTTCTGCGAAGGCAGATGATACATGAGGTCGAGCATGAGGTCTTCGATGATCATCCGGAGGCCACGAGCCCCAATTTTCCGTTCGCACGCCAAGTCAGCGACTGCCTCGAGAGCGTCATCGGTGAACCTCAGTTTGACGTTCTCGTACTCGAAGAGTCGCTGGTACTGCTTGACTATGGCATTCCGCGGCTCGGTCATGATGCGAATGAGAGCGCTTCGGTCCAATTCGTGTAGAGTGCCGACGACCGGCAATCTCCCTACAAACTCCGGGATGAGCCCGTACTTTATCAAATCCGTGGGTTGCACGAGAGACAAGATGTCACTGGGGCGGCTCGCCTTGCTTCCCAGCTCGGAGCGGAAGCCCAGGGACTTCTTGCCGATGCGACGCTCGACGACCTTTTCCAGCCCTACGAACGCGCCCCCGCAGATGAACAGAATGTTGGTCGTGTCGATCTGATAGAACTCTTGATGGGGATGCTTGCGTCCCCCCTGGGGCGGCACGTTGGCCACGGTTCCTTCCAGGATCTTCAGCAGGGCCTGCTGCACCCCTTCACCCGAGACATCTCTGGTGATGGAGGGGTTCTCGTCTTTCCGGCAGATCTTGTCGATCTCGTCTATATAGATGATGCCTTCCTGGCACTTCTCGATGTCGCCGCCCGCCGACTGGAGGAGTTTGAGGATGATGTTCTCCACGTCCTCGCCCACGTAACCTGCCTCGGTCAGTGTGGTGGCGTCGACAATGCAGAAGGGAACCGATAGAAGCTTGGCCAGAGTCTGTGCCATCAGCGTCTTGCCGGTCCCGGTCGCCCCGACGAGCAGGATGTTGCTCTTGGTGAGCTCGACATCCTGGCGGGTCTTGGACTTCATGATCTGAACCCGCTTGTAGTGGTTGTAGACGGCAACCGCCAGTTTCTTCTTGGCTTGCTCCTGTCCGATGACGAACTCGTCCAGAAACTGCTTGACCTCCACCGGGATAGGGAGCGTGGAACGCTGGGTGCGGGTCTCGAAGCGATTGTCGTCGGCGATGATGTCGTTGCAAACCTCGACGCACTCGTCACAAATGAAAACGGTTGGCCCGGCGATGAGCTTGCGCACATCGCTCTGGTCCTTATTGCAGAAGGAACAACGCAGGACCTCAGGATCGCCGTTTTTCTTCGACACGATTCCCCCGGTTAACGCCGCTCACACTCGTCGAGAGATAACCTGGTCAATAATTCCGTATTCCTTGGCCGCTTCGGCGGTCATGATGAAGTCGCGCTCGACGTCCTGCTCGATCTTGGACAAGCTCTGGCCGGTATGCATCGCAAGAATCTCGTTCAAGCGCTGGCGGGTGCGCAAGATTTCCTTGGCCTGAATATTGATGTCGGTGGCCTGACCGGAGAAGCCTCCTGACGGCTGATGAATGATGACTCGAGAGTTTGGAAGCGCGAAGCGCTTGCCGGGTGTGCCCGCCGCGAGCATGACCGCGGCCATGCTCGCAGCCTGGCCGATGCAGTAGGTCGTCACGTCCGGGCGAGTGAACTGAATGGTGTCGTAAATGGCCAGCCCGGCGGTAACCGATCCACCCGGGCTGTTGATATAGACGGAGATTTCTTTCTCCGGATCCTCGGCTTCCAGAAACAGGAGTTGGGCGACCACCAGATTCGCGAGGTTGTCGTCGATAGGAGTGCCTATGAAAATGATGTTGTCTTTGAGCAGACGCGAGTAGATGTCGTAGGCGCGCTCGCCTCGGTTGGTCTGTTCGACCACCATCGGGATCAGCATAGATACATCAACCCCTCTTGATTCTAGCATTTTCGCGGAGTAAGTCAAAAGCCAACTCCCTCCGCAAGCGCCGTTTAAGGCGTTCCAGGCCTCCATCTTTCATCAGTTGAGCGCGTACCGCCTCGGGACTTTTCTTGATCGAGGCGGCTCCCCGCTCGATCTCCTGGTTCACCGCCTCCTCGGTCTCGTTCAGCTTCTCCTGCTCGACGATCCGATCGAGCAGGAGGGTGGCGCTGACGCTCCGCGCCGCCGAGTTCCGCTGCCCCTCGCGCAAACTTCGCCAATCGATGTTCGCCCGGGAGGGATCGATTCTCCGATCTATGAGGCTTCTGGCCATGTCCTCGATGCGTTCATCCAATTCTTGCTCGACGAGGGCCTCGGGTGCTTCAAAAGGATTGGCCTCCAGCAGCTTCTCGAGTAGCTGATTGCGGAGATCTTGCTCGGCCAGGTGTCGCGCTTCTTCCTCGGCTTGTTGTCGAACGTGCTCGCGCAGCTCGGCAAGATTCTCGAACTGGCCCAGGTCCTTCGCCAGCTCGTCGTCGAGCGCCGGGAGAACTTTTTCCTTGACTTCTATGTTCTCCAGCCGGACGGTGAAGGTCTTGCCGGCCCGTTTGGGATCGGCATGATCCTCGGGGAAGACCGCTTCCAGGCTCACCGAATCTCCGGACTTCACGCCCTGGAGCTTCTCGTGCAGGCTGGGGTGATAGACGTCGGCCCTAACCTCTATTAATACGCCCTCTTGCTTTTTTGGGGGGGCCTTCCCGTCCGATGGTTTCTCGTAGAGCGTTCCCGCCACGAAGTCCCCATCCCGGGCGCCGCGATCGGTAACCGGGTCGAAACGAGCCGCCCGCTCCCGCAGAGACTCGAGGCGTTTTTCGATCTCGTCATCGCTTACCTCGGCACTGCGAGAGGTTACCTGCAGGCCTTTGTAGTTCTTGGCCTCGACTTGGGGCATGACCTCGAAAGAGGCCTGGAAACGGAGAGGCTCTCCCAGTTCGATCTTGAGGTCTTTGATCTTCGGGTCGTCGATGGGATGGAGCGCATGCTGGTTCAGCGCCTGCTGCAGCACCTGCGGCAATAGATCCCGGACTACTTGGTCCAGGATCTCGGATCGGAAGCGACTCTTCACCATGTCCTTGGGAATTTTGCCCTTTCTAAAGCCCGGCAGCTTCAGGGTGCGGCTGAACCGAGTGGCCTTTTGCTCGAAAGCCTCGGTAATCGTTTCCGCCGGGACCTCGACGTCCAGACGACGACGGGACAAACCGTCTTCAATGCATTCCACTTTCAACGAACGGGGACTCCCTCGGAATCGGCCCGGTGGACCGGGCGCCGCTCAGATGGTGCGAAAGGGGGGACTCGAACCCCCACGGGTTGCCCCACTGGATCCTAAGTCCAGCGCGTCTGCCAGTTCCGCCACTTTCGCGGGCAACGAGCCAGTGCTTCTCGCTGGTGTTGGATGACCTCCAATGGGAAAGGCCTGGAAAGACTGTCGCGATGCCACTTGACGGAAGCCATTCTAGCGAGGGGGCGAGGTGGCGTCAACGTGCCTCAGTGACATCGAGGGGCTCCGCCGGCTCGACCCGAGAGAAAACAAAACCTGCGCCGGCCCTCGAGCCCGGTCCGGACCAGCGCGTTTGCCAACTCCCCCAGTCTGGCACCTTGAGATGTCGCGTAAAAGTGTGCTACACGTAATTATGTGAGATCAACTAAGGAACGTCAGAACATAACCTTGTCTCTGCCTAAGCCTCTGCTCAAGAAGGCCAAGGTCCTGGCAGCTCAAGAAGACCGCTCCCTGAGCGATCTCATGCGAGAAGCGCTCGAACGAAGGATCGACCAAGGTGCGGAATACCAAAGGGCCAAGAGACGCCACATCAAATTATTGGAGCGTGGTCTCGATTTAGGCTCGAAGGGCGAGCTGGCGTTTTCACGTGAAGAGCTTCATGAGAGAGGGTAAGGTCTTTCTCGACGCCAATGTCCCTAGTGTATGCGCACGACGTTTCGGCCGGGACCAAGCACGAAGTGGCGTTTCGAATGGTGAGCGACCTATGGAAGCGGGGCGACGGGGTGCTCAGCACTCAAGTGCTTCAGGAGTTCTTCGTCATTGTAACCAGAAAGCTTCCCAAACCGATGGACGTATCGATTGCCCAAAAAGTGATTTCCAATCTATTGAGTTGGGAAATCGTCGTTAACGACGGCAAAGCGGTCGTGGGTGCAATCGAAGTGCTGAAACGCTATAGATGCTCCTTCTGGGATGCGCTTATCGTTCACGCGGCGCTGCAGTCAGGAGCAGCGGTTCTCTTCAGCGAAGATCTATCTTCGGGACAACGGATAAGAGATTTGAGAATCGAAAATCCCTTTCGATGACATTCACTGCCCACCGGCAGAGCCTTCCGGTCTCGGCAAGATGCGTGAGGCGGCAATCCCCACGTCGGCGCGAGCCCAGGCCTTTTCGAACCGCTGCTGAATCAACGCCGCTAGGTCCTCCTTGTCTTGCGCCCGCAAGGCTTGCATCAATCCGAAAAGCGCCCAGCCGTTCTCGGGATTGCGTTTCAAGTCCTCCCAATAAACCGCCTCGGCCTCGCGAGCCCGACCCGCCTCGAGCAGAATCGCCCCCAGCGCGTGCCGCGGCGGGTAGTGCCATTCGGAAGGCTCGGTGTAGACAAGGCTGTCCTCCAGGCGGACGGCCTGCTCGAGGCGCGTAATGGCTTCATCGTAATTCTTTCGCGCCGCCGCCAGCTCGCCCCTCAGCACTTGAGGCGCCACGGAGAAAATGGCCGCGGCGGTATTGGGAGAGAACATCGGGTAATCGAGGGAGGGGTCCGCGGCAATGCGCTCGACTTCCGAAAGCTCTTCTTCCGCTTCGGCCAGATTCCTTTTGGCGAGGAAAGCGAGCCCGCGCGCATAGTGCCAGACACCGCTCAGGAAGAGCTGATCCGCCCGGGGTGCCGGCTCGGCCAGCATCTCGTCCCATCGACCGAAGCGCGTCAAAGCAAAATAGGGAACCACCCGAAAGGCGCCCAGAAGGGGAAGCTCAATCAAGTCCTCATCGGAGATCCTCGAAGCGACCCGGCGCGCCGAGTCGATGGCGAGCTGGCCCCGCCCCTCGGCGGTTGCCGCGAACCAGAGGAAGTGGATGTTATGGGGGTAATAGGCCATCGGGTAGAGGCCCTGCGCTCGGCACTGCGCGATGTAGTCCTCATCGGCCAAAATCGCGAGCTCGTTGCTCCGCGTCGCGTCGGCATAGCGGCCGACGCGTTGATAGATGTGGGAAGGCATGTGCACGATGTGGCCGGCGGCGGGCATCAGATGCAGAAGCCGGTCGGCGGCCGCTTCCGCTCTCTCCGGTTCATCGGTTGGCTCCATCAGGTGGATATAAAGATGTAGCGCCCCGGGGTGGTCGGGATTCCGCTCCATGACCGATTCGATAAGCTCGACCATCTCGAGCGTACCCTCATAAGGCTCGCCATCGGGCATCCAATAGTTCCAGGGGCGGAGATCCATCATCGCCTCGACGTAGAGAGTCGCCGCATCCAGATCATCGGGATAACGCTCGGCGACTTCCCGCATGGTAGCGGCATAGGCCGTGTCGCGAGCGGCGCGGTCTTCGGGACTCCCGGAGTAGCGCTGGGCCAGGGCGTCGATGTAGGCCTGCTCGCGCTCGGACGCCTTCGACTTGAGCGCGACCGCCTTCTGCGCGAGCTGGTAAGCCTGAGGCTCGTCGTCCGGGTTCATCGGCGCGTTGATGTTCGGACCGAGCACGAGCGCCTGACCCCAATAGGCCATGGCGCAGTCGGGATCGAGGCGCGCCGCCTCGCGAAAGGCTCGCCCGGCTTCGGCGTGATTGAAGCCATAGGACAGATTTAGCCCTTGGTTCATGAAGAGCTGCGCCTCTTTCGACTTCGTTGTCACCGGGAAGGTGTGATGGCCGAGGTTCTGTAGCCGGGGAGCGAGCTGGCCGGTGGGTGACGCCTGTTCCGCTCCCTCTTCGGGCTCGGTGTAGTGCTTGTGGTTGGTCGTTTGTGCGGCAACGCTCGCGGTCACAGCGAGCAGGAGCGCGCCGCTAAAGGCCACGACACATCGCGTGCCGCAACTGCCCATGAGTCACCTCCTGGAGATCCATATGCTAGATCTATATGCGCCCTGACCGCCGGGCGCAAGCGAAGCATTTGTGAACCAGCAAGCGGGCACTTAGATGAAACCTGGAGCGAGACGGGAGCCCCTATGTTTTCATTTCCACCGACTTTGAAATTTTCGTGGTCTGAACCGGTGCCTGTACAGATACCGAGCATTTTTCTCTTGACAATTTTCCCAAATCGATTCTAGTATCCCCCCCACCCAACCAAGCCGGTTCCTTAGCGTGGCATTGGTGTAAGTCGCGCTGAGGGTTTGAAAATTAGATCCTTCTAGTGAGGTCGTGTGGGCTCTCTAAGCCGTGCGCCCGAACGGGAGAGGAGTTGTGTCGGCCCCAACTGAAGGCGCGTGCCGTCGACGAAGGAGTGGCGGCGTGTCATTTAGTTGGGGGCGCACACGTTGCCGACGCTTGATTATTAATGGGCCAAACTCCCATCCGTTGCGCAGGACGACTAGAGCTTGAAGGATGGTAGCTGAGTCCGGCGGACACGCGGAAAAGGGGAGTGGCTGCTGTTTGATTCGAACCAGTCTCGCACTTCTTTAAACGGATCCAAAGCCAGAGCCTGGCTCATCTCCCTTAGCTTTTGTCCACCGTCCGCCTGCAGTTGACTTGGCCGCCGAACTTTGCAGCGGAGGGTTAGCTTGCCTAGTAGCGCGATCAGGACCCGAACGTTTGAGCACACCTCTGTATCGTCGTCCTCGACAATCGGGAGTTCCCCGAGACAATCTTTGAAGCGCACCGCGGACATCATGTTGGGTGCCAGTCTCTTACTCATGTTGTTCCCCTTGTTGGCTCTCTTGACGGTTCTCGTGATGCTTACCAGCAAGGGACCTGCTCTTTTCGTACAGAAACGGCTGGGACAGGGTAGGCGTGTGTTTCATATGTTTAAGCTTCGAACGATGCACGAGGGCGCAGAACGACTTGAGAAGCACGAGCTCTTGGTAGGATGCGGGAAGATATTCTTCAAGCCAAGGAACGATCCGCGGGTCACCAGAGTCGGGGACTTCCTGAGAAAATACAGTCTCGACGAGCTGCCACAGCTTATCAACGTAATAAGAGGCGATATGAGTCTTGTTGGACCTCGTCCGCTACTTGTTCATGAGATGCAAGACGTACCCGAACCTATGTCCGGGAGGCGATTCGCTGCTAAACCGGGAATCACCGGGCTCTGGCAAGTGAACGGTCGTAGCACTTGTACGGATGAGCAACGACTGCTCCTGGACCTGGAATACGTCGACAACTGGAGTCTTCAGCTCGACCTGAAAATCCTGATAAAGACCCTTCCCGCAGTCTTTTCTGCAAAAGGCGCTTACTGATCCCGTCAATCCGGAGCTCAAAGGCGGTTTCATGGGGTTGTGCTATAGTTTGTTCTCCTAGACAGCTTCATCAGACCGACGGTAATGGACTATCCGTCGGTCGGCGCCGCTGCGGACGAGCCCGTGGATCCCGGCAAGTTAGCCCTGTGGATCCGGACAGGCGCCGTTGGTGAAGTTCTGGCTAGTCTTTCGGTAAAAGAGAAGAAGGCGTTGGAGTACATGCTTCAGGTGACGAATCGACTTCGCGCAGAGAGAACATCCGACACACTGAATGAGGCGGCATGAAAGTTCAGGGGACCGGCGCCTCCAGGAACTCCTACAGGAAAAATTTCACTTGACCGGCGCCGTTCTTTCCCTTGTCCTCGTCACGAGCGGGGCCTCGGCCGCAACGTTCTATGTCGATGCCTCGCTGGAACGCGACTGCACAGCATCGAGCTACAGTCTGGTGCGAAGGAACTGCACCGGCCGAGACGGTGCTGCTTACCGCAAGATACAGGACGCGTTCGAGCGATTGTCGCCGGGCGATACCCTTTACATTCGCGCCGGCACGTACCGGGAAGCTGCGACGCTAGCCGTCAGTGGTTGGCCGCGTCAGTACATCACCATCGCCAACTATCCCGGCGAAAGGCCCGTTCTTGACGGAAGGCGAGTCGAGCCGAGCAGAGAGGCTGGTCTGCTCGACATACGGTCGCAAAGATTCACCCGTGTGCGCGGCCTCACCGTGAGAAACTCCGGTTATTACGGTATCTATGTTGTGGGCTCGCACGACGTCACAATTGAAAATACAGAGGTTGCCAACTCTCGGCACGGGGGGATGGTTTTCCGCGGCGGCTCGGGTATCCGAATTCTAGGCTGCAACGTGCACCACAACAATGAGCTAGGGCTGCCGGCCTCCCACGAGGCTGTCACCCTGGAAGGTGTGCGGGGGTTCGAGGTCGGGTATTGCCAGGTCCACCGTAATAAAGAGGAAGGCGTCGACATCAAATACGGATCGACCGGGGGGACGGTGCATCATAACAGAGTATACAGGAACAACGGCCCCAACATCTACGTGGACGCCGCCAATAACATAGAGATCTTTGGTAACGAGCTTTTCGAGACCGGAAGCGAAAAGCCGGGCATCATGCTTGGGGTGGAGACAAACCCTAGCCGCGAGTTCGTCTACGACGTTAGTATCCACAACAATTTCGTTTACCGGAACGCCGTCGGTATATCGTTTTGGATCGAGTCAGGAGCCGAGCCCTATGCGAGGTTCCGAAACGTGGCTGTGTATAACAATCTGGTTTACCAGAGGGGCGGAAGCGCCGGCCCCTATCTAATCGTGCGGGGGGGGGCTCCGCGGAATTACGAAGATCGGCTCGTGATTCGCGACAACATTTTTTCGGGCTCCGGAAGACCGGGAA
>Ga0209322_10001258_pt1 | contig 14733 bp, 8 predicted proteins | sample Rifsed19ft1_FD_184013 | JGI IMG/M metagenome (GOLD analysis project Ga0209322, IMG submission 184013) | Soil microbial communities from Rifle, Colorado, USA - sediment 19ft 1 (version 2) | ecosystem: Environmental > Terrestrial > Deep subsurface > Rock core/Sediment | place: Rifle, Colorado... | reverse complement strand
AAGCGCACGCGTGACTCCCGGTCTGGCGGAACCCGCCGCACAGCCGCACACGGAATTTACGACGACCAGTGTCGTTCCGGGTTTTTCGAGGGCCTCGTCAACTTCTTCAACGGTCGCGAGCGGCGTGACGCCACATTGTGCGAGCTCCTCCCACATCGGTCGAACGGCTTCTGGATCGTAGAGCGGGTGCATATTCATTCCTCCGTTTCGTGCGGCCGCGTCTTCCTCGCCACTACTCGTCGCTCACCATACAAGTTCCCCTGTACAGCCGATAACCCGCATCGCAATCCCAGTCGTGCCCGGAGGAGCTGACGTGAGCGTTCGCCGGAACCTCGACGGTCACACACAAATCGCCGCGTCTTTCATAATTTCGGTCGCACTCCCAATCCTGTCCCGAATCGCTGAGGTAGCCGTTCCGAGGCACATCGATGGGGACGCAGGACTCGCCGTTCCTCCGGAACCCATGATTGCACTCCCAGTCGTTCCCCGAACGCGCCAGATGACCTTGGAGAGGTATCTCGAAAGGCGCGCACGTCTCGCCGTGTTGCTGGAATCCTCGATCGCATTTCCAGCCATCTCCGGTGTGGTCAAGATAGGCGTGCGCCGGCACCTCGATGCTCACACACGATTGGTCGATTTTCTGGTAGCCCCGATCGCACTCCCAGCCGCGCCCGCTAAAATCCAGCCGGGCGTTGGGTGGTGCTTCGACTATCACGCATGCCGCGTTGGCCTCTCGGTAACCTCGGTCGCACTCCCATCCGTCCCCGCGAGAATTCAGAAAGGCATGAGGAGGGACCTGGATGGCCACGCATAATTGATCGACTTCCCGGTAACCTCGGTCGCACTCCCAACCGCTGCCAGAGGGTTTTGCGTGAGCATGGGGAGACTGCGCGATCGGTTCGCCCTGTGCCGATGCCACCCCAGGAGCGAGCGTCAATACCGTAAGGAAAAACAGAGTCCGAAACGAACCGGTCCGTCGTACTCGTTTTGTTTTCATGAGCGTATTCTCTCCGTCGCCGCGTAGGCGAGGCCTTGGACGCACCTTACTCTTCGGCGTCGTTGAGCGTTTCCAACGTATGGACCTGCGTTGGTAAGTCTTAGGGCATGCAATCCACAGATCAGAGCCACTGAGTAACCGCATGCGGGGGCTTGCCGCCCGGGATTAGAACGCTTCCCAATGACACCAACACATCGCGCATGTGACGTGCGAGTCTCTCTTGGGCTGCCTGCTCGCCGGCGCCAGCAACCTCGAGGTCCACATCCCGAAAGGTGAGATCGCCGCGCTTCAGATGCCCGGCCAGCTCAATGTAATAGGCCATGCAGTGGTTATGTTGCGTGAACGCCTTATCGGTTTCTCGCCACCGATCTTCTTGCGTTAAGGTGCGCGGTGCTCCAAACTCCCGAGCAATTTCTACGAACTGTCGCTCAACCCATTGCTTCCCGGCTTTAAGTTCCTGTGCCGACATTAGTAGTCACCCATTCCCGGCATACCGCCCGGCATCCCGCCGCCGCTCCTGTTTTCCGCTTTCTCGGGCAACTCGGAGACCAAGGCTTCCGTGGTGAGCAGGAGCCCAGCGATGGAGGCTGCATTCTGGAGGGCGTAGCGAACCACCTTGGTGGGATCGATGACGCCCGCGTTGACCAGGTTCTCGAATTTATCTTTCTGAGCGTTGTAGCCGTGCTCGGGGTTCTCCATCTCCTTGACCTTGTTGACTACGATGGAGCCTTCCTGCCCGGCGTTTTGAGCGATCCAGCGCATGGGCTCCTCGATGGCTCGGGCCACAATACCGACGCCAATACGCTCGTCGTCCGAAAGGTCCTTCTCCTTCATGAGCCCCTTGAGAGCCGTGGTAGCGCGGAGAAGAGCGACCCCGCCGCCGGGAACGATCCCCTCCTCGGCTGCGGCTTTGGTGGCATGCATGGCATCCTCGACACGGGCCTTTTTCTCTTTCATTTCCGTCTCGGTTGCTGCGCCCACCTTGAGGAGCGCCACACCACCGACCAACTTTGCCAAACGCTCCTGGAGCTTCTCGCGGTCGTAGTCCGAGGTGGTCTCATCAATTTGCACGCGAATCTGCTTGATGCGGCCCTCGATGTCCGACTTCTTGCCGGCGCCTTCGATGACGGTGGTCGCTTCTTTGGTGATGATGATTTTCTTCGCTCGACCGAGGTCCTCGAGGCCAATGTTCTCGAGCTTGATGCCGAGATCCTCGAAGATCGCCGTGCCTCCGGTCAGAATCGCGACGTCTTCCATCATTGCCTTCCGACGGTCACCGTAGCCGGGTGCCTTCACCGCTGCCACCTTGAGCGTCCCGCGGAGCTTATTGACGACCAGGGTGGCGAGAGCCTCGCCCTCCAGATCCTCGGCGATGACCAGCAGCGCTTTGCCGGACTGCGCCGTCTTTTCCAACAAGGGCAAGAGATCCTTCATATTGGAGATCTTCTTCTCGTGGACCAGGATGTAACACTCCTCGAGCACCACCTCCATCCGCTCTGGATCGGTGACGAAGTAGGGGGAAAGGTATCCGCGGTCGAACTGCATACCCTCGACGATCTCCAGTGTCGTCTCGAGTGTGCGTGCCTCCTCGACCTGGATGACGCCGTCTTTGCCGACTTTCTCCATCGCCTCGGCGATGATGTTCCCGACGGTCTCGTCGCCATTGGCGGAGATAGTTCCTACTTGCCCGATCATCTTGCCCGTCACGGGCTTGGAGAGCTTCTGGATGGCCGCCACCACCGTCTCTACCGCGCGGTCGATACCGCGCTTGAGCTCCATGGGATTGCTACCCGCGGTGACGCTCCGTAGACCCTCACGAAAAATGGCCTGAGCGAGCACCGTCGCCGTGGTCGTTCCATCGCCGGCGACGTCGGAAGTCTTGGAGGCGACTTCGCGAATCATTTGGGCGCCGAGATTCTCGACGCGATCGGGAAGCACGATCTCTTTGGCGACCGTCACGCCGTCCTTGGTGACGACGGGCGAGCCGAATTTCTTCTCGAGCACAACATTACGGCCTTTGGGGCCGAGTGTGATTCGAACCGCTGCGGCCAGGCTATTCACGCCTCGCATGAGGGCCTGGCGAGCGTCCTCGTGGTAGACAATCTGGTTTGCCATGACTTCTTACTTGCCTTTCCCCGAATCCTTCCGTGCAGACTGCTCGACTTGTTGTTGTAAACGAGATGTCACGCAATGATCCCAAGTACGTCGTCTTCGCGGATGATGAGGTATTCGTTATCGTCCAGTGTGATTTCCGAACCGGAATACTTTCCGATCAGAACTTTGTCGCCGACCTTGACTTCCAGTGGGAGCTTCTTTCCGTCCTTTAGCACTTTGCCGGAGCCGACGGCGATGACCTCGGCGGTGAGAGACTTCTCTTTGGCCGTGTCGGGAATGATGATGGAGCCGACTTTCTTTGCGTCGTTCTCCTCGATGCGCTTAACGACGATATTGTCTTTGATTGGTTTCATTTTCATGAATTCTTTCCTCTTCGTTTGGTCTATAAGGGGGCCGTTGTGCCAAGGCCTATCGCTCCCCACGAGAATGGAATGCTCTTGTTGGAGGCTTTGCGATCGCAACCGCCGGCACTCTCTTGTCTGCGACCTCCTGCATTATGTTGGCAAAATTATGGGTGGTCACCGGGGCGTTTTAAGTAACCCGAGTTAGTTCAGAGTGCATGAAGATCTTCTCGCAGACTTAACCATTATAGGTAAACTCCACTGAACTGTCAAGCGAATTAGTGGACCGCAAGTCATTCCACTTGTGCCAGTTAATTGGTGGAGGTGCCTTCATGGACATTCCTTGACGGAGGGGCGAAACTCAGGCGGTCGTGCGCGAGCCCAGCTTGGCGCTTTGCGCGACGCGCCGCTTCCGCCTTCCCAGCGCGACCATGACCTGGTGCGTGCCCGCATCGTCGACGAGAGGAATCGCTTTGGGATCGACCGGTACGCCATCGAGCTCCGCCTCCGCGACCCCTCGGCATGCGCGCTCCGGATTCGAGACGGTGATCTGGTAGCACGCGCGCCCGAAGCGCCACGTGATCCCGTATTCGGGCCAGGACGAGGGGACGCACGGGTCGATGGCGAACGTCGCGCCGCGGCGGGTGAGTCCAAGAATGCTTTCCAGGCCGGTGCGATACATCCAGCCCGCGGAGCCCGTGTACCAGCTCCAGCCGGCGCGGCCGGCGTGGGCAGGGTGGGCGCTGACGTCCCCCGCCAGAACGTAGGGCTCGGCCTTGTAGCGCGCCACGTCGAGGCCGGTTCGCGTGTGGTTCACCGGATTGAGCATGTGGAAGAGCTCGACCGCCTCGTCACCGCTTCCGAGCCGCGCCAACGCCGCCACCACCCACAGTGCGGCGTGCGTGTACTGCCCGCCGTTCTCCCGCACCCCGGGTGGGTATCCCTTTATATAGCCGGGCTCCTGCGCCGATCGATCGAAGGGCGGGGTGAGAAGCAGAAGCACCCGCCCCCCTCGCCGCACCAGATGGGTACGCACCGCGTCCATAGCGCGCTCGGCGAAGCGTGTCGGAACCGCTCCCGAGAGGATGGCCCAGGACTGCGCGATGGAGTCGATCTGACACTCCTCGTTCTGCGCCGAGCCCAGGGGCGTACCGTTGTCGTAATAGCCGCGCCGGTACCACTCCCCGTCCCACGTCTGCTCCAGCACCGCTGCCAGGCGGTTGGCTTCCGTGCGATAGCGTTCGGCCCGAGCTTGGTCACGACCGCGCTCTTCGCATAAAGCCGCGAACTCCTGCAGCACCGTGTAAAGGAAGAAGCCGAGCCACGTGCTCTCCCCTTGCCCCTCGCTGCCCACCCGGTTCATGCCATCGTTCCAGTCGCCGCTCCCCATGAGCGGAAGACCATGGGTGCCGGTGGTCAGACCCCGATCGATCGCCCGCACGCAATGTTCGAAGAGCGAACCCGCGCCGGCGGAGACACTGGGGTCGAAGTAGGCTTCGTGCTGGTCCGCGGTGAGGAGCGGCCCCTCGAGGAAGGGCACGCGCTCGTCCAGAACGCCCGCGTCACCGGTCGCCCGGACGTAGTGCGCCACGGCGTGAGGAAGCCACAGCAGGTCGTCCGAGCAGCGCGTGCGAATTCCCGCTCCGCTCGGCTCGTGCCACCAGTGCTGGACGTCCCCTTCCACAAACTGTCGGCCCGCGGCTCGGAGGAGATGCCCCCTCATGATGTCCGGTCCCGAGAACGTGAGGGCCATGACGTCCTGCAGCTGGTCGCGGAATCCGAAGGCGCCACCCGGTTGGTAGTAACCCGAACGCGTCCATAGCCGGCAGCTCACGTCCTGATAGAGAAGCCACCGGTTCATCAGCAGATCGAAGGAGTCGTCCGGCGTGCGCACCTGCACGGCGTCGAGGAGCTCATCCCAGGAGCGGCGCGCGGCTTCTCGCGCGGACTCCGCTTGGGCCACCCCTGCGTGCCGGCCCAAGAGCTCCTGGACCTGGTTCCGATCTCTCCCCTGCCCCAAGACGAAGGCCAGGCGGCGGCTCTCCCCCGGGGCCAACGTCAAGGAAACATGAAGGGCCGCACAGGGATCGAGCCCGGCGCCAAAGCGGCCGGAGAGTGTTTGCCGGCGAAGCGCCGCCGGTTGGGCCAGAGACCCGTTGCGACCGAGAAAGGAGAGGCGATCTCCGGTCGCCGACGTCAGCGCTTCGCTCGCATGCGCAAAAGCCACGCGCCCCGCGAAGCTTTGGTTGTAAGGATTTCTCGCTAGGACCGCACCCGTCGTCCGGTCGAGCTCGGTAATGACGTGCAGGTTCTCGCCGGCCCGAGGGCGTCCCAGGATCCACTCGTTGTAGGCGAAGACGCTCAGACGACGCGGCGCTTCGCTCTCGTTGGTGAGCGTGAGGAAAGAGAACTTCACCGGATCCTTCGCCTCCACGAAGACATCGAGCTCCTGGCGGATGCCCGCCGTCACGCGGGCGAAGTGCGTGAGCCCCGCGGAATGCCGGATCACGAAACGGCCGCTCGAGGGTGTGCGAGGCATCGGGCCGGGCGTCGGCGACCACGTCTCTCCCGTCTCGTCATCCCGAAGGAAGAGCGCCTCGGCGGTGGGATCGGTCACCGGGTCGTTCGCGAACGGCGTCAATCGGTTCTCGCGACTATTCTCCGACCAGGTGTGGGCCGACCCAGAGGCGGTGATGACGGTCCCGAAGCCAGGGTTGGCGATGACGTTGGCCCAGGGCAGGGGCGTTTCCTGGTCGCCTTCGAGAACCACGACATAGTCTCGACCGTCGTCGGCGAATCCACCGATGCCGTTCGTGAGCGCCAAAGGAGGCACCGGTGCTTCCGTCGTCGAAGAGGAGGACGTAACCTCACGCGCGGGCAAGATCTCTTCCGACTCCGACTCGCGCCACTCGGGAGGCAGAACGTCGAGCTGATGAGCCAGCTCTCCCCGGTCGCCGCTCAGGACGGCGCGTGCCACCGCCGCGAGCAGAATGCGCTCGGACTCCGGCATGCGGTCCCCACGCAACAGGTAGGCTCCGCCGGGCTGGTGCTTCCACGTTCTCCAGGGACCGTCGTCGAGGAGCGCCGCCAGCGAGGCGTGCATCTCGTCCAGGTAGCTGACCGGATGCTCGTTCAAGATGACGACGTCGGCGCTCAATCCCTTGAGACGCCAGTACTCCTGCGCCCGTAGGACCTGGCGCACCAGCGGCAGGTCGTTCTCCTCGACGACCCGCACCAGGAGGATGGGAAGATCGCCCGAGATGCTATGCGGCCAAAGACCTTGCTGACCCAGCACGTTCTGCGCCTGGAGCTCCGGACTGGCGCGCAGCGATCCGTCCGCATAGAGCACCCGCGACGCCAACCGCTCGAAGAGCATGGCCTCCTCGTTCGAGATGCCCAGATGCCGCAAGCCGCTTTGCGCATGCGCGAAAGCCAGGGCAAAGGTCCGCGCCGTGGCGCTGGGGTCTCGATACTTCTGCGCCAGGGCTATCGCCATCTCTCGCGAGGACGCCGTGCCGGTGGCGAAGGCCAGTCTCACGAAGCTACCCGGCGCGAGGCGAATGCGCTGGCGCAGACTGACGATGGGATCGAGGAGCGCCCCGGTCGTGCCCGAGAGCGACCGCCCATCGAGGGCCTGCGGATCCGCGGGACCACGCCCGCGGCCCAGGAACCGTGCGCGATCGCACTCCCACTCCATCTGCCCCTGTGTCCGACCTTCCAGGCTCATCACGTGCAAGGCCCAGGCGCCCGCTTCTTCCGGGGATCGCGGTCGCCGCCGGCAAAGGAGGGCGGCGTTCTCCGGGACATACTCCGTCTCGACGAATAGTTTTCCGAAGGCGGGGTGGGCCAGGTCGTCGGCCGGAGGCGCCAGGACGATCTCGGCATAGCTCGTGACCTCGATCTCGCGGTGGCGATCGCTGTTGTTGGTGACGGACAGGCGGCGCACCTCGACGTCGTCCTCGGTCGAGACCGCGATGTCGAGCTGCGTGGCGATGTCATCGTCCTGACGGCAGAAGGTCGCCTTCTCCGCCAGGAAGGTCACCAGGTAGTCCTCGGGCTCCTTACTCGTCGGATGGTAAGTAGCAGACCACACCGATCCACTCCGCACGTCCCGCAGGTACAGGAACTGACTTCCCGGATCACGGGTCGGATCTTCACGATGTCGCGTCACCGCGAGACGCCGGCAGACGCTGGCGCCGCCTCCCGAGTTCGTCACCACGGCGGTGTAGTTGCCATTGGACAGGAACTGCGCGTGCGGGAACGCCGTGTGGGGCGAGCGGAAGCGGCGCACCGCCGCCGCGGGTGAGGGCGCCGACACGTGCGTTTCCTCGACGGGCCGTGGCTTGGTCATGGAGGCGTGTCGCGGGACGCGTTCCTGAAGCAGCAGCTCCGTCGCCTGGACGCGTGGGTCGGCATGGAAGCGCTCCACCATCACGTCAGAGAGGAGGACGTTGGCGAGGGAGACCAGGGTCATCCCCTGGTGATGCGCAAAGTAGGCCCGCACCACCGCTCCGTTCGCGGCGGTCTCCTGCCCGTCGATTTTCTTGTTCCAGTAGTCGATGGACTCGTAGTAACCGTACTTGCCTTCCAGCCCCTCCGCCGCCAGGCGTCTGAAGTTGCGGGCGGCCTCGGTGGGATCGATCATGGCGGCGAGCGCGGTGGCATAGGGCGCCACTACCAGCTCGTCCCCCAGACCTCGCTTCAAGCCCAGCCCCGGGACCCCGAAGGCCTTGTACTGGTAGTTGTCATGACGGTCCACGAGGTTGTAGGCGGACTCCGAGCTTCCCCAGGGCACACCGCGGCCGGCCGCGTACTTCTTGTGCCGGCGGACAGCCATGAGGCACGACCGTTCGAGGAGTGTTTTCGGATAGCTCCGCATCATGAGTAGCGGCATCAAGTACTCGAAGAGCGTAGCGCTCCACGAGAGGAGGGTCGGGGTTCCCTCGACGCTGGTAACGAGCCGACCGAGATGGAACCAGTGCGTCTCGAGAAGATCTCCCTTGGCGATGGCGACAAAGCTTGCCAGGCGAGCTTCCGAGGCCAGGAGATCGTAATAAGAAGGATCGAGACGGCCCGGGCCCTCGGCGTCCGCCAGGCGATAGCCGATGGAAAAAATGTGGCGCTCCCGGTCGTAAAGGAGCTGGAAGCGCATCCCGTCGGCGAATGAACCCGATCGTGTCGCCAAGTCCGCGAGGCGCCGGGACAGCTCGCTCCCCGTTTGTGGATCCCGACTCAACTGTCGCAGCCCTTCCGCCAAAGTCATGAGAGAGCCGGCGAGGTTGCCGCTGTCGACCGTGGAAACGTAGCGCGGTGTCAAAGGAGCCAGGGACTTCGCGTCGTACCAGTTTAGGAAGTGCCCTTCGTGGCGTTCGAGTCCCTCCATGGTCGAAAGCGCCGCATCGATCCTCTCGGCGAGCTCGTCTTTCCCGATGAAGCCGAGATCGTTCGCGGCCAGGGTCGCGAGCAGCCCCATACCGATGTTGGTAGGCGATGTCCGGAGGGCCAACTTGACCTCGGGCGTTTCCTGAAGGTTGTCAGGAGGAAGCCCGTGGGTATCCGCGCCCATGAAGGTCTCGAAGTATCGCCACGTATTTCGGGCGATACCGTAGAGTAGCTTCCGGTCTTCTTCCCCGGGCTCGACGCGTCCCGGAGAGAGAGGCTGGCTCAAAGCATAGGCGATGAGTGGAGCCGCTGCCCACAAAGCCAACACCGGGAGTGCGCTCGGGAGCGCCCCCGGACGCACGACGGAAACCACGACGAGGGCACCGAGCGCGATGGATGGACTCGCGACCATCGTTCTCAGGAACGAACGTGCGCCGGAAGACCGGGCGGAGCCGTCCGCCGCCGTCTCCCACTCGAGCAAACGGCGTTGCGTGAGGCCGAGCCGAAACAGCGTGACGACGACGGCATGCAGCATTTCGAAGGCTTGCTGGGCGACGAACGTGAGCTGCATCGATGCGCGGGCGAGGGCCGTCTTCCCGTCGTCCCACACCGTTCGCGTGAAGGCACGCCACGGCTCCTGCGCTTTCGGGCCCGCGAGAACTTCGAGAAGCACCCCAGAGACGGGAAAAGCGATCGCCGCCAGGACCGCCGCCGTCCACACCACCGCGCTTCCGGGCAATAGAGTCCAGGCGGCCAGCAGCAAAGCGACGGTCGCCGGGGCGAGAAGACTTCGCCTCAGATTGTCGAAGATCTTGAAACGCGCGAGGAGCGGCAATCGGTTGCGCGCCAGGCCAGAGCGAGTAGGAACGAACGGCAGAAGCCACCAGAGGATCTGCCAATCGCCCCGTACCCACCGGTGCTGGCGCCGCGCATGGCCGAGGACGCTCGAAGGGTAGTCGTCCACGACTTCCACGTCGGTCACCAGCGCGGTGCGGGCGTAGAGCCCCTCGAAGAGATCGTGCGACAACAGGGCGTTGTCGGGTACACGTCCCTCGAGCGAATCCACGAAGGCATCGACGTCGTATAGTCCCTTACCCGTGAAGATCCCCTCGCCGAATAGATCTTGATACGTATCCGATACCGCGGTGGTGTAAGGGTCGACCCCGGTATGTCCGGCGTAGAGGCGAGCAAAGAGCGAGCCGGCCGCACTCGCGGTGGTCACGCTGACCCGCGGCTGCAAGATGCCGTAGCCTTCCGTCACGCGTCCGACGCCTGGTTCGAAGCGAGGGCGATTCAGGGGATGCTCGATGATACCGACGAGTTTCCTGGCGCCGTTTCGCGGAAGGCGGGTGTCGGAGTCGAGGGTGATGCAGTAGCGCACGCTGGGTAGAATCTCCATGTCGCCCACACAAGCGTGGAAGCTCGTGTCCTTCGCTCCTCGTAGGAGGCGGTTGAACTCGACGATCTTCCCGCGTTTGCGCTCCCATCCCATCCACACGTCCTCTCCCGAGTTCCATTGCCGCACGCGATGGAAAAGGTAAAACCGCCCGGCACCGAACCGATCGTTCAAGGCCTGGATGCCCGTCCTCGCCGCGTTCAAGATCGCCTCGTCTTCCGGCAACTCGCGCTCACGAGCGTCGGTGAAGTCGCTCAGAATCGCGAAGTGGATCCGCGGATCGAGGTTCCCGAGCGCCAGCACCTCGAGGTGCTCGATCCGCTGGTGAACGTCCGGGACACTCGTCAGAAGCGTGGGGACGACCACCATGGTGCGCGCGCACTCGGGAATTCCATTCAGATATTCGACCCGCACCAGGCGCCGCGGCAATGCCACGCGTGCTGCCACGCGTTGAATGAAGGCGATCGCCACCTCGCTGGCGGGGATCAGGAGGGCGAGCGCGGCACCCGCTTGCGCCCATGGCGAGCCGCCTAGCTCGCTGACGTACGCGAGTCCGAGCCCGGAGAGAATCGTCGTCACGACGCCGACCGATCCCAGGTAGGCGGCGGTCGCATGGGCAAAAACGAAGCGCCGCACGCGTCCGCGAAGACCCGGGCGATAGGCAAGGTCGGTCTCGAGGTCACCGCGGCCTTTACCGATGAGGTGATAACCGACGTGCGCGCCTCTTTCGGCGGTGGCGCCCCCTTCGGCGCTGAGCCGAGCGCTCTCGATGGCCCGGAGAGCCACGCGCAGCTGCGCCTCTCCGGTCCGCTCGGCCAGTTGCTCGGTGGCCTGGCGGTAGCGGTCTCGGCTGAGGAAGTCCATGCTCCGGTACACGCCGGCCGGGTCGCGATCCAGAACCCGCTCCACCAGGCTCACCGACTCGACGTACTCGCTCCAGTCGAGCGTGGCACACATGCGGAGGCTGGTAATGGCGTTCGCTATCGAGACTTGCGCGGCTGCTTGACGTTGATGCTCGCTCCGAATGGCGTCTTCTGGCGTCATCTGCTCGGTGGCCAGGTGCTTCCCGACGGCGGCGCGGACGGCCGACAAGCGGGGGCCGTACTCGCGCATGCGTTGAAGAAGTTGCAGGACGAAGGCAGGGTGAAGCACCACCGGCAAGGGGGGCGGTCTCCCCTCCCCCGCGGCCTCGATCCTCGCCACATAGGCGTCGGCCGCCCGCCGCGCCTCGCGCGCCTCTATCATCTCGTCCGCCAGCCGTCTCAGGTTCTCGATGAGGGCCAGCTTCAGCATGCTCGGCCAGGCCCACAGCTCGCCGATCGTCAACGGAGCGACGGTCTGGTAGCTGTTCACGAAGCGAAGGAGTTTTTGTCGGTCCAGGCGACTGTCGCTGTGGCGGATGAGCTCCACCGCCATGGCGTAGACGCGAGCGTGGCCCGACAGCTCCCGCAAAGCGAGCTTGGGGAGCTCGCGGTAGTACCCTCGCGGAAGGTTGTGGTGGATGTCCCGGATCTCGGAAGCCACCAGGTGGAAGTTATCGAGCAGCCATTCCGCCGCCGGCGTGACGAACTCCCCCTCGTGCACCTCCTCGGCCAAGGACCGGTACGTGTCGCGCAGGACGCGAGCGTTATCGTCGAAGCGGCGGAAGACGCTCCGCGAGCGACGTCGGGGATTCGGGTCGATGGTGAACCGCGCCGCCAGCGCCTTGGCTCTTTCTTCCAGCCCCTCGATGCTCAAGAGCTCGTCGCGCAGAGGCTTCTCCGGCCGTGACGCTGGACGGCCTCGAAAAGAATGTTTCTTGGAGTGCCCGAACATGGATTCCTTGCTCATGGAAGCTGGTACTGGATGCCAATGGGAGACGGCTCTTCGGCGCGGGCGCTCCTCGAAGCGGGATGCCAGACTTCTTCAGAAGACCAAGGAGCTCCGAATCACTCTCGAGCCGTCGGCGGTATCAGGATTGCCGGCACGGAAAAGATCCCCCTGGAAGGGCTCCCCAAGGAGGCCTGGGGGGACCTTGTTACGAAGGCTTGTCGTTCCTCGATAAGGCGCGACTATCTTGTTGGTACCTTTTGGACGGCAACCTGCGGCACCTGCCGGACGACTGCGACCTCCCGTATCTTTTCGGAAAACGCGCTAAAGATTTTTCGAAAACGACGCTTCCGCTCGACCCAGCCGTCGCGTTTTCGGCTCTTCTGGTCCCACTTTCTCATGTCAAACCTCCTTCTAGAGAATTCTCGTTCGGTTCCTCGTTAGGCCGGACCGCATCGGGCTCCGTCCTTGCGTGCCACGAAGCGCGGACTCGGCGCACAACCCTTCAGGCCACCTTGCTGCCTAGTTCAGGGTGGGTTTAAGATAACCCGGTTCAGTTCAGGGAATCTGAGGCTCCCCTCAGCGCTTCACCATACTAGGTAAATTCACTTGATTTGTCAAGCTACATCTGGAATACTTTTTGTGGGTAACCAATTGCGGTTAAGCCACTAACGCGTCATTACAGGAGGAGAACCCCGTGATGGACATCCCACTGGTCATCAGGCGACGCATGGAAGAGTTGGGTCTCGAACAAAAAGACCTGGCCGCCGGCGCCAAGGTGACGGAGTCCTATATTTCCCAGCTTCTGACTGGAAAAAAACCGCCCCCGGACCCCGATCGGACCGACATTTACGCCAAGCTGGAGAAGTTCTTGAAGCTCCCCAAGGGGCAGCTCTCGAAACTGGCTGAGCTCCAGCGCAAGGAAGACTTGAAGAGCAAGGTAGTCGAGCCTCCCGCGCCTCTATTCAAGGACGTTCGGCACTTGATCCTCCGTAAATGTGACCCCGGCAAAGCCAAACAAATACACGCTATTTTCGAGAAGCAGCCCTTCGGTGAGCTCGAACACCTGGTCACCCAGAAGCTCTTGGACGTGGTCAAGAGAGTGGCCAAAGAAGAATTACAGAGTGAGGAATGGCTCAAACGAGTCGCTCGACTCAGCGGCCGAAGCTATGAAGAGATGCGCGTCATCATCCTCGAGTTTCTGGATACGGACGTCTTCCACGTGTCGATCGAGAATTGTGTGTCGTTCCTAGATCCGCTGATTGAGTCCTGGGATATCGACCTTGCTACCTTTGCGATGGAGATCGTGTTGAACCGTCGACTGGCAGTCGAGCATCTGAAGAAATTCGAGTTCGTTGAACGCGAGCTCGAACCGTCTTTTGAAGAAGAGCGGGGGTTCAAAGAGTTTCTCCATGACCCTTCCCTCAGCGGTGATTCCACTGAGGAGGAGCTTGAGTTTCTGAAGAAGCTGAGATTCAAGGGCAAACGACCCACGCGGCTTTACTACTACCGGGAATTGCAGAACCTCAGAGATCCTCTTCATTTCCGCCCCGCGCAGCCGCAACGTGAACACGCTCGCAGGTGACTACCGTCGGTCAGCCCGCGGGCTAGCGTCGCGCCGGCAAGGGGACATCACTCTGCCTTCTTCTCTCTGTCCCTCAGGAAGGCCGATATCAAGTCCACGGGCAACGGAAAGATGATAGTGGAGTTCTTCTCGGTGGCAATCTCGGTCAAGGTCTGTAAATAACGCAGCTGCACCGCCATCGGATGTCGCCCCAGGATCTGCGCCGCCGCGCTCAGTTTCTCTGAAGCCAGGAGCTCGCCTTCGGCATGGATGACTTTGGCCCGCTTCTCGCGCTCCGCCTCCGCTTGTTTCGCTATCGCGCGCTGCATCTCAGTAGGCAAGTCGACGTGTTTGACCTCCACCATGGTGACCTTAATGCCCCAGGGATCGGTGCTCTTGTCCAGAATCTCCTGGAGCCGCATGTTGAGTCTCTCTCGCTCGGCGAGAAGATCATCCAGCTCCACTTGACCCAACACACTACGCAGCGTCGTCTGCGCGAGCTGTGAGGTTGCATAGAGGAAGTCCTCCACCTCGACGACTGCCTTGCTGGGATGAACGACGCGGAAAAAAATGACCGCGCTAACTTTGACCGACACGTTGTCGCGGGTGATGACATCCTGTGGCGGAACGTCGAGTGCCAACAGCCGCAAGCTCATCTTCACCATCTTATCGATTGGGCTGAAGACAAGAATCAGCCCCGGTCCCTTGGGCTCCGGCAGGAGTCGTCCCAACCGGAATATGACGCCGCGCTCGTACTCGTTGAGGATCTTGATCCAGTTCAGAAGGAAAATAGCCAATACGACAACGACCAGAGCGGTACCAATAGGCATTCCCAACATTGTTTTTTCTCTTTCGATCAGCTTTCAGGTGGCGGTGGCCGGCGTGACTTCAACGATCTCAACCAACTCGAGATCGAAGATCAAGTGCAGTCCCGCCAGGGGATGGTTTCCATCGAGTGTCACCGTCGACTCGGTCCGTTCGGTGACCTTCAACGGCAGCTGACCCGTTCCCATCGTGAAGCCGCCGAGCATCGTTCCGACCGACAGCGGGAGTGACGACGACGGCAGCGTGAGCCTGGTCGATTCTGCCGGGGACGTCGTCGTCGTGCCGATCAAAGACTCCGGCCCCG
>Ga0209322_10001257_pt1 | contig 14747 bp, 14 predicted proteins | sample Rifsed19ft1_FD_184013 | JGI IMG/M metagenome (GOLD analysis project Ga0209322, IMG submission 184013) | Soil microbial communities from Rifle, Colorado, USA - sediment 19ft 1 (version 2) | ecosystem: Environmental > Terrestrial > Deep subsurface > Rock core/Sediment | place: Rifle, Colorado... | reverse complement strand
CGACATTGAACTTGACAGGGCTGTAGTGGACAAGCTATTTAATCCGCTTCTTCACATAGTCAGAAATGCCGTTGACCATGGCATTGAGACGGAAGCTGAACGTGCAGAGAACAATAAATCACCGGTATCAACGATAAATATATCGGCTGTTCTTCAGGGACACTATGTCATAATCGCAGTTGAAGATGATGGCAGAGGTATCGATCCCGGCATGATAAGGAGAGAACTTGTACACAGAGGAATTTATGATGAAGAAGCTGTAAATAACCTCACGGACAAGGATATCCTGAATTGTCTCTTTATACCTGGTTTCACTACCAAAGCCGAGGCAACAGAATTATCCGGACGCGGAATGGGGCTTGACATTGTAAGGGAAAATGTACGGGAGCTGAAAGGTTCAGTTGATATATCTTCTGTTAAAGGGAGAGGTTCGACCTTTCTGATTACAATACCACAGACACTCTCAATAATCCGATGCCTCCAGGTTCTTATAGGCAGCCAGATGTTTTCAATCCCATCGGAATCTATCCTTGAAATTACGCCGTTCAGCAAAGATAATCTTATGCATGTAAGGAGCCGGCCTCTTATGCTTTACAGGGGTTCCCCTATATCTATGGCGGATCTACACGGGGTTTTAAATATCACGTCTGATACAGATTCAATTACAGCCTGCATAATCAGCGGAAACAGTCATGTAAAGATTGCAATTCCGGTTAAGAATATCGTATGTGAAGAGGATATATTGATCAAGCATTTAGGCCCTGCATTCTCCAAAGTCAAGGGCATGCTTGGAGTCGGTATATTGAGCGGAGGCAGAATGTCTCTCATCATAGATACGGACTTTTTACTGAAACGACATTCCGGAGGGGGGGCTGATGACACAACCAATTCTGCCAATTCTTAATGAAGAACAAATAAGACGGCTGGATACTGCAGCAAGGCTTGGAGCCGACAAGGTAGCCGAATCTTTATCAAAATGGCTCAGGACTAAGGTCGTCTCAAATTCAGCAAAAACCGCTATAGTGCATTACTCCAAACTTCTTGAACTTTCTCCCTCATCCGAAGACCTTGTTACTGCAATACTTATCAGGGTGTCCGGTAGTATTTCAGGCTACATGGTATTCATTTTCGATGAAATGAGCACTAAACGTATACTAACAAAGATATTGCGAAAGAACATAGATTCTTTATCGGAATGGGACAATCTACGCAGATCAGTCATGGAAGAAACAGGAAATATTATTGGCGCTTCCTTTGCAAACACGCTTGCCATGAATCTGAACTGTGACATACATCCTTCTTCACCGGTAATGGCCTGCGACTTCGCCGGGGCATTCTGGGATACACTCCTGACTCAATATGCAATCGAGGGGGAGTACGCGTTAAGTTGTCAGGTAACATTCAATTCTCCGGGTGATCAAATATCAGGGACGTTCTCAATTATCCCTGAAGATCTAAAGGAATGGAAAGAGCTATGAAGATCATAAATGTCGGTGTCGGTGAACTGTCAGTATCTGCTTGTCCGGATGTCCTTAAGACAATACTTGGTTCCTGCGTTGGTATAGCAATATACTCACCACGGGACAAGATCGGCGGACTCCTCCATATAATGCTCCCGAGATTAAATAACGGAGACATGAACAGAACGAAATATGCAAACAGCGGCATTCCTGAACTTATAATAACGTTAGAAGAAAAGTACAGGGTAAACAGATTCAACATGGTTGCCAAGATAGCAGGGGGCGCTAACATGTTCTCATTTAAAAAAACAACGTCTCCTGTATTTGATATAGGCACAAATAATATAACTGCCGTTAAGTATTGTCTGGGTGAATTGAATATCCCTATTATAGGAGAAGATGTTGGATCAAATTACGGCAGAAGAATCGAGTTCCACCTTGAGTCGGGCAATATGGTTATTGTTGGGACGGATAAAAGGAGATTAATGAGATGAAGAAAAAGGTACTCATAGTAGATGACGCCATGCTTATGCGTCTTATGCTGAGAGACATACTTGAAGAACATGGCTTTGAAGTGGTCGGAGAGGCTGATGATGCTGACCAGGCATTTGAACTATATAAAGAGACTAACCCGGACCTCGTTACCATGGACATAACGCTAACATCGAGCAGCGGGATAGATGCTATCAGCAAAATCCTGAGTTATGACAGCGATGCGAGGATAATCGTAATATCTGCCCTTGAACAGAGGAAGGTAGTTATGGAAGCTTTGAGACTCGGGGCGAAAGACTTTATTATAAAACCTTTTGAAGAAGAACGTGTATTATCATCAGCCAGGGATGTGCTATGCTATTCATGACAGTTGTTATACCAGGATATCAATATGGAGTTCATTGTCTGCAGATTCTTCCTGATCCATCTCTTCCTTATCCTTCTTTTCTGACCCACCCTTCCGGCCTTTCCGGTCATCTCTTACGCTGATTTCAACCTTGTCAACCGGCTCTTTATCTTCAACCTTCTTCCCTTTATTCTCTGCACTATTCTGGCCCTCTGAAGTATGTCTGGCCAGCTCTGCCTGTGCCTGCTGCTGCTGCACATGCTGAACCTTTTCAACACCTGTTATATTCGATAATACCTGTTGTATGCCGCTTATACTGGACATATAACTTCACCCTCTTCACCCATACCAGGTAATGACTTAAAGTTTAAACTGGGAAGTCATAGCCTGCAATTCAGATGCAATCTTTGATAGCTCATTTGCCGCATTACTTGTGTCTTTCACACTTCCTGATGCCTCTTTCGTTACATTCGCGATACTCTCCATGTTAGTTGATATCTCTCCTGCAGCGGCAGATTGCTGCTCTTCAGCAGCCGCAATCTGAGTTATCATGTTAGATACATTTTTAACAATTTCCACAATATTCGTCAGACTCACTCCAGCCTCAGTAGCAAAACCTACCCCGGCGTCCACGTCTTTTCTGCCGCTATTCATAGCTTCAACAGCCCCTGCCGTCTTTTCCTGAATAAGCTCAATCTTCTCCCTGATCTCTTTAGTCGCCTTAGTCGTCCTCTCTGCAAGTTTTCTCACCTCATCCGCAACAACTGCAAAGCCTTTGCCATGTTCTCCGGCCCTTGCTGCCTCAATGGCAGCATTCAATGCCAAAAGATTGGTCTGGTCCGCTATATCATTAATGACTGTGATAATCTCTCCTATCTGATCGGAATTCCTTCCAAGTTCTTCGATTGTATTCGCAGACTCCTCAACAGACTTTGCTATGCTATGCATGCCATGAACTGTCCTGGATACAATATCCCCGCCCTTTATAGCCATGTCAGTAGCTTTTTTTGCAAATTCCGCTGCCTGACTTGTATTGCTGGCAACCTCGATAACCGTTGCACTCATCTCCTCTATAGCCGAGGCAACTTGTGTAACCTGCATATTCTGATTCTCGGTACCCTTGAAAATCTGCTCAGCAGTCGCTGACAACTGCATTGAGGAAAAACCGACGCGCTGTGTCAGCTCTACAACCTTTCCAAGCACATTTGTAAGCTTATCAACAAAAGTATTGAAACCTTCCGCTACTTCTCCGATCTCATCCCTGCGGCCGGCATCCAGCCTTCGCCGCAGATCCCCTTCACCTTCTGCAATGTCTTTAAATGCTGCTGCAAGCTGATGCAAGGGGCCGACAATCATTCTTGTAATAAAATATGCCATCATGAGACTCGCAATAATTATTGCAACAGTAATGGCACTAACTATCAGATTGTTTCTCTTAGATGTATTTTCAATATTAGCTATGTTGCTGCTGAAAACTTCCTCTTTGGATTTTTCATACGAATCAAGCTTTTCTTTAAGCTCCAATGTAACCTCACCAAACCTCTTCATGCTGGTTTCCAGCGACATCACATCACCATTGCCTATCAATGTTTCAGTAATCTTATAGCCGTTATTGTTAAATTCGTTGAATAATACGTTAATCTCTTCGAGGTCTTTAGTTCTGTCCTTGTCTATTTTCATAAGCTCAAGGATTGATGCGGAAAATAGCGCCGCATTCTCTTTAGATTTTGAAAGGATGCCTGCATTCTGGCTTACGCCTGCATTTGAGAATTTATCCCCTATCGCCTTAAACTCAGATATCAATATATGAGAATGCTGGAGGGTTATATAAGTACTATTCCTCAGGATAGAAGATTGTTTCTGAATATTTCTGCCCGCTATGAAGGAGAAAACGGCTGTAAATACAAATAGTATTGATATCAGGCAGAAACTCATAAATATCTTCTGTTTTATCTGTAGAGAATTAATAAACTTCATACTACTCCCTCCTCATAATAGGCTGTTGATTGTTACATTATTAGTGATTGACATTCAGGAGATCATCAAGATTTAATACAGTTATTAGTCTTTCATCTTTTTTACCTATTCCCGTTATGTACTTTGACCTCGAATTTTCATTTATTGAAGGACATGGCTCAATCTCGTTACAATTCAGGTTAATAACGTCAATTACTGAATCTACAACTAACCCTGCCAGCCGGCTGCTTGAATCAACCACGATTATTCTCGAAGATTCGGTATATGCAGTGACACTCTTGCCCATTCTGGTCCTTAGATCTATTACCGGTACTATCTTACCTCTAAGGTTGATAACGCCGCCCACATAAACAGGAGCCTTTGGAACCTTTACAGCGCCTATCACCCTTATTATCTCCTGCACCTTCATAATGTTAATTCCACACTGCTCATTCCCTACGATAAATGTTACTATCTGTAATGCGGTATCTGCCAGGGTAGAAGTTTTCATCTTTTAATCACCTGCCTCCATCACAACATATTTATAATCTCATCTGCTATTTTCCCGAGAGGGACAATCTTATCTACAACACCGCTTTCAATTGCAGCCCTGGGCATACCAAATATTATGGATGTCTCCTCGTCCTGTGCAATGGCTTTACCCTTCATCTTCTTAATCATCTTCATGCCCTCACAGCCATCCTGTCCCATGCCGGTCATAATAACAGCCAGAGCATGTGCGGCATACGTCTGTGCAACAGATTCCATAGCTACATCCACTGAAGGCATATGAATCATTTTGGGTTCTTTGGTTAACTTCACATGCACATCTCCTGCTGTGCCTTTTTCAACGAGCAGGTGCGAACCACCCTGTGCAATAAGAGCCAAACCTGGCTTTACAACATCACCATCCTTTGCCTCCCTTACTTCAATCTGACACAACTCCCCCATCCTCTCAGCAAAGGATGCAGTAAATAGTGGAAGCATATGCTGTACCACTATTATCCCTGCCGGAAAGTTCTTAGGTAATTTTGGCAACACATCCTGTAAGGACTTTGGGCCGCCGGTTGATGAACCAATTATCACCATATTAATCTTATTACCACCTTTCCGCGAGATGAAATCCGGGACTAAAACAACAGTTGGCCGGTTGTCTGACAGTTTCTTCATCTTATATTTGCTTCTCCCGAGAAGTTTCACCTTGCTTATAAGGTCAATCTTGATATTGACTATATTAACAATATTACCGGACAGGTGCTTGGGGACATAGTCAGCCGCCCCAATCTCCAGCGCTTTAATTGTCTCCCTGGCCCCTTCTTCCGTAAGAGAACTGACCATTATTACAGGTATAGGAGTATCTTTCATTATAAGCTTCAGTGCATCCAGACCATTAAGCCTGGGCATCTCTATATCCATAGTAATAACATCCGGCGCTAAGGACTTTACCTTTTGTACAGCATCCCCGCCGTCTACAGCCTCGCCAATAACCTTAATATCAGGATCTGAATTCAGCATCCCGGTAATCGCCTTTCTCATAAAGGCCGAATCATCTACTACCAGTACCCTCACAGGATTGCTCATGATTATTATCTCCTCTACACTGCTGTTAAATCCCGTTGCCTGTATATCAGTGACCCCGGATCCAGGATCAGGCCGACCTTTCCATCACCCGTTATAGTTGCCCCGGAGACCTCTTTTATATCTGAGAAATATGTGCCGACAGGTTTAATTACAACCTCCTCCTGGTGACATAACTCATCCACTATTACACCAACCTTCTTTTCAGCAATTGCCATGAGCACTACATAAACCCAGTCCTTCCTCACTTCCTCACAGTTTAACTCAAGCGCATCGCTCAGTTTGATCAACGGAATCAACCTGTCCCGCACATTAAGAATCTGCTGGCCATCTATATACTTTATACTGCTCTTTGAAACCCTGAAGGTCTCTAATATGGAGGCCAGAGGAAGCGCATAAATCTCACCGTCAACTTTTACCATAAGAACCTGAATAATGGCCAATGTAAGCGGTATCTTCAACGCTATCTGTGTCCCCTGACCCACCTCTGAGTTAACATCTATAATGCCATTTATCCGGCCTATATTGGTCTTGACTACATCCATCCCTACCCCTCTTCCTGAGATATCTGTAACCTTATCAGCAGTACTAAAACCAGGCTCAAAAATATAGGCGATTATCTCCTTTGGAGATAGCTTAATATCCTGATTTCTTATCAATCCACGCTCACGCGCCTTCCTCTCAATAACAGAAGGATCAATTCCCTTTCCATTATCCTCAATTTGAATAACAATAGAATTTCCTTCCTGATAAGCATTAAGCTTAATTGTCCCGGCTTCCGGTTTACCCTTTTTTAACCTCTCCTGAGGTGATTCAATTCCATGATCAATAGAATTTCTTATGAGGTGAACAAGCGGGTCATTAAGCTCTTCAATAACTGACTTGTCAATCTCAGTCGCCTCCCCATACATTTCAAGATTGATCTTCTTGTTTGCCTTTCTGGCAATATCACGCACCATCCTTGGGAATTTGTTAAATACCTTTCTGATTGGAACCATCCTCATTTTCATTACTGAGAGTTGGATATCCGTGGTTATAAGGCTGATATTGGATGCAGTCTCAATGAGTGTCTTGATCTTTTCGTCCCCTTCGTATAATGCCTCTATGTCTGAGAGTATCTTGCTCAGCCTGTTCCTGCTAAGGACTAACTCTCCGACAAGGTCCATTACATGGTCAAGACGATTCGTATCAATTCTGAGTGTCTGCTCTTTTTCCTGATCAGCCCCGGCAATCTGTCTCTCGGAATTATTTTCCTGTAATTCATTGCTTGAAACTATATCCAATTTCTTTTCACTTACCGGCTCAACCAGAGTAGTTGCCCGATTTATCGGGCTTATATCAGCAGTATCTGATACGCCGCACACAGCTTCAAGAGATGCAGAATATTCCAATAATAATGACAGTTTCGTCTTTATTGTATTAATTTCTACCCGGGCTCCGGCTTTATCTTTGATCTCGGTAATCAGAATCTTAAGCACATCAATAGATTCAAGTATTATGTCTATAGTCTCTGATGTAGCCTGCATATCTTTCTGACGAAGCTTGTTTAAGACATTTTCTGACTGATGGGCCACCTCAACAAGACGTGTAAAACCAAGAAAGCCTGCAGAACCCTTAATACTGTGCACAGCCCTGAATATTTCATTAATCAGGCCTAAATCACCGGGCGACTCCTCAAGCTTGACAAAACACTGATCAAGTCCTTCCAATACCTCGTCAGTCTCAACAACGAAGTCTTTGATCAGTTCCTGCATTTCATCCTGCATCTCATCCTTCATCTCATCCGGCATTTTATCCTCCCGAACCAACCCTAATCGAAGCCGAATTCTTTTAATATATTGTCCACCACATCCTGCTTCAGTGTAGGATTACCAGTAAATTCTTTTATCGTATCATCACTTTCCTTTGCATCTTTTGATTTAAGCCCAAATGCAACAATAAGCTGCAGAAGACGTTTCTCGACTTCTTCAATCAATCCAATAATCATCTTGATCTTTTGACCGGTCAAATCCTGGAATGACAGTCCTGTAATTATGTCCATTAGTATCTCTTTATTTTCAGATACTACCAGTTTGACTTCACCCATGGAGCTTGAAGCATTATCACCCCGTTCTGCAGATTCAGTGTGATGCATTATTACATCATGATTATCAAGCACTTTCTCCACCTGACTCATTACAATATGTGTAGCCTCTTCAGTAGCCTTTGAAATCTCTGACAACTGAACAGATGCCTGCGGTATTTTATCAGAAGCATGAGCTATATTCGGTTCAATTGACTGCATCCTCTTTATGGTCGCATTAATATACCTTGCAATCTCTCCCAGTTGACCATATAAATCTTCCTTTATTTCATGCTGAAAGTCCCCTTGCGACATTGCCCTGGCACCTTCTACAAGCTGATCTATAGCAACATCGCCTGAGTTATCCTGCGGATTATTGTTATTTATGCCATCATACGTTACCTGAACAATGTCAGGAGTAAAACTCTCATGACTATAGTCTTTGAATAATCGAGCCAGATCCAGTACAACAGTAATGTAACCATTATTCCTGATAATCCCCCGTATATACTCTGAACTTATACTCTGAGTGATAGATGGAGGCTTCTCAAGACTATCATCAGGGACTCTCAGCACCTCTGATACAGCATCAACTATGATGCCGATTTTATCCCCGCTGCACCCAACTATTATTATTCTTGTATCCCTGTTAACTTCCCCTCCGGGTATGCCGAGTTTACTCCCCAGATCAATTACAGGAATTACCATGCCACGCAGGTCTATTACTCCAAGAACATTACCAGGCATTTCCGGCATCCTGTTTATATGTTCATATCTGTTAATCTCGTGAATGTCTGAAATGTCTACTGCAAACCTTTCCCCGCCAACTACAAATCCTACCAACTGCAAGACCTTTTCAAACTGTTTTTCTACCTGCATAGATTGGCTCCTTCATTTTTATCCGCATAATCACCTGTTTTCAAATATCTTTTCTATCTTCTCCTTCAGACCGGCAGCCGTAAAAGGTTTGACTACATAATTATTTACACCTGCCTGGATCGCATCTACAACATTTTCCTTTTTAGCCTCAGCAGTTACCATAAGAACCGGCATATTATTCAGAACGTTATCGGCACGGATTGCCTTCAATAAATCGAGTCCTGTCATATTCGGCATATTCCAGTCTGATACGACAAGGCCAAATCCACCCTGCCTCAATCTGGCAAGGGCGATATTACCATCTTCCGCCTCTTCAATATCCGAATAACCAATCTGCTTCAGAATGTTTTTCACGATCCTGCGCATCGTAGAGAAATCATCTACGACTAATATCTTGATCTTAAGATCTAACATAATTGCACCTTTCTAATATTCTGTTTACCTCATCTATAAGCTTTTCTTTTGTTATTGGTTTTGTCAGAAATGCCGTTGCACCGGTCTCCAATAAATTATCCCTTCGTACATCATCATGTTCCGTTGTTAATATTACGAGCGGTATGTCTTTGTACATCGGGTTGCTGCGAACCCATGTTATCAGCTCAGATCCATCCATCTGAGGCATATTCAGATCAGAGATTATGATATCAACTGTCGAACCAACCAGTTTTTCAATTGCCTCAACACCGTTTCCTGCTGCTATTGTTTTAAAACCTGCATTGCTCAGGAAAAGAGAGACGATCTTTCTTGTTGTCCTGCAGTCATCAACTACTAAGATATGTTTTTCCATATTTCACCCTTATCCAGCGGTTCCAGCTTATAACTTCATTTCCTACTTCTGATAAATCAATACGTTATTAACATTCACAAGTTTAAAAGCCCTCGATATGTTAAACAGTGACTCAGAATGACCTATAAACAGGTACCCTCCCGATACCAAACTGTTATACAAACTTGAAATTACCTTTTTCTTGGATGCATCATCAAAGTATATCAATACATTTCTGCAGAATATTATATCCATTCCCTTGTACATGCGCAGCGCAGAGTCATCAAACAGGTTGATATTGCTCAATCTTACCACCTTCTTCACCTCAGGTTTTATTGCGTATTTCCCATCGCCATTCTTTGAAAAGTACTTGGTGAGATGCTGCGGGGAAACATTACGAACTGAGTAGTCATTGTACTCCCCTCTTCTTGCTGAACTTAATACACCATCACTTATATCACTTCCATGTATCTCAATATCCCAATCCTTATAATCCGGCATTGAAAGCCTATCTGCTACTATCATTGATAATGTATACGGCTCCTCCCCGGTCGAACATGCAGCGCTCCAAATCCGCAGTTTTTTACTCCCTTTTGTCTTCAGCTTATGGACTGTATCCGGTAAGGCAACGGATTCAAATGCCTGCAACTGGCTGGTATCTCTGAAGAAGAACGTCTCATTAGTTGTTATGATATTAAATAGATATGTAAACTCTTTTTCCCTTCCGGCATCATGCTTAAGATAATTTATGTATTTTTCATAATTCTCAAATCCACCATCCTCGACGCGCCTTGCAAGTCTGTTTTCCAGTATATATTTCTTATGGTCAGGGAAATGCATACCGCTTCGGTCATATATCATATCTCTCAGGGTATGAAATGAATTATCACTCATATTTATATTCTTAGTAAGCAGCACTATTTGATCTCAGCTTGTTGTATGCTTCAATAGCTGCCTCCTGAATTTCCGGGTCTTCCTGATGTGTTGCACGCCGCAGAATATCTTCAGATTCTTTCGCACCTATTTCTCCCAGCGCCCATATAGCGCCTTTCTGTACCGTATAATCAGCGCCGGCTGCAAGCTTAATTAAATAAGGTACGGCCTTACCGGCCTTCTGCTTCGCAAGTCCCTCTATTGCCTTAAATTGAATCCAGGTATTATTGTTCTCAAGAAGCTCAATGAGCGCATCGATGGATTTATCTCCTGAATGTTCGCTCAGTAATTGAGCTGCAAGCATCCTGACCTCATCATTTTCATCATGAGCAGCTATTATAAGATTTGTAAGCATGTCCTTACATCCCATGTGGCTCTGGACTTCAAGACACGCCCTTCTGACCCTCCAGTTTTCATCGTTTAACAATCCGCAGATATATTCTGCCGAATCTATCCACTTTAGCTCACCCAGTCCCTTTAGTACCATTTCTCTGACTGAAGGGTTTTTACTATAAAGATGCGAGATGAGCCCTTCAGCAAGCTCCTGGCTTTTATATCTAAGACCTATTTCGATTAAGGCGCCTACTATCTTACCTATAACATTGTGATACTCCTCTTTATGAAGACGGCTTAGAAGGGGGTGTATCGCGTCAGTGGCGGCTAATATTCCAAGCGCATCAACTGCCGCCTCCCTGATATGTCCATCACCATAAGTCAGCTTTTCTGAAATGAACCGGAAAACTTCCTCCCCGCCTATATTTCCCATAGCTTTAAGAATCTCAATCTTTAAGTCTCTGTCCACATCTTCAAAAAGTCCGGTCAACACGGGAATGGCTTTTTGAGACTTTAACATGCCAAGCACCCTTATTGAGACCCCCCTCCTGATATCGTTACCCTGCCGCAAAGTGCTGATCAGGGTATCTTCATCACCAACTTCTCTTAATACTTCAACAGCACTGTTCAATAAATCGGGGTATTCCTTGTCAAAACCCTCAATCAACTTCAGGACATGCTGCGAACATTCTCCTCCTCCAATCACCAGAAATGCCTGCATAATGTTCATGCTGCTTTCCGGTTCTGTTATGTCTGTATCATCAACTATCCTTGCAAGATGTCCCAGAAAAGCTTCCCTGCCAAACTTATCAAGCAGAGACGAGATATTTCCATGTGTAAGCGTAACTATACCCATAACAACCATATCCATAATGTCCGGACTTACAGAGTCCATTACATCAAGCAGTCCATCTACAGCGTCTTCACCTCCAATATGCGATAAGGCATCTATGGCTATAACCTGAATATCAATATTATTTGATGACTTTAGTATGCGGACAAGAGGTGATACTGCCTTCCTGTCCCCAATCCTTCCAAGTGACTCCGCAGCAAACATGGCAACCCAATCATCCTGATCAAGAAGGGTAATCAGGTTATCTACTATGGAAGGGTCCGTAATCCTGCCAAGTCCTTCAATGGCTGAACTCCGGACATTATCATTTGGATCTTTCAACATCTCAATAAGGATAGGCACTGCATCCGGAAGCTCTAACCTCCCAAGGATATCTGCAATCATCTTGCGGACATCCTCATCCTTGTCATGTATATGAGACATCAGGAGATTCAGCCCACTCCCGCCTGTCTTCTCAAGTATCTCCTGTGCCATATTTTTAACTGATACCCGTCTGTCAGCAAGGAGAGGTATGAGATTGTGAACAACAGCTTGATCATCATATGCAACCAAGGCATCCATAGCCGCCTGCTGTATGCCGATATTATCATCCTGCAGCGCCTTTACCAGGGGATAGATGAGTCTTCCATCCTTTATCCCTGTGACCATGCTGATAGCTTCGAGACGAATTGCGCTGTCATTTTCATTCATCTGTTCTAAATAAATGAGCATCTCTTTTTCAGAAATAGATATCATTGCAAACCTTTTATCGGACATGGGAAATAGTTCTTTAATATACTGAATTATGACTGTTTACCGCCTCTTACCCTGATTGATATCCTTGCAACAACAGGGTCAATCTTGTGAAAGTTCTTAATCTTATCCATGTGAAATGGTTTCACCGTTTCACCGCTTGCCATTAACAGTAGACCTCTCTTTGTCCTGACATCTGAAGCAAGCGCCATCCCTTCTTTCAATTCAGACACATCAATCTCTGTGATGTCTGCCTCAATCTCCTCATGCCTGAATTCATGCAGCGCCTCATTAAATTTGCCCGTTATGACAGGATCAAACCTTCTTCCGGCTTCTTTTTCCAGCATATATATGGCCCTGTCTACTGAACAGCGTTCAGTCCCTTCAAATGGGTTGATCAGTAAATCAAAATAGTCCGCTATAGCAATTACCCTTGATCCTGCAGGTATCTTCTCTCCCCTGAGGTTATCGGGGTAGCCTGAACCGTCATATCTCTCGTGATGATGCCTTATAAGAAGAGAAACAGTTAAAAGCTTTTTTATATGCTGCAGCGTTGTCTGCCCAAGTACGGGGTGCTGCTGAAGAAGGGCCTTCTCAGTGGAATCAAGTTCCGATTCACTCTTTTTCAGCATCTTTTCAGGAAAACCCAGGGTCCCTATATCCTCAAGCAATGACGCCACTTCTATGTTGAGTATCTCATCCGGCGGTAGTCCGATCTTCTCTGCGAGCCTCCGTGACAGGACAGCAACACGTTTGGAGTGACTGCCCAGATACGGGCTCTTTAATTCCATAAGGCCCATAAAGACCCTGACAAAGTCAAAAAAGTTCTGTTCAAGTTCTTTGTATAGCGCCTCAACCTCCTTAGTCCTTTCTGCCACTTTCTGTTCGAGATTATTGTTCAGGTCTTTCAATTCAAGGTTCTGTCTCTGCGTAAGCGCCTGAAGTATCCTGTTCTCAGAGATCAGGTCATAATGGCGTATGGCATCCCGGATGATAATCCTGATTTCCTCATCATCCCATGGTTTTGAAATAAATCTGTACACCTCTCCCTGATTTATGGCATTCATCACTGCCTGAATATCCGCATATCCGGTCAGCATCATCCTTATAGTATCAGGAGATTTTTTTCTGACCTCGCTAAGAAACTCCACACCTTCCATGCCAGGCATTCTGTGATCAGAAAGAACAATAGTTATCATCTCCTTTTCCAGGATTGAAAGCCCATCCGCTCCGTTCGTAGCTGTAAGTATTCTGTACTGTTCCTTCCGGAGCGTCCTGTTCAGGGCATTTAATATATTTTCCTCATCATCAACAAGGAGGACATTGTGAGTACGTTCCATAGCCGTCTCAGATATCATGACGCTTTTTTAATAACCTCCAGGAAGATATCCAGTACTAAAGGATCGAACATAGTACCTCTGCCTTTCTCCAGTATCCTGTATATATCTCCCTCTGCCATTGCCGGTCTATATGGCCTTGTGCTCGTCAGGGAATCATAGACATCTAAAAGATGTACTATCCTTGAGACTATAGGGATTTCATCGCCCTTCAGTCCTTCGGGATAACCTGTGCCGTCAAAATATTCATGATGATGCCTGACCATCCTGGCTGCTTCATCAAACCCCTTCAGGAAGGATATTATTGATGCCCCGATGACAGGGTGCTTCTCAACCTCACTTCTCTCTTCTGATGTAAGGGGGCCGTTCTTCTTTAAGATAGTGCAATCTATACCTATGTTACCTACATCGTGAAGTCTTGTTACGATATATAAATTTTTAAGATCAGCATCATCAAGTCCCATCTTCCTGCCTATCTCCTGACTCATAAGATCCAAAGCCTCGACATTTGTTGGAATACATGTGTATTTTTCTCTCGATAAATAACCAAGCATCTCAACAGTGCTTATGACACTTTCCTGAATCTCTTCGACTTTCTCGGACAGCAGCAGATTTGTGTTTTTTAACTCATCATTTTGTTTCTTCACATCATCCAACAATCTTTTATTGGCGCTCTTCAGCTCATACCTTTCCAGTGCATGTCGCACCTCCGCCTTTAAGATGTCATCCTCCCAGGGCTTCGTGAGGAACTTATAAATGCCGCCGTCATTTATAGCTGATATAATAGCGGAACTGTCTGCATAACCGCTTAGTATAATCCTTATTGCATCCGGCCTCAGTTTCATTGCCTCCCGCAGAAAAGTCACACCGTCCATATCCGGCATGCGGTAATCCGATATTATAAGGTGTACATACTGTTCCTTAATAAGATTCAGTGCATCTGCCGGATTGTCACTCATCACGATCTTATATCCTTCCTTCCTGAAGGCCCTGTTAATCGCATTCAATACACTTGTCTCG
>Ga0209322_10001254_pt1 | contig 14817 bp, 14 predicted proteins | sample Rifsed19ft1_FD_184013 | JGI IMG/M metagenome (GOLD analysis project Ga0209322, IMG submission 184013) | Soil microbial communities from Rifle, Colorado, USA - sediment 19ft 1 (version 2) | ecosystem: Environmental > Terrestrial > Deep subsurface > Rock core/Sediment | place: Rifle, Colorado... | reverse complement strand
CGGTAAAAAAATAGAATAAGGAGGAAAAAATGTCTAAGGAAAATTTCGGTGCACCGGGAACCTTTGTACTTGCCCTTATATTTCTGGGGATATTTGTCGTAGTTTATTTCCTGAATTACAAGTATCTCGGTTCATTGTGGGAATTACGCTGAATGAATTGTACTCAAAAAATACCCTCTCCCTCAGGGAGAGGGTTAACAACATTCATTGACACAAGCACATCACGGCTTATTTATGGCTGGCTGGCATTCGCCATATCTTCGCTTGTCTTTGCAGGCATGTTTGCCTTTCTTGTTGTGATGGCAAGGACACCGGTGATACTTGAGCTTTTCCCGGGGACTGACTACGTCCGCGTGGCACTTGTCGGCCATGTTGTCCTGTCATTCGTCATATGGTTCCTTGCATTCAAGGGACTGTTATGGACATTGACAAGTACTGTCATGCTTGATGCAAGGCAATACAGCATAAAGGCCGGCTGGTCAGGACTCATACTCTCAATTTTGGGAACTATATTAGTAATAGCATCCGCTGTCTTTGGTCTCGGTAAACCGCAGTTTGTAAATTACGTGCCGGTGCTGTCTCATCCGGCATTTTATTCCGGTCTTATATTATTGTTTTCCGGAATAACTGTAACCGTGGTAAACACATTACTTACAGTATTGAAAGCGTGGAGAGAGAAATCTTATCACGGGGGCTTCCCTGTCTTGACGTTTGGCATGCTCGTAGCCGGTATAGCTGTATTAAGTGCGTTCGCATGTTTTGGCCTTTCCTGGTATTTTCAGACATCAGGAGGCGGTGCAAATGCAGTGTTAAACCTTGAGTCCTTATTCTGGGGAGGAGGTCACATATTACAGTTTGCCAATACTATCGCACTCGTCACAGCGTGGCTTTTTCTAACCATTATCGTATTCAGGAAGTTCCCTTTAAAGGATGTATATGCAAAGATACTATTTGGAATCTATCTGATATTCATCTTACCTGCTCCTGTATTCTATTTCATCTATGATATATCAAGTCATGAATACAAAAATGCATTCACAGCCATCATGCAATATGGACTCGGTCCATCAACCGGTGTCTTTGCCCTTGCTATATTAATAGCTATATCCTCAAAGGGGATAAAACAACTTCCGTGGAATAAACCTGAGTTCTCATCCCTCGTATTATCCATGTTTTTATTTGCACTCGGCGGTGCCATCTCGTTTACAATAGGCGGCTATAATACAAAGATACCATCCCACTATCACGGTGTAATCGGAGGTGTCACCCTTGCATTCATGGGATTAACAAACTACATACTCGGCATACTTAACAGAGAGGTATACCGCAAATGGATTGCATCCTTATACCCATACGTATACGGTATTGGTCAGACACTGTTTGTCATTGGTATGTTCTGGGCAGGCTCGCATGGTGTGGCCCGAAAGACATTCGGCGCTGATCAGAATCTGAATAGTTCTGTCAAGATCATAGGGATGGCTATCGTAGGAATAGGGGGATTAATAGCAATTGCCGGTGGAATACTGTTTATTATACATTCGGCCGGCGCACTTCTTCAGAATGGACGGCAGTTACGAGTTGAAACCAGGGAAGATATTGAATTGGCATTACAGGGCCGGGCAGGTTTAACAATACAGGACTGAGCGGAGGTTTCCATGCAGCATATCATTAAACAATACATACCTCTCTTTAAGCTTAAGATATGTATTTTGATCACATTCAGCGCAATCGTAGGTCTTATCCTGACTTCGCCAGGTAAGGTATCAATGAGCAATGCCCTGATCTTAATTATTACAACTATCCTTGCTTCGGGAAGCGCCAGTGCATTCAATCACTATTATGATATGGACATTGATGCTCTAATGGACAGGACTAAAGGGAGACCACTGCCGACAGGGAGTATAATAAACCCGCAAAATGTCCTGATAATATCAGTAATTCTTTTTCTTTCTGCCATCTTTCTTTCTGCTGCATTGCTAAACTATGTTGTATCTATACACCTGGCACTTGGTGCTATTGTCTATGGGGTAATTTATACGGCATGGCTTAAGAGGCGCACATGGACAAACATAATAATCGGCGGACTTGCCGGAAGCTTCGCAGTACTTGCCGGAGGAGCCTCTGCTAATCCTGAATTCTGTCTCCCTCCCCTCCTTCTCGCTGTAGTGTTGTTCTTCTGGACACCATCGCACTTCTGGAGTTTTGCAATAGCGTTAAAAGATGATTACAGGAAGGCCGGTATCCCAATGCTTCCTGTTGTAGTAGGCAACTCCAAAACCGCATGGTACATTTTCCTAAACACGATATTTCTCATTGCATCCTCACTGCTTCTTCCCATTTATGGGTCTCTCGGCACCTTATACACTGTCGTAGCGATCCTGGCAGGTGGATATTTCATTTTCAGGAATATTCAACTGCTCAGAAATCCATCAAAGGAAGTGGCATGGAGAAATTTCAGGGATTCGATAATATATCTCAAAATAATATTCATCGCAATTATTGTTGACGTTGTTTTCTGATGAACAAACTTAAATATCATCTCTTCTTACTTGTCATAATTATATCATCATCTCATGCCTTCGCATCTTTTGAGGATGCGGCAGTAAATCTGGCAAATAACGCGGTTGGCCGTAAGATTGGCGATTATACCCTGACTGACCAGGATGGCACGAAATTCAACATAAGGGAACTTAAAGGTAAACCTTTTGTGCTAAGCCTTATCTATACTACATGCGGTCACGAATGTCCGACAATTATCATGCACCTTCAGGAGGCGTTTAAAAAGGCAGGAGGCGATTTTGGCGCTAAATTTAACGCCCTGACAATTGGGTTCAATTCGGAGAAGGACACACCCGAGCAACTGAAGAGATACGGAGAAAGCTTCACCAATGACTTTACAAAATGGCGATTCGCTGCCGCTGACAAGAAAACAATTGAAGGACTTGCAAGAGACCTCGGTTTCTATTACAACAAAGTTGATGAAGGATTCGACCATATAAACATGGTAACGATCGTAGACAAAGAGGGTAAAATATACAAACAGATATACGGACTTGACTTTAAACCTGTTGAAATACTGGAACCGTTATCCCAGTCAATAAACATGGTCAAGCCGGTAGTCTCAAAACCGCTCAGTATCATAGAACGGATCAAGTTATTCTGCTACAAGTATGATGAGGCAACAGGAAAATATAAGCTGGATTACGGGGTGCTTGTGCCAATTTCTATTGGCGCGGTACTGCAGATTTTAACGATAGGGTGGTTCATATATCTACTGTGGGGAAAGAAACGTCCTAAGGAAGTTTAAGTATAGCTTTTGCTTTTACAAGAATCCCTTTCTCATCCTTGTACTCAGCTATCTCTATGGCCTCATCCATTGGAAACCATCTGCAGTCATGCACCTCAGTATCATGATCGCTCATATCACCGCCTGTATATTCCATTAAAAAGAAATAGACGATCTTGAATATGCGTGTAGTCTTTCCCTCTTCTTTGCTGATAAAGAAATAATGAATATTGTCTATTAATTTGATAATCTTCCCGTCAAGACCGGTCTCTTCTTTCACTTCCCTATGTGCCGTCCGTGCAATGTTCTCGCCTTTTTCAACGAGTCCCTTTGGCAGGCACCAGACCTTCCCTTCTTTGACAGCAATCAAGGCAATATCCACAAGGCCATTACTCCTACGAAAAACAACACCACCTGCGGAAATCTGACGCTCTGTTTTCATAGAGTCTAATATACAATAGGTTGAACATTCATGGCCAGGCCTTTTATTCTTTCATCAAAACCTATAACCTTGATAATCCCTTTCTCAAATTTAACTTCTTTCGCCAATGTATAGTCAAAGCGATCTGTCTCTCCTGAGTCACGCAGCCTTACTTCGATTCTATGAGTTCCCTGCCTTATCCTGAATTCTTCATAGACAAACGAAGGGCCGTCATTCTTCAGGCCTGCGGCTTCATACAACTTGCCAAGTCTCTTTTCATTGTCTATGAAAAGCTCCACATATATACCATGTCTATCCCTGCTGCACCCCTCTATACCGTTAAGTTTCATCTTAGCCCTGTCTGTATTTCTCAATTGCTCCCTGTACCTCTCAGCCTCCAGGTTAAGCTTTGTAAATTCATCGCACTCAGCTACCCTCTTGGATACATGCCTTATACTCAATTTTAGCATGGAATCGTTCGTACTTGAAAAGATATATGGGGCATCTGAGAAATACATCAGGAGTACTGCCGGGATTATAATCACAAAAGGTGCTATCGCCGTCTGCCATCCAAATTTTATTTTCGAAAGCAGACCATTAAGTCCGGCGCTGCGGTTTTCATCCTTCAGCTCATTCTGAAACTTCCGAACTTCCTTTAATAACAGGTCAGAATGAAGTGCAGAAAACCAGAAAAGCCTGATCCTAGATCTATCAACTGAACCGTGCAATACAGGTGCCCTCTCCCGTGAAAGCCTTTCTTCAAGCCAGGTATTACCCTGCCTGTAATGACAATCCCCCATCTGACAACCGGAAATAACAACACCATCTGCACCTGCATCAAGGGCCGTCCCAATCCATGACGGGTGGATCATACCGATACATGGCAGGGTTATAAACCTCACATTCTGAGATTCACTTCCGGCTCCCCTGAAATTCGCACCATATGAGCAGGTCATACCAAGAATAACAGGCTCTGCACCCCTTCTAATATCACGGAGCGCCTTTTTTATCTCTGTAATAAGGTCTTCACTTCCTCCCCTTTCCTTCATGGTCGCCCCATTAAAACTGCATGACCCCACACATATACCACATGAGGCACACCGGTTGTTCATTACAACAGCCTCAAGCTCATAAGGCCTGTCATCTGTCCTGGGCCGCATGTGTATTGCATCATAAGGACAATCTTTCAAACATTGTGAACACCCGGTACAATTCTCAGTAATAACCGCTGCTGCCGCCGGCCTCTTTGACCTTATATACCACGGCATTCCCGTAACTATTGCCATGCCGAGCGCCATCAATGCCCATGATGCCCACAGAGGCAAATCATTAATAACCGGATAGAAAAAGAGATAAAACCAGTCAAGGCTTATATTCGTGATAATCTTGTCTGAACTTGCCGGAAGAAGGCTGACTGCAGGTTTAACAACTGACAGAATCAGTATAGCGCCGCCCACAAGGTAAGAAATGAGAACCGGCGGATTTATCACAGGTTTTGATATCCTCATCACATGAATCCACAGGATTATGAAGAGAAGTACCGGAATAAAAAGATGAATGAATAGCGCCATGAAGAAAAAAAGGCCTGTGACTAATTTGTCTGTTGTGAATGACATGGTAAGCGGCTCGCCGAATATAGGGAGAAAATCGAGAAACTTAGCGGTAATTTGTGCTATCAACTGTGACCGGCGGTCCCACACCATCCAGTATCCTATAATCCCTGTTACCCATATGGCTATTAAGAAGGCAATGCCTGAAACCCAGGCCACCCATTGCCAATAACGATACCTGTCCGTAAAAAAAACATGTACGAGGTGAAGGATGGCTGTAAAGATAAGTCCGTCAGCGGCATATCTGTGTACGCTACGCATAATTCCACCGGCATACCACTGCACTTCTGTGATGCGCTTAACAGACTCATAAGGCTCACCAATGCTGTAAAAGATAAAGAGGTATATCCCGCTGACTAAGAGCAGCCACAAAAAGAATATTGCAATAGCGCCAAGATAATAAAAGGGGTTATACTTAGGTGTGAAAATCTTATTTGCAAGGTCCTCTAAAAAGAGGAATCCCTTTCCACAATATCCCAGGAGGCTTTGATATATCATGTAATGATTTTATTATACAACGATTGGATTAGACATGATTTAAGTCATATCTATTAACTTATTTAACCCTGAAGGGAGCTGACCCAATACCTGTTAAAAAGTAATATATTGCTACAGACAAGAGCATGATAAGAAGAATTAGTCCTAAAGTCGCAAGCTTCCCGCCGGTATTCTTAATGTAAGTCATAGCGATCTCATTACCTGATATATTTTTCATCTGTAGACACCTGACAACAACGATCTTTTCCATGCATCGAGCAAACTGTCCAATATCTCCCATGCAAATAAGACATTTCTGCCGGGACTTGCATTAATCCCTAATAGGACAGCGGTACCATCATTTCTTAATCGTATATCCATAGCTACCGGACCTTCAAGGTTCAGTATCCCTGCTACTTTAATACCCAATTTAACAGCGTCATTCCTTTCGACCCTTTCGACAGAGATGGCATTGCCCATATCCCCATTTTTAAAGACAGTTTTTTCAAGGACAACCGAGGAGATGATGCCGCCGCCTCTATCAATAAACATATTCAGGTCAAACTCTGTACCAGGAATATATTCCTGAAAAACCATGCCTTCTTTATTTTTATCAAACATATCTTCATACGTCCGGTAAATGGTAATATCCCTGCCGGCTCTGCCAAAGCGCGGCCTGGAGAGAATTGGGAATCCCAGCTTACTCACTATAATCTCATCCGGGGTAAATTCGTCACAGAAATTAGGCACAGTGATACCATGCCCTGCCATTATCATAGAGGTCTTTAACTTGTCATTGGCAATGTCAACTGCCACAGGCGACGATATGAAGACAGTACACCCCTCCCCTTCTATATCTCTTTTCATTTGCGAAATTACCGGGAGTTCTTCAGTTACAGCAGGGATTAGAAGAGACGGACGTTCCTTTCTGATTATGTCCATTAAGACTGCAGAATAATTTATATCTCCGGCAGGGGGAATAAGATAGAATGTATCCGCAGGACTCTTTATACCTCTGTTATCCGTACCTATTACGGGAAACGCCTTTGCTTTAAAATAAGTCACTGCAGAACGTCCGGCAGGTCCGCCTATACCGGTTATGAGAATTCTTCTATGATGGATCATTTTCCCCATTCTCAACATGATCGGATTCACTGGAATCGTCAGAATCTCCATCATCACCAGACTTAATCTCTATCTTGTCAGCAATAAGGACACCAAAGGCATCCACTTTACCCTCTACTTCAATTTTCACGTCAACAACAATGTCTGCAACTGAAGCCCCATTCTCAAATATTGTGTTTGAAGTGATTTGGACAGATTGACCCTCCAGCTCAAACATACCGTCGATTAGTACACTCTCTACAAATGTAACATACCCTTCAACCTCAAATTCATGACCCACTTCAACATGGTGTCCCTTTTCCTCAAGCTCTATCTCGCTTGCTATTAACACGTTACCTGATACACCAGTAGTACTTTTGACCTCAACATATAATCCATCCTGTAAGTCACTAATAGTCATATGCTCGAATGTAGTATCGAACGAAGAGAATCCTATTGTCAGTCCCCCAATTTTAAATGTCCCGGGAATCTCATTAAGTGCTGTTATTGTCCCCTTGAGTTCAATATCAGAACCGTACTCCACAATAGATCCGGCCTTTAAGGATATATAGGTTGCATGAATAACACCATTTGCATCAACAAACCCGCTGACTTCTATGATATTTCCATCCACTAACGTGGAAAGGTCGGTAGTCCCTTCAAAGACCGTGACCCCATCTACTTTAATAGTCTGACCCAGCACTTCAAAGGTCTGGTTGACCAAATTAATACTTACGGCTGAGATTGGCCCTTCCAGGTTGTCCCTGAACTCAATACTGCTTGCAGTTCCCCTCTTTCCATCAAGATTAAACTCACCACGCACGATAACGATCATTCCACGGCGAAGGTATGTAGGAGGCTCTTCTTTATCATCCGTGACTACTTCCAGAACGGAGACACCATCTTTTATTATTTGGGCGCCGGTTGTATCAAACTCTATTCCATTGACCCACACACTCCCGAAAGCTGTAATCTTGCCAACGCTGATTCCGGTACCACCGATGCCGCCACCGGCGTAATCGTTTGCTCCGCAGGAGACAAAACCGACCGGCAGAAGCAATATTAACAACACATTCAAGATCTTTGATGAAATATTCATGATTCCACTCCTTCTTCTCTTCCTTCCTCTGTTGAATCCTCTTCAAAATAGTATATCCCGATGCCGGCCCTGTGCCGGCCTGTGCCGCTGACTGACGGATTGTTATCCCTGTCATGCTGTGATAACCAACTGTCCAGCTCCTCTAAGAGCACCTGACCCTTCTGTGCAGAGAGCTGCCGTAATTCTGGTAGAATTTCTGCAGGAAGATTGTCATAGGAAACTTTCCGCTGTAACAGCCTCTGATCAGCCTCACGGGTTATATTATTATCAATTGTACAGATAAGGTCTCTCACATCAGTACCAAGGATGCCAAGTTTGTCAACCTCACCCGTAACAGGTATATATGCACGTGAAAGAAGGCGGATGCGGCCGTCCGGCAGATGGTCAATGACACCAACACGGTCAAGTTCGTCCAGCACCGCCCGTACGGGCATGTCACCGCTGAAATGCCTTACAAGTTCGCTGAATGAAACACCATTACCTTCAACAGGCAGGACTGCAGGTTGGCCGGTACTGTCTAAGAACCTGTTGTCACGTACCCACCCGCTTACAACCCTTGCGGCACGGTTATATCGTTCAATTGTCTCTTCATTCTCAATTTCAGAAAGTCCCTGGATACGGCTGACCTCTTTTCGTGTCAATCCTGTAATTATAGAGACCCGTGATGCAGTCTGCTTTCTATTGGGGAGACCAAACTCTTCCATCGCGATTTTTACATAGACATGCTTCGCAAGATCGGCGAATGTTCCAAACGGTATGCCATTTCTTAACAATATACGGATCAACGGCTGAAGCAGTTTTAAGACCGCTGCTAATAATGCATGTTTTGCATCTTGCTTCATGTTTGGGATAATATTCCCAAATAGACTCCATGTCAAGATATTTTTTTAGGTTACAACTTATCAGATTGGAATAAGATTAGACTTATTACCTTCAAATATTCATTTCAGTACGCTCAACATCCTTGGAACAAGCTGTTTCTTCCTTGAAAGGACCCCTTTAAGCTCTGCTATATTAGGGGCAATGACAGGATAGCCTATCCGTGTTACTATGCCTGAGTCTCCGGTGAACAGGAGAAGGCTGTTTTCATATATTATGTCCGATACCAGAAGGCAGGCAACGGTCAATCTTTCTTCTAAGAGAATCTTATTCAGGGCCCCCAGAAGGGCATCTTTAAGCTTCTCAAAGGTCAGCATTTCTATTACCTCAATCTGCCCTATTCCAATCTTATCTTTTCCAACCTCATAGACTTTATAATCCGTCCTGATTATCTCTGCAGGCGACTTCTTCAAAAGGTCAGAGCTGGCGTTAAATATATCCTCGCCAAGTCTCTGAATATCCAGTCCTGTCAATCCAGCCAGATAAACTGCGGCCTTTTTATCTCTCTCTGTTGTAGTCGGAGATTTCAGGATAACCGTGTCTGAAAGGATAGATGAGAGCATAAGACCTGCATAAGGAATCTCCGGTTCTATCCCATGTTTCTCGTACAATTCGGCAATAAGTGTATTAGTACAGCCTACAGGTTCGGCTACAAAAAGTATGGGATGCAGCGTCTGAAAACTGCCGATACGGTGATGATCAAAGACCTCGATCACCTCTGCCTCTTCTATACCCGCTATCGCCTGACTGGCCTCATTGTGGTCTACGAGGATTACTTTTTTTCGAAAGTCTTTGAGCAGGTCCCTTCTCGTTAAAATGCCTGTAAGCTTTCCATCCGTATCAACCACAGGACAACCTCGAAGAGCTGATTCAAGCATCTTTGACTTTACATCAAGCAGCAGGTCATAGGGAGACACAGAGTAAAAATCACTTGAGTACACCTCCCTCGCAGGTGTGCTCAGGTGCATTAATCTTACAGTAGTAGCCGTATCATATGGCGATGAAATGACACTCACCCTCTTTTTTTGTGCAAGGTCAAGTATATTTTTGTCCGGCAGAAAACCGCCGGTCACGATAAGACATCTGGCGTGGTTCTCTATAGCGTAACGTTGTATCTCCGTTCGGTCCCCTACTATAACCACGCACCCTTCTGCTGAATAATACTCCATGACCTGACGGAATCCGTCGGTTTCCATGGCGCCTACTACTATCCTTCCTGTATGTGTCTCATTTTCATCAAACAGAAAGAGTGAATTACCCTGTATTGCCTTAACTATCCCTGTAAGCGAGGCTACAATGCGGTTCGATGTTGCCGCATCAGCATGTCGTGCGTAAAATTTTGCCAGGTCCTGAAGTGTGATAGCTCCCCTGTAAAGGCCTTCCCTGTCTGTTACCGGCACTATAAGCAGGTCGTAGGTGCTCATGAAATCAAGGACATCACCGACTGACATTTCCATATGAACAGACAAAGGTTCTGAAGTCATTACATCCTTCACCCTGATCTTAACATCCGGCAGATAAACAGGCATTTCTATCCCAAATGTATTAAGGACAAATTCTGTCTGGACATTGATATCACCGGCCCTGGCAGCTATGACATTCGTATGACCGGTAAGCTGCTTAAGACGTGCATAGGTAAGGGCGGCACATATTGAATCCGTATCAGGATTACGGTGGCCGATAACGTATATGTTCTGAACAGACATTCTTTCCCCTATACGGCGATAGAAAATATCCTGCCGAAGGCATATCCGATGCCTGCTGCAATAGCGCCGAGCAACACAGTCTCTATACTGCTCTTAAGCCAATGTGTCCTGGTGAGCATTGTTTTACCAATCCCTATTCCAAGCAATATGGCAAGGGCTATAGCTATACTGAATTGCAGCGCACTTAAAGATTCTGGGATAAAAATAAACGGGAATATCAGAGGAAGACCACCGATTATGAATGATATGCCCATTATCATACCTACTTTTAATGGATTGTCGAAGTCCTCATCAATAATGCCAAGTTCGTCCCTCATCATGAACTTTATCCACCTGTCCTTATCTGAAGTAACCCTGTGAACTATCATCTCAACCTCATCTTCAGTAAATCCATGATCAGTAAAGATATCTCTTATCTCCTGCCGTTCCTTATCCGGAGACTCAATAATCTCACGCTTCTCACGCGCTATCTCCATTTCAAAAAACTCTTTCTGTGACTTTGACGCAAGATAGGCACCCAGAAACATAGAAACAGCTCCTGCAACAATCGCCGCCATTCCTGTTAAGAAGACGATCCTGCTGTCTTTGATTGAACCGGTCACACCTGCCACAAATCCAACAGTGCTGACAAGCCCGTCATTCATCCCGAAGACAACTTCCCTTATCTGTCTTCCCTTAGGTGTGTGCCAGTCCTCATCATGATATCTCTTGTGAGGGTGCTGCGTCATATCCTTATTCTTAAACCAGATTCTTACGAAGTGTGGTAATGTAAGTTGCACAATGATTGATTATATGGCATTTATGTTTGGTTTGACAACTTTTAGTTGTTACTTGCCCGGGCGGGTCATTTTGTGAGGATCTAATATCCTGCCGGATTCCTCCTTTGATAATACCCCCTTTTCTACTACTATTTCCCTGACTGACTTGCCTGATGCAAGCGCCTCTTTTGCAATCCTGGCGGCGGCCTCATAACCTATAACCTGATTCAGTATAGTAGCAAGGCCGGGACTTCTCTCAGCCAACTCCCTGCAACGATCCTCATTGGCCTCTATCCCCTTTACACATCTCTCAGTAAATACATTTATTACATTTGTAAGCAGGTGGATGGACTGTTGAAGATTGTAATTAATAACAGGCATCATGACATTAAGTTCGAGTTGTCCTGCCTGTGCCGCGAGTGTAATAGTAGTATCATTGCCGATAACCTGAAATCCCACCATGTTAAGCACCTCTGCCATTACAGGGTTTACCTTGCCCGGCATAATAGAAGAACCGGGCTGAACTGCAGGCAGGCGTATCTCAGCCAGTCCTGTCCGCGGACCTGAGCTTAGAAGCCGCAGGTCATTTGCTATCTTTATCAGTTCGACTGCAAGAAGACGCAAGTTCCCGGATAGACATACAAAGTCTCCCATACTCTGCATAGAAGCAATCAGGTTCTTTGATCCGGCAACTTTAATGCCTGTAAGTTTTCTCAGGTGCATAATAATCTTTTTTTGATATAGCGGATGTGTGTTAACTCCGGTACCTATGGCAGAACCTCCTATACCAAGTATAAGAAGACGTTCCCTTGACATGTATATCTCTTTCATTACACGATCAACTATTACCGCATATGCTGTAAATTCCTGACCCAGTCTTATTGGAACAGCATCCTGCAGATGTGTCCGCCCTGATTTTATAACCTTGTCAAACGCCTTTCCTTTACTCTTTAAGGCATTTGACAAACCCTTCAATACTTCGAGCAATTTATCCGTCGCAAACACAGCCGATATCCGCATTGCAGTCGGAAATACATCATTAGTTGACTGGGACATGTTTACATGGTCATTCGGATGGATAATTGAATAGTCCCCCTTTTTACCTCCAAGCATCTCGATTGCCCTGTTAGCAATTACCTCATTGGCATTCATGTTATGTGATGTTCCGGCGCCGGCCTGAAAGACATCAACTACAAACTGGTCGTGTAATTTACCCTCAATTATCTCACCGGCAGACTTTGTAATTGCATTACCCCTCCGTCTGTCAAGTTTGCCGACATCCATGTTGGTAAGGGCTGCTGCCTTTTTTATCAGCGCCGTAGCATGAATAAATTCGGTGTATTGCTTTGTACCACTGATTGGAAAGTTTTCAAGGGCCCGCACTGTCTGGATGCCGTAGTATGCATTAACAGGGACCTTTTGTTCGCCAAGTGTGTCGTGCTCAATCCTGTATTGTCTTTTTATTCTTTTCATCAATTATCAGCACCCTCAAGCCATCACTGCCGGCTGCCACATATATGTTACCATCATCACCAACAAAGATATTTTCAATCCCTTCAATTAATTCATATTCTATCGCCCACATGAGCTTACCAGGCTGAGTAATATCAAATGACGACATATTCCTGCTGCCGGCTATATATATCCTGTCTTTATTCTGTAAAATATTCCTGATTTTATATCCAACCTTTTTACTGGTTATCTTCTTTATCCGCTTTGAATCGGAAACATCAAGTATACTCAGCCTGTCATTAGCCACCGCATAAGCAAGGACTCCTTTAATACATATATCGTTAATAGAATCCACACTCAACTCATTCACCTTTTCAGGCATTTCAATATTACTGACGTCAGCTATTTCTACTCCTCCATCACCCTCTGCAATAAAAATATTACCCTTTGAGAATGCGATCTTCCCCGGTGTATGTGCAGTCATATACCGGCCAATTAAAGCCGGTTCTGCCGGATCAGACACATCAACTATTTCAACACCATTTTCTCCATCAGCAAGGAAGGCATGATTACCCTCTACTACTACATAGTCTGTTATCCCCCTTGTATCCAGACCACCGGTTCTGAATGGCCTGTACGGATCACTGAAATCAACTATATGCAGGCCGGCATCCCCTGCAGCAACATACGCTAAATTGTCCCTGATAAAGATATCCTGAGAATCTCCCGGCAGTTCTATACCGGCAATCCATGCAGGGTTGTCGGCATTACTCACATCAACGACTTGAAATCCCATCGAACCTGCTGCTAAATAGGCATATTTCCCTTTAACATATACATCATGTGCATATCCATAATAACCATATCCACCAACTTCATAAGGACGTTTTGGATTTTTGATATTAACGACCCTGATACCGCCCTCCCAGTCTGCAACATAAGCGTAATCACCCTTCACCTTTACATCCCATGCCATCCCGCTGGTGTCCAGACTGCCGGCTATGACAGGCTTTGCAGGGTTACTTATATCAACTATCTGAAGACCTCTCTTCCAATCAGCAATAAATGCCAACCCTCCGCTTACGGATATACCCCTCGCATTTCCCTGTGTCTTTATGTTACTGACTATCTTTGGACTCGCCGGTTCCTTCACATCTAAAATGTGTAATCCGGAATCGTATGATACGACATATGCAATCCCATTTTCTACTACCACATCTTCAGCGCTGACAGCTTCCGGATATTGTGAGGCAAGTACCGGTTGTTCCGGCTTACGCACATCAACGATCAGGAGGCCGGACTTATCTGCAGCAACATATGCGTATCCATCCTTAACGGTTATCCCCCATGCAAGCCCCTTAGTCTCAAACCTGCTCAGGAGCTTTGGATTTACCGGGTCTACGGTATCAATAATGGAAATCCCGCCCCTGTGGTCTGCCACGTATACCAGATTTTCAACTACCTCCACAATATAAGCGAGCCCCTGAGTTTGATATTTGCTTATTATCCTTGAATTGAGCGGGTCATTTATGTCTATTATCTGAAGACCATGGTCATCGTCACCAACATAGGCAAGATTGTCTTTAACATAGATGCCCTTAGGTGAACCGGGAGTGTGGATATTGGCGAGATGTACAGGCTTATATGGATATGTAATATCATAGATATGCAGGCCGGAATACCAGTCCGCAAGATAGAGGTAATTCCCGGATATGAATAACTTCCTGGCATAACCACCTTTGGTTATGTCGCTTACAGTAATACTATGTGACTGTGAGCTTAGCAGAAGAATGGTTATAATTATAAGCGATAAAACCCTGAAAATCTTAATCATAGTCAGCAGCCCACTCAACAACTTCACTTGTCACTACCTCTCTTTTTCCAGCCAGGTAACCATACCATTTTGCAAAAGAATCAATAATAACTATTATTGCAAGGCCGGCCATTGCTGCTACAAGTACAGCATCGAGTTGAAATGCAAACACCTCTGAAGGTGTGTATGCAGTTGCCGCTTTACCAAGGAAA
>Ga0209322_10001251_pt1 | contig 14829 bp, 12 predicted proteins | sample Rifsed19ft1_FD_184013 | JGI IMG/M metagenome (GOLD analysis project Ga0209322, IMG submission 184013) | Soil microbial communities from Rifle, Colorado, USA - sediment 19ft 1 (version 2) | ecosystem: Environmental > Terrestrial > Deep subsurface > Rock core/Sediment | place: Rifle, Colorado... | reverse complement strand
GCAGGCTTCGCGTTTTCAGCCCGGTGATTCACGGGAGCACTGCACCCGCCGAAGGCGTGTGTTCGTTGCGGATTCGTTGCACCGATCTGCTTGAAACACCTGCTGAGCCAGGAGAGGGAGAGAGGTATCACGATGACGGATTTCAAAGGTTACCTGTTGGACGAGTTTGTCGAAGACTACCAGGAAGGCCGTCTGTCGCGGCGCGAGGCGCTCAAATTGATCGCCACCGTCACCGGCAGCCTGGCGCTGGCGAGCACGATCCTGGCCGCGTGCTCACCGGTATCTCAGTCGACTTCGACCGTGGCGCCCACATCGGCCGGTGAACCGACTGGTGTGCCAACGCTGCCCGCGACGCAACCCGCTGCGACAACGCCGACCCCGGAGGGCGGGACGCAGGCAACCGAAAGCGCGCCCGGCGAAATCGAAGCGAGCGCTGTGGAGTTCCCCGGCGAAGGCGCGACGCTTAAAGGTTACGTGGCGCGTCCTGCCGGCGAGGGGCCATACCCGGCCGTCCTCGTCTGTCACGAGAATCGCGGATTGACCGGGCACATCGAAGACGTGACGCGCCGTGTGGCGATGGCCGGCTACGCCGGCCTGGCGGTCGACCTGCTCTCGCGTCAGGGGGGCACGGCTGCGCTCGACTCATCGCAGGTGCCGGGCATCCTGAGCAACACGCCGCAAGACCAATTCGTCCAAGACTTCATCAGCGGGTGGCGCTGGCTGCAGAGCCAGCCCGATGTGCAGGCGGATCGGGTCGGCATGGTGGGCTTCTGTTTCGGCGGCGGCGTGACCTGGCGCGTCGCGATCGGTCTGCCGGAGCTGCGGGCGGCCGTCCCGTTCTATGGCCCGCATCCGACTCCCGATGAAGTGTCGAGTATTCAGGCCGCCGTGCTGGCGATTTATGGCGAGCTCGACACGCGCATCAATCAGGGCATCCCGCCGATCGAAGCCGCGATGCAGCAGAACAACAAGGTCTACGAAAAGGTGATCTATCCCAACGCCGATCACGCCTTCCACAACGACACCGGCCCGCGCTATAATTCTGAAGCGGCAAAAGACGCCTGGGCCAGGACGCTCGCCTGGTTCGAACAGTACCTGAAAACCTCGTAAGAGACTGTCTGAAAACTAACCACCAAGACACCAAGACACCAAGCAAAGACAATTCTTAGTGACTTAGTGGCTTGGTGGTTAAATCCGGGCCGTTTCAGACAGGCTCTAAGGCATCGGGATCGCCATGCCCATGATATTGATCGTCGATGATGATCGCAAGATCGCTGACATGTTGCGCCGCACGCTGGCCTATGAAGGCTATCGCGTTGCGACGGCGGCTGATGGGAACGAGGCGCTGGCCAAAGCGCAGACCGAGAAGCCGGACCTCGTCGTCCTCGACTGGCTGATGCCCGGCCTGGATGGGATCGAAGTGGCGAAGCACCTGCGCGCCGCCGGTGACGTGACAATCCTGATGCTCACTGCGCGCGACGCCGTGGAACACCGCGTCGAAGGGCTGAACAGCGGCGCAGACGATTATCTTGTCAAGCCGTTCGCGCCGGAGGAACTGCTGGCGCGCGTTCGAGCCTTGCTGCGCCGGACGGATACGCTCGGCAAGGACAAACCGCTCTCGTACGCCGACCTGCATCTCGATCCGTTGACGCGCGAAACGTGGCGCGGTGATCGAGCGTTCAGTCTCACCCCCAAGGAGTTCGACCTGCTGCAATACCTGATGCGTCACCCGCGCCAGGCGCTGACGCGCGATCGCCTGCTGCAAGACGTGTGGGGTTACGACTTCGACGGCAACGCCAACGTTCTCGAAGTGTACATCGGTTACCTGCGCGCGAAGACCGAAGCGGGCGGCGAGCCTCGGTTGATCCAGACCGTGCGTGGCGTAGGCTATGCCTTGCGGGAAGAATGATGAGGAATGTAGAATAAAGGAATGCAGAATGTGGAATGAAGAATGTAGAATGTGGAATGAAGAATGTAGAATGTGGAATGAAGAATGTAGAATGTGGAATGAAGAATGTAGAAAATGTCGCCGCTGTCTCCTTCGTTCTGCATTCTGCATTCTCCATTCTGCTCTGCATTCTGCATTCTCCATTCTGCATTGATCATTCTACATTGGCTCCCATGTCTATTCGCCTCCGCCTGACCCTGCTGTACAGCGCCGTCCTCGCCCTGATGCTCATCGGCCTCAGCGTCGCGCTGTACGCGACCGTCTCGCGCGTCACGCTCGGCGCGATCGAAGACACACTGGTCGGCGAAGCGCAACGCCTGGTCGGCTCGCGGGATTTCGATCTCAATCGCATCGACTATCAGGCCAGGAAGTTCGCCGCGCCGGAAACGTACATTCAGACGATCCGGCTCGACGGCTCGGTCGCCGATCGCACGTCGAACCTGGGCGACTTCACGCTGCCGATCAGCAACGGCGGCTTGCAGGTCTGCGAACGCGGGCAAGCGTGGACGGAAGTGGTGTCCACCGAAAGCGGGCGACTGCTCGTATACAGCAAGCCCGTCGTCACGGCCGGGCAGACCGTGGGCATCGTGCAGGTGGCGCGCTCGCTCGCCGAGCACGATCAGTCACTTGCGACGTTGAGCAACGTCCTGTTTGCCGGTAGCGCTATGGTGACGCTCGTGTTGTTCGGCGTGGCCTGGGTGATGTCCGGCGCGGCGCTGCGCCCCATCCACCACATCACGGCCACGGCGCAGGCCATCGGCGCGGAGCGCAACTTCGATCGGCGCGTCGACTACGTCGGCCCCCCGGATGAAATCGGTCAGTTGGCGACGACCTTCAACGCGATGCTGACCGAGCTGCGAGCGGCGTACCGGCAGGCCGAGCAGGCGCTCCAGGCGCAGCGCCGCCTCGTCGCGGACGCCTCGCACGAATTGCGCACGCCGCTCACGACGATTCGAGGCAACCTCGGCCTGCTCCGGCGCGATCCGCCCATTGACGCAGCCGATCGCGAAGCCGCCATCGCCGACCTGGTCGATGAAACGGATCGACTCATTCGCCTTGCCAGCGATCTGCTGGTGCTGGCACGCGCCGATGCCGGGCGGCCCCTGCGCCGCGAGCCGGTGCCGGTCAAGCCGCTCGTCAACGATATTTGTCGCCAGGCCAAGCTGCTCGGCCCGGCGCGCCTGATCGAGTGCGAGAACCGGCTGGACGTCGCCGTGCAGGGAGATCGCGACGCGCTCAAGCAGGTGCTGCTCGTCCTGCTCGATAATGCGCTGAAGTACACGCCGCCGGGTGGGTCGATCACCCTTTCGACCGGTATCGCCGGCGAACACGTCGCGATCGGCATTCGCGATACGGGGCCGGGCATCGCGCCCGATGCACTCCCACACATCTTCGAGCGCTTCTATCGCTCTGATTCGGCGCGGGCAGGCGCGGGTGCGGGGCTGGGCCTGGCGATCGCAAAAGAGCTGATTGAAGCGCAGCGCGGCACCATCCGCGTCGAGAGTCGGGTAGGGCAGGGGAGCGTGTTCACGGTGATACTGCCCCGCGCCGATCACGACGCCACCCTCACCTGAACGGCGGCCGCGACCCTCTCCAAAGAAATCGACCACGGAGACACGGAGTTGCTGAACGTGAGAGACTCCGTGCCTCCGTGTCTTCGTGGTTTCGCATGTCTGTGGAGTTCCGGCTGGGCATTGAGGCAGAAGCCTCGACGAACTCTGCCGTTGAGCACCGCGCCCGAACAACAACCTGTCCACAGGGTGCGAGCAGATGTATAGACCGAGGATCACGCCGATGGTGCCATCCAGCGTATGTGTGCCTGTTAGCGTGCGCTGGTCACCGAGCAGGCCGCTATAAGCGATTGCGAGCAGGATCAGGCCCAGCAACTTCTTGCTATTGCGCCCGCGCCGATACTGGTCCATGAACACTGATGAACACGGATAAGCACGGATTGCGATTTGAATTTCCGATCCGTGTTGATCCGTGAAAATTGATTACTCGTACCGCAGCGCTTCAATCGGCTTGAGGCTGGCTGCCCGATTGGCCGGGTAAATCCCGAAGAAGATGCCCACGGCGGCCGAGAACCCGAAGGCCAGCACGACGGATTCGATCGACACCACCGTATCGATCAACCCCGACGCATTCACCAGCGCCGAGACACCCGCGCCGGCCAGGATGCCGATCACGCCGCCCAGCACCGACAGCGTCAGCGTCTCCGTCAGGAACTGATACAAGATGTCGCTGCGCCGCGCGCCGACCGCTTTACGCAGCCCGATTTCCCGCGTGCGCTCGGTGACGGACACCAACATGATGTTCATCACACCGATGCCGCCGACCACCAGCGAGATGCCGGCAATCGCGCCGAGGAACACAGTCAAGGTGCCGGTGATGCTCGTCGCCACCGACAGAATATCGGATTGAGACTGAACGGTGAAGTCGTCGTCCTCACCCAGTCCAATGCTATGCAACGTGCGCAGCTTTCCCGTGATGGCCGTAATGGCGGTGTCGATGCTGTCGGCCTCCGTGGCCGACACTTCGATCGTCGAGACGGATTTTTCGCTGCCCACACGCTGGGTCGACAGGCGCGCGAAGGCGGTGGTGATCGGAATGTACGTCGTCGCATCCCGGCTGAAGCCGAACCCGCCCGAGCCTTGCAATTTCAGCACGCCGATCACTTCAAACTGGATGCCGTTGATCTTGATTCGTTTGCCGACCGGGTCCAGGCCGCCAAACAGGTCGGTCACGATCTGCGCGCCGACGACGACGACGCGCGATTTCTTGCTGACGTCGCTTTCCGAGATGAAGCGGCCGTGATCGAGCTGATCGGGGTGCGCGATCGCGTAGTCCGGCGTCACGCCGACGATCTGCATATTCGTCTGCTTGCTCTGATACTTCACGGGTTGGCGCGATTGCACCTGCGGCGAGACGGCCGCCACACCGGGCAGTCCTTTCAACTGCTGCGCTTCCTCGTAGGTCAAGGGCGCGGTTGCGCCGCCGCCGGCGCCGGCCGGCGTGAACTGGTTGCGCGTGCCGGAGAAAACCGTGATCAGATTGGCGCCGATGCCTTCGATCCGGCTCGTAATCGCCGCCTGCGCGCCGGTGCCGATCGATAGGAGCGCGACCACCGCCCCGACGCCGATCACGATGCCCAACATGGTCAGGGCCGAGCGCAGCTTGTTCGCCAGCAGGGCGCGCAAGGCGCTGCGGACATTCTGCGTAAAATTGAGTCTCATACCACCACCCCGTCTTTGAGAGGTATCATGCGCTGCGCATTCGCCGCAATCGCCGCATCGTGCGTGACGAAGATCACCGTGATGCCGCGCGCCCGGTGCAGCTCGCCGATGAGCGCCATGATCTCGGCGCCCGTCTTCGAATCGAGGTTGCCGGTCGGCTCGTCGGCCAAGAGGATCGACGGTTCGGTAACGAGCGCGCGCGCGATCGCCACGCGCTGCTGTTCCCCGCCCGATAGTTCATTCGGACGATGCCTGATCCGATCGCCCAGACCGACGGCCTCCAGCGCCGCTTTCGCTTTCTCGCGCCGATGGTTGACGCTGGAATACAACAAGGGCAATTCCACGTTTTCCAGTGCGCTCGTCCGCGCCAGCAGGTTGAACTGCTGAAACACGAACCCGATCTTCTTGTTGCGCACGGCGGCCAGCTCGTCGTCGCGCATTTCGGCGACATCCAACCCATCCAGGCGATAGACGCCGCTGGTCGGCGAATCGAGACAACCGATGATCGCCATCAGCGTGGACTTGCCCGATCCCGATGGCCCGGTGATGGCGACCCATTCGCCGTCGGCGATCGCCAACGAGACGCCGTTGAGGGCGCGCACTTCGGTCTGGCCCATGGGATACACTTTGGTGATGTTCTCGATTTCAATCATAGCCAACTCCCGTTGCATCTGGCAGCATCGGTAGCACTGACACATCGGCTGAGAATTCACCACCAAGACACCAAGGCACGAAGAGAAACTCTAAAAGTTGGTGTCTTGGTGGTTACGAAGACATTAAGGGGGCGGCGGGCCGCCGCCGAAGAAGCCGGGGCCGCCACCGGGGAAGCCGATGCCGCTCTGGAAAGATGTCGTGGTGATGATAGCGACCTGATCGCCTTCTTGCAGATCACCGGATACTTCCGTCAGGTCGCCGGCCGTCATGCCCAGCGTGACCTGGACCGGGCGCGGTCGGCCGTTTTGGATCACCAGAACGAAATCGCCTTGTATGCCTTGACCGCCCTGGCGGCCTTGACCGCCGAATCCGGTCTGTCCACTAGACCCCGATCGAATGGCCGAAGTCGGAACGGCTAACACATTCTCATGCGTTTCTCCGGCGATCGAGGCATTCGCCGTCATATCCAGTCGCAGCGGCGCCTCAGTTGGATCGAGATCGACGCGCACGTTGTAGTTGACTACGCCGCTGCTGACCGTGCCCGCCGGATCGACGCGGGCGACTTGCCCCGTCAGGGTGATGCCGGTCAGCGCATCCAGCGTGACCTGAACGTTTTGCCCGGCTTGAACGATCGCGATTTCGGTCTCGTCGACCAGGACATCCACATGCAGTTGGCTGACGTCGACCAGTTCGATCGCCGCGCTGGAGCCGCTCGATCCGCCGGCCTGGATGTTGACGGCGGTGATCACGCCGTCGAATGGCGCGACGAGGGTCGCCTCGGCCAGCGTCTGCCGGGCCTCTTCCAGCGACAGCCGCGCTTGTTCCAACTGGGCCTGGGCCTGGATGAGCGTCTCCGTGCGCGGCGAGAGCAGATTATCTAGCTTGGACTTCGCGTTTTGCAGCTGCGTCTGCGCCGACCGCAGCGCGCTATCATTCAGACCCAGCCTGGCGATGTTGCAGCTCGCCAGCGCCTGGTCGTAGGCCGCCTGTGCGTTCGTGAGTGCGTCCACCACCGACTTGAATTGGCCCCACGGCCCCAGGTAGTTCTTCGCCTGGTTGTCGTTGGCCAGTCGATCGTAGGCTGTCTGCGCGCGGTCGAGCGCCTGTTGGGCGCTCGTCAACTGCGAGCACTGCACTGTCTCTTTGTCGGCCAGACTGGCGTAGTCCAGCCGCGCGGCGTTATAAGCGGCCAGGGCACTGTTGTACGAGGCTTGCGCGACCGCGATGTCTCCTGGATCGGCTTCGATCGTGTTGCTGTAGGTCAGCTGTTGAATGAGATAATTCTGCTCGGCCTGCGTCACCGCCAGTTGAAGATCAGTCGTATCGAGTGTCGCCAGCACGTCGCCTTTCTTCACCTGATCGCCCGCTGTGACATTCACTTCACTGATGGTGCCCGACGCTCCGAACGACAGCTGCACTTTCGCCCTGGGAGCGATGCTCCCGCTCGACTCCACCGAATTGGAGAGTGTCGTGCGTATCACGCTGGCCGTTTGCAGGTTCGCCAGGAATTGGCTGGCCCCCGTTTGCCCGCCCGTCTGGCGGGTAGCCAGGTACACCCCTCCGATGATGACCACCGCAACCACACCCAGAATGAACCACGTTCGCTTCTTTTTCATCGTGACTCCCTCACTACCGTCCGCCTATTCGGATGCCGAACAGGTTGAAGCCCTGTTGTTGCTCCGCTGTGGTCGACGGTTCGCCGATGTACACCTGCTGACCCGGTTGTAGGTCGCCGGAGACCTCGGTCAGATCACCATCGGTGTAACCGGTGGTCACGGCCACGCGCTGCGGCTCGCCGTACGCGTCAACCACGTTCACATAGTAAGTGTTCCCATCCGATCGAATCGCCCCACCGGGCACGGCCAGCACGTCGGCGTGCGTGTCCAGGATGACGCGCACATTGGACGTCATGTCGATGCGCAGCGCCGCCTCCGTCGGATCGAGATTGACGCGGACCGCGTAATATACGACGCCCTGGTTGATCGTTCCGGCCGGGTCGATCCGGCCGACCGCGCCCGTCATCGTCACATCGGGCAACGCATCGAAGGTCACTTCGGCTTTCTGCCCGACCTGCACCTGGGCGATCTCCGTTTCGTCGACGAGCACATCGACGTGATAGCGGCTGGTATCGGCCAGCCCGATCGACGTGCCGCTGCTCGGCCCACCGACGACGGCGGTGACTTGGGTGATCACACCGCCAGACGGCGCGACGATTCGGGCTTTGTCCAGCTGCCGCTGAGCCTGCTCGAGCGACTGGCGCGCCTTATCCAACTGCGCTTTGGCGGTTGCCAGCGTTAGCTCGGATGGATTCACCAACTTGTCGAGCGCCACCTGGGCGCTCTTGATCTGCACCAGCGCCGACTTGACGCTGCTATCGTCGCCGGCGCTGTTCTGGGCCAGGTTGCAGCTGGCTATCGCCTGGTCGTATGCGGCCTTGGCTCGATCCAACTGCGCTTTTTGTGGCGAGACTTCATAGGTTCCGTACACTTGCACGTGCCAGTCGGACAGGTAGTTGTTGTACGCCGTCACGGCGTCGTCGTAGGCCCTCTTCGCGTTATCGAGATTGACGCAACTGAGCATCACTTGATCGGTGCTGTTGGCGGCATACCTCTGCTGCGCCAACTGGTAAGCCGCCGAGGCGTTGTTCAACGCCATCTGCGCCGCCGCCACTTCAGCCGGATCGGGCTGGACGGTCATGCTGTAGCTGGCCTGCTGGATCAAGTACGCTTGCTCTTGCATCGCCACTTGCCGCTCCAGATCGCTCGTGTCCAGCTCCGCCAGCACGTCGCCCTTCTTCACGTGATCGCCGGGTTGCACGTTCACCGTGGCGACGGTCCCGGCGGTCTCAAACGACAAGGTGACCGCGGATTCGGGGATGACACTGCCCGAAGACTCCACCACCGACGCCAGCGTAGCGCGCGTCACCCGGCCGAGCGTGACGTCAGCCTGCGCACTACCGTTGGCTTGCGTAGACAGCGACACGACAATGACCGCCGCCGGAACCAGCACGGCTCCCAGGATGATCAAGGTTCGTTTCTTTTTCATCGCATTGCAGCTCCTGTTTCGTTCACCGGTTTTGGACGAAGGACGAACGACAATAGACCAATATTCCGCGTTCAGTATGGCATTCAGGTGTGGAGATTCTGTGGAGAAGAGTTGAGAGAATCGTTAAGCGACGGGCAGTCTGAGCCAGAAGCGGCTGCCTTTGCCGAGTTCGCTCTCGACGCCGATCTGACCGCCCTGTGCCTCTATCAAGCGACGGGCAATCGCCAGCCCCAAGCCGGAGCCGCCGGTTTCGCGCGCGCGAGACTTGTCGCTGCGCCAGAACCGATCGAAGACGTGCGGCACATCCTCTGCGGCAATGCCTTCGCCTGTGTCTGACACGCTCACCTCGACCCAGCCCGGCGTGCTCGAAGCGATGACGCGGATCAAACCGCCCGGTGACGTGTGGCGCAGCGCGTTGCTCAACAGATTACGCAGCACCTGAGCGACCCGTTCCGCATCGGCTCGAACGGGAGGCAGATCCGAAGCAGCAGTGTCAGTCAGTGTAACCTGCTGCTCGGCGGCGGCGGCCGAAAAAGCCTCGACGGTGGAGTGCACGGCGTCGGACAGGTTCATCGAGTGGAGATCAAGCCGGAGTTGTCCGGCTTCGGCCTGCGCCAGCTCGCGCAAATCATCGACCAGATGACTGAGCAGGCGCGTCTCGTCATATAGCCGCGCGACCTCGGCCATCTCCAGCGGGAACACGCCGTCGAGCAGCCCGCTCAGGTTGCCCTGGAGGACACTCAACGGCGTGCGCAGCTCGTGGGCCGCGTCGGCCACCAGGTTGCGCCGCAATTCTTCGGCCTTTTGCAGCGAGGCGGCCATGTCGTTGAAGGCGTGGCCGACCTCCACGACCTCGGTCGTGCCGCCCGGCCGCACTCGTTGTGTCAGATCGTTCGCCGCGATGGCGCGCGCGGCGACCGCCAGCCGGTTCAGCGGCTGCGCCAGACTGCGGCTGAAGGCCACGCCCATCACGATGGCGACGCCGCCTGCGATCAGTGCCGCGAGGACGAGGTTTTGCCGGGCATTGTCGATGAAGCTTCGCTCCTCGGGCCGCAGCGATTCGACCGGGCCGGGCAGCATAGCCAGATAGCCGATCGTGTTTTGATCCGACTTCAAGTCCGCGGCGAGTTCGCGTTCGGAGGGTGACAGGAAGTCGTTGAGACGCCGGGCGTAGTTGTCGTACACGATCCGGCCGGCCGCGTCGGCTACCAGCAATTGTGGGCCGGCCCGCTCCGTGCCCGGCCCGCCGTCCGGGGCTCTAAAGATCCAACCTCGCTGCGGCACAAACTGCGTGATCGCCTGCTCGATGCCCTCCCAATTCTGGTTCACCTCGAAGTACGCCACGAGTTGTACGGCCAGGTCACTGCTTTGAAGATTGGCCTCGTTGCGCGCGATGAAATCGCGGAACTCGCGCCCGATCGCGAAGTCCGTCAGAAGCGCCACTGCGCCGATGCCGATCAGCACGACCAGCGCAAACGCCAGTGTCGTACGCACCCAGAGTCGATTCATGCCGCTGCTCTACTCGCGCAGGCTCATCCGGTAGCCCACGCCGAACACCGTGTGGATGTATATCGGGCTGGCCGGATCGGGTTCGATCTTCTTGCGCAGGTTCTTGATGTGACTGTCGAGCGTGCGCTCCATGCCTTCGTATGCGTACCCCAATCCTTTCTCGATCAACTCCAGCCGGGTGAAGGCGTGGCCCGGGTTTTCCATCAGCGCTTGCAAGATGTTGAACTCGGTCGGGGTCAACTCGACCGGCCGGCCATCGACCTGCACTTCGTGCCGATCGACATCGAGCAGCAGCGAGCCGAACTGAATGACGTGAGGCTGCGTAAAGGTGTCGCCAGCGCGCCGCAGGACGGCGCGCACGCGCGCGACCAGCTCGTTGGGGTTGAAGGGTTTGGGGATGTAGTCGTCCGCGCCGAGTTCCAGGCCGGCAATCTTGTCGCCGTCTTCGACGCGGGCGGTCAGCATGACGATCGGCGTGCGGGCCAGCGCCTCGTCGCTGCGCACGACGCGCGTGATGTCCCAGCCGTCGCGGTCGGGCAACATCAGGTCGAGCACGACCAGGTCGGGCCGGTCGTGGCGGATGATGTGCAGCGCCGTCTCGCCAGTGTGAGCCGTGAGCGTGTAAAAACCGGCCTGTTCGAGATAAGCCTTCACCACCCGCACGATCTCTTTATCGTCATCCACCACCAGTATCCGCTGTCCCATGTCCGTCCCTGCTCACCGAATCAGCGTGATCAGAGAATACCACGAACTTGTGGAGATCGTGTGGAGCGTGGCAACGAATGGGGAACAAATAAACGGATGTGCCACTCGCACCCGTTTGTTCGTTTGAATCCGTTGCAGAACTCTTTTACAGGTCCTGGCGGTATACCCGATGGTTCTTATACGGCTTGCCGCCGAGGCTGATCAAATCCTGGCGCATCTGCGCGGCGGTTTCTGCAATTTGCGTCAGATCGGCGTACCGGAATTGACCCGAGTCGCGGACGGTCTTGACCATTTCTGAGTACAGCAGCGCATTGCCGCCACGCCCCTGAAACTCGGGCAGCAGGCCCGCGCCGTTGAGCGCGATCCACCGCGTGCGCCTGAACTCGAGCAGCAAGTCGACGATGTGCCACGAATACACGTTGCCGCCGCAACGCTGCAGCGCCGCCGATACGTCGGGGAAGCCGAAGAGGAAGCCCACAATGTCGTCCCCGTGCAGGATCAATTTGATGAGTTTCGGATCGGCCACCACCAGCACATTCTGCGCGACGAAGTCCACCTCGCGATCGGTGAGCGGGTAATACTCCCAGTTATTGACGAACGCTTTGTTGTACGCGCGCCCGATGTCCGTGGCGTGTTTCATGAGTTGGCGCTTGTTCGGGAAGGTATACATGCGCAGATCGCCGCGCTGCTGCACGCGCTCGGCGATGCGGTGAATCCGCTCCGGCATGTGAAAGTCGGCGCCCAGGTAGCACGAGACGAAATCGACTTCTTTGACGAATCCCTGTCCTTCGAGCAGCGCCGGATAGTAGGCAAGGTTATAGTTCATCATCGTCATCGCCGGCCGGTGCTCGAACCCCTCGACCAGCAGGCCGTAGCCGTCGAGCGGCCCAAAGCCCTTGGGGCCGACGACCCGGTTCAGCCCGCGCCGGCGTGCCCACTCGAAGAGGCGCTCGAACAAGGCGGCGGCCACTTCGTGATCGTCGATGCAATCGAACAGGTAGAACTGCGCGTTGCGCGTGTGGTGATACGCATTGTAGGGCCGATTCTCCAACGCGGCGATGCGCCCCACGACTTCGCCGCCGCGCTCGGCGACGAAGAAGTCGGCGTCGGAATGCGCGTAGAACGGGTGCTTGTCACGGTTGAGCTGAAGTTCGGCGTCGGGCTTGATCGGGGGAACCCACAGCGGGTGATGACGATAGAGCGCGAAGGGAAAGCGCAAGAAGCGGCGGCGGTCGGCCGGGTTGCGCGTGTCGATGGGCCGGACGGTGAGCATCGAGGTTATTTCCTCTGCCAGTCGTCATTGCGCCAATCCATCACCGCGCCCATCAGCCGGCCGATGATCAGCCCGGCGAAGATGAGCACGATGGCGACCAACGTCGCCCACGAGGTATTGACCAGCGCGACAAACACCAGCGCCACGATGGTTCCGATAATGCCCCCGACGAACATCCACGTCCACTTGGACTCGAAATCTTTCAGGATGCTGCCCAGCGTGAGCCGGTTTTTCTTGCCGCGCTGGCTGACCATGCCGTAGAAGGTCCGGTCTTTCTTCAAGGGGTCGCGCGCGGCGAGTTGCTGCGCGCGAATGCGCTTCAGTCGCTCGGTTTCGTCTTTCGGGCTGCTCATAGTGCCTCCGTCGGCGGGATTCTACGGTTGAACACGATGAAGGTCAAGTATGGCCACGCTGGTGATTATCCACAAGTGCTCCAGGCCCGCGTCCTCGCGGGCCGACCGCGCGGACGCGGGCGGCGAGCATTCAAGATGTGTGCAATCACCACTGGCCACGGAGAAAAACTCTGCCTCTCATCTCTATAGCCGAGTATTACTCTTGAGGAACTATGACGACCGCGAAGATGTCGAACCACGGATGTCACGGATGTCACGGACAATTACCGCAAAACATCCGTGTAATCCGTGTCATCCGTGGTCAGTCGTCTGGTTGTGGTGGGAGACCGCGCTATGCCTAGCGCTCTGTGCTGGTCTTGACAGGCCGTGCCGGATCGGTGATCCATTCGCTCCACGATCCGACGTACAGGCGCGCCTCGCCGCCGAGGCCGGCGTGCATCGTCGCCAGGATGTTGTGCGCGGCAGTGACGCCCGATCCGCAATAGAATATGGCACGCTCGGCAGGCAGGTCGCCGAGCAATGGTTGGAATCGGGCACGCAGGGCTTCGGGCGAACGGAATCGCCCATCTGGTCCGAGGTTATCCGCGTACGGTGCACAGATCGCGCCGGGGATGTGTCCGGCCACCGGATCGATCGTCTCGTTCTCGCCCCGATAGCGGTCGGCGGCGCGCGAATCGAGGACCAGATGATCCTCATGGTGCAGGCTCGATAATACCTCGGCGGTGCTGGCGGCGAGTTGAGGTTGAAGATGGGCGACAAAACTTCGCGGCGGGCGTGATTCGACGCCGCTGCACGCAGAGCGACTCTCGCCCTGCCAGGCCGGCCAGCCGCCGTCGAGCACGGCGACTGCCTCGTGGCCGAGCCAGCGCAGCAGCCACCACAATCGTGCGGCCATCGATCCGCCCGTGTCGTCATAGGCGACGACCTGCACGCCTGAAGCGATGCCCCCGTTGGACAGTGTGCGCGTGATGGCTTCAACTTCAGGCAACGGATGGCGGCCTGTCTTGCCTGGGATCACTTTGCCGGACAGGTCTGCGTCGAGGTGCGCGTAAATCGCGCCGGGGATGTGCGCCTGCTGATAGTCGCGCCGCCCGCGTTCGGTATCGGCCAGCCAGAAGCGGCAGTCGACGACGGCCCAATCGGGATCGGCGAGGTGAGCCGCAAGCGCGGCGGTTGAGATGAGAGTGGTGTAGGACATGGGTGTATTGTACAACGGATGGGTCATCAACGGACTCATAACGGACAAACGGATGGGTTATCAACGGACTCGTAACGGACAAGCGGATGGTAACGGATGGAAACGGATGCCATCCGCTTGCGCGGGTGTGGTATCCTGATCAGGGGAGGTGCACCATCCCCATACTCTAAAATGCTCGCAGACCTCGACTACGCAAGACAACTCGACGCGCAGGACGAACTCGCCCACTTCCGCGAAGAGTTCGCCATCGACGATCCTGACCTGATCTACCTCGACGGCAACTCGCTGGGACGGATGCCCAAGCGAGCGCTCGCCCGTTTGCGGGAGGTGGCCGAGGAGGAATGGGGCCGGCGGCTCATTCGTGGCTGGAACGAAGGCTGGTTCACGCTGCCGCAGCGACTCGGCGCGAAGGTTGCCCGGTTAATCGGCGCGGAGGCGAACGAGGTCATCGTCAACGATTCGACCTCGGTCAATTTCTTCAAGCTGGCGGTGGCAGCCCTGCACGCGCGGCCGGGGCGAACGAAGGTCGTGACGGACAATCTGAACTTCCCGTCGGACGTGTATCTCTTACAAGGCACACTCAAGTTGGCCGGGCCGGAGTATCGCTTGGAGATTGTCCGCTCCCCCGACGGACTGATTGTGCCAATCGACGCACTGGCCGCAGCGATCGACGAGCGGACAGCACTCGTCGCATTGTCGCACACGGCCTTCAAGAGCGGCTTCGTGTACGACATGCCGGCGGTGACGGACGTGGCGCATCGCGCCGGCGCGTTGATGCTGTGGGACTTGAGCCACTCGGTCGGTGCGATGCCGCTTACTCTGAACGAGGCGCGCGTCGATCTGGCCGTGGGTTGCACGTACAAGTATCTCAACGGCGGACCGGGAGCGCCCGCGTTCCCGAACGTCCGTCA
>Ga0209322_10001246_pt1 | contig 14839 bp, 14 predicted proteins | sample Rifsed19ft1_FD_184013 | JGI IMG/M metagenome (GOLD analysis project Ga0209322, IMG submission 184013) | Soil microbial communities from Rifle, Colorado, USA - sediment 19ft 1 (version 2) | ecosystem: Environmental > Terrestrial > Deep subsurface > Rock core/Sediment | place: Rifle, Colorado... | reverse complement strand
CCCACTTCTGCCGAAATTTTCCGGCTTGCCAACGGTTGTTCCTCTTCTGTACCTTTGAACCCACGTCGGATGATCCCTGCCGGAGTGCCAGGCTCGCAGTAGGACCGCGTGGAGAGAGTTCCCGAAGGCGAGGTGCAGGGAGATCGTCATGCTGGGTGGCAACCGCCGGGAGACATGGGGAACCAAGATCGGGTTGATCCTGGCCCTCGCCGGGAATGCCATTGGCATCGGGAATTTTCTCCGCTTCCCCGTCCAGGCCGCCCAAAATGGCGGAGGCGCCTTCATGATCCCGTATTTCGTGGCGCTGATCCTAATGGGGATCCCTTTGATGTGGGTCGAGTGCGCCATCGGCCGACTGGGGGGGCGATACGGACACGGTCACGCCGCCGGCATGTTCGGGCTCCTGTGGAGGCACCCGTTCGCGAAGTATTTGGGGATGGTGGGGCTGGTCATCCCCTTCACCATCGCCCTCTACTACATCTACATCACCGGCTGGACGCTTGCCTATGGGTATTTCTCTCTCACGGGCAATTACTTTGGAGTCACGAGCCGCGAGGCTATGGGGGCCTATCTGAAAGGCTTCCAAGGGGTCGAGTCAAACCAGTACTTCTCCGGCGCCGGCACGGCCTATGTTTTTTTCCTCATCACGCTGGCACTCAGTATGTACATCATTTTCCATGGAGTTCGAGGGGGTATCGAAACACTGGCCAAGGTGGCCATGCCCATTCTGTTTCTGATCGCTATCGCGCTGATGATTCGAGTCCTCACCTTGGGAACTCCGGACCCGAGTTATCCGGACCGCAACGTCTTGAACGGCCTTGGCTTTGTCTGGAACCCCCAGCCCGAGCGCCTCACCGATGCGACCATCTGGTTGGCGGCGGCGGGACAGATCTTTTTCACATTGAGCATCGGGACCGGCTGTATCTCGACGTATGCCAGCTACATGCGGGAGGAGGACGATGTGGCCCTCACGGGGCTGTCCACCGTCAGCCTCAACGAACTCGCCGAGGTGGTCTTAGGGGGAACAATAGCGATCACCGCTTCCGTGGTCTTCTTTGGCCTCGCCGAGACCGAAGCGATTGCCAAGGGTGGGGCCTTCAATCTGGGCTTTCAGGCCCTACCTCTTATCTTCCAGAAGATCCCCCTGGGACATCTGTTCGGTGCCCTCTGGTTCGTGCTCCTCTTCCTCGCCGCGATCACCTCTGTGGTGGCGCTGACGCAGCCGGTGATGGCCCTCCTCCAGGATGGATTTGGCTGGAGCCGATGGAAAGCGACCTGCGTCCTTCTCGGGGGCGTTTTCATCATGAGTCAACCTGTCATCTTCCTGCTCAAGCACGGTTTTCTCGATGAACTCGATTTCTGGGTGGGAAGCTTTGGTCTCGTCCTCTTCGCCCTGATCGAGGCGGTCCTCTTCGCCTGGGTTTTCGGCATGGAACATGGTTGGGCCGAGATCACGAAGGGCGCGGCCATTCCAGTCCCGAGGGTCTTCTACTATGTGATCAAATACGTGACGCCCCTGTTCCTGTTGTTCATCCTCTTGGCGTGGGCGATTCAGGACGTTCCGAGCAAGATCCTTATGGTGGGTGTCAACCCGGAGGATGTCGCGTATCTCTGGGGCGCGCGCCTCATGATGGTTGCGATCTTGGTCGGCTTCGCCCTCTTGGTGAAGGCCGCGACCAGTCGAGCAGAGCGGGGGGTGCAGCCGTGACCGTCGCGGGATGGATCCTCCTCGGCCTCTCCTGGGGCGGCATCATTATTGCAGCCTCGTACTGCATGGGGAAGGTCCTGAAGGGAAAGCGGTAGACCCGAAGGCTAGAGGAAAGGCTAGAGGAAAAGATGTCGAGTTCGCCGGGCCATCCTGATCGGGACCTCGGAAGAGTAACAGAGAGGGGAGAGATGAGACGGACCGCCTCGCTCGTTGGCCTGCTCGTGCTCGTAGTTCCGCTCGGCGTTGGCGCAGCCGACGCTCCGCCCCCATCCGCGGAGCGGCAAGATTATGCGTACATCATCCGATCACTGAACCAGGCCATGACGGCAGGGTGCAGCGGAGAGGTGAGGCCGGATCGCGCCATTATTGTGGGCGGGGTGACGGCCGAGAGCCTGAAGCCGGCAGAGGCCAGAGACCAGCTCGACAGGCAACTGGGTGAGATCCAGAAATATGTCTCGCAGCGGGGCGGAACGGTTCATGTGAGGGAGCGAGTGCGAGGGGTGCGCGGCATGCCGCACGATCCACGCCATGGGAAGACGGATCAGCTTCCCTTCGTGTTGATGCAGCGCCTCGAGGTCGAATTTCCACTCGGCGTCGATATCGATGAGACGCTCGAGCGACTGCTGCAACTTGGCCTTGACCAATACGGCAGGAACGTGCGCCTCGAGTACCAGGCCACACCTCCCCAGGTTGTCGTGCGGTATCGCTTCTCGAACCTGAGAGACGCGCTACAGAACATCCATCAGCAGTGTAAGGCCAAGGCCCTGCAGCAGTGGTGCGAGATGAACACACCGGCCGGTGAGCAGCAGGCCTGCGTACAGACGCTGGGCGCGATCGGTCATCGTTTTGTCACGCAAGGCCTGATGCTGCAATCTCAGCCGGTGCTCGGAGAGCACGGACAAGGTACGCCGGTGCACATCGCTTATCCCTGGAACGAGGGACAGCTCCACGCCATCGAGTTGCTCGGTGATGCACCGCTCCGGCTCCACGGCACCATTACGCTGATGCTACCGAGCGCTCGGGGCTGGTGATGCCGATCATCCTCCTGAGCCTGCTCCTCGTGCTGCCGGCCACGGCATCGGCCGAGCCCATCCAGCACCGCCTGTTGCGTACCATCCAGACCGGCACCCTACAACACCTCGAACTTTCCGAGGTCCTCGGGTATGCCAAGGGCGATCAGGCAGATTTCCTGGGGCACGTGCTGGCGCGATCGGCGCTCGTGGTCCTCGGCAGGGATGAGGGCTTTCCCGATTGGCCAGTCACGAAACTCCTCGATCGCGCGCTGAATCAGCTCCAGCGGCGCTCTCATGCGTACCGTCTGCCGCCGGAGGTGCCGGCTGGCTTTGACGGAGCGGACCTGATCTTTACGCTGGTGTACGCCATGGTCATGGGTGGCGAGGCCGAAAAGGCCATCGATGTCCTGGAAACTCGTCTCGATTCGGGGAACGCCTACGTTCGGGGGGTGGTGTTGCAGGGACTGCGCAATATCGGCAGCCAGCGGGCCAACAGTGTGGTCCAACAGGTGGCCGATACCCGCGATGACCGCAATCTGGCCGAGAACCTCCTGGCGGATCAGCAGTATCCGTTTCTTGAGGAGCTGCAACAGCACCTGCACCTCATCCCGAGCGATAGGCGCGCGCGCACGGAATTACTCGCGATCGCCAGGGAGCGCTGTAGCCGACCGGCGGCCCTGGCCGTCTACTTCCTGGGGTTTTTGGCCGAGAGCGAGGATTGGAGACAGGCCGATGCTGAGCTGGAGCTGCTCCGCGATCTCACCCGCGCGTCGTGCTTTTACACCCGCTACTTCGCCATCCGCGCCCTGGCCCTGCGTTCGGCCGAGTCCATTGAGTTCTGGACGAACCTCTACCGCTGGGAAGAAGATGCCTGGCAGCGGGCCCAACTTGTGCGCATCGGCTTCGCCCGCTTTGGGCAGGCGTTCGCCACACCGGCCCTCGAGCTCCTCGCTGATGAGCCTGTCCAGTACGTGCAATGGGAACTCACGCACGGCAATATCGACCTCCGGGAAGGGGCACGGTTCCGCGGTTACTGGGACATCTGGCAGCCGCCCACGCTCCAGTTTCGGTTGAACTTCCCCGACGGGAGCGGGCGGATGAAGGACCACGATGTGGATGCGCTGCTCTCCTGGCTTGAGAAGGGAGCTCGCCCTCGCCATCCCTGGGTGCACAATCATCTGCTCTACCGGCTGGCGCGGCATGTCTCAGGAAGGGATACGCGCCGGTATCTCAGGATCTTCGACTCGATTCCGGAGAAGGCCGAGCACTGGTGGGTCCTGCAGAATCTTGCGGATGCGCAGGCCCTGCCGTTGCTCAAATACTGGCACATGCTGGAGGCAAAGCAGGGGCAGCGAGATGTGCTCGTGAAACTCATCGCGCGATTGGAAGACGCCGGACCCCAGTCGAGACGAAGCCGCGAGACCTGCTGCCACCCCACCCCGGAGTGTCTCCTCTCGTGGATCCACGCCCTGCCGGCTCGTGGTCACGAGGTGAAGATCACCACGGCAGAGCAGGCCAAGGCCTGGCTCCAGGGGACCAGTACCGCTTCAGTCGAGATACGATTTACTGATTCTCTCAGCCGTATCGCTCTCGTGACCCGGCCGGGAGTTGAGGAGGCAGGGCGGTGGGAACACCTCTACGGCTGCTGGCGCCGGACCCAGCCTGCCCAATGATCCCCGTGCGACGGGGGCATCATGGGCTCCGATTGCTTACCAGGGCAAAGGTCGATCCCCTATAGTAATAGTCTGCGACGCGCGTGAGCGGGAGGTTGCCTCTCCGTACGAGCTCATCGTAGCTCTGTTTGGCGAGCAGGGCAAAGACCTGCCCGTCGGAGCGGAAGGTGGCGGCCACCTCGTCGATGGTCGTAAGGTGTGGCACGGGAGCAGGTCGATCGAGGTAATAGACGATGTCCGCCCACCCCGGGCCGCCGGGGTTGAGGACCAAGGGCGAGTGACCGACGATCGCCCGGAGCTGCCGGCTGATCGGGATGGCGGAGTCGTACCGATCCATCGCGGGGTAGAAGAGCTGCACATGTCCAAAGGTGATCGCCATGGAGACCGCCAGGACACTCGTAAAGATGGCCTGCGGTCGGCTCCTGAGCGCGGTGTATAGCACAGCCACGCAACCGGCGCCGACGAGAAGGGCGAAGGGGAGTGACCAGAAGTCCACAGGGATGCGGAAGCGTCTTTCAAGGACCGAAGGACCGGTAAGGAAGATCGCGAAGGTGACGATGACCAAGAGGATCGCCGTGATCCGGAGGAATCGGTCCTCGACCGACTTACTCCCTCTCGAGCCGGACAGGAGATGATCCCAGTATCGCGCCAGCAATAGGGCGAAGGGTGGTACAAGATACACGAGGAAGCGTTCGCTCTTGGCTGATGGCAGGCTGAGGAGGAAGAAGTAGCCGAGACCCCATAGGCGGATCAAGAGGTCCTCTTCGGTGGCGTGGGACGAGCGGCCGATCCAGAGGGAGAGAAGTACAGACGGGAGGAAAAGGCTCCAGGGGAAGAACTCGGCACACAGCGCGTAGACATAGAACAGCGGCTTCTTGCCGCCATACCATGAACCGTGGGGGAGGCGCGCCAGATTCTCCTGGAGAAAAAAGTGTCGGTTGAATCCTTCACCCAAACTCCAGTAGTACGTCCCTGTAATAAGGAGGAAACCCACCAGGCCGGCGATAAGAAGCGGGATCTCCGCAAGGCTCTTGGATCGCCGCGTCACCAGCAAAAAGGCGAGCGCCACGACCCCGGGCAGAATGAAGGCCACGGGGCCCTTCAACATGGCCGCCACCGCCATGGACAGAAAGGCAAGGCTGAGGTAGCCGAGCCTGCGCCCGCCTCCCCGATACGTCAGATAGAAGGCGAAGACTGCGAGGGTCATCCAGAACCCAAGCGGAATGTCGAATCTTGCCTTGTGGGCGTAAAACACGGAAGCCGTGGTGGTGGTCGTAATGAGGGCCGCCACGAGCCCAACCCGCCGATTGAACAGCGCCTTGCCGCAATAGTACACAAGGAGCATCGTCGCAACCCCGAAGGTTGCGGTGGGAAAACGGACGGCGAACTCGGTCGGGCCCCAGAGGAGCATGGAAAGGCCGATCTGCCAGAAAAAGAGCGGGGGTTTGTTCCAATAAGGGTCTCCCTCGTACACGAGGCGCAGCCAATCCCCGGTTGAAAGAATCCTTCGGGCAATCGAGGCATACATCGCCTCGTCACCTCTGAGCGCGATTCCCTGGTGGTGGTAGTAGACAAAGAGCCCCCAGAGGGACAAGAGGGTGACGAGCATCCACTCCCTTTCCAGCACGTGGGAAAGGTCGAACCGACGCCTCGCGTTCAGGCTCGATGCTGCCGTGACCTTCTCTCGCGCCCGGAACACCATTCCCCCCAAGAGTCCCGAAGAACAGAGTCGGGTTCTTGCGTCTGTTGGTTCTGCCTCAGATTTCTTCCGTGAGTAAGGATAGGGGGCGAAGGCCTCAGCGTCAAGCGGCGGCTGAGAGAATTTCGATGTGGCTCGCCGTGCCGACCGTGGAAGAGTGTTCCCACATCGATGGCAGCGCGCCACCGACCGGTTTGCTGGATCTGCTCTTGGGCCGGTGGCGAGCGGGGTCAGGCCATGCTACCATAGGCGTCAGTTGCGACCGGTGTCCCTTCGCCTATGTTGGCCGCCAATGAACTGGGCCCGAGGGATGCATCTATTGCGCGAGCTGTTGGAACGCCTCTGCCCGCCTCGTCTCCTTCACCTCTTGGATACCTTGGTCCGCGCAATTGAGCAGGCCGGAATCGTCCGGGAGTGCATGCTGCGCTGGAGGAGAAGACTTCAGATATGCTGAAACAAGGGGTGACACGCCTGTACATTTTTTGGCTATACATCCCGCTTCGCAGGCTTGCCCATGCCTGCCGAGATTCAAGCCGTAGGCTCAGGGCCGCCTTAGGGTTGAAACCTTCCCGGGCGTCTGACGGTGGCTCCATACTCCCATCGCTGCCGTGGAAGAGTCTGTGCAGCCCTTCCGGCACAACCTTCAAGGAGCTCAAGAAGGTGGACGGGAATGTCAATGTGGCTGAATTGGCCGTACTAAATGCGTTGTGCCGCACACTGAAGCCCAAGAGTATCATGGAGATAGGGACATTTGATGGCAGGACGACCCTGAATCTTGCCCTGAACTCAAGTGCGCGGGTATTCACGCTCGATCTCCCCTCCAATGCGGAGACCGTGTTTCAGGTTACAGGCGCAGATGAAAAGTATGTCAAGAAGCAGTTCCCTGGCGCCCGCTTTTCATCGCCTCCGAATAACAGCCTCCCCTGTGTTGGCAGAATTACCCAACTGTACGGCGACTCAGGGTCGTTTGACTTCTCTCCGTGGTATGGGAAGATCGACCTTGTCTTTCTGGACGGCGCGCATAATTATGAGTATGTGGTCAGTGATACCAATATTGCGCTGAGGCTGTTAAGGCCAGAAGGTGGGATCATAGTATGGCACGATTACGGGGTATGGCCCGATGTCACCAAAGCGCTTCACGAACTGAGGAAGAAAATGCCATGGCTCCCGCTGGTTCACATCAGAGATACGAGCCTCGTCGTATCTATCCGCACCACGGATGACAATCGATAAGGAAAATCATCACCATGGCTCAACTGGCCAGCACCCCGGTGGGGATGGAAGTCAGAGCGGTCGTCCGCTTGGGTGGGGTCAACGACCGGAGGCTGACATTTATGTTTGAGACTTTCGACGCGGTAGAGAAGATCTGCGAAGGAATCCACGAGCGCTACATTATCGATATCGAATGGTTCAAACGGCGAATCGACAGAAGCTGCGGAAGGTGGGTTGACGGGCTTCCTGGGGGGACGTGCTCAAAAGGAGAGCAACGCCGTGGAATTGATGTTATAGCCCCTGAGCCGCCAGTCCGCCCCATCCCAGATAAAGGTCAGGATCTCGCTGGCATCCCCCTTTTCGAACCGGGACGCGTACTGCAGTATAACGGAGTATCCGCTCGAGAAGTTCGTCGTAGTTCGCCATCCCGCGAGCGAGCGTCGCATCAATCTTCCTAGTCTGTCCCCGACACCGTGCATCATCTGATGGTGGTCCTCCTGAGAGAGCCCTTCTCGAAAGACGGGGGAGGCGGCGAGGTAAATATCGTCAAAAGCTGCTCGCTCTTGGAGGAGAAAGTAACGATTGGCCGCCCACATTGCCCCGTCCCGATTGTTAGTGGTGAGATACCACCAAAATAGGGAGCCCGCGATAACAAGCAGTGCGAGGGAAACGTTCATGAGGCTCAAGACCCTTCGCCTCTTGGGCTTGGCCGTTCTGGAGGCCCCCCTGCGTGTCGCCAAATCGGAGGCAGGGTATCCGCAATTCTTACAGTTGGGCACGTGATCAGACGTGAGGTATCCGCATTTCCGACACTTCATTATGGTATTGCCTCCACTGCATATAATTGGTTCAATTTTTGTGCCAATCGCTTGCGGTCCTCTTCGGTCTCCCCGCGTCTTCTGCTCAAGGTTTTGGGTATGGGCCGTTGCCGCCGGATGGCAGCTGGCAGGATCGCTCTCTTGCGGCGCGCTTCGGCCTGCGCTCTGATGGGGCGACATTTCAGCGTGTCACCGCGACGCGGAGCACCCGATCGTCGTCCGGCGATGACGAGCCGCGGCCGTCGCGGTTATTCGTCAGTACATACAGCGCACGATCAGGACCCTCCACGACATCCCGCAACCGGCCGAAATCCTCGATGAGCCGCTCCTGCCGGACGACCGCCAGCCCGTTCTCGTTGAGGATGAGCATCCGAAGCTGGCTCGCGCGGAGGGCAGCGAAGAGGAATCTTCCCGTCCATGGCCCGCCGGAGATAAAGGCGGCCCCCGATGGCGCCCAGGTCTCCCGACCGCTGTGCGTGAGCGGGGCGATGTATCGGGAGTCCCGCTCGTGTCCGTCTCCTGTCACGTCCGGCCACCCATAATTGCCGGCAGGGCGGATGACGTTCACCTCATCCTGGCAGCAGCCGCGCTCCCCGCTCGGTCCGTGTTCGGTCGCGTAGAGGCGCTTGGTCTCAGGGTGCCAGGCAAGCCCTTGAACGTTGCGGTGACCCAGGGAGTAGACGGGGGAGCCGGCCATGGGATTGTCCCGGGGGATTCCGCCATCTGGCGTGACGCGCAGGATCTTTCCGGCCAAGGATTGCGGGTTCTGGGCGAGGTCCATCTTTTGCGCATCTCCGGTTCCGATGTAGAGCATCCCGTCAGGCCCAAAGGCGATCCGGCCGCCGTCGTGCACGAACGCCCCGGGGATGTCGTCGAGGATGATCCGATCCCGGATGAGGCGCCCATCCTGTTCCCGCAGCCGCTCCACGCGATTGCGCAGCCCGTTGGCGTCGTACGTGTAATAGACGTAGACGAATGGCCGGCGGGGGAATCCAGGGTCCAGCGCGAGCCCCAAGAGCCCCCCTTCCCCCACGTGCGCTACCGGGAGGACAGCGACGGGGTTGGGGTCGAGGCGGCCATTCCGGATCATCCGCACCCGTCCTGGCCGCTCCGTGATGAGCACGCGGCCATCGGGCGAAAACGCGATCGCCCATGGGATCTCCAGCCCGCGGGCGTAGATCGTCACCTGAGATCCGGAGAACGCCGGAGAAGTGATCAGGAGCCCCAAGAACATCGCAGCCATGAGACGGTGCATCTTTCACTCCTCACTGAGAAGGGCGGGATAGATCCATCTCGAAGCCGATGACGGTCACGATGTCGTCAGAACGAACCTCGCCGAGCACCCGACTCATGGCGGCCAGCAGTCCCTCCTTGGTTCGACAGAGGGGTTCGTGTTCATAGACCATAAGTTCGTCCGGGATGTCTGTCACCTGGGCCACCATCACAAAGGCCACGCGGGCCTGTGCGACGACATCGTGATCGTGGCCGTGAGGGCACACGCAGAGGCTGATCGTCTCTCCCGGAAGAAGGCCCTTCTGGGACCATTCCAGGCCTCGACGAACGGTGATGTTGAGCCCCCGATGGAAGGTACCGCTGATAAAGTGCAGCGTCTTCATTCACCGTGTGGTTTCTTCGAGGAACGTTGCTCGATCTCGTCCGGCGGCAGGGGGCTTTCGTTTGAGCCGCGACCGTCCACGCCTGTTGTGTGGGACTATCGGCCCCAACGGCCCACCAACAATAATGGGCACGGTCACCTCCGGTCAAGGCGTTTCGAGACGAGAGAGGCTCGGGGCCTCGGAGCTTTCATTCTCCCGGCAGATCGCGTAGACTAGGAGTGAGATCAATCTTCGCGCTTTCCCCGGAGCATTGTGTGGTGAGGATCGTGTCATGAGAACGGGTGCGTTCCCCTGCGGAGCGTTGCTCGGATGCGCAGCCATTGTGGGCGCGCTGAGTCGCATCGCCGAGGCGCACGAGAAGTGGTTCCTCGAGGCCGAGGCCTACTCGCTTCAGGTGCGAGAAGCACTCGCCGATCCCCGGGTGTGGCTCGCGATTGGAGGGCCGATCGTGCTCTGGGCCGTCGCGATGGTCCTCTGGCAGTGGCGGCAAAAGCGCTCGTTCGTACCCGGCCCCGGAACACTGGGCGGGAGGCCCGAGGCCCGGGAGGGGCTGTATGCCTTCATGCCGTTAGTCCTCGCCGTCCATCTCGGTGTCCCCCTGCTGGTCAACGGCCTGAATCACACCTTGTTCGCCCCCAACAACGACCTCGAGGGGGTCTGGGCCCACCTCTTGACCCTGGGGCAGATCGGGGTCGCGCTGGGCCTCTTCTACGGGACGCCGACCCGCGTCGCCGCTCTCTTCCTGGCGCTCATGTGGGGAGTGGGTCTCTTTGTGGTCGGCGTCGAGCCAATGCTCGAGGCGATCCACATCCTGGGCTTCAGCGCGTTTTTCTATTGTGCCGGACGAGGACCCCTTGCGGTGGACAGGGCGCTCTTCCCCAAATGGGAGCCGGGCCCGGCTCTGCTGACCTGGGCCGTGCCGCTCCTGCGGGTTGGGATCGGCCTCAGCCTCATCGTTGTGGCGTTCACGGAGAAGTTGTTCAACGTCCCCATGGCTGTGGCCTTCTTGGCCGAGTACCCCCTGAACTTCCTCCCCGCCCTGGGTATCCCCATCTCGGATGCCCAGTTTCTGTTGATGATCGGTGCCGTTGAGCTTTTCGTGGGCCTCTGCATCCTGAGCGGAGTCTTCCTTCGCGACGTCATTGTCATCGCTTGGTTCCCGTTTAACCTCACCCTGGGAATTTTTGGTCTGGATGAGCTGGTGGGACACCTCCCTTTTTACGGGGCGATGGCGCTCTTTTTTCTCTGGGGTACGACGCATCGAGAGAATCTCGAGGCGTGGGAGCGGGGGATCCTGCGCCCGTCACTCGGGGCCCTCCTGCGGTAGGAAGAGAAGATGGAAGCCACGCTGAGGTCTTTCGTCCTGGGCAAGTAGTGAGGGGAGTTTGATGTGGGTAAGGTAACAGGACTTCGGTGTCCGAGGTGCACGACCGGCTACCCCGTCGAGATCGAGGGGCGCCTGTGCGAGCGGTGCCGCTATATCCTGGAGGTGGAAGTCGACCTCAGCGAGCTTCACACGAAAAGGCCGGACTATTTCTTGAATCGCGCCGAGAGGAGTATCTGGAGGTGGAGGGAGTTTCTCCCGATCGAGAAGGAGGGGGCCATCGTGACCCTCGGCGAAGGTGGCACGCCACTTGTGCCTGTAGAGAGACTGCGTCGCGACGTGGGTGGGGCCGAGGTCTATCTGAAGAACGACACCGTGCTTCCCACGGGCTCGCTCAAGGACCGCTCCAATGCCGTTGCGATCTCTCGCGCGATCGAGGAGGGTCGCGCGGTAGCGGCCGTGGCCTCGACCGGCAATGCCGCCGCCTCGGTGGCTGCCTACGCCGCTCGCGCGGGTCTCGAGAGTGTCGTCTTCGTCCCGGAGGCTACGGCGCCCGAGAAGGTGGTCCAGGCGGCTTCCTATGGCGCGCGCATTGTCCGGGTGCAGGCGGACTTCGATGGAACGGCACGCGTGTACGGCCAGGCGCTCAAAGCGTTCGGCTGGTACAGCTGTGACTCGTCAAACCCGTGGCGGAACGAGGGGAAGAAAAGTTACGCCTACGAGATCTGGGCCGACCTCGGCGGCCGCGTGCCCGACTGGATCATTCATCCGACCGCAGGAGGGGTCGGCGCCGCCGCTTGCTGGAAGGGGTTCAACGAGCTGTATGGGCTGGGGTGGATCGACCGGCTTCCAAGGATTGCCGCGGCTCAGCCGGCGGCCTGCGCCCCCGTGGTCCGAGCCCTCGATGCAGGGTGGGATGAGATCCGGCCCGTCGAGGCGGAACAGACCATCGCGGAGAGCATCCGGGTAGGAAGCCCCTCCACCATGGCCTGGTGCGCCCTTCGCGCCGTCCGGGAGTCACGCGGGACGGCGGTGGCCCTTTCGGAGTCAGAGATCGAGAGGGGCCAGGTCCTCGTGGCAAGAGAGGCCGGGATCTTTGCCGAGCCGGCGGGGGCGGTTTCCTTCGGGGCAGCGATGCGCCTAGCGCACGAGGGGATCCTCCGCCCGGAACATCTCGTTGTGGTGGTGATCACCGGCCATGGCTTGAAGCAGCCCCGGACGGGCCTCGCCCTTCCAGCCGCGATTCCGCCCGACCTTCGTCTGATCGAACAGGCCCTTCAAGTTCGATGCCGAACACCTAATACCTAATACCCAACACCCAGGCGCTAGCCCGGGAACGCCATGCTGCAAAAGGTCACGACCCCCTGCGGATCGGGCGCCTGGCCGTAATGGAGGAGCTCTGCGGTCCGACCTCTCATTAGGTGGAGCAAGGTGTAGACGGGAGGCAGCCCGCAGATGCGGCGCCGATCCTTCTCCCGGCTGACAAAACGAAAGAACCCTTCAGGGTCGCCGGCGGCCACGGGCTCGAGCATCTCCCTGTCCTGGCCTTCGATCCATCGAAGTAAGTCAGGCGTGATCGGGCCGGGGTCCCCAAAGCGGGCGCCCACGTGGGCCAGGTCGGCCCCGGCAACAAGGCAGACGGGCTTCTCTTGCGCCTTGATGAGATCGCGTAGGGCCTCGAGGACACTCTGCACCCCTGGATCATCCGAGGGGAGTTGTCCGGCGAGGATCCACTCGTGAAAGGAGCCGCAGAGGATCGGGAGGATCTGGAAGGGACGTTTGGCGCCGAGCAGGTGCTGCAGCAAGATGGCCTGAAATTCAATGGAATGCTCTACCCTGTGGGCCATGTCGTCCACCGCCAGGAGGTCGGGACAGCGCTGCTTCAGTTCCTCGACCAAGGCGCGGTCGGTCCGAACGGCGCCGAGGGGCGTGTCGAAGTCCTTGGCGCAGGGGGCAAAGGGTCTGCTCGCCCCGCCATGGGCGGTCCCGAAGATGACGAAGAGTTCAGCATCCGTCCTCTGGTCCAGCCCGCCGTAGGCCCACGCGTATCCTGCTCCCCCCCGCATGAAATCGATGTGGGGCGCGATCAGGGCGTGAATGGTATCCTTTGCCGGATGAAGTGTGCCGGCTGGACCTTCGGCATGCTGCAGCATCTGCTCCAGCATCTGGCAAAGCTCGGGGCCCTCCGGAGGGTAGGATCTTCCCGCGAGAAAGGCTGGACGGGTCGTGGTCTGTCGGAATGCCTCTTCCAGTCTCTCTTGGTGCTGCGCAAAGCGGTCGCCCTCCAAAAAGTAGTGCTGATCGAGGGTCGCGATGAGTGCTTCCACCTCCTCCCGGAAGAGGAGTTGACCGTGGCGGCGGACATACGCGGCCTGGATGTCCACGATGGAATGCTTGCCATCGAAGTACCGGAGGATCTCTACGGCCTCGGGGAGGACGAAGAGGACCGCCTCGGCACAGTGAGTCGGGTCTCGCAGGCAGAGGACCTTTTTCCCGTTCGCCTCCGTCGGAAACGCCTCGACCGGTCTGAGCTTCGGATACTCCACCATCCCCTCGGTTAGAGATTCCGTGTCTGCTCCCGAGTCCATTGCCGCCCTTGGAAGCTCTCTCGCCGGATCAGCTCGGCATCAATCGCGTTCAGGACCTGCCACTTGTGAAGGGCCCACTGGGGGGCGAGCAGGAGATCGCGAGGAGGATCTCCGGTCAACCGATGGATGACCATGCCGGGCGGGAGGCGCTCAAGAACATCGCAGACGGTCTCGACATACTCCGTTATTTCCATCGGGCGGTACTGTCCCTGGAGGTACATGTCGCCCAGCACCGTGTGTTTGAGGACGTACGTGAGATGGATCTTGATCCCGTCGAGGGGGAGTGCGGCAATCGCCTGGGCTGTCGCCAGCATATCCGTCCTGGTCTCTCCCGGGAGGCCCAGCATGGCGTGGGCGCAGGTGTGGATGCCCCGCCCTGCCGTCCGATGCACGGCATCCACAAACTCGGCAGCGCCGTGGGCCCGGTTAACACGTTCGAGGGTTCGATCATGAATCGACTGTAGCCCATACTCCACAGCGACGTACGTCCGCCGCGCATACCCCTGGAGCAGATCGAGGACCGGATCGGGGACGCAGTCAGGCCGCGTCCCCACCACCAGACCGACGACGTCCTCGACCGCGAGGGCCTTATCATACAGGTGTCGCAAGGTTTCCACCGGGGCGTAGGTGTTGGTATACCGTTGGAAGTAGGCCAGGAACCGTTCCGCCTTGTGTCGTCGGCGCAGATACGTCTTCCCCCGCTCGAGTTGCTCGGCGACGCTCAGGGCACCCAGCGTGGAGTGGCCGGAGCCCTGGTGGCAGAAGATGCAGCCACCGATCGCTTTGCTCCCGTCCAAATTCGGGCAGGTGAAGTGCGCATCCAGCGTGATCTTGTGGACCCGGCAGCCGAATCGGCGCTGCAGGAAGCTGCGAAGGTCGGTGTAGCGCTTGGTTTGCGTTGGTGAAGCTGATATCATAGCGGGTGTATCTTATCTCCGGCCCTTTCAGCTGGCAAGCGAGAACGCTTGCTAGCGTCTCAGCATTCCAGCAAGCTGAGTGCTGACTGCGGACGGCCAACAGCAGTCTAGGAGCAGCGATGCCCGAAACCGCGTACGACGTCATTGTAGTCGGGGCGGGCCACGCCGGCTGCGAGGCCGCCGCTGCCTCTGCGCGCATAGGCGCTTTGACGGCACTTGTGACCCACCGCTTCGCCACGGTCGGGGAGATGTCCTGCAATCCCGCGATCGG
>Ga0209322_10001243_pt1 | contig 14848 bp, 18 predicted proteins | sample Rifsed19ft1_FD_184013 | JGI IMG/M metagenome (GOLD analysis project Ga0209322, IMG submission 184013) | Soil microbial communities from Rifle, Colorado, USA - sediment 19ft 1 (version 2) | ecosystem: Environmental > Terrestrial > Deep subsurface > Rock core/Sediment | place: Rifle, Colorado... | reverse complement strand
CGCACCCGGCTGGCGCGGCTCAATGCCTTCCTCCAGGAAAACCTCCAGGGCATGATGGTCATCCAGCTGTTCTGCCGCGAGCGCGAGGAGCGAGGCGCCTTCGAGGCCCTCAACGCCGACTACCGCCGGGCCCAGTTCCGCTCGACCGCGTACGACGCCTCGCTCTACGCCGTGGTCGAGGCCATCGGGTCGGCGGCCGTGGCGCTCCTCCTCTGGTACGGGGGCGGCCAGATCTGGGACGGCGTCCTCACCTTCGGCGGCCTCGTGGCCTTCATCGAGTACACCAACCGCTTCTTTCTGCCCATCCGGGACCTCGGCGCCAAGTACGCGGTCATGCAGGCGGCCATGGCCTCCTCGGAGCGGATCTTCGGGCTGCTGGACCTGGAGCCGCGTATCAAAGGGGGGACCGGGCCCGCCCGCGCGGGAGCCCCGGAGCGCGCCGCGCCGGACGGGGCGCCGCCCGCGGTCGAGTTCCAGAACGTGTGGTTTGCCTACGAGGGGGAGGAGTGGGTGCTGGCCGACTGCTCCTTCCGCGTGGCGGCCGGGGAGCGCGTGGCGCTGCTGGGGGTCACCGGCGCCGGCAAGAGCACCATCGCCCGCCTCCTGAACCGCTCCTACGACGTGGCGCGAGGCAAGGTTCTGGTGGGAGGACTGGACGTCAGCGAGTGGGATCCGACCGCGCTCAGGCGCCGCGTGGGGCTCGTCCTCCAGGATGTCTTCCTCTTCACGGGCAGCGTCGAGGCCAACCTCCGAATGGGCACGGACGGCGCGGTCGGCCGCGACACGCTGGAGCGGGCGGCGGCGCTGGCCAACGCCCGGGGCTTCATCGAGTCGCTGCCCGGCGGCTTCGGCTACGGGATCAAGGAGCGCGGCGCGAATCTCTCGCAGGGACAGCGCCAGCTGCTGGCCATTGCGCGCGCCCTCGTGTACAATCCAGCCGTCCTCGTGCTGGACGAGGCGACGTCGAGCGTGGACCCCGAGTCCGAGGCGCTCGTCCAGGACGCCATGGAGCGCCTGGTGGAAGGGCGGACGAGTCTCGTCATCGCGCACCGCCTGTCCACCGTGCAACGCGCGGATCGTGTGTTGGTCCTGCACAGAGGCCGTGTGAGCGAGGAGGGCACCCACGCCGAGCTGCTCCGCCGCGACGGCCTCTATGCGCGCCTGTACGAACTGCAGTGCGGGAGGTAAACGGCGCGCGGGTTCGCGGCCCGGCGAGAGCGTTCGACCACGCCGTCTATCGCGAGGTCAGACGGATCCCTCGGGGCAAGGTGGCCACCTACGGCCAGCTCGCGGCGCTCCTGGGCGCTCCTCGGGCGGCCCGGGCCGTCGGGTACGCGATGAAGCGCTGCCCCCACGACATTCCCTGGCAGCGCGTGGTCAACGCCCGCGGGGGGATCAGCCTCAGGGCCAACGTGAGCGGGATGATCACCCAGCGGGTCCGGCTCGAGCAGGAGGGGATCCCGTTCGCGCGGGGCCGGGTGGACCTGCGGCGGTGCCGCTGGGCCGGCCCACGCCGCGCACTGTCGGCACTCGGACGGGTTTAGGGGGGCCAGCGATGGTCGGGACTCAGACCGCGCGCCAGCAGGTTGGCAGACCGCGATTCCGGCGGGGCACGGGCGTGACGGCCGGGCGAGTCGCAGGACGTCGCGGGGCTGGGGCCCCGCCGTCCGAGACGAGCGGATGAAGACAGCCCGGGTGCCCGTGCCCAGGTGAAGGAGAGACACGCCATGCGGCTCGGACTCAATCTCGGCTATTCGGGCTCGACCTTCACGCTGAACCTGCCCCTTATCCTGGAGGCCGAGCGCCTCGGCTTTCATTCCGTCTGGGCCGCCGAGGCCTACGGCAGTGATGCGGTGACCCCCCTCGCCTTCGTCGCGGCCCGCACCGAGAGGATCTACCTGGGCTCCGCCATCATGCAGATGCCGGCGCGCACCCCGGCCATGACGGCGATGACCGCCACGACCCTGGACCAGCTGTCGGGCGGGCGCTTCCTCCTGGGGATCGGCGCCTCGGGCCCCCAGGTCATCGAGGGGTGGCACGGGGTGGCCTACGGAAAGCCCCTCGGCCGGGCGCGCGAGTACGTGGCCATCGTGCGGGCCATCTGGCAGCGGGAGAAGCCGCTCGAGCACACGGGCGAGCACTACCAGATCCCCTACGCCGGCCCCGACGCCACGGGACTCGGCAAGCCCCTCAAGTCCATCCTCCACGGCCGGGCCGACATCCCCATCTACCTGGCGGCCATCGGCCCCAAGAACGTGGCCCTGGCCGCCGAGATCGCCGACGGCTGGCTCCCCATCTTCTTCTCGCCGGAGCGGATGAGGATGTATCGCCCGTCACTCGATGCGGGCCTCGCCCAGTCGGGAGGAAAGAAATCGCTCGCGATGTTCGATATCGCCCCCACCGTGCGGATCGCGCTCGGCGATGACGTCGCGAGTTGCCGCACCCTGATGAAGCCCCAGCTGGCCCTCTACATCGGCGGGATGGGGGCGCGGGGGAAGAACTTCTACAACGACCTGGCCCGCCGCTACGGCTACGAGGCCGCTGCCGAGAAGATCCAGGACCTTTACCTCAGCGGCAAAAAGGCCGAGGCGGTGGCGGCGGTGCCCGACGCCCTGGTGGACGAGGTCGCGCTCTGCGGCCCGCGCGAGCGTATTCGGGACCGGCTCTCCGCCTACAAAGAAGCAGGCGTCACCACGCTCATCTGCGGGACCTCCCAGCCGGAGGCGGTCCGGCTGATGGCCGAGCTGGTCCTATAGCGGCAGGCGATGAAGCCGGCCGCTCAGAAGGTGCAGGAGGCGCTCCTGGCTCTCGGCATCGACCGGACGCTCATCGAGCTGCCGGTGAGCGCCAGGACCTCACGCGAGGCAGCAGGGGCGCTGGGAGTCGACGTGGCCCAGATCGCCAAGTCGCTGGTCTTTACCTCCAACGGCACCCCCGTCCTCGCCATTGCCTCGGGGGCCAACCGGGTGGACGAGCGGAAGCTGGAGCAACTCACCGGGGGGAAGATCCGAAAGGCCGACGCGGAAACCGTCAAGCAGGCGACGGGATTCGCCATCGGCGGGGTCCCACCGTTGGCTCACGCGACCCCGCTGCCGACCTATATTGACCGCGACCTCCTCCAGCACGAGGTGATCTACCCCGCTGGCGGGGTTCCCGAATGCGTCTTCCCGATTTCTCCTCAGGAACTGCTCCGGGCGACCAGTGGCCAAGTCGTGGACATCAGGCAAGAGCATGGAGGCCAACCATGAAACTGCAAGGGAAGGTGGCGCTGATCACGGGGGCCGGGTCCGGAATCGGTTGGGCGACGGCGCTCCTCTTCGCCCGTGAAGGCGCGCGGGTCGCCTGCGCCGACATCAACGAGGGCGCGGCGAAGGAGACGGCCCAGCAGATCGAGAAGGCGGGGGGGCAGGCCCTTGTGATCCGGGCGGACGTGTCGCGGAGCGAAGACTGCCAGGCCATGGTGGAGCGGACGGTGGCCACGTGGGGCCGGCTGGACATCCTGTTCAACAACGCGGGCGTCCCCCAGGCGCCCACGCCCGTCGAGAACCTCGACGAGGCCACCTTCGACAAGATCATGGCCGTCAATGTGAGGGGTGTCTACCTGGGCTGCCGGCATGCGGTTCCGGTGATGAAGAAGCAGGGCGGGGGCGTGATCCTGAACACCGCTTCCACGGCGGCCATCCGGCCGCGCCCCGGGCTGAACGCCTACGGGGCCTCCAAGGGCGCGGTCATCGCCTGGACCAAGGCGCTGGCGCTCGAGCTGGCGCCGAGCAAGATCCGCGTGGTGGCCATCGCCCCGGTGGCGACCGACACGCCGATGCTCCCCACCTTCATGGGCAAGACGGTCGTGGACGACAAGGGCCGCGAGGCGATGGTCAGGACCATCCCGCTCGGACGGCTGAACACCCCCGAGGACATCGCTCGCGCGGCGCTCTTCGCGGCCTCGGACGACGCGCAGATGCTCACGGGCACCTGCCTCGAAGTGGACGGCGGCCGCTGCATCTGATATGAAGGTCATTCCCCTGGCGGCGGAGTCACTCGGCGTCCGCTCCATGGCCGCCTACGCCGAGTGCGGCGGGACGCGGATCCTCATCGATCCCGGGGCGTCGCTGGCGCCCAGTCGCTACCGCCTCCCGCCCGCCGAGGAGGAGTGGGACGCGCTCAAGCGCGCCAACGACCGGATCTCCGCGTACGCCATGCGCGCCGAGACGATCTTCCTCAGCCACTACCACGAGGACCACTTCCGCTACGATCCTCAGCTGTACGCCGGGCGGCGGGTCTGGGCAAAGGATCCGGCGCGCATGATCAACCCGGCCCAGAGCCGCCGCGCGAGCGAGCTCTGGAAGGCGATCCGGCCCCACTGCCGGCTGGACTCGGCCGAGGGGCGGCGCTGGCAGTCCCCGGACGCGCTGCTCACGGTCTCGCCGCCGCTGCCGCACGGCGTCGAGGGCAGCGCGCTGGGGTACGTGGTGGCCCTCTCGGTCACGGATCGCGCCGAGGGCCTCAGATTCGTCCACGCGTCGGACGTCCAGGGGCCGCTCTCCGCGGTGGCCACGGCCTACCTGATCCGCGAGCGGCCCGGCCTCCTGTTCCTCTCCGGGCCGCCCTGCTACCTGGAGCGTCAGATCGGAGCCCGGCTCATTGATCAAGGCATTGACAACCTCCTCAGGATCATCGAGGCCACGGGCTGCCGGGTGATCATGGATCACCACGCCCTCCGCGACCCGGGCCACGGCGAGCGCCTCCGCCGCCTCTGGGACACGAAGCAGGTGGTGACCGCCGCCGGCTATCTCGGCGCCGCCGACGAGCTGCTGGAGGCGCACCGGCACGCCCTCTGGGCGCGAAGGCGAAAACCCGAGGCGCGCGCGGCGCGACCCCGCTTGAAAGCCCCACGACCTTCGGCTATAGTGAACCGCCAGACCAGTCCACACCGCGCGAAAGGAGGGACGCAGCGATGACGACGCAGCCCGAAGTGAAGGTGGGCGACGCGGCCCCGGACTTCAAGCTCAAGGGGATCGGGGGAAAGGAATACGCACTCGGCGAGTTCAAGGGCCAGAAGAACGTCGTCCTCCTCTTCTACGTCCTCGACTGGACCCCGGGCTGAACCAAGGAGATGCCCGCCTTCGAAGCCCGGCTGAAGGACTTCGAGGCGGCGAATGCCCAGGTCATGGGTATCAGCACCGACAGCATCTTCTCCCACGACGCGTGGGCGAAGAGCGCGTGCGGCGGGATCAGCTACCCGCTGCTGGCCGACATCCACCGCGAGACGGTCAAGCAGTACGGGATCTGGTGGCCGGACCAGAACGCCAACTACCGGGCCACCTACGTCGTGGACAAGCAGGGCAAGGTACGCTTCGTCGAGCGCTACGGCAAGGGGGAAATCCCCGACCCGGAGAAGATCCTCGCCGAGGTGAAAAAGCTCTAGCCAGCCCCCTCACCTTTGTCCTCTCCCCCTCGGGGGGAGAGGGGAGGGTGAGGGGGGCGCTCCACTCCCGCCTTCCTTTTCTGGCGGGTGGTCAGCGCCACCCCGAGCAGCACCCCGATCCCTCCGACAACCTGCGCCGCGCCGATCGTCTCCCCGAGGAGGGCGGCCGCCAGCACCACTCCCACCACCGGCTGGACGTTCATGAAGATGGCCGACTGGCTCGGCCCCACCGCCCGCACGCCCTCGTACCACCAGACGTGGGCCACCGCGCCGAGGATCGCCTGGTAGAGCACCACGGCCCAGGCGGTCGCCGACGCGAAGCGTGGCGGCGGGAAGAGGGGCAGCGTCGCGACCGCGAGCGGGATCAGCATCAGCGTGCCCAGCATGTAGGACACCGTGGTGGCGAGCGCCGGCGAGTGGACCCCGAGGACGCGCTTGCCGTAGATCGTGTAGGCGCTCCACCCGATCAGGGAAAAAATGACGATGAAGTCCCCGGCATGGAGATTCGAGAGTTGGAGCGCCGTCCACTGGCCGCGGGTCACGACGAGCACCATCCCGGCGGCCGAGACCGCCACCCCCAGCCACTGGATCGGGCGGAGGCGCTCGCCGAGGTAGAACCGCGCCCCCACCGCCACGATGACGGGGGTGGACGCCTGGAGGATCACGGCGTTGGACGCGGTCGTGAGGTAGATGGCGACGTAGGTGAAGGTCGTGGAGATGAGGATCCCGCAAAACCCCAGAAAGGCGAAATCTTTCAGGTCGCCCGGGGTCAGCGCCCTCAGGTCGCGAAGGCCGCGCCGGAGGAGCAACATCCCCAGAAACGCGGACCCGAGCACGCAGCGCACGGCGGCCAGGACGAAGGGTGGGAGGTCAACGAGGGCCAGCTTGGTCACTGCGGGATAGCTTCCCCACAGCGCGGCGACCAGAAACAGCGCGAGGTAGGCGCGGGTTTGACTGAGCGCGGGCACCTCCCTATGATAGCGCGGGGATCATGGCCGACTACGTCCTGGAATTTCGCGTCTGGCTGCCGCGGCCTCGCGAGGAAGTCTTCCCGTTCTTCGCCGACCCTCGGAACCTCGCTCGCCTCGATCCACCCCGGCTCGGCGTCCAGCTCCTCTCCCCTCCGCCGAACCCCCTGGCGGCCGGGACCGTCTTCGACTTCCGCATCCGCTGGCTGGGAATCCCGCTCCGGTGGCGGGTGCTGATCCGCGAGTACGATCCGCCGTATCGCTTCGTGGATGTCCAGGTCCGCGGCCCCTACGCGCGCTGGGAGCACCGGCACCTCTTCCGCGCGGCCGAGGGGGGCACGTGGGTGGAGGACCGGATCACCTACCGCCTCCCGCTGGGTCCCCTGGGCCGCCTGCTGCACTCGCTCTGGATCGGGCGACAGCTCGCCGGGGTCTTCGCCTACCGGCACCGGCGCTTGAGCGAGCTCTTCCCCGGTGCCCGCTGACCGGCTCGGCGCCCACATGTCCATCGCCGGCGGGCTCCACCTGGCGCTGGAGCGCGGCAAAACCACCGGCTGCTCGGTCGTCCAGCTCTTCGTCAAGAACCAGCTCCAGTGGGCGGCCCGGCCGCTGACCGACGAGGACGTGCGCCGCTTCAAGAAGGCCCGGCGGACCACGGGGATCACCGAGGTCTTCGCCCACTCCACCTACCTGATCAACCTCGCGACTCCCGCCGAGGCCGAGTGGCGGCGGGCGGTGGACGCCTTCGCCGACGAGCTGGGGCGCGCTGAGGCGCTGGGTCTCGGGTTCGTGGTGATTCATCCCGGCTCCCACAAGGGCAGCGGCCTCGAGGCGGGAATCTCCCGGATCGTCGCGGCGCTCGACGAGTTGGCGGGGCGCATCCGCGGCTATCGCGTCAGGATCGCGCTGGAGAACACGGCCGGGGCCGGCCATACCGTGGGGGCGCGCCTCGGGGAGCTCCAGGCGATCCTGGAGCGCGCCGCCGCGCCGGACAGGCTCGGGATCTGCCTCGACACCTGCCATCTCTTCGCGGCGGGGTACGACATCCGGACCCGGGAGGGGTATGACGCCACGATGGAGACGTGCGAGAAAACCGTGGGGGCGCGCTCCGTGCTCGCCTTCCACCTGAACGATGCCAAGGCGCCGCTCGCGTCAGGCCTCGACCGCCACGAACACATCGGCAAGGGCCGGATCGGGCTGGGCGCCTTCCGCTGTCTGCTGAACGACCGCCGCTTTGCGCGAGTGCCGATGGTCCTGGAGACCCCCAAGGACGACGACGCCGCGGACGCCCGGAACCTCCGCACCCTCCGCCGCCTCCAGAAGCGTCGCGCATGAGGCCCCCTCACCCTGCCCTCTCCCCCTCGGGGGGGAGAGGATGAAGGTGAGGGGATTATGAGTGGGACGAGGGGGATCAGCGGGAGCGGGTGACGCCGATGCGGGGGCAGAGGGCGCGGACGGGGCAGGTGGAGCACCGGGGCGAGAGGGGCTGGCAGACGTTCTGACCGAACGCGACCAAGAGGTCGTTCAGCTCGATCCAGTGGCGCCGCGGGAGCTTCTTCCGGAGCGCCTGCTCCGTCTGCTCGGGGCTCTTCGTCCTCACGAAGCCCAGCCGGTTCGAGATCCGGTGGACGTGGGTGTCCACGCAGATTCCCGGACGTCCGAAGCCCATGGTGACGACGAGGTTCGCGGTCTTCCGCCCCACCCCCTTGAGAGTGAGGAGCGCGTCGAGGTCGCCCGGCACCTTGCCGCCGAAGCGCGCCAAGAGGTCGCGGCAGACGCCGCGGATCACCCGCGCCTTGGTCCGGTAAAACCCCACGGGAAAGATCGCCCGCTCGATCCGGCGGGGCGTGAGGCGGAGCATCACCTCCGGCGCGCGGGCCAGGGCGAAGAGGCGCTCCGCCGCCGGGCCGGTGGTCTCGTCCTTCGTGCGGAGCGAGAGGAGGCAGGCGATCAGAATACGAAAGGGGTCGCGCTCGGTCTCGTCGGCGACCTCCGCCAGGACCGTGGGGTTCCACTCCGGCGCCTTGGCCCGGAGCCGCGCGATGACGCGGCTCAGGGTGCGGGCGTCCATCGGGGCGCGGAGCGCCCGGGCCAGCCACGGGGGCTCGCGCTTCAGGACTTGTCCTTGACGGAGTCGAGCAGTTCGCGGGCGCGCTTGGTGTGCTTGACGGTCCAGTCGGCGACGAAGCGCGGCTCCTTCTCGTTCAGGACGCGCTGGAGCTCCTTCCGCGCCTCGTCGTACTTGCCCCGCTTGATCAGGAGCCGGCCGAGGTCCACGCGCACGGCCGTGTAGTGAGGATCGACCTTGAGCGCCTTCCGGAAGTTCGCCTCGGCCTTGTCCAGGTCCCCCCACGGGAGGGCCAGCTCGATGTTGCCGGAAAGCCCGAGGGCGCCGGGATCGTCCGGCGCCAGGGACAGAATGACGTCCACTTCCTCCCTCAGCGTGGGAAGAAGGAAGAGAGAGCGGAACACGCCCTTCGTCGTCCCCCAGCGGCCCGTGTTCGCCGCGTACCAGAAGTGGGCCTCGGGGTTCCTCGGGGCCAGCTCCACGGCCCGCTTGCCGAGCTCGCGCCCGCGGTCGTAGGCGGCGAGCTTCTCGCCGTCGTCCTTGGCGCGCACATCGCCCCACTGGAAGTACACCCGCGCAAGGAGAATCATGGCTTCCACCCGGGAATCGGCCTTGAGGAATTTCTCGAGGCCGTCCCGGGCGCGGTCCAGGCGCGTGACGTCCTCATGGTAGGTGGCCAGGATGGCGCGCGCCTCCTCCATCGGAGACTGGGCCGGGACGGGCAGGGCGGCCAGGAGCAGCACCAGGAGGGCAAGGGCCACGCGCATGATGGGTCAATCTACCGTCGGACCCCGCCGCTGTCAACGCCGCGACCCGACCGCAAGGGTCGGGTGCCCGCAAAGGTAGCTCGCCTTCGCTCGCGCTTGCGGCCAGGGCTGGAGGAGTAAGGACCGTCGCTTGACTTCTCGGCGGGGGTGCCCGATAAGGAGGAGGATGGCGGCGGCGCTGGAAGGGCTCAGGGTTCTGGATCTGGCCACCTTCGTGGCGGCCCCGGTCTGCGCGACGCTCCTGGGGGAGTTCGGCGCGGAGGTGATCAAGGTCGAGCAGCCCGGTGTGGGCGACGACCTCCGCCGCCTGGGGCGCCGGACGGACGGGGTGTCGCTCTGGTGGCTCAGCGAGGCGCGGAACAAGAAGTCCATCACCTGTAACCTGCGCGCGCCGGAGGGGCAGGCCCTGATCCGGCGGCTCACCGCCCAGAGTGACATCGTGGCGGAGAACTTCCGCCCGGGCACGCTCGAGCGCTGGAATCTGGGCTACGAGGCGCTGAAGGCGGTGAAGCCGGGGCTCATCATGGTGCGCGTGTCGGCCTTCGGCCAGACGGGACCGTACCGCGAGCGGCCGGGGTTCGGGCGGATCGCGGCGGCGGTCGGCGGGATCAGCTATCTCTCCGGCCACCCCGATCGCCCGCCCGTCACGCCGGGAACGCCCACGATTCCCGACTACCTCGCCGGCGTGATGGGAGCGCTGGGGGCTCTCATCGCGCTCCAGCATCGCCAGCGGACCGGCGAGGGGCAGGTGGTGGACGTCGCGCTCTACGAGCCGATTCTCCGCATGCTCGACGAGCTGATCCCGGTCTTCGGCGCCACCGGCCACGTCCGCGAGCGCATCGGCTCGGGAACCGAGTACGTCGTTCCCCACAACCACTACCGGGCGCGGGACGGCCGCTGGCTCGCCATCGCCTGCACCAACGACCGGATGTTCGAGCGGCTCCTCCGCGCGATGGCGCGCGAGGACGTGAGAGGGCGCTACGCCACGATGGCGGAGCGGCTCCGCCTCCGCGAAGAGCTGGACGGGCTGATCCAGCAGTGGGTCGGAGGGCACGACGCCGGCGAAGCGCTGGCCCGCCTCGAAGCGGCTGAAGTGCCCTCCTCGCTGGTGTACAGCGTCAAGGACCTGTTCGAGGACCCGCACCTGAAGGCGCGCGAGAACATCGTGGCGGTCCCCAATCCCCTGGGCGGCCTCCTCCACATGGTCGGCGTCGTCCCACGATTAACTCTCACGCCCGGCCGTATCCGGAGTGTCGGGCCGTTGAGGGCAGGCGAGAACAACGACGAGATCTACCGGGGACGCCTGGGACTGACCGCCGAGGAGCTCGCCGCCCTCCAGCAAAACGGGGTCATTTGAACGATGACAGACTCCGCGGACGTTCGAGCGCCCACCCACCGCTTCGTCGAAACCAACGGCCTGCGCTTCCACTGCGTCACGGCGGGGGAGGGGCCGCTCGTGATGCTGCTGCACGGCTTCCCCGAGTTCTGGTACTCGTGGCGCCACCAGATCCCGGCGCTCGCCGCCGCGGGCTTCATGGTCGTGGCCCCGGACCTCAGGGGCTTCAACGACTCGGACAAACCCGCGGGGATCGAGGCCTACCGGATGAGCGCGATCGTCGAAGACGTGGCCGGGCTCTGCCGCGCCTTCGGCCGTGAGCAGGCGGTCGTCGTGGGGCACGACTGGGGCGGAGCGGTGGCGTATGCCTTCGCCATGGCGAACCCCGACATGACCCGGGCCCTGGCGGTGCTGAACTGCCCTCACCCCGCCGACTTCAGCCAGGCGCTGATGGGGGGAAAGAACCTCGAGCAGATGAAGAAGAGCTGGTACATGTTCTTCTTCCAGTTCCCCGAGATTCCCGAGCAGGTCTTGGCGGCCGATAACTTCCGCCTGCTGAAAGCGTTCGCCTACTCCCAGGCGCGCCGGGGGACGTTTTCCGCGAAGGATCTCAAGGCGTACACGGAGGCCTTCTCCAAGCCGGGGGCCCTGACCGGAGGCATCAACTGGTACCGGGCGATGCTGAAACGCCCGCTCCCCCCCGCGCGGCTCTTTCCCCCGATCAGCGCGCCGACCCTCGTGATCTGGGGGGAGCGCGACCACTTCCTCGGCAAGGAGCTGACCCGGGGAATGAAGCGCCACTTCACCGGAAGGTTCAGGGTCCGCTATCTTCCCGGGGTGAGCCACTGGGTCCAGCAGGAGGTCCCGGGGCGGGTCAACGCGCTGCTCCTCAACTTTTTAAAGGGACTCGAAAAGGGGAAGGTGTGAACCCGCTGAAAGTGTTGACAATTTCATCCGTCTCCATCTGGCTGGGGGCGATGGCGTTCTTCTCGATCTTCGTGGCCCCGGCGGCCTTTAGCGTCCTGGACCGGGAGAGCGCCGGCCGTCTGGTGACGACGGTCTTTCCCCGCTACTACCTCTTCGGCGCCGTCCTGGGCGTGGTGGGGCTCGTCGGGGTGGTCGGACAGTTTTTCGGAAGCGGAGGACGTCAAGCCCCCTGGGGAACCCTGGCCCTCCTGCTCCTGATGCTGGGCCTGACGCTCTACGCTATCTTGGTCCTGGAGCCCCAGATCCAGAGCACCCGCCTCGCGCTCCGCTCGGCGGGGATTGTCCCCGGCAGCGGGGCTCCCGAAGCCCAGGCCTTCGCGGGGCTCCACAGGATCTCGGTGATCCTCAACGGGGTGACCCTCCTGGCGGGCCTCGCCCTGATCTGTCTCGAGGCGGTTCGCTCACGGGGGTGACCGATGGATCGCCTCTTCGAGCCGCTGGGGCTCGATCACGTCGTCCTCCACGTCAAGGACCAGGCGGCCTCGCGGCGCTTCTATACCGAGGTCCTCGGCTGCACCCTGGAGCACCTGAACGCGAAATCCTCCCTCGTCCAGCTCCGCTTCGGGCTGCACCTGCTCGATCTCCTGCCGCTCGGCCCGAATGCCCCCGCGCCGGCCCCCGAGCGCGGCATGGACCACCTCTGTCTCTCCATCCGCTGCGATGACCTCGAAACGGTGGCGGCTCGCCTGCGCGCTCGGGGGGTGACCGTGGAAGGGGAGGTGGTCAAGCGGCGCGGGGCGTTCGGGAACGGGCCCTCGCTCTACGTGCGGGATCCCGACGGCTACAGGATCGAGCTCAAGCCTCGCTGAGGGCAAAGCGAAGCAGGATCTTGAGGAGCTGGTCGGGGGAGACCGTTCCGCCCTGGGACGGCGATTGAAGCAAGCACCCTTCGGCCGCGCCCAGACAGACCGCCGAGAACACGACCGGGTCCAGGTCCCGCCGGAACGCGCCCGCCGCGATGCCCTCGACGAGGATCTCCTCCACGGACAGCCGGAGCTGCTCCCGGAGCCACGCCATCGCGAGCCTGAAGCGCTTGTCGCGCCGCGCCCGGAGCCATCCCTCGAGCAGCAGGCCGGCGAAGCGCTCGTCGCTGGCGCCAAGGGCCCCGAACAGGACGTCGAGCGCGCCCTCAAGCTTGACGGCGGGGGAATCTCCCCGCTTGGCCAGGCGGGCCAGCTCCTTGACGAGGGGGAGCGCCCGCTCCTCGATGGCGCGGACTCGCACAGGGCCCGGGGGGCGCCCGGGTCCAACCCGCCGCGCTACCCGCTTAGGCGTGGGAGCACCTCGCTCGCCAGCCGCTCCAGCTGCCCGATGTCGAACGAGAGCGGGTTCAGCACCACCCAGTCCATTCCGCCGAGGGCCTCGATCCGCGCCCGGATCCGCTCCACCAGCTCCTCGGCCTCGCCCAGGAGGTAGTACGCGCGCCAGTAGTCCAGGTCCATGCCGGAGAACGTCTGGAAGTGCGGCGCGGCAGCGTCGGGGCGCTCCCCCTTGCGGAGCACGTAGACGAAATTGGAGTACACCTTGGTGAGCGGCGTCTTGCGCCCGACCTGGGCGGAGAACGTCAGGAGCTTCTCCCAGTCGCCCCGCACCATCTCGGGGGTCACCGAGGAGTGGGGGACCCAGGTGTCCGCATAGCGGGCGATGCGCTTCAGGACCGGATCGATGTTGGTCACGGTCTGGCCGTACACCTTCTCGAACGGCTGGCTGCCGCCCCCGATCCAGATGGGCGGGTGCGGGCGCTGGGCCGGCTTGGGATCGATGGTGAGGTTCCTGAACTGGTAGTACTTCCCCTGGTACGTCACGTTGTCGCCGGCCCAGAGGGCCGTGACCGCCTCGAGCATCTCGTCCATGCGCCGCCCGCGCTCCTTATGAGGCACGCCCATGAGGGCGAACTCCTCCTCATGCCAGCCCACGCCCACCCCGAGGATGCTGCGGCCGCCCGAGAGGAGATCGAGCGTCGCCCACTCCTTGGCGAAGTACGCCGGGTTGCGCAGCGGCAGCACGAGCACCATCGTGCCGAGCTTGATGGTGCGGGTCACGCCGGCGAGCGCCGCCAGCAGCGCCACGGGCTCGAGCCACGTGCAGGCGTACGCCGGCGGCGTGAGCAGCAGGTGGTCGATGCTGACGGCACAGTCAAAGCCGAGATCCTCGGCCCGCCGGAGGTAGGCGCCCATCTCGTGGAGCGAGGCCGTCTTGGGGCCGAGGGCAAAGCTGGGGAGGCGTAGACCGAATCGCATCGCTCGTCGCTCCTTCGGCGATCTATCCGACGGCCGGCGTGGAAAGCAGCCAGAGACCGAACACCGTGTATCCTACCATGAGCAGCGTCATGGGGATCTGGCCGATCATCGTGGCCCGGCCGCTCGGGGAGAGCCGCAGGGTGCGGAGATGGGCGACGTAGATCGCGGCGACGTGGGCGACGACGATGATGACGACCTGCGCGCACCAAATCCAGTAGACCCAGAACGGATCCGAGAGGAAGGACGCGATGACGTGGAGGTCGCCGGTCCCGAACAGATCCCACCCCCGCCCCAGCGGATCGGACGCCGACCGGGCGGCGTACTGCACATCCACTAGGAAGACCGGGAGATAGTGCGCGATGTGGTAGCCCACGGCGATCGGAACGATGGCCAGGACGAAGGCGCCCGGAGCCTGGCCGGCGCCTCGCCCGGGGCCCGAAAGAACTCTCGCCGAGGAGAGGACGGCCGCGTAGGCGAGCGCGAGCGCGGCGAAGACGCCGAGCAGTCCGGCCGTATTCACCGCGATCAGCGCCGTGCGCCCCGGGTATTCCAGGGGATTCACGCCGATCAGGTCGAGCCAGAAAAACGTCCTGGACAGGCCGTCGAACGAGACCGACGCGAGGGCGAGCAGGACGAAGGCGACGCCGCTCAGCCCGAGCTCCCGGACGGACAGGAGATTCAACGCGGGGAGCGTCACGTCCACCGCCTTGGGGCCGTCCGCGCTCAGGCACTGACTGCAGTCGAGACAGTTTTGGGAGGAGCGGCATTCCAGCCGGCACTCACTGCACGACCCGGTCGGGACGCGAACGGCGAGCGGTGAGAGCCAGGAGATCATCCTGAAGAAGACGGAAAAGGCCTCCCCGGATTGAAGCCATGGCCCCTCGCCAAAGAGGAACATTCCCAGGACGTTGACGACGAGGTAGGACGCCACGACGCGCGCCAGGAGCGAGGGGTCCGACGGAGCCGGATGGATCAGCTCGAACCACGCGAAGGCGAGGAAGAGGAGCAGCGCCGGCCAGCGGCCGGCCCAGCCCGGGAAGGCCAGCGGCGGCGGCGC
>Ga0209322_10001241_pt1 | contig 14852 bp, 20 predicted proteins | sample Rifsed19ft1_FD_184013 | JGI IMG/M metagenome (GOLD analysis project Ga0209322, IMG submission 184013) | Soil microbial communities from Rifle, Colorado, USA - sediment 19ft 1 (version 2) | ecosystem: Environmental > Terrestrial > Deep subsurface > Rock core/Sediment | place: Rifle, Colorado... | reverse complement strand
TCATAATCCACAGGTCGCCGGTTCGAGTCCGGTCCCCGCAACAACGAATGGCAAGCTGCAACGAAAAGAGAACCGCGACGAAATGCAAGATCTGATGGTTGATGGCAAAGCAATGAGCACCGACGAGATGGCGTTTCAGGGGCGGGAAAACACGAAGGATATTCATGGGCTGAAGCTCGCAGTGTATGGGGATAACAATGGGAATCGGGGCATCATTAGGCGAGTAGATGATATCGAACATCAAACGAAGTTCATCAAGAAACAGAACTGGGTGATCATTGCGATGTTGCTGGGGCTGTATGTGGAGTTCATCAAGTCGCTGCTGGGGAATTGACGCATGAAACCGAAGTTGCTGGATTTATGCTGTGGCGCTGGGGGGGCAGCAATGGGTTACTTTAGAGCCGGGTTTGATATTGTAGGTGTAGATATAATGCCGCAGCCGAATTTTCCGTTCAGATTCGTGCAGGATGACGCACTCGATTTTGTTAAGCGGAATACTGGTGAATTCGATGCAGTACACGCTTCGCCGCCATGTCAGGGATATTCGATTACGAAAACGATTCACAGGCGGCAATACAAAAAGCTGATACCGGAATTCAGAGAAGCGCTGCAAAATACTGGCAAGCCCTACGTGATTGAAAATGTCATAGGCGCTCCGTTGCGAGATTGCATAAAACTATGCGGGACGATGTTTGGGTTGAACGTATATCGCCACAGACTGTTTGAGTCGAACATTCTATTGCTTCAGCTAGGACATACAAAGCACATGAAACCAGCAGTGAAAGTCGGGAGATGTGCGAAATCGGGTGAGATCATGTGCGTTGCAGGGCACTTCAGCTCGCTGCCATTAGCAAAGGAGTGTATGGGGATTGGTTGGATGACACGAGATGAGTTAGCACAGGAAATTCCACCGGCATATACGACGTTTGTGGGACTGCAAGTAAAACAGCACATCAATGGCGTACATTAGAGAAATAAAAGAGCATGCGTTTACCCTGTATGCACAGGGCTTTAGCTATGAAGAGATCGCGAAGCGCATGCGAGTCAAGTTCAAGAAGCTTTGTCCCCGACTGAAGGACGCAACGGTTTCGAAGTGGGCGAATCGGGGCGAATGGGAACTGCGCTCAGAGCGTGTGCGCAAAGAGATCGAGACGCAGACCGAGCAGAAGGTGGTGAGCGATCGACTGCGGGTGATCGGGAAGTTGAAGCTGATACGCGATGATCTGCTCGGAAAAATTGTCCGGATGAAGCCCAAGAGTTTTGAGGGTGCCTGGTATGTGGTGAACGGCGTTCTCAAGAGACTCGATGTACTCGAAGGCAATAATGGCAAGGGGAAAGACATGCACAAGGTGGTGATGGTGATCTTCAATGTCCTGGCGGACGATCCCAGGATCGGACCGGAGCTGAAGGAGCGGGAGCCGTTTTTGTTGAAACAGATTGAAGCAAAATTGAATAGAGAATCGGGTGAAGACAGGATAGACGAAGTGGACGCGGCGCGATGAATGAAGCAACTCAGATACTGCGCAGTTCAGCGAATGCGCTCAAGACAGTGAACACGCGCAGTACGCGCAATGAGCCGGAAGAGTGGGATTTCCCCAACTGGCTCACGAAGCATATCACAATCAAAAAAAATGGCAAGATTCAAAAATATTCGTTCGAAGGATTTGAGCCGTTTCTGCCCATTGCCAAAGAGATGCACAAGCATGATGAGCAATGGTTCCTAAAGGGCACGCAGATCGCATTCAGCACGTTCATGATCGGGTGGAATCTTTATCTGCCCAACTGGCGCGGATACGATTGCGGCTATGCCCTGCCGGACAAGGTGATGATCAAGCCGTTTATGAAAACCCGCTTTTCGCAAGAGCAGATCAAGCAGAGTAAAGACCTGAAGCGGATCTATCAGATGCACGAGACGGACATGTACTATGAAGCCGGTCCGCACTACGTGTATTTTCTGGGCGCCAACGTGCTTTCTGATACGCTCAGCCGGCCAATGGATCAGGTCTCGCTCGATGAGGTGACGATCATCACGAAGAAAAGTATCGAGATGATTCAAGAGCGCATGGATGCGTCGATTTTCGCGCAGTTCAACGGGTTTGCGCGTGAGATCTATCCCGGCGGACCGTGCGACGTGGGCTTTCAATCGGGCACTCAGCACGTGATGCTGTTTCAATGTCCGGCCTGCAATGAGTGGCAGAATTTGGAGGAACTGTTTTACCAGAGTTCACTCAACCACAGCGAGCATCCGCCGTGCGTGCGCAAGATCGAAGGCGAATGGAAAGTGGTGTGCATCAAGTGCCAGGCGCCGTATCGCCGGAGTGAGTGCGGGCATTGGGTCGCTAAGTTTCCGGAGCGGGAGATTCAGAGCTACCGTATTCCGCAGGTTATTCTTGAAGGCCGAGATCTGAACAAGCTGATGAAGCGCTGGCTGAAGAGTGCCAAACGCAAGAGCAAACGGTCCGAGTTGCACTCATCGATGCTGGGAATTCCGGATGCCGGAGATTTGCAGCGAATCACGAGGGAAACCTTGCTCGCCCTCAAGCGGCCATATAGCGTGCAGAATAAGGCGCACTGGAGTATAGGCGGGATGGACATGGGGAATTCGTGCTGGGCAACATTTTGGGATTTTGAAGCGGACGTGATGCGGCTGATCTGGGCGCAAGAGATCGACAGCGACCATGTGGCAGAGTTGGGTGAGCGCCTGATTATAGACATGAATTGTATGCAATTCGTCATTGATGCGTTGCCGCTCACGACAGAAGCACGGCGGCTGGCCTATCGCTTCCCGCAGAATGTGGTGCTCAATTATTACAAGGGCACGGATCTGAAAGAAGCCGAGCACGAGCATCTCGGCAACCCCTTCAAGGTGATTACACAGGACCGTGAACAGGCGCTGGATTCATATTGTGACCTGTTCACGGTCGATCCGATACACGTGATTTTTCCGGCGCGGATGATCGAGAATGATGGCCGCGAAGTGGAGTTTGAGGATTCGACGTTTGCGCAGCATCATCTGCGCGGCTCGCAGAAGGATGAAGTGGACGATCCGAAATTGGGCAAGAAGGTGTTCAAGTTCAAAAAGAATATTCCGAACCACTTCTTTCATGCGGGGAATTATGCAGCGACGGCCGCGGCGTTGATGGCCAGGGAAGAAGGGAAATTCAGCGGGATCGTGCCGGTGTTTGGGGAGTTTGGCAGAAATTAAAGACGCGGATTGTAGGGGAGAGCGCGGATAAAAGAGTTGATGGACGATGAAGCGAATTGATTTTAAAAAGTGCTTGGGTTTTGGAGACTACGAGGGGAAATGTCAGAACGTGGCAGGGACGGCATTCACGCCGTATTGGTGCCCGCGGTGTGATGCACTCAGAAGAGATGCGATCACAGCACAACTGGACGCGATAGCGAAATCAGTGGGGATAGAAGGCACGGATTGTAGGGGAAGCGCGGATAAAAAAGTTGATGGACGAAACGAACACATTGGACAGGATTGATGGCGCGCTGGATTGACAAGCTCGCTGAGCGATTTGGGTACGTGAAGCCTGAGCCGCAGAAGGATCTGCTCGGAGAAATCCAGAAGACGGCGGCGATGTTGGCGCAGGGGAATGATCCGGTTGCGCCAAAGGCAGGCAGATCGAGCGTAGAAGAGACGGCGACTTCGTTCGGCCAGATGGGATTATTCTTGCAAGATCTGGCCGGACTCAATCCAGTTCTGCCATTTGATCTGGTGGAATGGCTGACGCGCGTAGCGCCGATCAATCCGGATCTGAATCACGCAACAACGAATCTCATCAACCTGGCAAATAATGGCCATCAGCTTGTAGTGGAAGCGGCGAGTGATAGCATCGTCGAAAAAGCGCATGCACGGTTGAATGATCGGGCGCAGAACCTTTACCCGATGAGCGCCGGAATCGACGGGCTGATCAATCATTACATCGAGCAGATCGCAGTGACTGGCGCCATCAGTTCGGAAGATGTAGTTTCGGAAAAGATGGACGGGGTTGACAGAGTGGTGATAGTTCCCACGGACCGGATCCGGTTTAAGCTTATCGATGGCGGGTACAAGCCATTCCAGCTTTTGATGACTGGGGAAATGTTAGAACTGAACGAAACGCAATATCGATACTTTGCTTTTAGGCGAATCAAAAACTCCCCTTACGCGGTGCCGTTGTATGTTGCCGCAATTGAGCCGCTCTTGGCGCAACGCGATATGAACGAGAACATAAAATTTGTAATGCGCAAATTCGGCTTGCTGGGTTTGGTGGCGATGACACTCACTCCCCCGCCGAAGAAAGCGGCCGAGTCGGACAAAGAGTATTCCGATCGGAAGGGCCAGTATCTCACCGCAGTGGTGACAGCGCTGCAGGTGAATTACATGCGCGGTTTGATGGTGAAGTTTTCGGATCAAACAGTAGAGCATCACAATATTACGTCGGACGCGCGCGGCTCGAAAGATGTTTGGGACTTGAATGAAGAGCAGATTGCGAGTGGCATGGGGATCGATCCGACGATCATAGGCCGGAGCTATCACTCCACGGAGACGTTTGCGAACGTGACGTACATGTTCATGATCAGGCAGGCGAACAATATCCGTTCGCTTCCCAAGCGTCGAATGGAAGCAACATACAATCTCGATCTTAGATTGCAAGGGATTCAAGTTGAGCGAGTGATATTCAAGTTCAATGACAATCCGGCCAGAGATCCACTATCTGAAGCACAGGCTCAAGAAACACGGCAACGCGCGATCATTGAAAAAGCACGCACTGGCGTGATAGATCCGGATACTGCGGCGCAGGAGTTGGGGTATGATTCATGGTTTGAGGTGGAAAGGTTGAACGGGGAGCGAGATGGACAAAGTGGACTTGGTGGACGGGGTGGATTGGTAAGGGTATTTCGATATGATCGGGGATTACAACGATATAGTTTCGTGCGGCCGAGGATTGAGATACAGCTGACGGCGGAAGAGACGGTGCGGCGCGTACTGGAAAAGTGGGGAGCGAAGTATTTGAAGTCGATCCAACCGTTTCTGAAGGATAGCACAATGGAAGCGGTGGACGTGCTGGCTGCGTTCCTGAGACGGTCGGCGTTGCGGGATTTTTCGGGGCCGGAAGATTTCGCGCAGCGCGCATTCGGCGTGATGACTTCAGCTTACGCTGAAGCGTTCACGTCGAAGGAAGCGCAAGAAGCGCTGAAGAAATCGGTGGAGCAGATCTACGAGTACTATCGCACCGAGGATCGGTCGGCGATTCCGGCGGGCAAGTTCACTTTCACGATGGATAGTGTTGACCGGCGCACGGTGCAGTTCATGCGTCGTTTCGACCGGCTTTATCTGAGCAAGTACATCTTCAATGAGCCGACTGAAAATCAAGTACTCGATTTTCTAAAGAGCCAATGGTTGGAAAAAGGCGAAGGGCTGTTTGGTCGCACCTCGCGCGAAGCGCTCGACACGTTCAAATCGCTGGCGGTAGATCGGCTGGTGCCGCTCAGCGACTATGAGGCACAGCGGATCATTGATACTTCGGTAGCGCGGATGCGCAACTGGGCACATGTGGGACAGCTCAATGAAGCAGGTTTCAAAGAAGCGATGATCTATAATCCGGCACCGCAGGCTGAGATCTGCATCTACATGACGGGCACGCGGATCAAAGTTGCCGTGGCGCAGGAAGCGGTGGAAAAGCTGAGTGCGCTCTCGCCGGAAGAATATGCGAAGGGACTTGCGCCGATTACGAGCGAAGTGATTCGCAGCATCGGAGTAACGGAAGCAACACGGCAGGGAATTGGGTTCCCGCCGTTTCATCCGAACTGTAAAACGCGGTTGGTCGCAGTTGAAGGGTGAAGCGGATTAATAAGGAAGATGCGGATAAGATCAAATGGAACAAATTGAAAAAGCGCGGGAGATGGAACGGCAGGCGCAGAGGGTTTGTGCGCAGGGCTATAATGATCCACGTCAGTTTGATGAGTGTATGTGTTTAGCAGGATCATTGATGAGAATAGCGGCAGAATTGAATCCGGATTTGTTGAAACGTGGTCAGCTTTGGTGGGTAGAGAATAACAGCGCATAACGCCTGTGGAGAACGCGCCTTTGTTTGGGTCTTATCCTATGGGTTTTCTGAGCGCGTACAGTGGCGAGCGATTTGAACGCATTCAGAACGTTTAAAAAGGCGGTTGATGGAAAAGCCGAGACTTGGGCTATGCGGATTGATAGGGGAATGGCGCGGATGTGAATCCAAAAGCAGAGACAAGGGCGGATGGGCGAAGTAGACGAGATGGACAAAAGGATGAAAGTTGAAGTGCCGAAATGGATCGAGTTGGTTGGGGAGAAGCGAGCGAACATCGCTCTCAGGATGCCGGTGGAAAGCATGAGACCGGTCGCCAAGAAGCTTGAGCTGACGATGCCAGACAAGCCGGAAGATGTGATGCCGAAGCCGGAAGATTGGATGATGATGAAATTTCGGGCAATCTCGGCGACCTATCTCGGTCCGGATGGATACTGGCTCGACTTCAGCAGACCGGGCGTATTGCTGCGCAGTATCCCACTGATGCTGCCGAAGTCAATGGGTGGGACGCGGCGCCGGCATTTGAAGTTTCATCGCGGCCATAGCGAGGCCACGCAGGCAATCATCGGCTATATCAATGGCGCCGAATGGAGTGAAGCCAGCGGCGATCAATCCGCACCGGGCATCAATGTGGACGTGAGGTTGGATTACAAGATCTGTCCGCAGGAATGTCGGCAACTGTTGGCAGACCCCCCACTCGTGGAAAGCTGTTCGATCTCATTTTACTTTGAATGGGAGCAATCTCATCCAGACCTAGAGAGTTGGCAGTTCTGGAATTTGATTGGCGAAGAGATCGATGGTGCGATTGTACGGATCATGGTTACGGAGATGTTGGCATATCAGCATATCGCACTGGTGCATGAAGGCGGTGATACCGAAGCGGATAAATTGGCGCAGAGCGCAGAGCGCAAGGCGCTGAGTGAAAACAAAGGAGATCGAGAAATGGAAGGGTTGTTGTTGAGCAAAGCACAGCTTTCGACATTGACAGCGCTGCTTGGGATTAGCGCGCTTTCGACGTGGGAAGAGTTGGAAGAATCGGTGCGCACACTGGCCGAAGCGAACGACGAGTTGCGCGAAGGCAAGCAAGCGCTGGACGTTAAAGCGAAAGTCTACGAGGCCCTGGTTACGAAGCGACGGGGAGAATGTCAACAACTTGTGGTGAAGCTCGAGGGCGAGTGTGGCAAGGGCACGGAGAATCTTCTGAAGCTGATGGATCTGGACGGTCTGGAAGAGTTCCACGCCGAGTACAGCGCGAAGTTGGAAAAGAAGTTCCCGATGAAGTGCAGCAAATGCGGCGGGAAGATGGAGCGCCGAAGCAGCGTGGAAGAGCCGCCGGCAGAAGCAAAAGGCAACGAGAAACCGATCAATCAGGAAGCATTCCGAATCGGCAAATAACGCGCTCTTAGAGTGAGCGTATCAGTGATACCGAGATTTCGGAGAATCTAACGATGGCATGGACAACTCACAAGAAAGCGGGGCAGTTCGCGCAATTCCTTTCCTATGGGAAGAGCGGAACGATCACGAAGGCGACGCATGAAAACAAGGCGGCCAGCATTACCACCGGCGGCTTGGTGAAGGTCGGCGGAGCGAATGAACATTTTCGCGGAGTCATCACGAACATTGAAGACGACGTGATCACCGTGCAAGTGCGCGGCTTGGCGACCGTGACTTACACGAGCACGGCGCCGACCGTGGGCGAATACAACAAGCTTGAATGCGGCGCAAGCGGCGCGGTGCAGATCGACGCCACAAACGGCATCCCGTTCTTTGTGGAATCGGTGGATACCGATGCCAGCACATGCGTTGTTGATCTGGGGTGAGAGATGGACTGAGTGTGGACGAAGTGGACAAGAAGCAAAAAAATATCAAAGAGGATGATGAAATGCGAAAGGTGAGTTTCTCTGATCTGTTGAATCTGGCTCTGCTCTACGGATTCGACGTTTCCAACATGGCCGCGGCGGTGCGCGGGCCGAACGGAAGCGTGAAACCTTCGAGCTTGAAAAAGATCCCGCTGGAATTCGGCATGTACCAGGCGTGCCAATCGCGCGCGGTGAATGGCAAACCGGCGCCGGTCACACTGACCGAACTTCTGGAAGAGATTGATCCCAGCGAGAATTATCCTGGGTGCGAACTCAATGCCTTCGAACGCCAGCTTGCGGTGCGCAATCTCAATGTCAACGGCAAAGCGGCGGTGACGTTGGAAGAGTTCTACAACACGCCGGAGAATCGCGTGCTGTTTCCGGAGTTCATCAACACGCAAGTGAAGGTTGGCCAGCTTCTGGGCCGGTATACACTGCGCGATGAAGATCTGATCGCCGTGGTGACTCAGATCGAGAGCGGAACGTATCAGGCCGCGAGCATTGATGAAACGCAAGACGTGAGCATGGGCGTGGTTGGCCAGGGCGTGGAGTTCCCCACGGTCAGCATCACGGTCGGCGATGAAACGATCAAGCTGAAGAAACACGGCATGCTCATCAAGGCGACCTACGAGCACATGCGCCGAATTCGCGCCAACAAGATGGCGGTGTTTTTCCAACTTGCCGGCTTTCGGATGATGCTCGACAAAACCGAAGACGCGGTTTCAGTGACCATCAATGGCGACGGCAACGGTAACAGCGCGCCGGTGGATACGATTGGCGCAATCGGCTTTAAAAACTTCGTCAAGTTTTTGGCAGAATTCGAGCCGTATGAGATCCGGATTCTGGCCGCGGACAAAACGAACTGGATCGAGCTGATGTCAATGGCGGATTTCAACAATTCGCTGGTTGCCCAACAATTTTTCAGCACGGGCAACGCGATCACGCCGTTTGGATCACCGGTCCGCCGGCATGACCCGAGCAGCTCGATTCTCTCCGATAAGGTGCTGGGCGTGGACGCGTCACGTGCACTGGAGCGGATCGAAGAATCAAACGCCAGTCTCACTGAAACCGAACGGCTCGTAACTTCGCAGTGGCAGAACATCGCAATTTCCGACGTGGTGGGCTATGCGCGGATCATCACGAATGCCGCTAGGGTCTGGGACACCACGAACGATCTGCCATGATGCTTGGATTGATCATAGGTATCGCGGTCGGGTTTGCATTGGGGTTTGGTTTGTGCCTGGCCGCGATTCGCTGGGGCAATGAACTTTTGGAAACGGATGAACGGAGCTATGGACACCATCAGAATCAAGCTCGGGCAAAAGGTTGCCAAGCGCAACGGTGGGTTCGTTGACCCCGCCAATGGCATTGCAATCTGCAGCTCGCGTCAGAAACAAGGGTTTCAGGAAGTGCCGAAGACGGCCTTTGTGCAGGCGCGAATCAACACCGGAGAGCTGATCGAAGTGAAACCGGCCAAGGCAATCGATGAACCGCAGACCAGCCTCGTGGAAGTGACCGTGAAGCAAAAGATTGCCGTGGACGAGGTGAAGTACAAAGTCGGGGACAGGCTGACCGTGACTGCTGACGTGGCGGCGCAACTGCGAGAACAAGGCAAGGTAGAGTAGCGCGGATTTTAGGGGAGAATGCGGATCTGAAAAACGCGGATTAAATAGATGATTGCAGACGCGAACCATGTCAGGGTTATGGGGAATATGCCAAACTCACTCAGTGATGCAGTGATAAATCCGCATCTGCGCCATGCTGGCCGCCGCTTGAAGCGCTGGGTCGGTGATGCGCCTTATGCAGAATCTGAGACTGAAGCCGGCACACTTGGGACTCCAAAAGAGTTCTCCGGAGCCACAGCTCAGTGCCAGGCGCTCGCAGATGCGGAAGCTTATCTCGCCATCGCGGTTGGGATAATGTCCTGGAATACGGTGATGCAATCCAGTGGGAGCAAGGCAGCGGGGATAGCCAGGGATGGCATTATTGGGGAGAGCACGTTCCGGTACATGTCGCCCTCTGAGATTGAAACGATGCAAGATAACATGGTGCGCAAGGCGGAAGAAGCAGCGGCGCTGTATGTGGTGGAAGATTTCGGTGGGGGATCGCCGGGGCCGGAGCGCTCGTTTGCCATCGATGATGATGGTGCAGAGATCGATGACGATTGGCCGGAGTGATTGGGAAGCGCGGATCAGTAGGGATGCGCGGATTAAAGTGGAGATGGACATGGAAAGAAAGAGAGTCAAATCGAGCAACTTGATTTCGGTGGGATATGAGGCAGCGACCAGGCGTCTGGAGATTGAATTCAAAGATGGCTCCGTGTATGCTTATGCGGATGTGCCGAAGGCGGTGCACACGGCGCTGATGAAGGCGAAGTCGTTGGGCGGGTTTTTGTTCAAGAAGATCAAGGGCGTATACGAAGCGACGAAGGTGGACGCAGATTAATAGGGAAAGATGCGGATCAAAAATAAAGGTTGATTGTTGACGAGGTGGACAAGATGGACTGGTTGAAGCAACAGGTTGAATGGGTGAAGGGATTTTTTCAGGAGCCGGATGGAAAAGCTTCGATGAAGCGGTTAATCATGCTGATGATTTCTGCGGCATTCTTGAGTGCGTATGTGAAGATCGCAGTGGGCGTGAAAGAGATGGTTGACATTCCAATGAATTGGGCATTCTTGATTTCTGGGATTCTGGGGTTAGGGATTTTGGATAAGTATGTGACGATGAGAAACGGTAAAGGCAATGGCGGATCAAGTTCCGGTAATTGATTTGACAAACGCGGTGGACAGGAATGGCTTCGACAGATAAACAATTTCCCGTAGCCGAGATCGATCTGGATGACAAAGAGTTTAGGGGCATGATCATTCAATTCCCCAAGAAAGCGGAAGCTGCGGTGAAGCGAGTGGCGGCATTGATCGAGGCGAAGGCGGTGCAGCGCGCGCCGGTGGCTAAGTTTCAGGGAAAGAAAAAAGGCGGGAACTTGATGAGTTCAGGTACGACCAGCTTCTCGGGATCTGGGTTTGATACACGGGCCGAAGTGAAGTTCACGGCGCCCTATGCAATCTATGTGCATGAGGGCACCGGAGTCTATGGGCCGAAGGCGCGGCCATACACGATTTTTCCTAAGAACAAGCGGGCGTTGGTCTGGCCAGGCGCATCCCATCCGGTGAAGAAGGTGACGATTCGGGGGATGAAGCCCCGGCCGTTTCTGCGTGAAGCGTTTGAAGAAGAAGCGCCGAAGTTGAAAGATCTGATATTCGGATGAATCGGGAAACGCGGATAGTGGGTCGCGGATTTTTAGGGAAAAGCGCGGATTAAAGAAATGAAAGAGATGTTTAAAGCAGTGTACGAGATACTCAATGCAGCGACGGCCGGGGTGCTTTTGGGATCGACGGTGATTCGAAACGAACAAGAAGGGCTCTCCCCTTCCACAGTATGGATTGATAAAAGACGGGCGGTGAATGTTGGCAGCGGCAAAGGATACATCTACCAGGAAGGGCATATTGGGATTGCGGTGCTGATTCAGATAGATCAGCTCGATGGTGGAATCGAGCATCGCAGAGAGAAAGAAGAAGCGGCGGAAGATTTGATGAGAGCGGTGCAGGCTGTGATCAGCAGCAATCCGGAATTGGTTTCGACGACTTACACAGCGGGCATAACTGGGCATCCGGAATTAACGGAGTTCGGAGAGACGGAATATGCGGAGTTCATTCATGCCCATTCGGGGGAATATGTGTTTGCGCGCGTCGATTTGAAGGCGCGGTATATTATCAGAAACGGCGCATTGAGTTTGAGATGAGAAAGCTGCCATCGTATAGGTATCATTACAATAACTCAGGCTATGCGTTAAGGTGTGAGCCGCCATGGAGCTACGATGACCAATTTAACTTGGTAATAAAGAGTGGTTGGAAAGTGATAGGATGGCGTCCTTTAGCAGACTTGATGGAATATGTTAAAAGTAATCGGACAGGCCAGTGTGCAATAATGCTACAAAGTCCACAGGAACTGGAGGTATGGTTTCATGGATTCAAGGATCAATGGGAAGAGGTTGAAAAGAGAAGGATTGGTGAAAGCAATGGCTGAAGAAGTCCAAAACGAAAAGCAAGCACAGATCGACTTTGTGAAATGCCGGCTGAAGTTTATCGGCTTGGCGCAATATGGACGGGCGATCCACGCGGTGGAAGGGGAGCGATATGACCTGAAGCTCGGCGGCGAAGGGACGGCCGTGCGGCGCGAGCATCTGGAAGCGCTGAAGCGGCGGGAAAAAAATCTGGAAGTGATGGAATAAACCGGAGATTGAAATGGCAGCGACGAGTAACTTTGAAACACGCATTGGCTGCGCCGGAATCGATCTCGATGTGGTCGGCGGCAACTTCAGCAGCCCCACGAATCTGGGAAAGCCGAATGAAGATGGTGTGACCGTGGAATACACGGCTGAGTACAACAAACTAAAGTCCGGAACGACGATGGGCATTCGTGAGATTCTGAAGAACGCCCATGAGCTGGCGTTCGAATGCCTATTGCTCGAGCACCGTGTGCGCAATATGGCGCTTACATTCGGCGCGTCGATGAGCGCAGTGGTTGACAACAGCGGCGGAAGTCCGCCGAACGAAGAGTTCGAGATCCCAGACTTCCAGCCGGCCACGTATTATGCGATCCGGTTGAAAGTTCCACAGCCACAAGACATGGATCTGTACGATTATTTCTACGGCTACCGCGTGGCAATCATCGGTGGATTCAGCCAAGTGTTGAAGATTGGGGACCGGCGCTTCATCAAGGTGCGGTTCGAGTGCACTGAGGATCCGGACAACAGCGATCGGCTGGGCAAGGTGGTATCGGAGTATGACGAGGGCGACTTGCCATAAAGGTGAATCGGTGGACGTGAGTGACGGCATGGACAGTTAAAAATCAGGAGCTTTCTTGTGGAAGATAGAATGTATCAGGTTGGGGAAAAGAAGTACGTGCAGCGCGAGCTCAGTCTGAAAAGATTCAGAATGGTGTTGGGCATAATCAATGAGTTCGGCGCAGTGGACGCTGTAAACGTGATGGACTTTAAAGCCGTCATTAACGCGATTGTATCTGAATGTTCAGTGGAGAGATTTCTGGCAATCGTGTTGGATTGCGAGGAAGAAAATGCTTCAGAGGAGTTTGACGATTTACCAATGTCCATCGCAGCGCAGGTGATTACGGATTTTTTCGCACTCAATACTGCATGGTTCGAGATCTTGTCGGGCCAGTTCAAGCGACTCGTGGAACCGAGCAACGTGCCGGAGTCAAGATTGACCCCTGGGAACAACTCATCTTCGAAGTAGCCGGTGGCGACTGCACGAAGTATGGCGGCATCGAAGCGATGCCGATCACGCGGTTTTTCATCTGGCTGAAGTTGAAGCGAGAGCGAGAATTGGAAGAGCGAAAATTCATGGCGGCGCTACATAGATGTAAGTTGCAAGACAGCGTGGCGCAAGAGGAAGCAAACATCGTGGGGTTCTTGCATGGCGCGGGGTTCGGAAGAAAGATCAGTTTCAAAGGGGTGAAGGTTTCCAAGGAAGAAAAAGAGCGCCGGCGGAGAGATCGATTGGAAGTGCAGATAGTAGGTGGCGGATTATAGGGGCAAACGCGGATAAAAGAAGAAAAATATGGCGACGGTTGCTGAAATAGTAGGATGGCTCAGGCTGAAAGGGGGAAGCGAATTCAGTCGGAACCTCAAGAACAAAGCGCAAGAGGTGAAGAAGGAATTTGCCACGGTTAAGACCGCCATCGCCGGAGCGGGGGTTTTTCTTTTTCTGCGCAACGTGAACGAAGCGGCGAACCAGGCTACGGCCGCATTTGCGGGGCTGCAATCGGTCGCCAGTTTCAAGCGCATTCAAGGCGCGGACCAGGCGGTGAAAGATCTCGAGGCGGTACGCGCGGGATTGATGAGTGATTTCGACGCGGCTGCTGCTCTGAAGAATCTGCTCTCGCGTGGTTACAACTTGGAGCAAGCGGTACAGACGCTAAACCGGCTGGGTGAAGCAGCGGCTTTTGGAAAGGTTTCGCATCTCTCACTCGGCGAAGCGGTGAAGACGGCGACCGAAGGATTGAAGAACGAAAACAGTATTCTGGTAGACAATGCCGGAGTCACCAAGAACGTCTCGATATTGTGGAAGGAATATGCCGAGAGCATCGGCAAAGGGGTAATGAGTCTCACGACGCAAGAGAAGATTCAGGCGGAAGTGAATGGGATTATGCGTGAGACGGAAGCGCAAGTTGGCGACCTGGCCAAGCTCTCTAATAGCGCCGCCGGAGAGCAGGCCAGGATGGCGGCTGCCACGACGCGGGCGAGCGCCTCGTTGGGAGTTATGGTGCAGCAGATTTCGGCACCGTTTGTGAAACTGCTTACCGATATGGTAGATGCATTTAACCGGGCACCGGCGGCGCTGCAGAATCTGGCAGTGGCAATGGGTGTAGCGACTGCCGCGCTATATGTATTCAGCGGAGTAATCACGAAGCTGTTACCAATGATCGGACTTGGGATTGGTCCGGTCGGGTGGGTAATTTTGGGGCTGACTGCCGTGGTTGGGCTATTTGCCGCGTTGCAATCAAGGACAGAAGATGCTGCAAAAGCAACAGAGAGATACCGTAAGGAACTTGCAGGCCTTACCATAGAAGAAGCTCAGCGGAAGCTGGCCGAACTGGAAGAGCGGTTCAAGAATCTCAAAGTCGAGATGCGTACTACGAACACGCAAATGGGCGGGACGTCCGTGCCGACGAATCTCGCAGCTTCGCAAAGATTGAAGCAAGAGATAGGTGCACTAAAGACAGTCATCGCAGAGAAGAAAAAATTAGAAATTGAAGCAGCGATGCCGGCAGCGGATGTGGCAGCGCTCAATCAGAAGCAACAAGATGAATTGAAAGACCGGCTGGATAATCAGCGGGAGTTTGAGTTTGAGCATCAGAAGAT
>Ga0209322_10001234_pt1 | contig 14882 bp, 15 predicted proteins | sample Rifsed19ft1_FD_184013 | JGI IMG/M metagenome (GOLD analysis project Ga0209322, IMG submission 184013) | Soil microbial communities from Rifle, Colorado, USA - sediment 19ft 1 (version 2) | ecosystem: Environmental > Terrestrial > Deep subsurface > Rock core/Sediment | place: Rifle, Colorado... | reverse complement strand
GGGCAGTCCCTCAAAATCATCGCCGAGATCCCGGTAGCCAGTAAGCCGCACAATGTCACCTTCAGTCCCGATTTCAAGCTCGCATATATCGCCAGCGTCGGCTCGAACGACTTTACCGTGATCGACGCCGTCACGAAGAAGGTAGTGAAGGCAGTCCCGGGCGGGAAGACGTGCCACCACGTGGCCGTGTCACCTGACGGCAAATTGCTTCTGGCGAGCAACCCGGGTGAGCATACCGTTATGCTCTACGACGCGAAGAGCCTAGAGCGCCTCGCCACCATCGAGGTCGGCAAGAACCCGGCCATGGCCGTCTTCTCCAAGGATGGGCAGACGGCCTACGTGAGCAATGGGGGCGATGCCACCCTCTCTGTCATCGATGTCAAGAATCGGAAGGTCGTGGGCAGCATCCCCAACATCGGGAAGGGAGCCATGGGGCTCGTGATGAGTCCCGACGGAGGCAAGGTGCTGGTCACGGGCGGTGGCGAGAACAAGTACACGCTGGTGGAGATCGCCACCGGAAAGATTCTTATCGATGTGGTGTCGGGGAAGGAGGCACATGGGGCCGTCCTGACGCCGGATGCCAAGTTCGCCCTGGTTCCGAACCGCCAGTCGGGCGATGTCTCAATCGTGGACATGGCAACGGGCAAGATTGTGGACACCATTGCCAATGTTGGGGATAAGACCGACATCATCGATCTCTCGCCGGACGGCAAGCGGGCGTTCGTCACCCTTCGGGGGGAGGCGGTCACGGGGGACCCCGCCATGACGACGGGGAAGGAGCCCGGGGTCTCGGTCATCGATGTCCCGGGTCGCAAGGTGGTGACCAAGATCTCGCTGGGCGGAGATCCCCACGGGATCGCCGTCAGGCCGTAATGCGCGTTCGTTGATTTGTGGGATGGAATTTCGTAGAAGGGGCCATTGTTCAGCCGAGGCGGAACGTCCCGAGATGCAGGGAGAACAATGAGCGTTCAGGTTCGGGTTCCTCAGATCTTCCGCAGGCACACCGGGGGAGCCAAGACGGTCGTTGTTGAGGGGATGACGGTCCGGGATATCCTCGAGAACCTGGACAAAGCCCATCCGGGCCTTCGGGACCGGTTGCTGGATGGCAAGGAGCTTCACCGGTTCGTGAACATCTACCGGAACGATGAGGATATCCGATTCCTCAAGTTTCTCGACACGGAAGTACAGGAAGGGGACGTCATCTCGATCCTTCCTGCCGTCGCAGGGGGGGTAAGGGTGCCGACGAGAAAGAAGGCAATCGGTGGCCGAAAGACGGCGGGTGGCCCGCGACCGGCCGCCGATACCGTGGATGCCATCGGCAACACGCCCTTGGTAGAGGTGCAACGCATCAGCCCCAAGTCGTCGGTCCGGATCTTCTGCAAGCTCGAGTTCTACAACCCGACGGGCAGCCTGAAGGACCGCATTGCCAAGTACATGGTCGAAGAGGCCGAGCGACGCCGACTGCTCACACCGGGTCAGACGATTATCGAGCCGACCAGCGGCAATACCGGAATCTCCCTGGCCATGATCGGTCGGCGCAAGGGGTACAAGGTCAAAGTGGTCGTGCCGGAGAACATCACGGTGGAGCGGCGGCAGCTCCTGGAGCTGTACGGCGCGGAGATCATTTACTCCGACGCCCGCCGGGGGACGAACGGAGCAATCGAGGTGGCCAAGAAGATGGCCACCCTGAACCGGGACTGGTATATGCCGTATCAGTACGGCAATGCGGAGAACGTCCGCGCGCATTACGAGACCACGGGCGCCGAGATCCTTGCAGCGCTGCCCCACGTGGATGCTTTCGTGGCGGGGCTGGGGACCGGCGGGACCTTGATGGGCGTGGGGCGGCGGCTCAAGGAGGTCAATCCCAAGACCCAGGTGATCGCCGTAGAGCCCCACCCGGGTGATCTTGTTCAGGGACTCCGCAGCTTGGACGAAGGGTTCATCCCTCCGATCCTGGATCTGAGCCTGCTGGACGGGAAGTTCTTGGTCGATTCCCGCTGCGCCTTTGCTCTCACCAGGGATCTGACACGCAAGGAAGGAATCTTTGCCGGCGTCTCGTCGGGAGCGGTTCTTCACGCTGCCATCCGAATGGCCCACAAGATGAACAAAGGGAATATCGTCTGCCTCCTCGCCGACGGGGGGTGGAAGTATGTGAGCTTAGGGGTGTGGGCCAAAGAGCTCCCCGACCTGGGGGAGGACGTCTACAGTCACATCTGGTGGTAGCAGGCGAGGGACGAGCGCTGAGGACTGAGGGCCGAGATGCTGTTGCCGAAGCGGTTTGCCGATGAGATTGTCAAGCACGCACGCGCCGAGGTCCCGAATGAGTGTTGTGGGCTCCTCGCCGGGAAAAACGGCAGCGTCCTGGAGGTCTTTCGGTGCGACAGTACCGAGAAGAGTCCGTACCGATACTACCTCGACCCAAAGGACCAGATCCGTGTTATGCGGGAGATGGATCGGAAGGGATGGGAGCTGGTCGGCATATACCACTCCCACACCCACACCGAGGCCTTTCCGTCCAAGACCGACGTGGAGCTCGCCTTTTATCCCGAAGCGCTCTACTTCATCGTCTCGCTGCATGACCGGCACGCGCCGGTCATTCGGGCCTTTCGGATCACCGATGGGCAGATTGCGGAGGAAGAGGTGGTGATTAGTTAAAGGTTTTTGGATGCCTTAATCTTGAGTAAACCAATCGAGTTTATAGTCTTCAGTCTAGAGCGGGCACGTTCGACAAGTTCAGAAGGGGGGGGGAGTCATGGCGAAATATGCGCATCCTGAGGTCCTGGTGGAGACCGCCTGGGTGGCAGACCACCTGAAGGACCCGAAAGTTCGGCTGGTAGAGGTGGACGTCGACACGGCTGCCTATGGCGAGGGGCACGTCCCGGGCGCGGTCGGCTGGAACTGGAAGACCGACCTCGAAGAAATCGTCGTGCGCGACATTGTGACGAGGGCGACGCTTGAGAAGCTCTTGAGTCGCTCGGGGATCGGGAACGACACGACGGTCATCTTGTACGGCGACAACAACAACTGGTTCGCCACCTATGCCTTCTGGCTGCTCAAGTATTACGGCCATGCCGACGCCCGCGTGATGAACGGGGGACGCGCCAAGTGGATCGCTGAGAAACGGCCCATGACCAAGGAGGTGCCGAAATACCCTCCGACGACCTACAAGGCGAAGGATCCCGACAAGAGCGTCAGGATCGTCCGGGAGGAGGTCATCGCGGCGCTGAAGAAGCCGGGGATCGCCCTCGTGGATGTCCGCTCCCCCAAAGAGTTCTCGGGAGAGATTCTCGCCCCGGAGAACCTGCCCCAGGAAGGGGCCCAGCGCGGAGGACACATCCCTGGCGCGGCGAATATCCCGTGGAGCCAGGCGGTGAAGGAGGACGGGACCTTCAAGAGCCCAGACGATCTCAAGCAGCTCTATCAGGGCAAGGGGATCACACCCGACAAGGACGTCATCGCCTACTGCCGGATCGGCGAGCGCTCCTCCCACACCTGGTTCGTGCTGAAGTATCTCCTGGGCTATCAGAAGGTCCGGAATTACGACGGCTCGTGGACCGAGTACGGCAGCATGGTGAATGTGCCGATTGAGAAGTAGGGGAGTCTCGCGTGACACAGGCCCGATCAGATGAACCCTTCCTTCGGATTGCGCCGGCGGAGGCAAAGGCCTTGATCCACAAAGGGGTGCAGGTGGTGGATGTCCGGGAGCCGCACGAGTACGCCGAGGTCCGGATTCCGGGTTCCACCCTCGTCCCCCTCGGGACTCTCCTCAAGTCACCGCGTGAGGTTTTGGGGCAAGGGGCCGTCGTCTTCGTCTGCTCGGAGGGGATCAGAAGCGCCGTCGCCTGCGAAGCGGCAGCGGCCATCGGGCTCGATGAGGTCTGCAACCTCGAGGGCGGGACACAACGCTGGCAGGCGGACGGGTTTCCGGTCGAGTCGGGGACGCCTGATGACCCGATCGTGACCCAGGTGCCGGAAAGACCCTCCGCCGAGCCGACCGTCGGTTTCCTGCAGTCGGGGGAGCGCCTGGTACGGATCCACCGGTTCCGGTTTGCGCGACCCGCGGGGTGCGCATTGGGTCTGCTCGACCTCACGGTGGAGGAGAGCGTGGGCGACGTCCAGGACCCAACGAGACGATGTGTCGCCCGCCCCGAGCACCCGACACAGATGGCGAGGCCGGAGCTCACGATCTACGGGGAAAGTGTCGAAGACGCCTTGCGCGTCCTCATTGAAAAGCTCAGGGGGCGGCGGCCGGCCGACATCTTTCTCCCTCTGGAGTGACCGATCTCCTACAGGATGCAAGTGATGATGGCTTCGGTGTTGGGAATCGCGGTCGTAGGGCTGGCCTCAGGCTGGGTCATGGGAACCTCTGCCGCGGGTTGGGGGGCCTTGAGTGTGCCGCTGCTGATCCTGCTGGGGGTCGAGCCGCTAGTCGCGATTACCTCAAGCCTCCTGGCTTCCATCCTCCTCAGCCTCTTCGGAGGGATGGCCCATCGGCGCTATGACCCCTCTCGGGTGGCTGGCCTACCGGCACTCCTCCTGGGAGGTGTGGGAGGGGCCTTCGTGGGGAGCCTGGTAAGCCCCACCCTGCCAGGACCGATCCTGAAACTCTTGATCGGCGTGACCACCCTCATCATGGGCCTTCTCACCCTCATCAGGCAGAATGGTATTCGTCCGGAGAACTCCACTCATCTCAAGGACGTGAAATGGCAAGAGCGGCGTCCTACCATTTTTGGCATTGGGGCGGTGGCCGGGGTATCGGCGGGTGCCTTCGGTACCGGTTGGGGTCCCATCGGAGTCACATTGCTTATCTGGACAGGCATCCCCCCCCACACTGTCATCGGTTCCTCCCTGATGTGTCGAACGCTGGTGGCGAGTACCGCCAGCATTTCGTATCTGCTTTGGTTAGATCTACTCAGGTGGGAGGTCTTGCTTCCCCTCCTCCTGGCCGGGGCGGGCGGGGTATTGCTCGGCGTCCGGACTTCAAACGGGCTTTCTCCGATGCGCCTACGAATGTTTCTTGGTGGCGTGGTGAGTCTTCTCGGCGCCATCACCATCGCCAAATATTTTGTTTAAGGAGCATTGGAGATCGAAAACGAAAAGTCGGTGGCGGTTGGAGAAGAAAGTCTACCGATGAGGCTCAAGGGCATGGGCGATCGCGTGCCACTTGGTGAGAGGAAACGGGGAAACCAGAAGGGACCGGTAGGAGGAAAAGAAATGCAACAGGTAGAGCACCAGACGAAGAGGCAGTTGACCGTACTCCAGGACGGAGCGCCGCTCGCCGTGCGTCCGTCCTTTGCCCAGCAGGAGGAGATCGATACTTTTGATGAATTCGTCCAGCGGTTCCGGCGAAAGCAGATTTCGGAGCAAGAGTTTCAGCGCTTTCGCCTCCAGCACGGTGTCTACGGCCAACGCCAGCAAGGGGAACAGATGTTCCGCATCAAGATCCCCTGGGGAGGGTTGACCGCCGAGCAGCTGGATGTCCTGGCGGATCTCGCCCAGCGGACCCCCCGCAAGATTGGGCATGTCACGACCCGCCAGAACATCCAGTTTCATTTCCTGAAGCTGGCCGAGGCACCGGAGTTCATGCAGGCGCTGGAAAAGGTGGGCATCACCACGCGCGAGGCCTGCGGGAATACCGTGCGCAACGTCACCGCGGGGGCGTGCTCCGGGGTCTGCCCGTCTGAGGTCTTCGACGTCACGCCCTACGCCGAGGCCGTCGCCCGATACCTCTTGCGGAACCCGATAAACCAGAACCTTCCCCGGAAGTTCAAGATCGCCTTCTCAGGATGCCCGGACGACGAGGGCATTACGGCCATTCACGATATCGGTGGCCGGGCGGTCCTGCACCAAGATAATGGCGTCAGCCACCGAGGGTTTAAAGTGATGGTGGCCGGGGGGCTCGGTCCGGTCCCCCACCAGGCCCAGCTGCTCGAAGAGTTTACGCCGGCGGACGAGCTGTTGGCCACCGTGGGGGCCATTGTCAGGGTGTTTGATCGGTTTGGCAACCGGGAGAACAGGAGCCGTGCCCGGATGAAGTTCGTCATGGCGGAATTTGGGCTGGAGAAGTTCCGGGCCCAAGTCTTCAAGGAGCGGACGAGTCTCAAGGTGACGATGGGCGGAAAGATTCCGCCCATCGTAGTCCGGGAAGAAGGTCCTCCCTCCCGGGACCGCTCCCTGAACCGCACCCCAGATCTGCTGGATCCCGCGTACCAGTTGTGGCGGCGGAGTAATGTCCGGCCCCAGAAGCAACCGGGCTACGTGATGGTGACGGTCCGCCTGGAGCTCGGCGACTTCACACCCTTACAGCTTCGCGTGCTGGCCTTCTGCGCCCGCGAGTTTGGTGACGGCACGGTCCGGATCACGAACCAGCAAAACTTCCTCCTCCGATGGATTCCCGACGGTGCGCTGGCGGCATTGTACCGGGTCCTGGGCCGTGTGGACCTGGCGCGAAGCGGCGGCGACCGTTTGATTGATGTGACAGCCTGTCCTGGGGCAGACACGTGCCAGCTGGGGATTACGTCATCCCGGGGGCTCGCGGTCGCGATCGCCCGGATGATCGAGGAGAAGCACCCGGACCTCGCCTACGAGGTGGGCGGGCGGATCAAGATTTCGGGCTGCCCGAATTCGTGCGGCCAACACCACATCGCGACTATCGGGTTTTACGGCGGTTCCAGGAAATTCGGCGGGCGCCAGGCGCCGACCTACCAGATGCTCCTCGGGGGGCAATGGGGGGACGGCAGCGCCCGCCATGGAAAGCCGACCCTGCGGGTTCCATCAAAGAACATTCCGGGGGCGATCGACCGGATCCTCGACACCTACAAGGCCCATCGCTCGAGCAGCGAGACGCTGCAGGCCTTTCTGGATCGATTCGGATTCGATCAAGTGGCGGCGCTCCTGGCCGGATTTACGGAACTCCCCACCTACGACGAGGCGCCGGACGGGTTCCAGGACTGGGGGGAGGAGGAGGTCTTCCAGGTCAAGACCGGGGCGGGTGAGTGCGCGGTGTAGGATGCCGGGAGGGGTGATCCCATGGGGCTCGAGGGACTTACGGTAGCGGTCACTGGGAGCCGCAGGGCGTCGGAGCTCGCCCAGCTGATCACGAACCTCGGGGGGGTCCCCTACGTGGCGCCGACGGTGGGGATCGAAGTCCACGCAGATGCGGACCGCGAGACGGAAGGGCTGATCCAGGACATCCTCGGCCGCCAGATCCGCTACGCAATCTTCATGACGGGGCCGGGGGTCTATCGCCTGATGTCGACGGCCGAGCGCCTCGGCGTCGGTCAGGAGGTGGTCGAGGTCCTGAACCGCACCCAGGTCATCGCGAGAAGTCAGAAGCCGCAAAAGGTCCTGGAGAAGTACGGGGTCCGCGTATCGCTGGTCCCGGCTGACAACACCTCCGAGGGGATCGCGGCCGAGATGGTGAAGCGCGACGTGCAGGGCAAGGAGGTTGCCGTTCTGTGGCACGGGAATTCGCACGCGGGGCTCCGGGAAACCCTGCACCAGCAGGGGGCCACGGTTTACGAGGCGGTGACGTATCGGTATTCGCTCGAGCTCGAAGAGCGGGGAGCGGCGGTCCTGGCAGCGGTGGGTTTCAAGTTCCTGCCCCCGGAGGAGCAGCGGATCCTGGAACTGATCCACGATCTCGGCCAGGGAAAGATTGACGCGATCACGTTCACCAGCCCGCCGTCGGCCCGGAACCTTTTTTCCTTCGCGGCGGCGCACGGGCTGGAGGAGGGCCTTGGCCGGTCGCTGAACGAGCGGGTCGTGGTCGTCGCCGTCGGGCCGCCGACCCGGCGGGCCATCGAAGAGCATGTGGTACAGGTGGACGTCATGCCGGAAGTGTTCAAGCTGGGCCCCATGATGCGGGCGACGGTGGAGTACCTCGCCGCCTGCCCTCCGGGGAAATGGAAGAGAGCGATGCACGAAGGGGGGAAGGGATGACGACGGTGAAAAGGGTAAAGGGGGCGACGGTGGAGCGCAGAGGCCTGGTGGAGGAGGCGGAAGTCCAGGAGTTGGCGTCGCAACTGGAGGGGAAGGATGCCGAAGCGGTGCTCCGGTGGGGCGTGGATCGGTTTCACCCGCACATCGCCCTTGCCACGAGTCTGCAAGCGGAAGATATGGTGATCCTGGACATGGCGTGGAGGATCAACCCCGCAATCCGCGTGTTCACCCTTGACACGGGACGCCTCCACGAAGAGACGTACCAGGTCATGGAGCGCATTCGGGACCGCTACAACGTCGCCGTCGAGAGCTACTTTCCCGACCGGGAGGCGGTCGAGACCCTGGAGCGAGAGAAAGGATTCTACTCTTTCCGACGGAGCGTGGAGGAACGGAAGTTCTGCTGCGGGGTCCGCAAGGTGGAGCCCCTGGGGCGGGCGCTCGGGACTCTCGAGGCGTGGATCACCGGCCTGCGCCGGGAGCAGGCGGTGACGCGCGTCACGGTCCCAAAGGTCGAGCGCGATGAGCCCCATGGGGGCATCCTCAAACTGAACCCGCTCGCCGACTGGACGCTGGCGCAGGTCTGGGATTACATCAGGGCACACAACGTCCCCTACAACGCCCTCCACGACCTGGGATACCCCAGCATCGGATGCGCCCCATGCACCCGGGCCATCAAGGCCGGGGAGGACATCCGGGCCGGGCGGTGGTGGTGGGAACAGCCGGAGCACAAGGAATGCGGCCTACACGTCTCGCCGGGGCAACCGGGGCGCTTCGCGTCGTGAGGAGGCTCGACATCCGATGAGCAGCATCGCGCCGCACGGGGGGAGATTGATCAACCGGCTGATCGCGCCGGAGGAGCGGGAAGAAGCGCGGCGCCGGTCGCGCGAGCTGAAACAGGTCTGCCTGAACCGGCGGCAAGTGTCGGATCTTGACCTCATCGGAATCGGGGCCCTGAGCCCCCTGGAAGGGTTCATGGGACGGGCCGATTACGAGCGGGTGGTCGGCGAGATGCGCTTGGCCAGCGGCCTGCCGTGGTCCATTCCGGTGACGCTGGCGGTGCGCGAAGTCGAAGCTGCTCAGCTCCGGGTGGGGGAGGAGCTTGCCCTGGTGGATGAAGAGGGAGGAGTGCGGGGGCTCCTCGAGCTGCAGGAGAAGTACGCGTACCAGAAGAGACAGGAGGCTGAACACGTCTACCGCACGACGGAAGACGCGCACCCCGGGGTCAGAGCGCTGTATGCGCAAGGAGACGTACTGCTGGCCGGCCCGATCCGGCTCCTCGAACGGCCCCGGTATTCCGCCTACGATCCGTACGATCTCACGCCCCAGGAGACACGGCAAGCCTTTGCCGACCGGGGATGGCGGACGATCGTCGGCTTTCAGACACGCAATCCGGTCCACCGGGCCCACGAATACATCCAGAAGTGCGCCCTGGAGGTCGTGGATGGCCTGTTGCTTCATCCTCTCGTCGGTGAGACCAAGGAGGATGACATCCCGGCCGAGACCCGGCTGCGATGCTACCAGGTCCTCTTGGACGGCTACTACCCGAAAGATCGGGTCATCCTTTCAGTTTTGCCGGCGGCCATGCGCTACGCCGGGCCGCGCGAGGCCATCTTTCACGCCCTCATGCGGAAGAACTACGGATGCACCCATTTCATCGTTGGCCGGGACCACGCCGGGGTGGGAAACTACTACGACACGTTCGACGCCCACATCATCTTTCGGCACTTCACGCCCGACGAACTCGGCATCAGCCCCCTCTTTTTTGATCATGCCTTCTACTGCCGGCGCTGCCAGTCGATGGCCACGACCAAGACCTGCCCGCACGGTCCGGAAGAGCGCGTGACCCTCTCCGGCACCCGGGTGCGCGAGATGCTTCAGCGGATCGAGCTGCCGCCGCCTGAATACTCACGGCGCGAAGTGGCCGAGATCCTCCTCCAGTGGGCGAACACCGATCAGTACCGGATCTGACCGTCGGCCCTGCCGTGCGCCGACACCGCGGTGGGATCGGTGAGACAGAGAGAGAGGACCTTGAGGGAGAGAAGTGATGGTTGAATTCGCCTTCTTGACCAAGGTGGTCGCGGGCCTCAAGCGCGTGAAGCGTGCGTGGTGGATCGGGGACGGACGCGGTCTTTCCAGGGAGAGGGGAGCCGACGCGCTGCCGCAGGACGCCCTCCGGAGCCGGAAGCCGGGGCCGGAAAACGGCTCGTTCGGTGTCGAAGATGCTGGAGACGAGGCCGCGGACCGTCGCGGACGGGTCTACATCGTCGGGGCGGGACCGGGAGACCCCGGTCTTCTCACCCTGAAGGGCAAGCGCTGCCTGGAGGAGGCGGACGTCATCGTCTATGACTACCTCGTAAACGAGGACATCGTCGCCCACGGCCGGCCGGACGCCGAACGGGTCCGCCTGGGGAAACCGGGGTCCACAGGCCGGCTGTCGCAGGAAGCGATCAACCGTCTCCTGGTTCGACACGCCGGCGAGGGGAAGGTCGTGGTTCGCCTCAAAGGGGGAGACCCGTTTATCTTCAGCCGGGGGGGCGAGGAGGCGGAAGCCCTGGCCGGGGCGGACGTTGCCTTCGAGATCGTGCCGGGGGTGACCTCGGCGATCGCGGTTCCCAGCTATGCCGGCATTCCCCTCACCCATCGGCATATGGCATCGAGCGTAGCATTCGTGACCGGGCACGAGGACTCCACCAAGGAGTCCTCGGGAATCGACTGGAAGGCCGTCGCGGGGATGGGAACGGTGGTCTTTCTCATGGGGGTCAGCCGACTCTCACAGATCGTCGCCCGCCTGGTCGAGGAGGGGCGCGCCCCGGAGACGCCCGTCGCCGTCATCGAGTGGGGGACCTGGCCCCGGCAGAGAACCGTCACGGGAACCCTGCAGGATATCCGGGAAAGGGCGCAGGGCATGCGCCGGCCTGCCGTGATCGTCGTGGGAGAGGTCGTCCGGCTTCGGAACCACCTCGAGTGGTTCAAGGAACTTCCCGCGTCGCGCCGCGCGACGGAGGCAAGGCGGCAGCAAGAGGCCGCCCCCACAAAGGCGCTCAAGGCCTGACCGTCCCTTCCCTGCATCCAACCCGACCTCGGGCCGCGACGTCGCGGAGATCCCCCTCCGCTGGGCCAACACCGACCAGTACCGGACCCCCGCCTTCTACCCACGTTGATTGCGCTCAGGGCTCGCCGCAGGCACCTGAGCGGTGCGCGAGCAAGGATCTGAAGAGTCATGATGCCATGACGCCGCGGGTGGAGATTCAATACTGTACACAGTGTCGATGGCTGCTGCGTGCCGCGTGGATGGCGCAGGAGTTGCTCACCACGTTCGAGAATGAACTCGGGGAGTTGGCTCTGGTCCCCGGCACGGGAGGAATATTTGAAGTGAGGGTGGATGGAGAGCTGATCTTCTCGCGTAACCAAGAGGGGCGGTTTCCGGAGTCCAAGGAGTTGAAGCAGCTCGTGAGGGATCGCATAGCGCCTGATAAGCCGCTGGGGCACAGCGACCGTCAGTGAATCTTGCTCCCTGCACTGCCATGTCAGACCCCCCGAATGGTTCGGTGATTCGCCGGGTGCTGGCGAAACAAGAGGTCGCCGGGATCGTTCGTTGGAGAACCGCATGAAGAGGGTCTTCAAGCCGATTGAGAAGGCGTACTATCGTGCCCTCGGTTATTACCCGACGACCATTCATGATTTGGAATTCAGATGTGATCCGTATAATGCAAAATTCTGGAAGACAGTATCTCAGGGCCGCTGGGAAGCTCATACATACAGAATCCTCGCACGATTTCTCAGTCAGGATTCGGTCTACTGCGATATAGGGGCATGGATAGGCCCTACAGCCATCTTTGCGGCGAGGAAGTGTAAACAGGTGTTTTGCTTTGAACCGGATATCCTCGCATATGAACACCTTTTATGGAACATCCGCCTCAACCGATTGCACAACGTGATACCCTTTAATCTTGCGTTGACCGATAACAACGGCATTCGGCCCATGGCAAGTTTTGGGGGTAAGCTTGGAGACGGCATGACAAGCCTCCTGAAGACCGATCAAGCAGAAAGGACCACACACGCTTTGTGCATGACGTGGGAGACGTGGACCGCCGTCTTCAAGCCGGAGAGAATCGACTTCATGAAAATCGACATCGAAGGAGGCGAATTCGTTTTGCTGCCAACGATCAAGGACTACTTGGCTCTACGCAAGCCGATCGTATATCTTTCTACTCATGCTCCATACCTGGATGGAAACAGAAGAAGAGAAGAAATGCAACGCGTGATACAGGTAATGGAAATATACGGACAGTGCTTTAACGAAGCACTGGAAGGCATAAAGCTTCAGGACCTGATAGCTGATGATGCCATGAACAATTTCAGGTCGTATCTCTTTATGGATTGACCACCGAACGAGGAGCTGCACCTGACCGCTACTCCGCTGCGCTTCATGGAGGTCCCGAGACATGGGCGCCGTGCCCACACGCAAGCTCGGAAAGAACGGTCCGGAGATCACCCGCGTGGGCTTCGGCGCCTGGGCGATCGGCGGGGGAGGGTGGTCCTACGGCTGGGGCCCGCAGGACGACGCGGCCTCGCTCAAGGCGATGCGCCACGCCATCACGCTGGGGATCGACTGGATAGACACGGCCGCAGTCTACGGGCTCGGACACTCGGAAAAGCTCGTGGGCCGGCTGCTTAAGGAGCTGCCGGCGAGCGATCGCCCGTATGTCTTTACGAAGTGCGGACTGGTCTGGGACGAGAGGGATCCGATGGCAGACCCCCGCCAGACCCTGCGTCCCCAATCGATTCGTCGCGAATGCGAGGCGTCGCTCCGCCGGCTCGGGGTCGAGCGGATCGACCTCTACCAGTTCCATTGGCCCGATGAGACCGGCACGCCGGTTGAAGACTCGTGGGGCGAGATGGGCCGGCTCGTGGAGGAGGGGAAGGTGCACTGGGCCGGCGTGTCGAACTTTGACGTACCGCTCCTCGAGCGGTGTAAGAAGATCCGCCACGTAGACTCGCTCCAGCCTCCCTTCTCGTTGATCAACCGCCAGGCTTCGGCGGGGGAGATCCCGTGGTGCGCCGAGCACGGGACGGGCGTGATCATCTACAGCCCGATGCAGTCGGGGCTCCTGACGGAGAAGTGGACCGTCGATCGGGTGAAGACCCTTGCTCCGGATGACTGGCGCCGCCGCTCGCCCGACTTCCAGTCGCCGAACCTGGAGAAGAACCTGGTGCTGCGGGACGCGCTCACACCCATCGCCGAACGCCACGGGACGATCATCGCGGCGGTCGCGGTCGCGTGGACTCTCGCGTGGCGGGGGGTCACGGGCGCGATCGTGGGCGCGCGCTCGCCCGAGCAGGTGGATGGCTGGATCGGGGCGGCGAGCATCGAGCTTACCGGTGCCGACCTGGACGAGATCGCCCAGGCGATCGAGCGCACGGGCGCGGGGGTGGGGCCGAAGGCCGCCGAACCGATTCGCGCAGCTGCCGTGCTCTGGAGGCGTACTCAATGAGAGACTCAGCGAAGCCGTGAACGGTTACGGGTTATCCGCCCGGCATCGTTCCGTATGAGGCAACCTATGAGCATCCTGACAGAGACGCGATTTGCCGCGTTCCTGCCCGATGCGCCGGACATCCCAACATGGACTCGAGCCCTGAATGACGCAATGGACCGATTCGATGTGAGCACGCCTCACAGAATAGCAGCATTTCTTGCCCAGATCGCGCACGAATCCGACGAATTCCGCAGACTTGTGGAGAACCTGAACTATACCGCCAGGCGGCTCATGCAGGTGTGGCCAAAGCGATTTACGAGCTTGGCCAAGGCCAGACGGTATGAGCGCCAGCCTGAGAAGCTGGCCAATTACGTGTATGCAAAGCGTCTCGGCAACGGGGATGAGGCCAGTGGAGACGGCTGGCGCTTTCGCGGCCGAGGGCTTCTCCAGATCACTGGACGCGGCAATTATCGAGCGACTGCGCAGGCCTTAGCATTGACGTTAGAAGATAATCCCGAGCTCCTTGAGCAACCCGACGTTGCTGCCTTGTCGGCCGCGCAATTCTGGAAATCACGTGGACTAAATGAACTGGCAGACGATAGGAATGACGACAACGACGATGAGGACTTCGTAACTATTTCGGTCACTATCAACGGTGGGCGTACTGGCCTTGAGAGTCGGAAAACGTATTGGGCGCGCGCCAAGGCGGTTCTGCTTCAGCGGCGGCGCCTCACAGAACACAATTAGCGATGAACGACGATCACCTGTTTCGAGTCATCCTCATCGTCGGCTCTATCGTGCTCCTTCCGATCGTCGCGTACCATCGCCTCAAGTCCCAGGCGACGGGCGAGAAACTCGACAGGCGCCAAGAGGGCCTCTTCATTTTGTGTACGTTACGACCTGTCGGCGTCGTTGGCATGCTGGGACTCGTCGCCTACATGGTCAATCCGTCGTGGATGGTGTGGTCCTCGGTGCCCCTGCCAGCAACGCTCCGGTGGACGGGAGTGGGTGTGGGCGTCATTGCCGGAGCATTGCTCATCTGGACCCTCCGCAGCCTGGGGAAGAACCTGACGGACACGGTGGTCACGAGGAGGGAGCACACCCTGGTGACAACCGGCCCGTATCGCTGGGTCCGCCACCCCTTCTATGTGTCGCTCGCCCTGTGCGTAGCTGCCAACTCGCTCGCGACCGCCAACTGGTTCATCTTTGCAAGCGGCGCGCTCCTCTTCATCCTCATCGTGATCCGAACGCGAAAGGAAGAAGAAGTCTTGCTTGCCAGATTTGGTGACGCCTATCGGCGGTACATGGAGCGGACTGGACGCTTCCTGCCCCACATCGGTCGGGGCAAAGTCAGTTCGTATCGGCTCTGTCTATAAGGCCTTGAACGAGATAAGTCGCAGCACAGGGTATGACGGTAGCGATATGGAGACGGAGAAAATGATACGTATCGGCGGCCTTGGCCCC
>Ga0209322_10001219_pt1 | contig 14957 bp, 17 predicted proteins | sample Rifsed19ft1_FD_184013 | JGI IMG/M metagenome (GOLD analysis project Ga0209322, IMG submission 184013) | Soil microbial communities from Rifle, Colorado, USA - sediment 19ft 1 (version 2) | ecosystem: Environmental > Terrestrial > Deep subsurface > Rock core/Sediment | place: Rifle, Colorado... | reverse complement strand
GGGATGAGAGGGTCTTTAAATCAGCTTGAATCCCCGCACCTCCGCCGGAATCCGAACCTGCAATAGTGAGAACCCGTTTCATATAACAGTGAATAGTGAACAGTTGAAAAATAAAAGCCGATTACTGGTCACTGACCACTGATTCATTTTCTCCCTGCTGCCTTTATGAATGGCTTCAGTTCTTCCATCAGTTTTGCAAATTTTGTGGGCTTCAGGGATTGTGGCCCGTCTGAATATGCCTCTTCAGGGCAGGAGTGGACTTCTATCATCAAGCCGTCAGCCCCTGCCGCAACGGCTGCCTTTGCCATTGGTGCAACATACTCCCAGTGTCCTACAGCATGGCTCGGGTCAACAATTATTGGGAGGTGTGTCTCTTTTCTTAAAACAGGGATACAACTCAAATCAAGTGTATTCCTTGTTGCTGTCTCAAATGTCCTTATACCCCTCTCGCAGAGTATTACCTCTTTATTCCCTTCTGAAAGGATATATTCAGCAGACATTAAAAATTCTTTTATAGTTGTCATTAATCCTCTTTTTAAGAGTATAGGTTTTTTCACCTGTCCTAAGTCTTTAAGGAGGGGGAAATTCTGGACATTCCTTGCACCGACTTGAAGTATATCAGAATACTTTGATATTAAATCTACATCCATTGGATTCATTACCTCTGTTACAATTGGCAGGCCCGTTGCGGCTCTTGCCTCCGATAGAAGTTTCAGTCCTTCCTCTTCAAGTCCTTGAAAGTCATAGGGTGATGTCCTTGGTTTAAATGCACCGCCTCTTAAAATATCAGCCCCTGCGTCCTTTACGGCTCTGGCAGTTTCAAGCAATTGCTCTCTGCTCTCAACAGAGCATGGACCTGCCATAACTACAATCTTTTCACCGCCAATCTTTACATTATTTACAGTAATAATAGTATTATTCGTTTTAACCTCCCTGCTTGCCAGTTTATATGGTTTTAATATTGGGACTACATCCTCTACACCGTGCATAGACTCCAACGCTTGAAGTCTTGCCTTTCCCCTCTCATCACCAACTGCTGCAATGATAGTCTTCTCTAGCCCGGGCATGAGGTGAGGCTCATAGCCAAGTTTTCTAACTTTTTCTGCCACATCATCAATTTCCTGTTTTGTAACACCATGCTTCATTATAATAATCATGTTTTTAATCTCCTTTTACTATCACTGATTAGTTAAAATATTATAACAAAATGGGGTTTTATGCAATATCCCCACACATATTCTTGTGAAAATTGACTTATCCTGAATTGGTCATCAATCGTGGGAATAGGTGTATGAAGTTACTCCGACTCTGTACCTCGGACCCTGAAATTAAAGTCATAGCTCAGGATGTTATTCCAATCTGAACTGTCAGGTATCTTTGATTTTGTATCATCTGGAATTCCATAAGGATTGCCGTAAATATAGAACCAGTTAAATATGGCATCACCAGAGTATCTCAATATAACCCAATATGTTGCAGGGGATAGTATTATTCTCTGCCTCTCAAGACTGAATGGTATCCATTTGTAGCCGTTGAAATAGCGGACATTGTTTATTGGTATCTTGTCGCTTTCAATCTTGTCTCCAGTTGGTGAGTTGTTTTTATCTTCTACAACCTCTATCCATAAATCCCCGTGTGTCCCTCCAAATTTATGCATTGCCAGTGAAATATCCTTTACCATCATGGGGGTCGTTATCTCAAAAGACTGGGCGAAGGCCTCTTTATCGGTAACATACTCTGCTGACTCTACTACAAAACTGCTTGACATGGATACATCTGTTGCAGTTGCTGTCATCTCTTTCTTTTTATATTCTGCAAAAATATCTATCACCTCAGGGAAATTCAGATTCCCGAATTCTGCAGGTTTCGTATATTTTAGTTTTGTTAAATCCCCCCACTCTTTCTTTTCAGGCGGAGGTGGCGGTAGTTCTGCTTTTGGTGGTGGAGGTGGTATCTCTGGTTTTGGTATCGGCTGAACCTCCTCTTTTTTCAGGGGAGGAACAGGTATTTCTTCTTTAACAGCCGCCAGTAATATCCCGAATAAGTGATTTCTCGGATTTGAAACAAACTTGCCTGACTGAACCTCATTTTTATCATCCTCAAAAGCTGCATTTATTGCCTCCTTTACAGAAGGAGACTCATTTGACTTCTGAAGCCAGCTCCATTTATAAATTCCATCTGATACCTCTTTACTATCTACACCCACACCCTGTCTTATATATCTTGTGCTTACAAATGTAAGTGTCTGCTGTGCATCATATTCAACCCATCCAACATCTGGATAGTAAACCTCAAACCATGCATGCCTCCCATCTGCAAGGCTCAATGTCCGCGTAGAGCCGTCATTTGTATGCTTAACCCTCCAGTTGTTTTTAACAGTAAACCCTATTACTACCCTTGCCGGTATCCCTGCTGCCCTCAATAACGATACAGACAAATTGGAAAAATTCTGGCAATTCCCTGTCCCTGTCTTCAATGAATAAAGTGCATCATATTGAGGAGGCTCAAGTGTATATTTCATGTTATCCACAACCCAGTTTAATACATTTGTCACAGCTTCATACTGTGACTTTGCCCCTTCCGTAAGTTTTTTAGATAGTGAAACAATAGCAGGGTCATTTTTCTGTGCATACTGAGAATCGGATAGATATTTTTTGATATCGGGTGGAATATTGCTTAAAGGAAAAGATGACTTGCTTTTTAAATCTGAGAAGGCTACCTTTGATTTTACTTTAAAGGCTGTATTTATATTTAATTCTGAAGGCGGGTTTTCCCACCGTGCAATTAAATATTTATTCCCATTTTCATCAATTTTGTCTTCAATGTTAGAAGGGGTGGTTGAGTATTTAGTATTAAAGGAGAGTATCTGCTGATTGAATGTCGGAGAAGAAAAGGATTGAATCTGGCCAATATAGACTGAAAAACTTTTTACACCCTGAGGTATCTTAATCTCCTTTGCAATCTCCATGTTTATATCAGAATAGATTTCACCATCAAGATAAAATGTATTTGCACCTGACAGGGCAGGGATAAGGAATAGAATTAAGAGTGTAAGTTTTATTATTATTTTCATTGTCTTAAAATGGTTTCAAGCTTTTTAGGGCTGGAAATTTATTAAGCCTCTGATATAAAATTTTCTTAAAATCTTCCAATTTTTCTTCAGTCTCTGCCTCAAATCGGACAACAAGGACAGGCTGTGTGTTTGATGCCCTTATAAGCCCCCATCCGCCGTTAAATATAACCCTTGCACCATCAATATCTATTACATCATACTCCTTTTTAAAATCAGCAGTAATCTTTTTTACTATCTCAAATTTTTCCTCATCAGGGCAGTCAACCCTTATTTCAGGGGTTGTAAAGGTCTTAGGCACATCTGCTAACATCTCAGTTATTTTCTGATTTGTATTTGAGAGTATCAATAGGAGTCTTAAGGATGCGTATATGGCATCGTCAAAACCGAAGTATCCATCTTTAAAAAATATATGACCGCTCATCTCCCCGCCAAACTCTGCATTCTCTTTTAACATCTTGTCTTTTATTAGTGAATGTCCTGCCGCCCACATAATGGGGATTCCGCCATGCTTCTTAATATCATTTCCGAGATTCTGTGAACATTTTACCTCAAATACAACCTTTGCCCCTTTCTTTCTCTTTAAAATATCTCTCGCAAATATAATCATCAACTGGTCGCCCCAGATAATATTTCCTTCATTGTCCACAACGCCGATTCTGTCAGCGTCTCCATCATATCCTATGCCCACATCTGCTTTTTCATCTTTTACCTTTTTTATTAAATCAGTCAGATTTTTTACTACAGTCGGGTCAGGAAAGTGATTCGGGAAATTACCATCAAGGTTGCAGTAAAGCTCAGTTACTTCACAGCCTAAATCTCTTAATAGCTTCGGTGCTATAAGTCCTGAAGTGCCGTTCCCTCCATCGAGGACTACTTTGAGCTTCTTATTGAGTTTTATCTTTGATTTAACCATCTCAAGATATGGCGTAATTATGTCATACTCTTTTAAAATCCCTTTCCCCTGAGAAAGTTTTCCGCTTTCAATAATCTCCCTTACATGCTGGATTTCCTTTCCATGAATCGTGGTCTTACCCACGCAGAGCTTAAAGCCGTTAAATTCAGGAGGATTATGGCTTCCTGTAATCTGAACACCACCGTCAACAGGGAGATGAAATAATGAGAAATATAAAAGGGGAGTTGGTATCAAGCCGCAGTCGGTTACATCAATCCCCGTTGAGAGGATTCCTTCAACGATAGCGTCCCTGAAATCCTTTGAGCTGAGGCGATTATCTCTGCCGACAGTAATATGTTTCTTGCCGAGATTTCTCATCATTGTCCCGTATCCCCTGCCGATTTCCCTTACAACATCATGTGTAAGATCTTTCCCGACCATTCCCCTTATATCATATTCTCTAAAGATTAAAGGATTCATTTATACCTCCATGTGAAATTGCCCACCTTTTTATAACTAATATGCAATACTATATTTCAGCAACATAATAACCGATGCAAGGTTATTATATTGCATTTCCTCTCCATTTTCAATGGTTTATAATTTTCTTTCAGAGTATTTATAAGTTGACAATAAATATTGCTGGTGGTATAAAAAACAAAATGGATATTAGCAAGAAATATAGGTAATGAGGAAATTCGTCTATTAAATGTTAGGTCCCTCAGGAGGGTCAATGATTCGTCTAACATTCGTAGCATTATTGTCGGTTCTGCTTATTCCTTGCGTCGCGGATGCAAAGGAGTGCTGGTCCCTCTCAAATATGAAAGGTCAGTCCGCAGTATCATCTGAGGGCTACGCATTTCACGCAGACACGTTTTCTAACCCTATGATCCTCTGCTTCGACGGCACTACTGGCTCCGTCTCAGGGGATGACACACAATTTACGATGTTCGGAACATCGCCACTGGCCGGCTGGGCCCAGAACAAGGGAGCGGAGCTCTTTGAGGTTTACCAGGTAGATCGAACCACCGGTAAGGTTCTGTTTACAAAAACGAGAATCGGCTCGAAGTCCCTACTTCCCGGGCTACCCGACATTATCGGTTCGTTCGTTGGTGATGCAGTGAAGATGAAATATGTACCCGCAGGGAACTAACACGTCGCTGAGCCATGACCCGTAGGGGCGTATCGGTCTTGAACTCCGCATTAATATAAGAAAAGGAGATGTGATGAAAGCAGAATTTACAGCAATTATTGAAGCCGCTCCAAAAGGCGGTTACTGGGCCATTTGCCCCGAGGTTCCTGGTGCCAACGGACAAGGTGAGACGATCGAGGAAACCAAGAATAGCCTACGACAGGCTATTGAGTTGATTCTGGAAGATCGCAAGGCGGACATCCTTCGTGGCCTGCCCGAGGACGCTATTCAGGATAAGGTGCTGATTGGATGAAGCGGAGGGATTTGGAACGTAAATTGCGTATTGCCGGTTGTTACTTAAAGCGGGAAAGCAGTTCTCATTCACTTTGGATCAATCCGAAAACCGGAGTTACGGAAGCTGTTCCACGGCACACTGAGATCAAGGAGCCATTGGCAAAGAAGATTCTGAAGAATCTGGATGCAGAATAAATGACCGAACAACCGGTTGCAGCAGACTCGCTGATGCTCGCCGCTGAGCCGGAGCGTTATCGTATGTGTGCAGAATGCTTCTTTTTAAGCCGTAGACGCATTTCTTCCGATGAAATCCCTCCTTCGGCTTTCTGTCCTGACCGTGACCTTTCTATTAAAGCGATAAACTTTGGGTTGTTACTCAAAGATACTGTTTCTATGTCTGCATTAATGTCTATTTTGGGATATTAAAAAGCATAGATAAAAAAATCAAAAAATGTTATATTCCATGCATGATTACTGAAATCGATAAAAAAACAATTTATAAAATTTCTAAAAAATACCGAGCAAAACGAGTCCTACTATTTGGTTCAAGTTTAAAACCTGAAATAGAAAGTCGTGATATTGACATTGCAGTAGAAGGAATTTTGCCAAAAGATTTTTTCAGCTATTATGGCGACCTTATACTTTCTTTATCAAAACCTGTTGATATAATAGATATTCATGGAACATCTAAATTTATCAAATTGATACTCAAAGAAGGAGTTCCTCTCTATGGCTGATTATCAGGAAAATATTGATGCTGAATATGAAGCCATAGATAAAATAATTTCTGCTTTTCCCACAAAAGATTTATCCCAAATTTCTGAACTTGAACTTGCCGGAGTAGCCGCTTTCCTACATAATTTTTATAATGGTATTGAAAATGTATTAAAACAAGTATTTTTTTCTAAGAAACTCGAAATCCCGACAGGCGAGTCATGGCATAGAGATTTAATTTTAACCGCTGTTAAAGAAAATATTATTTCTAAATTGCTTTCAAATGAACTTAAGCGTTTTCTTGCTTTTAGACATTTTTTTAGTCATGCCTATGCCCTCGAATTATATCCTGAACGAATGAAACCGCTTGTTACGGATGCCTCAAAAATATTTAAAGATTTCAAAAAAGAAATTAAGAAAATAAATTTTTAACAAAACATTGAAGGCGATGGCCTATGGCCACATCTTAATTTTATCGGTATCGGATGTGTGCCGAATGCTTCTTTTCAAGCTGTAGACGCATTTCTTCCGATGAAATCCCTCCTTCGGCTTTCTGTCTCGACCGTGACCTTTCTATTAAAGCAATAAACTTTGGATTGTTACTCAAAGATACTGTTTCAATGTCTGCATTAATTATGCTTACCAAAAGCGGCAACAGGTTTGTCTCCTTTTATAATGATTACAGGTTCTTTTTTAACCTTTTTAGTATAATTGGAAAGCGGTAATGTGGCTTTTGAATATTCGATAGTTTTTATAACTTTATCGCTCAAAAAAGTTTTTACAGAATGTCAAAGCCCTGTCTTTGTAGGAAGAAAATTTACTCTTTGTATCCCTTCTTATCTTCTCTACGTCAATCACACCTCTAAGTGATTGCAGCTCCTCGTCGTAAGTATCTATCCACTCATAAATCATCTTATCAGTAACCTCCATATGAAACTGGAGTCCGTAGATATTTTTGCCTACCCTTAAAGCCTGATTTGTGCAGAGTTCGGCAGTTGCCAAAAGTTTTCCATTTTCAGGAATCCCAAATGTATCGCCGTGCCATTGAAAGACATAAAAACTCTCGCCGAGTCCTTTAAAAACAGGGTCTTTCTTCCCTGCATCAGTTAGGCTTACTTTATACCAGCCGATTTCCTTAACTTTATTCTTTGTAACCTTTGCACCTGCTGCCTTTGCAATAAGCTGGGCGCCGAGACAGATACCGAGTGTTGGTATCTCCTTTTTAATTGCCTCTTTTATCAATCTGTCCTCATCTTTTAAAAAGGGATATTTATCCTCCTCATATACATTCATTGGTCCGCCAAGAATTATAATAGCATCGTAATCTAATTTTGAGGGGACACTATTACCATTACCATCCTGAAGCTCCCTCTTCTCAATTTCCCATCTATTTGATTTGAGATAATCTTCAATTGTGCCGCCGCCCTCAATACTTATATGCTTTAACATCAAGACCATTTTTTTCATACACCTCTCCTGAGTTTTCAATATAATTAATCATCTAAGGGAAATTGTCAAGCTCATTTAACTGAAGTGGTATTGCTTATTTAGGCGATTTTTGGTATAAGATGTTAGTAAAAGGGAGACAAATGACAATTAGAAATCAGAGAGGTTTTACACTCATAGAGTTAATGGTGGTTGTCCTGATACTTGGGATTCTGGCAGCGATTATAACTCCAAGAATTATCGGCAGGACAGATGATGCAAGGGTTACTGAGGCAAAGGTTCAGATAAGGAATCTTGAAACTGCACTGAAGCTCTACAAACTTGATACTGGAACATATCCTACGACCGAGCAGGGGCTTGATGCACTGATTGAAAAACCTGCAACAGGAGTTATACCAAAAAAATGGCGTGAAGGGGGATATCTTGAAGTAAAAAAGATTCCCTCAGACCCATGGGGCAACCCATATATCTATATCTCTCCGGGGCTCCACGGAGATTATGATATTGTCTCTTATGGTGCAGATGGTGTAAGAGGAGGAGAGGGATTTGATAAGGATATAGAGAACTGGAATATTGAATAGATTTTTGATCTCATCCCTGAAACTGATTCAGTGCAGCCTACAGACAATAATGCAAACCTTCAAGTATCAAAACTGTAAGGGATTTACACTCATAGAGCTTCTCGTAGTTATATCTATTGTTGGGATTATATTGGCAGTTGCCCTCCCGAGATTTCACTTTTTTGATGATATTTCTGTCAGGAGGGATACCAGACAAATGGCAGGCCTCATCCGGTATCTGAATGAGGCGGCAGTAACAAAGAAGCTGTATTACAGGGTAAAGTTTGATATACAGAGAGGAAGGGTAAAGGTAGAATATTCAAGGGATGGGGAAGAATATAAGGATGAGACCGACTCATTTATACGAGGGTTAAATTTGGGAGATATGGTAAAGATTGAGGATATAATCTTACCGGGGCTTGGTAAGATAAATAGTGGAGAGGTTGCTGTTATATTCCTGCCATACGGTTTTTCAGAGCCGTTTAATCTGCACCTGAAAGGATTGGGAAAATTTTTTACCCTTTCATTTAATCCCTATACTGAGAAGGTAAAGATTGAAGAGGGATATGTATAGAATGAAATTTCAAATTTCAAATTTCAAATTTCAAATTTTAAAGGAGGGGGGTTTTACACTTCTTGAGGTAATGATTGCACTCTCCATAGTGGCAGGGGTGATTATTACTGTTCTGGCAAGTCTTAATTATCAACTCCATATAGTCAATGATAGCAGAGATGTTGTAATTGCAACTATACTTGGGAAGAAGATGGCAGAGAAAACTGCATTTTTATCCCCGATGGAGAAGAAGAAAGGGGATTTTGGTGCTGAATTTCCTCAATTTTTATGGGAGTTGGATTTAGAAGATACACAGTTTAAAACCCTTAAGAGGATGAATATAAAAGTCTTATGGGGAAAGGGGAGAAATGTATCCATTGTATCTTACAAAATTGAAAAATGAACAAAGAGGCTTTACACTCATAGAACTTCTTATAGCTGTAAGTCTTGCAGCTATTCTCTTTACTGCCCTTTATAAGACATTTTTTTCTGTCCTTAAGGCGGGTGATGTGGTTGAGGAGAATCTTGATAAATATCTTGAGGCAGGTCGTTTCCTTGACAGGTTTGGGCAGGAGATTAATGCCTTATATTATAAAACCACAAATCCCAAAACCGGTTTTAAGGGAGAAAAAAGGAGGATAACATCGGAGGTGTCATTTACTACATTTACCCATTCAATATTGAAGGATGGTATGCCGACGAGCGACCTTATGGCAGTCAGGTATTTTGTTGATGAGGAAAAGGATGGAGATGTAATCTATAAAGAAATCTGGAATCCATACATTGGGAAAAGATTTAAATTTGAGGTGCTGAAGGGGGTAAAGGGGTTTGATGTAAGTTTTATGAATGGGAAAGACTGGGCTTTTGCATGGGATTCATCACTTGAAAACAAACTTCCTGACGCAATCAAGGTATCAATTTTCATAGAGGAGGGGAAGGAATTGTCTGCCATTGCTATACCAAAAATAAGATAAACACAAAGACTTGAACACGAATGACACAAATGGACTAATTACACGAATTAGTAAAACAAAAAATAATTTTAGTTTTTATTCGTGGCATTCGTATATTCGTGTAATTTGTGTTCTAAAGGTTTATTGATGTTACGTTCACAAAAAGGTTTTGCCCTTATTATCACGCTCCTTATTACATCCGTTCTTGTCGGGCTGGTGACGGAACTTGTCTATGCTGTTTATATATCTGTCTCAAGAACTAATAATTTCATGGATAGTCAGAGGGCGAGTCTGCTTGCAAGGTCTGGTGTGGATATGGCGAAGGCAGGGTTAGAGGAGTTTTTGAAAATCAAGCCCTTTATAACAATGGATAGCGATGGGCTTAATTTTAAACGGAATGAGGAAGATGGTGAATTGGATATAAAGGTTTTTGATGAGGGGGGAAAGGCATCTCTGAAAATTGTATATCCAAATACAGGTGCACTCAATGATAAGGTGTATAATCACTATCTGAGGCTGCTGAAACTGTTAAATCAAAAGGAGGATATTGCTGATACACTTTCAGACTGGATTGATGCCGATGATGAGCCGAGGATGATGGGGGCAGAAGGGATTGATTACTATCAGAGGCTTTCAAATCCTTACCTTCCGAAAAACTCCTATCTGGACACCCTTGAAGAGGTATTAATGATAAAGGGATATACACCTAAGATTTATAAATCCATAAGCCCATTTGTTACTGTTTATAATACAAGCGGGCTTATCAATATTAATACCGCAGGCAAGGAAATTATAATGTCCCTTTCAGATGAAATAACGGAGATACTTGCACAGAGGGTGATAGATTATAGAAAGGCTATTCCTTTTAAGGATAGGTCGGATATAATGAAGGTGGCTGGGTTTGAGACTATAGGTTTCAGCCTGCAGGACAAGATAACTGTAGAGAGTAATATTTTTAGAGTCTATTCGTCTGCAAAAATCGGAGAGGCTGTCAGGGTGGTAGAGGCTGTTATACAAACAGGAGGCGGAATACTTTACTGGAGGGAGAGTTGATGGCAAAAGGAATTCTCATCCTTGATATAGGTGTAGATTCTGTCAGGGGAGGCATATTTTCTTCAAAAAAAGCCAACCCCCTTTACCTTCATACCCATCCTATTCTTAGAAAAAATACCGTATCGGAGAGAGAAGAGATAAAATCTGCAATATCTTCCTTACTCACAACAGCAAGGGAAAAAGGGTTCAAAGAATTTGAAAAGGTGCTTGTAGCCATCCCCCCTGATGAGATAAGCATAAGGATTTTATCAATCCCATTTAAAGACAGGAAAAAAATTCAGGATATCCTTCCTTTTGAGCTTAGCGGCCTCCTCCCCCACGATGTAAAAGAGATGATTGTTGATGCCATCCCGATTGGTAATAGTAAGGTAATAGCTGCTGCCTTAGAGAAGATAAGGTTAAAAAAATATCTTGAGATGCTGAAAGAATTTGGGCTTGACCCATATTGGTTTGGTTCAACTATATTCTCTATGGGGAAACTCTTAAATGGGGTGAATAATGGGACAGCAGCCTTTGCTGGTGATGAGTCTTTTGCGGTTTTGTCTGACGGAGAGCCGATATTCTTTAAGCCTCTGAAAGGAATAGATGAATTAAAAATGGGTTTAATCTATCTGGAGTCTGAGGGAATTCACATAGATAAGATTTATTCTGTTGAAGAAAAGACAAAGGATTTGAAACTGCTCCTCCCTAAAATAGATATTAAAAATGTTCCACTTCCAGGGAATTGTCCTCCAGAAGGGGCAGGTCTATATGCCCTCTCACTCCATCTTCAAAAAAATATGGAAGGTGCTATAAACTTTAGAAGGGGGGAATTTGAATATACAAGAGAAAGTGATGCGGTTAAGAAGAGCCTGAAATTTACAGGAATGCTCGTTCTTATTATAGCAGGACTTTTGTTTGGGAATATTTACCTAAAATATAAAACTCTCTCAAATGAACTTATGGCAGCCAAGGGTGCCTTAAAAGAGGCATATATTGAATTATTTACCGGCGAGACCAAGGTGGTAGATGAATTATATCAGCTTGAGGCAAAAGTAAATAAATTAAAAGGGGATTTGGAGATTACTTCAGGCGGAATCAGTGTCCTTGAAATAATGAAAGAATTGTCTAAGGCAGGCGAGAATAACAGTAATTTCAGTGTAAAATTTAATGAGGCTAATATGGCTGAAGGTAGAATAACGGTCAGGGGTGAGACAGATTCTTTTGAAAGTGCAAATATTTTGAAAGAGAGATTAATTAAAGGAAACTATTTTAAGGATATTCTGCTGACAGACCTGAAGACAATGGCAGGAGGGGCGACAGCCTTCAGTCTTTCTATTACACTAAAGAAATGAAAATGACATCCAAAAGATATATCGCAGAATTTGATAGAAAAAGGTTATTTATCCTTCTTGGAGGGATTTCTTTTGTGATTGTGCTTTTGTTGAGCGGAAATATCATGTTAAAAAAATACAGGGGTTTGGAGAAGTTAATCCTTGCAAAGAAAAGGGAGGTGTCAAATTTTGCAAAACTCAAAGAAGAATATTTAAGAGAAAAATACTTGTTTGATTATATTGAGAGGAGGGCACTCTCTCCGAGAGGTATGGATTCCCCTATTGCGATATTGGAAGAGATAGGGATAGAGACAGGGATTAGGGAAAAGATGATAATGCTCAAGCCGCTTGAAGAGAAGGTAATAAAAGGTTATCTGGAAAGAGGTATAAATGTAAAGATAGACGGAATAGACCTTAATCAACTAATCAATTTTCTCTACAAAATTGAAAACAACAAAATCCTGCTTCTTATAAAGGGGTTTTCAATGAAAAGCCGTTTTGACAATCCTAATCTTTTAGATGTTGATATTAGTGTAGCAGTTATGAGTAAATCCCGCACCATGCCCTGAACCAAATTATGTGGTATGTCTTAAAGAAGTTTTTCATAGTTGCATCTATTCTCTTCACAGCATTCTTTCTCTCTTTAATTGCCCTTTTCTTTGTCTTTCCAAACAGCCTCATAGAGTCGTGGTTAGAGAGTGAATTAAATGAAAGGACAGGGTTTGTCTTTTCAATAGAGGGTTTTCAAAAGGCATTTCCTCTCGGTTTTGAAATGAAGAAGATGAAAGCTATTTATGCAGGAGATGAGAACCCACTTTTTTATATTGATAATATACATGGGAGATTGCTGCCCTCAAGCCTCTTTTTAGGAAATATACGGATAAATATTTATGGAGATGTTGGAGATGGGCATATTAGTGAAGAGGTGTTGATTAAGACTAATGGCATTACTCTAAATACGGTTGCAGAAAATGTCCGCTTAAAAGATATTCCATATCTTAATTCTATCGGTCTTTATAGTGGAGTTATCAGTGGACACGGGCAGACAACAATCTCTCATGGGAAGTGTATTGGGGGATTTATAAAGGCAGATGGGAAAGATATAGATATAAGCAGATTAAGGGTTCAAGGGATAATAATGCCATTTGAAGCGATAGAAAAGTTCGGCATTACTGCTAAAATAGAGGACTGCAAATTAAAGCTAAGTGGATTATGGGTGGAGGGGAAGGAATTATCTGCAAGGCTTCAGGGGGTTGTTAATATTTTAAGTCCTTTTGAGAATAGTCCCATAGACCTGACACTTGAGATTACACCGAAGGCATCTATTATAGAAAAGAATGCCCTTTTATTGCTGATAAAAAATTACCGTAAGTCTCTAAATTATTATTCATTACCTATAAAAGGAACTGTGGGGAGCCCTGTTTTTATCCAGTAAGGTAGAAGAAAAAATAGAAGAAAAAAACAATTGACATTATTCTTTTTTTGGGTTATATTTTCCCATAATTTATGAGGACTTACCTATGCCAAAGCTTATTTTTGAATCTGCCGAAGAGTCAATCGGCACGAGCATTGCAAAGTCAGTCAGTCAGTCAGTCAGTCAGTCAGTTTAACCACCCATAAAAGTCTTTTTCTCTCACTCACACTTTCACTTACACTTTTCACTTTTCTTTACGGCTGTGCCTCCACATCATCCTCATCAAAAAAACAAACGAGTCTTGTCAATATATCCCTGTCAAAGGACATACAGAAAATGCAAGGCTCATCAATCCCTGCAGATGAAACAGAAACCTTTTCATCAGAAGACGAACATGCAGTAATCTGGCTAAAACTTCAGGATGTGTTCGACAAACATACCTTAAGATGGGAGTGGTATGACCCGAAGGGGAATCTCTATGACACCACAGATGAATACCCGATAAATGAAGATGGCAGACTGAGGAGCTCCAACACCTACTGGCATAAGATTGGTATAAAAGGAGAGGATTCCGCATCACTTACAGGAAAATGGAAGGTAAAGGTATATCTTGACAAAAGCCTCCTCACAACAAAGGAATTTAACATAATAGAAGAAGGTTTTAACCTTTTCAAATATATCTCTAAGGGTCCGAAGGTAAAGATTAAACCTGACAGGAACAAATGGGCGCTCATAATAGGGATAGAAAAATACAAAAAGACAGTCCCTGTCCAATATGCAGAAAAAGATGCAAATTTGATGAAGGAGTATCTGACAAAATTCATTGGAGTTCCGGAGGAGAATACAATAACCCTTACAAACGATGGAGCAACAAAGGCAGAGATAGATGTCCTAATCAAAGACAGACTTAAGGGACTATTAAAAGAAGGGGATACCCTATATATCTACTACTCAGGACATGGCATACCGGCAGACGAGACCCCCTATCTGCTCCCTTATGATGGAGACCCTGAAAGTCCGGCAATAACCGCCTATCCGGTAGAGATGCTCTACAAAGACCTTGACAGACTACCGGCAAAAGAAATTTATGTATTCATGGACTCATGCTTCAGTGGAAAGAGCGGGAGGGTAGAGAAGGAGGAGTTACTTGTAGCAGGTGTAAGACCCGGTGTCTTAAAAGTAAAAGACCCATTATTACTATCAAAAAAGCTGGTCGTCCTTGCAGCAGCAAAATCCAATCAATTAAGTAACTATTACAAACAAGAAGGGCAGGGGCTATTCACATACTATCTCCTAAAAGGCATGACAGGTGAAGCTGACTCAAACAAAGATAAAAAGATAAGCCTTAGCGAATTATCAAAATATGTAGAAGAAGAGGTGAGCAGTGCGTCAAGGAGGCTCTTCGGCATATCAAGACAGCAAAACCCTGTAGTGATGCCAACACCACTTGGGGAAAGAGAGGGTTTGAGTATAGCCGATGTGCTTCGGTAATCACTGCAATTCATGTAAAATATATCCGCAGATTTCGCAGATTTCGCAGATTACCGCAGGATCTAATTT
>Ga0209322_10001202_pt1 | contig 15025 bp, 13 predicted proteins | sample Rifsed19ft1_FD_184013 | JGI IMG/M metagenome (GOLD analysis project Ga0209322, IMG submission 184013) | Soil microbial communities from Rifle, Colorado, USA - sediment 19ft 1 (version 2) | ecosystem: Environmental > Terrestrial > Deep subsurface > Rock core/Sediment | place: Rifle, Colorado... | reverse complement strand
CCCGCCTGGAGCGCTACGTCATGGGCGCCCTCAAAGGCATCTTCGACCAGCAAAGCAACATTGATCTGGACAGCAAGATTACCGTCTTTACCCTCCGTGAACTGGCCGACGAGATCCGCCCGATCGTCATGTTCATTATTCTCGATTACGTTTGGACCAAGGTCAGAAAGGATCTCCGCCGCCGCCTCCTCGTTGTTGACGAGGCCTGGTACCTCATGCGCTACGAGGACTCGGCCAAAATTCTCCAGGGTTTCGTCAAAAGGGCTAGAAAGTATTACCTTGGTGTCACCGTCATTTCCCAAAACGCCGACGACTTTCTCTCCTCAGCCTACGGCAAGGCGATTGTCACCAACTCCGCCCTCCAAATGCTCTTCAAGCAATCTCCCGCCGCCATCGACCAGGTCGCCCAGGTTTTCTACCTTTCCCAGGGTGAACGCCATATGCTTCTTTCCGCCGCTGTTGGTGAAGGCCTCTTCTTTGCCGGTCAAAATCACGTCGCCATCCGGGTTATCTCTTCTCCCGACGAACACGCCCTGGCGACCAGCAAACCATCCGAGATCCTCGAACGCCAGAAACAAGCCATCGCATAGTAAACTATAGCTATGGCGACAGCCTCCATTGATCTTTTGACGCGACTGGACCAAAACCTGATTCTCCAACTGAGGGAAATTATCCGCTCTGATAAAGACTTTGCGGAGCTTCTTGATGTTGAAATCGAAGCTCTCAATAATGCCGCTCACCAACTCCATCTTTCCACCCCCCTCGCCGCCCTTATCGAATTCAGCCAACATCCTGAAAGATTAGATCTTCCTCCAAAATCAAAAGAAGACATCGAAAAAACCACCAACATTACCCAAGTTATCGCCGCCAACGTCGATCTTTATCTCATGGACAAAGATGCCCTCGAAAAAATAAATGCCCAAATCGAAGCCAAGCTCGCCAAAGAACGAAAAACCGTCCGCGATCAAGTCAAACGCCTGGTCGCTCTTGAAGTTGCCCGCCGTCAAGCCGAAATCCTGTCTCTTCGTGCCAAGGGCCAAACCGTCCAAAACTTAAGAAACATTAGTGCAGACGTTGACCGAAAACGGCCCCCACTTCTGGATGTTGCCGCCTTCAGCGCCGACCTCATCGAAGCCGCCCTTCCTCAAATCGAAAGTCAGTTAGGCCTAACCATTAGTGATCAGCAAAAAGAAAGATCAATTCAAAACCTCACCACCATCATTATTGCCGGCACCGCCACCGGGACTTTCGATCTAACCAAACCGGAACACCGGGACGAAGCCATCGAAATAGCCCTCGCCGATATTCCTAGCTTCCACTCAACCACCGTTGATGTTTACCGCCAAGTCGAACAAATCGTCATCCCCACCGCCACCCCTCAGTTCAATAGTCCCATCCCTTCCCGGATTCAAGTCGCTCCTGATATTCTCGTCACCGGCCTCGAAACCATTACCGCCCCGGAACCCGCGCCGATTATTACCCTCGCCTTTCCTCCCGATTTTGAAGAAAAAACCGAAAGAGTCAAAGCTCTCTCCGCCAAATTTGTCTCGTCCGTCAGCGCTAATAATGCCTCCGATGAGGTCATGGCTGATTTAACCAGAACCATCACTCCCACCCAACGTCAACAATTCATCTCCGTCGCCCTCGCCGCTAACCTCGTCACCCGGGTTGCTCCCACCAAAGACGGCGCCGCCGCCAAAGTCGTCATTGGTGAAATTAATCAACCAAACAGCAAAACCCTCGACAAAACTGCCCTCGAGCTCTATGCCATGGGTTTCGCCCTCGCCAATGCCAAAAAAATCATTGCCGAAAATCCAAACTCGCCCCTCGCCAAAATTGCTCACGAAAACCCGAACGTCCTTAAACAGCTCGAAGCGACTTACCAACAGCTCGACGGTTCTAAATTAGGCACCGAAATTCGCCCCTCTCCTCTTTCCGGTCTGGCCGCCACTTACCAAACTCTGACTAACCGTATTTCCGGTTTTCTTCCTGGCCGGGTTGGCCAGGTCTTCAATGCCGTCACTCATCCATTCCAATACCTTCAGGGCAGGATCGGCAACTTTATCGGCAATCGCATCGTCGGTCAGTTTAAGAATTGGCTCGCCAAAGAAGTCGTCTCCCGCGTCGCCAATGAAACTCTCAAGAGAGGCGCCGAATTTATCCTCAAACGCGGACTGCAGGAGGGTGTCAAACTCCTCGCCAAAGAAGGTGCCAAACGAGGATTGCAGGTACTAGCTACCGCTCTCGGGGTACCTACGGGTGGAGTCGGTTTTTTGGTCGCCGCCGCCATAGCGGTCGGTAGCTGGTTAACCGAAAAAACCTTCGGTCTTGTCAAAAATACCCTCAACGGTCTTGCCCACGCTCTCACTGGTGAAAAAGAGTTTGACTGGAAGCCCATTGCCGCCGCCCCGCTTCTTCTTCTCACTGGCGCCGGCGGTCTCCTGGGAAGTTTGGGGGCGGCTACTTCAATTGCGGCCATGTCTGCCGGGGTCGCTCTGGTCATCTCCGCCGTCGTCGGTTTCTTTCTCTATATCACCGTCATCACCGTCGCCCCGATTATCACTACCATTGCCCACCTCGAATCGGGCGTTAGCGATATTTCCCGTCTCGGCGTTATCGGCGAGGGCCGCCCCGCCCTTCTCCCTCCCGGCGCTCTCCCCGATAGCTGTCCCCAAGGCAAACCCCAAAGCGGCTACGGCATCAATCAGGGACCAAATACTGGTAGTCATACTTCCGGCTGGGGTATTAATATCGCCGGCGTCGGTTTCATCTCCGAAGGCGAGGCCATCGACTACGGTACGCCGATGAATACTCCCGTCAAGGCCACTCACGATGGCCAGGCCTATTTCTTTCAGGCCGGCGACAACTCCCCAGCCGGCTATGGTAACTACATCGCCATTATCGGTTCCTGCGAAAACCCAGCCACCGGCAAAACCATCCGCTTCCTCACTACCTATGCCCACCTTAACGCTGGTAACATCAAAAGAGGGGGGCCGACACCGGTCAAACGCGGCCAGCTTATCGGCCTTTCCGGTAATACCGGCCGTTCTAGCGGCCCGCACCTCCACTACGAAATCTTTGGATTAGGAGATATTTATCGCTATGTTGGACCTTAACCGCCTCAAAAATTTTATCAGCCGCCACCCCCGCCTCCTTATCGGGCTCTCCGCGATTGTCATCCTTATTCTCTTCTTCCTCTTCACCTCACTCACTCGCCGGCCAGCCCCCGGCCTTCCCCTTATCGGTCCGCTGGCTACCCCGACCCCAATTTTCGTTGAACCCACCGTCTACACCCCGCCCGCGACTATCGACCTTGCCCAAGCTGAAAGCGTTGTTCGCGTCAGTGAAGTGACAACTTACGTCATTCCACCGACCACCACCATCAAACTTAATACTGAAAAAATAATCAGCCAATTCCAACTATCTACCGAACCGGAAACCATCACCACCCCCTTTATCCAGGTTCAAACTTGGACCGGGCCCGATTACTACCTTAATCACAACCTTATCGCTCACCAAATTAGTCTCGGCCGCAATGACGAAACCAAGATTGCCAAAACCGGCACTTTTCGCTCACCAGCCTCACTCGCTCTCGACACTATTAATCTCGTCAACTCCCTCCAGGTCTTTGCCCCGGAAATTAAATTCAAGCTCGAAAGATATTCTTACTTCTCCGCAGGGGGGGAATGGCCCGAACCTTCAAATATTGCCAACGCCCAATTTATAGAAATAATTCTCACTCCCCAAATAGACAACCTGCCTATTTATCAGCAGGAAGTTCCCTATATTAGCGCCGCCTTTGATCGGGCCAACAAAATCATCAAGCTAACCATCATCAATCCAATTCCGTCATTCACAAAAAGTACCACCAATCTTATTGCCACTGTTGATCAGCTCAAATCTCGCCCTTCTTCCGATTTCTTCCGCCTCTTCGTCAAACCGGAAACCAGCCAACAGTATTTTCTTAGCGCTCCCGATATCCAAAATCTCACCCCCAGCCGTCTCTCCCTTGGTCTCTACCTCGAAAATTCTGTTCTTTCCCCCATCTACCTCCTCCAATCCAGCAACTATCTCTACGCCACTGCCGCCACGAACTAGTTCTGCGTCCTCACCGGCATGATGACGTGCAGAAAATCGCTTTTCTCGATCCTAAAGACCGCCGGCTTTAACTCCCCCTCCGTCTCCAGGGTGACCCTATCTTCTCTCACCACCCCTAAATAGTCGAGTAGATACCGGGCGTTGAAGGCGATCGTCACCTCATCGCCTTCGACCTCGGCCTCAATTGTTGTCTGACTACCCCCCATTTGGTCGCTTTGGGCCGTCACTGCCACCCCCTCGCCCGTCACCGCCAACTTCACCACATTGGCGCTGTCCCGGGCAAAAAGCGACGCTCTCTTCACTGCCTCCAACAAAGCTTCTTTGTCAATCACTACCGTAATCTTCTTCTCGGTCGGAATCACTTTCGTGTAGGGAGGAAACTCGCCGGCGATCAAGCGGCTGCTCATCTCGATATCCTCGGCCAGGAAAATCACCTGCTGTTTGTCGTTATCAAACTCTACTTTCACCGTTTTCATTGCCGGCTCCAGGACTCGAACCAACTCCATCAGCGCTCTGACCGGCAAAACAAACTTCTGGCTATCCCCCAAGGTCTCAGGGACATCGTTTTTGAAGTAGTCCACCCCCAGTCGATAGCCATCAGTCGCCGCCAAAGTAATTTGTTTCTTGTCCAAAACCCAAAGGACCCCGGCCAGTATCGGCCGCGCGTCATCTTTCGCGGCCGCTACCCCAACCCGTTCCACCTTCTCCACCAATTCCGCCACCCCTATTTCCAACCCCTTCCCCTTCGCTTTTGGCAGGGCCGGAAATTCTTCGCTACTCTGCCCCACTACCTCCGCCCTCACTTTTTCGCCTTCAATAATAAGTGTTTGTTTCTTGTCGGAAAGATCGACCACCCCCACCGGCAAAGTGGCCACCAAATCGGCAAACAATTTTGCCGGCACCGCGATCTCACCCTCTTCGCTAACTTTCGCCCGCACCTTTACCCGAAAAGACAGTTCCAGATCGGTTGCCGACAAAACCAACCCTTCCTTACTCGCCTTTAGTAGCATCGTCGACAAGATCGGCAACTGGACCCGCGTCGACACCCCGCGCATACAAATTGACAATCCTTTCTTCAAATTTTCGGCCAAAACATTGATCTTCATTCTTCTCTTCTTCTTATTACTTTATTCTTAATATTTAGTATCAGTATTAATAGATCCTGTTGATATGTTAACATCGCGCCCGTGCCCTGCCCACCCCCAATGTGGTCAAGTAATTTTTAATCGCCTTATCGCCATTTCCTACCCCTTTATACTCCCCACTGATCGCCAATAACTGTGGACTAAGAGCTGACGCTGTGGATTCTTTGTGCATAATTATTGCCATCTTTTTCTTGTTTCTCATTTTTATCCCCAGCTCTTCACAAATACATTTCTTGTCTTAACTTCATTACATTTTCCCGTACGGTCTGGTTAACTTCAAATTCCTGTTTAATCTTCTCATCGGCGTGCATGATCGTCGTATGGTCCCGCCCGCCCATTAGCTCCCCCACCTTCTCCAATTGCAGACCTAATTCATTACGCAGTAGATGAATCGCGATATGTCGCGCCAAAACTAATTCCGCCTTGCGGCTCTTCCCCAACAAATCCTTATTTTTGAATTCAAAATGTTTTGCCACCAAACTAATCAGTTGAATTGGCCGTAGTTTCCTTGTCTCCCGTTGTTGCTTGACGCCGACGATTTTTTCGACCATTGCCACATCGGCTGCCCCACCCTTTAAGCTCGCTTCGGCTGCGACCCGCATCAGTGCCCCTTCCAGTTCGCGGGCATTGGTCACTACGTTAGCGGCGATCAGGTTAATCAATTCCGTGCCGATCGCTAGACCCACCTCCGCCGCTTTCTTGGTGATGATCGCCACTCTCATCTCATAGTCCGGTAGCCCCACATCAACCGTCAGCCCACCCAGGAAGCGGCTCACCAGCCTTTGTTCCAGTTTATCGATCTCCTGCGGTTTCCGGTCGGAGGTTAGCACTATCTGCACACCATTTTGGTAAAGAACATTAAAGGTATTAAAAAACTCCTCTTGACTCGACTCCTTGCCCGCAAAAAACTGGACGTCATCAACCAAAAGCGCCCCGACCCTCCGATATTTCTCCTTGAAAGCGCCGACGGTCTTTGACCTTAGTGAACTGACCAGGTCGTTTGTAAACTGTTCACTGGTGACGTAAGTTACCTTACTCATCCCTTTATTCGCCAAAGCGTGACCGGCAGCCTGCATCAAATGCGTCTTGCCCACGCCCACTCCGCCCCAGATAAAGAGCGGGTTATGGCGGATACCAGGGTAGAGGACGACTGCTTTTGCCGCCGCGTAAGCCAGATTGTTTGAACTCCCCACCACGAACGAATCAAAGGTATAGCGGGGAAAAAGACCCTTTATTCCGCTGGCATCGCCTTGCTTCTGGGCGAACAACCCTTCCTTAATTTCCGCCACCTCACCACCTTGGGTTCTGCCTTGTCCTTCCGCAGCGAAAGCGTCAGCGGACTTCTGTCCAACCACCAGCGCCAACTCCACCTTCTTCTCCAGTTGTTTTTCCATTGCCTGCTTAATTTGCCCGTAGTAGCGGTTGTCAATTTGGGTAAGGTGGAAGGCCGAAGGCGATGCCAGTTGAACAATCACTCTCTCGGCGTCGACCGCGGTGATGCTTTTGATGAAACAGGGATTGATATAGTAGCCAAAAGTCGCCGACGACATCGCTACCTCCAGCTCGCCGCAGACACTTGCCCAAATTTCTGATTCATTGACTTGCATACCCTAGGTTCTACAAGTTTTCCACATTTTGTCCACCCCCAATATACCCGAACAAAAACATGTTTTTCCCTGGCGGAAAGATTTCAAAAACAGCAAATGGATACAAAAAACTTTCCTGCCGGCATTTACCGGTGTAATATCAATTTATGGTTGGGTATAAGATTATTTCCCTCGATGAGAGCGGTAAGGCATCGTTTGAACACCCCTCCAAGCTATTCGTATTATCAGCCGTTCTCGTTCCTGAATCATTTCGTTCAAAACTAGACAACAAAATAAAGAAAATTAAGAAAAAATTCTTCAAAGATGAGGAAATAGTTTTTCATAGCCGCGATATGTCTCGCAAAAAAGGCCCCTTCTCCATTCTCCGTGATCCCAAAACTGAAACTGCCTTTTGGTCCGAATTTGTCTCCGTTCTCAATAACAAGGATATTTCTCTCATCTTCATTATCACCAATAAGACAAAAGCCGTTAAACTCGGTTGGCAGCCAAAAACCATTCTTAAACGGTCGTATCTTCGTCTACTCGAGCTGTTTCTCATTCAGTTAAACAAAAATAAGAATAAGGGAAAAATAATTGCTGAATCTGACCCATCGCAGGATATATACCTAATCGAAGCCCACAATACTCATCAGGCACAAAATCAGTCTTACAGAAATAATGTAACCTCAATCAGTTTAGTGAGTAAGTCCAACTTCGACTCAGAAGTGCAAATTGCTGATGCCCTTGCTCCAATTGCTGGAAGAATATTTTCCAAAGTTGCTATTAAGAAAAAAGTTGAAAAAATTAAAGCCAGGTTGGTTGAACGCAAGCTTTTAGACAAGGAAAACTCGAGTTACCTGGAAAGTCTCGTCTAAAACGCAGAAAAGCCGGTCATGGCTAGCCGCACATTTACCGACTTCTCGTAGCCAAATTATACCATATCTGCTAAAATATCACTCATATGCCAAAAAGAGTCTACCAGCCAAAAAAGATCAAACACGCTCGCAAACACGGTTTTAGGGCCAGGATGTCTACCAAAGCCGGACGCCAAGTCATCAGCCGTCGCCGCGCCATTGGCCGCAAAAAATTGAGTGCTTAGCCAACCGAACCGTCTTAGTCTCAGAACAGACCGGGCCCGCCTTGGAAAAGACGGCGTTACTCGTCACTCTCCGCTCTTCATTGTCGTGGCCGCCCCTTCGTCTGTCGGGGAAGCCGCTACTCCCCGCTTTGCCCTTCTGGTTAGCAAGAAGCTCGCTCCTCTATCAGTTGCCCGTCACCGTCTCAAGCGACTCATCACCGAAATCATCCGCCTTAATCTTAATCAGTTTCCCCAAGGTAAGGATTTTCTCATCATTCCCAAAAAGAACGTCTTTTCTTCAACCCGCGACCAAATTCTCAGCGATCTAAAACAGTTATGTTCCTAAAGCTCTACCGTCGCCTTATCTCTCCCTTTCACCACCTTCTCGGTCGCTCTCTCTTCGGTAGCGGCTATGCCTGCCGTTACTCCCCCACTTGTTCGGCCTACGCCGCCACCGCGATTAGAAAATATGGTATCATTCACGGCAGTGTCCTGGGTATAAAAAGGCTTTTTCGCTGTCATCCTTACTCTAACTCGCCCCACTTAGATCCAGTGCCCCCCGCCTGCAAAAGCTGATGCTTTAGCATCTGCGGGCAGGTAAAAATCTAAAAAACAATGCTAAATTTCATCGTTAACCCCATCAATCAACTGCTGATCTTTCTCTATGGTCTCACCGGTAACAACCTCGGCTTTGCCATCATTCTCCTCACCCTCATCATCCGCGGCGTTTTGGTGCCGGTCACCATTCCCTCCCTCAAGTCCGCCAAAAAACTCCAGGAACTCAAGCCCCACCTCGATCGCTTGAAGGAGAAACACAAGGACAAACAGAAACTCCAGCTCGCCCAGCTCGAGCTTTACAAACAACACGGCATTAACCCCGCCTCCGGCTGTCTGCCTCAGATCGCCCAGCTTCTCGTTCTCATCGCCCTCTACCAAGTTTTTATTGAGTTCATCAACGCGCCGGAACTAAACGGCCAGGCGCTCAATCTCAACTTTCTCTGGTTGAATCTAGGTAAGCCCGACCCCTACTACGTTCTCCCCGTTCTGGCCGGTCTTTCTCAGCTTGTCTTTTCTCTCATGATGACCTCTGGTTTCGAAAGCCACTTGAAGGCGCCAAAAGACAAAAAAGAGAAACAAAAAGAAGAGAACAGTATGGAGATGGTCCAAAGCATGTCCCAGCAAATGCTTCTCATCATGCCCGCCATGACCGTCCTCATTTCCCTCAAATTCCCCTCCGGCCTGGCTCTTTACTGGGTCATCACTACCGTTTTTTCCTTGGTCCAACAATATCTTGTCTCCGGTCCCGGCGGCCTGAAACCGACCCTCGCCCGGGTTATGAGCTTCCTGCCGGGGAAACCAAATTCTAAATAGTATTACCAATTGTCAGTTAACTAACATGGCCACCGAAAAAGTTCAAAAGCTCATCGAAAACGTTCTTTCTCTTCTCGAGCTTCGGGAAGACCAATTTACAGTCGAAATGGCCGAGGACGATTCTGTTCGTGTCCACATCCAGCTACCGGAAGAAGAGACCGGTATCTACATCGGCCACCACGGCGAAGGCCTCACCGCCCTTCAACTTCTACTCTCCCTCATGATCAGCCAAAGGACTGGAAAATGGTATCGCGTCAGCGTCAATATCAATGACTACCAGGAGCGCCGCGAGGACTCTCTAAAAAATCTAGCCGAATCTGCCGCCGAAAAGGCCATTTCCCTAAACCAGGAGGTTGTTCTCGGTAATCTTTCCTCTTACGAGCGCCGCATTGTCCATCTTCACCTTGAACAACATGGCGGGGTCACCACCGAAAGTCGCGGCGAACCGCCTTTGCGCCAACTCCTCGTCATCCCCAAGGCCAAGTAGGTCGGGTACAATTCAACTTAGTGCTCAAAAGAATCGTCTTTTTTCTTCTTATCTTCAGTCTACCCTTTCAACTGGGTTACCATTTCTGGTTGCCGGAATCCTACGTTGCCAGTTTCCGGATTGATTACCTTGCCCCCACCTTCTATATCACTGATCTCCTGTTGATTCTTTTTCTGGCCGTCAATTTTAAAAAAACCACCTCGGTCGTTATAGATTTTTTTTCCAAACCGTCAGGCTGGCTCTTCGCCGCCCTAATTTTCGTCAATCTTTATGCCTCTTCCTTCAGTTTAGTCACCTTTTTTGCCTGGCTTCGGCTCGGCAGTTATTTACTTCTCCTGACCGTCCTCGCTACCACCGATCACCTGGCCAAGAAAGTGCTCCTCCCCTTTTTCCTTTCGTTGATTTTCATCATCAGTCTCTCTGTCATTCAGTTTGTCCTCCAATCTTCCCTGGGCGGCCTCTTTTATTTCCTCGGTGAACGACCGCTTTCAATCGCCATCCCCAACGTCGCCAAAATAAATCTTCCCTGGGGCCAGATGCTTCGGCCCTACGCTACCTTTTCTCACCCCAATTCATTAGCCGGCTACCTCTTGGTCTCGCTGGTCATCCTCTCGTTAATTTATCAAGGCAAAAAACTTGCCAAAGCTCCCCTCGGCCTGGCAATTCTTCTCACTTTCTCCAAAGCCGCCCTCCTCTCCTTCATTGTGATCGAAATTCTGGAAATCGGTTTCATTCAAAGTTTGCTTGTCAGTATCCTGCTTTCCCTTGCCCCGCTTTTCAAAGACCTAATCGATCTGCCTGCGTGGTTGGTTCAATCATTCACCACCCGCCGTTTTCTCCTCCTCCCCGCCTTCAAAATGATTGCCAATGAATTATTGCTTGGCGTTGGCCTCAAACAATTCATTCCCAGTCTCGCCGCTTATCTTCCGGCCAGCCAAATCTCCTACACCACTCTCCAGCCGGTCCACCATACCTTTGTTCTAATGTTTGCCGAACTCGGCTTACTTGGCGTTGCCATTGTCACTAAAATCTTTTGGGCTCCCCTATCAAGGCTAATCAAGGACAAAAAAGCCCGCCCTTATCTCCTCAACCTCTTTGGTATTATTCTCCTGACCGGCTCTCTGGACCATTACTGGTGGACGTTACCTCAGAACCAACTTATAATCGTCCTCACCCTTGCCCTAATAATAAATCAATCAAGCAAGAACTCAAATGCATTATCCAGAAATCACCATTAACACCGACGGCGGCTCCCGCGGTAATCCCGGCCCGGCCGCAATTGGCATTACCGCCAAGGCTGGAAATGAAACACTTTTCGAGATCTCAGAATATATCGGTCAACAAACCAATAACGTCGCCGAGTACACGGCCGTTATCCATGCTCTTCATCACCTGAATGAACATCCAGTTAGTGCCGATAACTGCTCCTTCGTCCTTGATTCGGAATTAATTGTCCGTCAAATTGTCGGCCAATACCGCGTTAAAGAAGTCCATCTCCAGACCCTTGTTGCTGAAGTTCACCGCCTGATCAAAGAACTAAAAGACAAAGGCCTTTTGAAAAATATTATTTTTCGCCACGTCAAGCGCGCTGAAAATAAACTCGCCGACCAACTGGTCAACCAAGCCCTTGACAGTAATCTGTCATCCCGAGCGAACTAAGTCCTGAGTATTCCCGAAGGAGTCGAGGGACGATTCTCAAATCTAATTTTTCTTAATCTTTGCGCCATAGTCTATTTTCTGTGGATAACAAGTTTGGTGACCGAAGCAAAATGTTTTCATGTGTACCGTAATAACAAAAACAGATACCTAAAGATGGAGAAACAGGTACGAAAAGGAAGAGAAAAACCAAAGAAAAAAACGTAAGCACGTCAGTAACGGCCAATTCATGAACAATTTTAGGCGGCCAAAGGCTTGCTATACTTAACTTGTGAAGTCCGTTTCCCTAGCCACCCTCTATTTATGGTCGAACAGTGCCCCCCTAAGCCGGGCTGTGGAGAAGTGTCTCAAAAATCTATCGCTCAAAGTTGAAACAAAAGAAAAAAAGGAGACCGACTACCGGGTTCTGTTGATAAGTTTGAACCAACATGAAAATCTAAACACCCTCGCCCTTGACGCCCTCGACAGTCTCAAAGACTACACCGGAAAAACCTGTCTTGTTGTCGCCGCTGACAGTCAAACGGATACGCACTTGCCAACCCAAATCCGCTCCCTCATCGACGGTCATTTGAAAGACACTCGGTTTAATCTTAGATCAATCCTGACATTCGACCTTTATGACGTCGACAGCGAACAGCCTCTTGGTGATCTCCAGGAATGGCTCTGCCAAACGGCGAGAGCAAAAAAAGTCACCGTCAGCTCCTCCGGCAAAAATCTCTATTACCCCACCTCGGTATCAGATCTCTGCCAATTAATTATCAAAAGCCTGTTTGTTACCAACACCTCCGGAGAATTTTTCACCGCCGCCGGTGAAGCAATAACCGACCTGGAAATAGCCTACCTTATTAAAAAAAGTCTCGAAAAAAAAGATTTAACTCTTGACCTCGACCTCAAGGGGAAAACCAGCCCTCATGAAGATGACATCACCGATCTTTCCATCCAAACCCAAGCACTTTTAAACTGGCAGCCAAAGGTGGCTCTCGCCGATCGTCTGGATCAGCTTGTCGATAACTGCCTGGCGCTATCCAACCAAGCCGAAGAGATAATCCCCGAACCGACCCCGATCTTGCACCGTCTTGAACCAACAAAATCGGTCAAAAATGTTTCCCCGGGTCGTCTCCGGTTAATGATTAACAACCTGAAAGAAAGACTCCCCCGAAAAAAAATACTCGAAGAAGATCTTCACCAGACCGAAAAAAGAGGCATCTACAAATTGCTCAGACTCGCCATTATCGTCATAATTTTATTAGCTCTTATTCCTTTCTTAACCACGGCCGCCGCCCTCTATGCCGGCACCAATGACACCTATCAGGCTTATCAGCACATCCGGATCGGGGAGGAGGAAAAATCGCGCCGCCTCTTAAATCGTGCCCAAGCCCTGACCGCCATCTCTCAAAGTTCTTATCAAGCTATCGCCCCCGCCCTCTTGCTCATCAGCCCCAAGCAAGTCGAGAACACTGGTAATTTCATCTCCATTCTCGGGTCTAGTCAGGAAGTCCTGGAATCGGTTCTGGATTCCTACGCTCTCGGGAACCAGCTCTATCAGGGGTTGCTCGGGAAACAGGAGGTTGATCATCAGGCAATCACTGCCGCTCTGCGGGTCAATCTCGTCGGCCTGTCCGAGAAACTCTCCCAAATTCAGTTGTTAATTGGGAAAATCGAACTCCCCTTTGGCTATGGAGAGAAGCTGAAAGCGGCAGACCTCAATCAACAAATCAATTTATTAAAATCCCAAATTAATCTCGGGCTCCCACTGTTAAACTTAGTCGCTGCCATTACCGGCAACAAAGATCTCCAACGTTATCTCTTTATCATTCAGGATCAAAACGAACTCCGGCCCAGTGGGGGATTCATCACCTCCTATGGCATCGTTACCCTGGACCAGGGGAAGATCGTTGGTTGGCAGGTCGGTTCTTCCCTTACTCTTGATCGACTGATCGAGGGTCGCATCGAGCCTCCTTCCATACTAAAAAACTTACTTGGTCAAACCAATTGGCTCTTTCACGATAGCAATCTCGACGCCGACTTCGCTCACTCGGCCAACCAAGTCGCCTGGTTCTACGAGCGCTTCAAGAGTACCAAGCTTGATGGCGTCATCGGTCTGAACCTGAACTTCCTCAACTTCATCCTTGATGAGATGGGCAGTGTTAATCTCCCTGACGGTCAAACAATCACCCCCGACAATCTCAATCAGTTGGCCAGCAATCCTACTGCCGGTCGGGGAGTTGATGTTGTCACCGCGGTCACCCAAGCCCTCTCCGACAAACTCCTCGCTGGCGAAATCAAGTTCGCCACTCTGGCGCGCTCGTTTCTAAAAACCATCACCTACAACGAAACCAATCTTTGGTTCAGAGACCCCCAGCTTATTTCTCTCGGGGAGGAAGCCCGTCTTGCGGGCGAAATCAAACCTTTTGCCTGCCACCCGCAGTTATCATCTTTCACTTGCCGGCCCGACACCATCTATCTAAACGAAGCCAACTTCTCCGTTAGTAAAATCAATTTTTATCTCAAAAGGAAACAAACTTACTTAGTCGAGATCAAAGACGGCGGGGAAGTCGACTACACTCTAACTTACGACTACACTTATCCCGTCCCCGCTCCGACCAATCTCAACCAGACGTATAAAGCCTATTATCAATTTTACTTACCCCTCGGCTCGCGCGGTCTCCAAATTGTCCTTGACGGTCAAAGTCTTGACCCTAATATCCTCATTCAAACCACCATTGCGTCTTTGACAAAAGTTGAGTTTTCCGCCGCCCAGGCGATCAACCAGACACACCAGCTGGTAATTAAATTTACTTCCGCCCACAAGCTCGACCTGACCAAACCGCAAACCGCTTATGCTCTCTCCTACCTCAAACAACCCGGGACGCTAAACGACCAGCTCGTCTTTAGGATTATTCATCCCGAGTCGCTCCAACCCCGCACCATGACCATACCCCTGAAACAGGTTTCGGCGACCGAGCTCGTCTTCGAAGTTAGTCCTACCAGCAGCGAAAATCTCGGCCTCCTCTTCAAAAACACCGCGCTGTGATAGAATACCCTCGACATGCCAAAAATAACCCTAGCGGTCGAACCTCGCACCATCACCGGTAAAAAAGTTAAACAACTTCGAAAACAAGGCGTTATTCCTGCCAACATTTTCGGTGGCAAGATCAAAAGCGCCGCTATCCAGGTAAAAAAAACCGTTTTTGCCCCCATTTGGCAGCACGCCGGTGAAACCCAAATCGTCTATCTCCAACTCGGTGATGAAAAAGAAGCCCGCCCCACCCTCATCAGCAATGTCCAACACAACCCCGTTTCTGACGAGGTCATTCATGTCGATTTCCGCCAAGTCGACCTGAAGGAGAAGATTTCCGCCAATATTCCGGTCGAAGTTATCGGCGAATCTCCGGCGGTCAAGGATTTTCAGGCCGCCATCATCACCTCACTCTCCGAAATTGAGGTTGAGGCCCTACCCACTGATCTTCCCGAAAAAATTGAGGTTGATATCAGTCTTCTCAAGAACATCGGTGACGTCATTAAAGTCGCCGACTTAAAGATCGACCGCACCAAGGTTGAAGTCAAAGACGATCCCGAGACCGTCGTCGTTTCCGCCGCCGCC
>Ga0209322_10001198_pt1 | contig 15041 bp, 11 predicted proteins | sample Rifsed19ft1_FD_184013 | JGI IMG/M metagenome (GOLD analysis project Ga0209322, IMG submission 184013) | Soil microbial communities from Rifle, Colorado, USA - sediment 19ft 1 (version 2) | ecosystem: Environmental > Terrestrial > Deep subsurface > Rock core/Sediment | place: Rifle, Colorado... | reverse complement strand
CCTCACTGGCCGCTCTCGTCGTCGACAACTCCGGGGTCGGTGACATCTTTACCGCTTCTTCTTCTGGCCTCAACCGCTTCGTTATTACCCAAAATGGCTCCGTCGGCATCGGCCGCACCGTTCCCACCACCAACCTCGATGTCGCCGGCTCGGCCACTTTCTCGGCTACCATCGCCCTGGGGCCTCTGCTCCAGGTCGACGCCGGTACCTGCAATGCTTCTAGCGCCGGCAAAATGTATTACGACGCCCCCTCCAACCAATACTATTTCTGCAACGGCACCGCCTGGACGGCCATCGGCGCCGGCGCCGCGGCCACCGCTACTTTCTGGGACCAGGCGACTGGCCTGCTCTATCCCAAAAACAGTACCGTTGACGTTTCTATCGGCGGCCAATCAACCGCTTCCGCCAAGTTTGCCTTCATCAACGTTGGCACTGGCACTCCCACGGCCACTATCGCCGGCTCGACCGCTAATGCCGCGACTTACCTGACCGGTGATGGTCTCCTGGCGACACGCAACAACCAAGGTCTCACCCTTGGTGCTTCAGAAACCGGCAACGTCACCCTCGCTCCGGGGGGAACGACGGCCCTGACCGCCATTGGTAATGATGTCACCATCGCCGATGATCTGGCTATTGCCGGCCAAGATCTCACCACCTCTCAAACCACCTTCAATCTGGTCAATGCTACTGCCACCACGGTCAACTTTGCCGGTGCGGCGTCTACCTTGAATATTGGTCCAGGATCGACTACCGCTACTTCCGTCAATCTGGCCGGGGGATCGGGTGCCACCGGTTGTACCGTTGATGGCGCCACTGGTAACTTCACCTGTACTGGAGATATGACCACTACGGCTACTACCGGTATTCAGGGTTGGTGGCAGAGAACAGCCCAGTCGGTCGCTCCCCGGCATATCACTGATGATCTCCTGGTGGGCGCCACTGCTACTGCTTCGGCTTTCTTCAAGGTTAGCGGCACTCCAGTGACCACTAACTACCTCACCGCCATCTCCACTACAACTACCGCTTTGACCTCGGGTGGATTACTCTCTCTCGACTGGTCACCGGGTAGTGCCATTACCGCCACTGGGGATCTGGTCTCCATTAACATTGGCACCAACGGTACCACTACCGCTAATCTCTTCAACGTCAAGGACACTGGTTCCTCGCTCTTCTCTGTTTCCGAGACAGCGGTGACTTCTAACCTGCCTACTTCCTTTACCTCACCCGGGGATGTTTCCATCGCCTATGACCTTAACTTCACCAATCCGACTGCTTCCTACATTACCTCGGTCGCCCCCCTCTACCTCCGGGCCGGAGAAAGCTTCAACTCCTCTGACCTCACCCTGTCTACCTACAACAAAGGCAACATCATCGCCGATACCGAGGCCCTGTCCGTTACCGGAGCGGCGACGGTGGCCGGAACCCTGACCGCCCAATCCTCTGCTTCCATCTCCGGCGCTCTCACACTCTATACAACCCCAACAATCCAGTCCACAAGTAATCAGACTCTAACATTCGGGGGCAACTCCAGCGGTAATCTTTCCCTCGCTCCCCAAAACGGCGCCGTCGGCAGTTTCGTCGCCCCCAGCATTGACAACCAGGTTGACCTCGGCCAGTCCAATTTGCGCTGGAGAAATGTCTATGCCGGCAACGTCTTCGCTAACGTCACCGGCGTCCAGGGCTACTGGCAACGCAATGGCCAGGCCCTGACCCCCACCTTCATTTCCGACGACCTTTTAATGGGGGCCATCTCCACCGCCTCCGCCTTCGTCAAATTGACCGGTACACCTAATAATGATTCCTGGATCAACACCGGCCGCTTCGGTGTCGGCACCATGACGCCGCTGGCCACTACCGACCTCCGTTCTATGCTCGGCACCATTCCCGTCGCTTCCATCTCCGGCGCTACCTCCCTGGCCGCTCTCGTCGTCGATAACTCCGGCACTGGTGATCTCTTCACCGCTTCTTCCTCTGGCTTAAATAGGTTTGTCATCACTCAAGCAGGCAATGTCGGCATCGCCACTACTTTACCCACCGAAGTCCTGGACGTCGTTGGCAACGCCACCGTCTCCGGCAACCTCACCCTCTATGGCGGTGCCAGGACAATCGCTTCCCGCCTCAACACCACTCTCACCATCGGCGATACCCAAACCGGCAATCTGGTCATCAACCCCACCGGCCGGACCGCTTTCTACAACACCACTCCCCGCGCCGGCGTCGACATTCGCGCCCAGCTGGGCACTATAGCTGTCGCCTCCATTTCCGGCGCCACTTCTTTTGCCCCCCTCGTCGTCGACAATAGCCTCAACTACGATATCTTCGCCGCTTCCTCCTCCGGCGCCCGCCGCATGAGCCTGGCTTCTACCGGCGACTTAACCCTTTGGGGTAGTAGCGCCGCGGCCACTCCACCTACCGGCCGTCTCCTGCCCGGCTTCGACAGCGTTCAGGACATCGGTTCATCAACCAAACAATGGAAATCAATTTACATCAGCAACGCCATCCAAAACGGCGCCACCGTTTCCATTAACCTGGCCACCCAACACTTCGGCGACAATGGCGCCGGGCTGTGGACCTTTGACAATGACGCCAGCGTCTCCGGCAACCTCAACGTCGTCGGCACCACCTGGCTCGGCTGTAACGTCGCTTACCCGCCAGGCTGTGGCAATCCTTTAACTTCTCAATTAATTGTCGGCGTCAGCGGCACGGGCAAGATCGACGTCGGTACCATCGACCCGCCCTATACCATCAACGGTGAAAAATACGCCACCTATCTGCCCGCCATGATCGGCCAGAATGAAGAGGTTACCGGCAATATCCAAACAACAGAGCTGGTCGCCAACGTCGGCTACCGCACCACCATCGACTTTTCTAACCTGCCCAAAGCCAGCAACCTCTGGCTCTTCTCCAAGGTGACCGACCTGAAAACTCACATTCGCGACCTGGCTATCGTCCTCACCCCGGCCAGCGCCGCCCGCACCTGGTACGAACTGGAACCGAGCCGGATGCTCCTCCATATCTATAGCAGTCAGCCCACTACCGTCTCTTACCGCTTCACCGCCCCCCGTTTTGACAGCGAGAAATGGATCAACACCCGTCCGGCTGAAGGCATCGCCGGTTTCGTCATCAGCGACCCCGATCTGCCCTTAAACAACCTGGCTCAAAACGGCCCTCTCGTCCTCGACCCCACCTTTACCGAGACCAATATTAACCAGTACGAACTCAAACTGGGCAATAACCCCATCGCCGAGATCGGCTCCTACGCCGCCCTTCTCGTCGCCAACCTGACGACCGGCATCATCAACACCCAGAAGCTCTTCAGTAACGAAATCACCTCACCCATCGCCAATATTGACACTCTCAAAGTCAACAGTAAACTCCTCTCGCCCCTGGCCCAAATCGACACCCTCGTCGCCACTAACGCCTCCATCTCCGGCACCCTCTATGCCACCGATCTCCAATCGCCCGTCATCGACAATCTCAACGAAAAATATGCCTCCGCCTCGGCCATTCTCGCCGCCATCAAAGCCAAATACAGCGACTACGCCGCCCTCACCGCCCCCGAACCCGGGCCAGTGGCCACCATCTCCGGCGAGTATGCTCTCTATAACCAGCCGGTCATCATTACCGACACTCTGCTCGTCAATACCTCTCTCATCAGCAACTCCCTCAATTCCGCCGAAGGCGCTCTCTATCTCCAACCCACCGCCTCCGCTCCCATCAATCTCCTCGCCGGCCTGATGACTCTTACCCCCGACGGCCAAGTTCTCATCAATGGCGATCTGACTGTCACTGGCAAACTCTACGCCAACAACATCACTGGCACTCAAACTACAACAGACAACCTCATCGCCAGCCTGGCCACCATCTCCGGCCAACTGATCATTGGTGCGCGGGACCCCTCGGGGGCCGGTTCCTCCTGGGACGGTGAACCGTACTCGGGACTCCTCCCAGGTGGAACCGAATCGGCCTCAAATAGCGGCAACCTCGCCTCCTTCTTCAACAAAAACGGCCAACTCGTTTCCGCCATCAATGCTTCCGGTGCCGCTTCCTTCCGGGAACTGGCCACTTCCGGCCTCATCATCGCCTCCGCCGCCACCGAATCGGCCACCGCCACTTCTTCGGGCGCGTTCAATACTAATGCCACCATCGGCACGGGCACCATCACCGCCGGCACTACCGAACTCATCATCGCCAACTCCAACGTCCGCCTCGGTACCTATGTCTACCTTACTCCCATCTCCAATACCAGCAATCAGGTGCTGTATATTAAATCTAAACAGGAAGGCGCTGGCTTCACCGTCGCCATCAACCAGGCTCTCACCACCGATATTATGTTCAATTATTGGTTAATCCAAACCCAGCCGTGAAAAAATCACCCCGCCGCCACGCCAAAAAACCAGCCAAATCAATCAACCGCATTTACATCGACCAATCCGGCAAGGTTGAGGGCAGTGGCGACACCGTCATCGCCTTTGCCAATGGCAAAAAAACGGCCCTGTTGATTAAGGCCAAGGACAAGCGGGCGATCCAAAAGCTTTTTCGAGACAGAGGCAAGGGTAAAGTTTTTGTTTTCCGACTTTTTAGCCTCCTCGTTTACTTACTCATCAAAGACATCGCTTTCACCGAAGTTGTCATTGATATAGAGTATCTGGGAAAATCGTCCCTAATCAAAGGTTACCTCCTAGAACTCTTCCGAAAGAAGAATAGTAAAAATATCCAGCCCTCTCAAATCCTATTTCATGAAATCGGTAAAAAATGCGAGGCTCACTGGCATTCATATTACGTCTATACCGGCAAAAGGAAACCCGAGAAGATCGTTGATCTGAAATTAGTAAAGAAAAGCTTACAAGGAATACTCGGATGAAAAACAAAAAAGATCAAGCGTTTGTTGGCTATTTAAGCGGAAGTCTTTCATTCCGGTGCGATAGCCCGCTCGATCTTTTTCTAATTGAAATCTTAACAGAAATAACCAAAATTGTCAAGAAAACCAGCAATCAGGTGCTGTATATTAAATCTAAACAGGAAGGCGCTGGCTTCACCGTCGCCATCAACCAGCCGCTCACTGTCAACGTCACCTTTAACTATTGGCTCATCCAAACCCAGCCATGAAAATACGATTTATGATCCGCAAAGATAGAATTATGAATAATAACCCAAGAACCAAAAAAGCCCTCTTTCGAGAGCTCGTTTGGCGGCTTGCGCCGAGTTCGGGTCTTGCGACTCCGTCAACACCCATACTGTACCATCTGATATTAAAAAAGTCAAGCGATGTGGACCCAAGGAGAGTTGTCCTGCAAGCTACTTTGACGGAGTCGCCGCCCAACCCGGTGGGTCCACACCAACTCCATCGTACCACCATCAACCAGCCGCTCATCACCGATATTATGTTCAATTATTGGTTAATCCAGACTCAGCCATGACAAAGAAGTCTGAAGGTAGTCGAAACCGAATTCGATTTGACAAATGTTAAGAAATATTTTAAAATTATTTCAGAAAGGTACACAAATGTATACTTTATTGAAACCATTTACAGTCAGAGAAGAATTCCTTAAAAGAGGCCTACGCATCTTTACCCCTTCAGAATTTAGCCTGGTTTTCACAATACCAGGCTACAAAACCAAACGCTACCTTAGCAAGTGGGTTAGAGAGGCATTCCTGGTGAGGCTTCGGCAAGGCTTATATGCCCTTAAATCTGATTTGCCGTCAGAAGAGGAGATTGCCAACCGCTTGTATCAACCATCTTACCTTTCCTTTGAATATGCCCTGGCGTTTTATAATATCTTGCCCGAAATGCCTTACATTGTAACCTCTGCCACTACCAAAACCACCCGTAATTATAATCTGGATTCTAAAACCTTTGCCTATCTGAAGATTAAGAAAAAGACCTATATCGGCTATGGCATAACGAAGATAGGCGAGAAATCGTTTTTGATTGCTGATCCGGAAAAAGCCCTGGTTGATTATTTTTACTTTGTAGCCTTGGGTAAAAAACCTATAAACGAAAGACTGAATCTAAAAAACCTGAATAAAGAAAAAATAATCGAGTTCGCTAAACTTTACGATCGCCCCAAACTCAATAAATTGATCAGAGAATATCTATGATAAGCATTGGCAAAATTAGAGATTTGACTACCAGACACCAGACTACCGAACTTAACGCGACCAGGGAGTATTTCCAACACTTATTCCTAAACTACTTCTATCAACAATCCACCGCTGGTTCAATTTACTTTAAAGGTGGAACAGCCTTGAAAATAATCTATCAAAGTCCTCGTTTTTCCGAAGATTTGGACTTTAGTGCCCACAAACTGGATGTCAAAGATTTGGAACAGGCAATCCTTTCAACTCTGGACGCTGTTGAGAAAGAAAATGTCACGGTTTCGCTTCGGGAAGCCAAAACCACCAGTGGCGGTTATCTGGCCGATATTGTCTTTGAATCTCCTAGTTTTCAGAGACTGACAATTCAGCTGGAGATCTCTTTCCGAAAAGGAAACCTAAGGGGGAACGTGACTACTATATCTTCTGACTATACCCTACCCTATACCATCAACGGTCTAGCCTTGGACCAGCTTGTTGATGAGAAAATTCAGGCTCTATTTTTCAGGAAAAAACCAAGAGATTTTTATGATCTTTATTTTATACTTCGCTCCAATCTTTTACCTCCATCTAAAAAAGGCGTTTTACAGGAAGCGCTGAAAATCCTTAAAAAGACTGATATTAACTTTGAGAACGAATTAAAGATATTTCTACCCAAATCTCATTGGGCAATAATCAGGGACTTTAAATCAACACTGGAAGGGGAAATACAGAGGTTTGGAAATTTTTATGCCAAGCAATATACGGATAAACCATGAGAAGTAAACTTCATCAAACCATCAAAAAAGCCCCGCCGCGGCGGGGCCCTTTTGCTTCCGTCGAAGGTCACTTCGAGGAACATCGTTCGTCAGTCAGATGTAGCATAATGATATCAGAAAAACCATGAAACTCTTTACCCGCTCTAAAAGAAAACCCATCCTCCCCGTCGCCACCTTTAATCACTGGTTAATCCAGACCCAACCATGAAAAAATCACCCCGCCGCCTAACCAAAAAACCAGCCAAATCAATCAACCGCATTTACATCGACCAATCCGGCAAGGTTGAATATACCAACAAGCAGACTGTCGTCGCCTACTCAAATGGACGAAACAAGGCGCTCTTCATCTCCTCCATTAGCAAAAAGAAAATTCAAAAAGTTTTCAGAGACGCTGGAAAACCAGATCTCTTTGCCTACAGAACTTTTGCCATCCTGATCTACTTACTAATCAAAGAAGACCTAAATAAGCTATCAATTATCACAATTGATCGTCTAAATAAAACAAAAAGACTGGGATTTTATGGGTGGGTGCACCTGAACCATTACGAGCAGGATTCACCATCCGTCCCAGCCTTTCGCAAACATATACTACCAAAAATGACCGAAATTGTCAAGAAAAAACCATGAAACTCACCTACCGCACCAAACGCCAACCCATCCTCCCCCTCATCGCCTTCCTGGTCATCCTGGTTCTGGCCCCCGCCGCCTATCTCCTCTCCCGCTTCCCCCGCCAGACCGAAGCCGCCTGGTTTGACGACTCCTGGGGTTTCCGCCAAGCCATCGCCATCCCTTCCCACACCGCCGCCGAAAACAACGTCTACGTCACCGTCCCCGCCTTCGACGCCACCGATACGACCAAATTCCAGGCCGACTGCGGCGACCTGCGCTTTACCAAACAAAATGGAGAGCTTTTGCCATATTATGTTGTAGATTGTGATAGTACTGCCAATGTCCATGTCCAGTTCGACACCCTCCCCGCCGGCGCTTCAACTTATTACATGTACTACGGCAACCCCGGCGTCAAAAATGGCACCGAAGCGGCCGACTTCGCCACCGCCGCCACCGGCCTAGGCGCTCAATCCGCCGGCAGTGAAACGAAATCCGAGGCTCCAGTCGCCTACTGGAAATTCGACGAGGGCTATGGCACTACCGCCAATAATAGTGTCAATGCCTATACCAGCAACACCGGCACCCTAAATGGCGGTGTGACTTGGAAAACGGAAGATAACTGTGTCTCCGGAAAATGTATCGAATTAGATGGAACCGACGACTGGGTTCAATTCAATGGCAACCTGAATCTATCCAGTGCCATGACCATCTCTTTTTGGTTCAAAACACCCAACAAAAATTCAAACGAGTACTTCTTTGATAATCGTAATCCAGGCAGTTGGTGGTTCATCAAAGACTACACCGGCACAAACTGTTCGGCTGTTCCAGACAATATCTGTTTTGAGGACAGATTGATTGCCCCGGCTAGTTCATGGAACACAAATGAATGGACTTTTGTCGTCGTTACTGAAAACGCATCTTCCTCCGAGATGTATATCAACGGCAAACTGATTGCCACTGGTACAGGCGAACCTCTCTCCCTGACCACCAACCTCAGACTTGGCACTAGATACACCAATACCGGCTACTTTAAAGGACTATTTGACGAGGTGAAAATCTACAACTACGCCCGCACCGCCGCGCAAGTCAAAGCCGACTTCAAGGCCCGCGGCACTTCCAAAGGCTCCTCCGTCTCCCTCGGTTCCTCCTCAAAAAACCTTGACGCCCTCTCTAACGGCCTCGTTGGCTACTGGAAAACCGATGAAGCCACCTGGTCGGGCACCCTTGCCGAAGTCGTTGATAGCTCCGGTAACGGTAATCATGGCCAAGCAGCGGGAGCCACCGGCGGCAAGGCCTACCCCACCACCGGCAAATTCGGCAACGCCGGCTTGTTTGATGATGTTGATGACTCGGTTTCAGTCCCAAATTCTTTATCATTAGATCCAGGAACAGGAGACGTCAGCGTGTCAGTCTGGGTCAAACCCAATACCCTAGTTGGCAGCCAAACTGGAATCGTCAAATATGTCAATGGAAATACCTACTATATTCTCGAACATCAAGACAATGACACCCTAGCTCTTGAATTTAGAGATGGAACTTGCTCTTCTGTTTCTTTTGGAACTACCACCACCCTCACTGCTGGTGTCTGGAATCATATCGTGCTAGTAATTGATCGCGACGCTCGAGCCTGGATCTACATCAATGGAGTTTTAGGTGGTAACTCTACTAATGCGACCACCTGCCTAGCCAGCATGACCGGGGGGGTTGTAACTTTGGGTCGACACGTCTCCACACTTGATGGTTACATCGATGATGTCCGCATCTACAACCGCGCCCTTTCCCCCGCCGAAGTCTCCCAACTCTACTCCTGGGCCCCGGGACCGGTGGGCTATTGGAACTTCGACGAAAAAACCGGCCAAGCTGTAAACGACACCAGCGGCAATGGCAACTCCGGCACCCTTGGCGCCACCTCCTCTCCCGCATCCGACGACCCCACCTGGGCCAGAGGAAAATTTGGTGGTGGATTATATTTCGATGGTGGGGATGAAGTCGACATTACTGAAAACGACAATCTTGACCTAAACAGCACTTTGACAGTAAGCGCTTGGGTTAAGAGAGATAACACCGGCGATAACGACACCATTTTTTCTAAACGCGCAACTTTTGCCGCGAGTGCGGTTGGGTATGGACTAGTTATTGACTCATCACTTAGTAGCCCCAGAGTGGAGATAAGTGATGGTTCAACCGAATATAACTTCTATGGCGCCACTAATTCCATTGCCGATACTAATTGGCATTATGTAACGGCAGTTATCGATAAAACTACTGCCGCCAATAATAAAATCTATGTTGATGGAAAATTAAGCAGTGGAACAACTTCAGGAAGTGTAACTGGAGGAACATATTCAAACGCAACCACACCAATTATTGGGTTTGTTCAAGATGCCACCTTTAGAATGGATGGAAATATAGATGACGTCCGAATCTACAACTACGCCCGCACCAGTAAGCAAATCGTCGAGGATATGAACGCCGGCCACCCCGCCCCCGGCTCCCCCGTCGGCAGCCAACTTAACTATTGGAAAATGGATGAGGGATACGCAACTACAATAAATGACTCCGGCACCGGTGATAAAGATTTAACTTTTGCCGCATCTACCGCAGATCCCTCATGGACAAATTCAGGAAAATTTGGAAAGGCCGTATATTTTGATGGTGATGATAAAGCTACTCATAGTTCTTATGCATACACCCTTACCGGCTTAACTGCCTCTGCCTGGATTAAGGGTGACACCAACGACCAATCACCCTACGCTCGGATTTTTGATAAATGGTTCCCCGGCTTTATCATGGCCGTAACAAGCGGCAATAATTTCAGAGTTTATCTTTGGGACGACGCGGAAGACTCCCTAACCGGAACTTCTAATATAGACGATGGAATCTGGCATTATGTTGCTTTTACTGTTGATACTTCAACGGGACTTTTTAAAATTTATGTTGACGGAAAACAAGAAGGGTCAAAAACTTCTACCATTACTTCTTCTATCATAACATCGGGTACTATTAATCTTGGAGGCGGCGCTGTCCCATTCAAGGGCTGGATTGACGAAGTCAAAATCTATAACTCCGCCCTGACCTCCGACGAAATCAAGCTTGACATGAACCGCGGCTCGGCCCAAGTTTTGGGCGCTCTCGGCGACAATTCATCATATGCCGCCGGCGCATCAAACCAGCAATACTGCGTCCCCGGCGACTCCACCTCCTGCGCCGCGCCGGTGGGAGAGTGGAATTTTGAAGAAAAATCCGGCCAAACTGCCAACGATACTAGCGGCAACGCCAACAGCCTTACTTTAGGTTCTTCCGGCAGTGCCGACACCAACGATCCAGTCTGGTCCATAGGTAAATTTGGAGCCGGACTTCAATTTGATGGCGTAGATAACTATGCCACTGTCGCCGACTCCACCACCCTTCGTACTACTTCTGATTGGACCCGCGAAATCTGGGTCAAATCGACGACCGCCTCAGGCGGCGACGGCTCCCTCCATGATTTCTGGACCCAGAGAACTACCACCAACAAATTCCTTCTTCGGGTCAATAATTCAGACGGCGCGTGGGTTATCTTTTATCAATCCACCGGGGCCGGTTTCTCTTCCCTCACAGCCACCCGCACCGCCAATGCCTGGCAACACCTCGCCGTCACCAAATCCGGAACCAATTTAACTGTCTATGTCGACGGAAAATTAGCAACATCGGCAACCAATGCCGAAAATTTTGCCAATGACAGCCACCAGATCTTTTTTGGCTCATCAGCGGGCCCTTCGCAATATTTCCCCGGCTCCTTGGATCAGCCACGTATCTATAACTACGCCCGGACGCCGGCGCAGATTGCCTGGGATTATAACCGCGGGGCACCCGTTGGCCACTGGAAATTTGACGAGTGCCAGGGAACCACCGCCAACGACTCCTCCGGCAATGGTAATTCCGGCACCATCACCATCGGCGCCACCGTTCCCCAAACTTCGGCGGGTACCTGCACCGCAGTCGACACTGCGACAGCTTGGTACAACGGCCGCACCGGCAAATTTAATAGTAGTCTCAACTTCGACGGCGCCGACGACTACGTCGATTTTGGCGGAGCGTCAAGCTTTAATCTCTACCCTATTACCGTTTCCGCCTGGTTTAAAGTCCCAGCGTCACCTTCTTTTACTAATGGTGGAGTTGTTAACAAATACACTTCTGCTTCTCAGAATGGTTTTAATGTCTTTTTGGGTAGCAATGTTAATATTCAAGCCTGGTACTTTAAGGACGCGTCCAATCGAGTTTTTGATCAAAGTGTCTTGACGCTCTCAAATTTTACTTCCAACACCTGGCATCATGTAGTTTTTACCGTCGACGATAGCGGTGGAAAACTGTATTTCGACGGTACTCTTCGAGCCAGTAAAGCTTGGACAGGTACTCCCGGCGCTACTACAACTACCAATAACCTGATTGCCGGTAATTACCCAGGAGCAAGTTTCATTAATGGCCAGATAGACGACGTCCGCGTCTACAACTACGCCCTGACCGCCACTCAAGTCAAGCAACTCTATAACGGCGGGGCAGCCATAAAGTTTGGCCCATCAACCGGAAGTCCATAAATATGGAAGGCTATAAATACCTCTCATCATACATTTTGGCAACTGTCATTCAGGATTTGACAGTAAAGTTTTGTCAAAGATACATCGACCCAAAATCCCGAACGACTGATCAGATGATCCAAGCCGCACGTTCCGGTAAACAGAATATTGCTGAAGGATACTCTGTCCAAAGCCTGGAAAGCTATATCAAACTTCTCGGCGTCGCCGAAGGATCATTGCGGGAGTTAGCGATAGATTATGAAGACTATTTACGCCAGCACCAGTTACCGACCTGGTCAAAAGACGATCCCAGAGTTAAGGTTTTTAGGGGCTTTAGGGCTGTTTGGAAAGCCCCTAACATCCCCAACACCCCCAACCTCCCTAACAATCCCACCGAATCGGCCAATATGATACTGACTTTTTGTCAGATGGACACTTTTTTAATAGCTAGGCAGCTAACGGCATTAAAAAACAAATTCGTCAAAAACGGCGGTTTCCGTGAGAACCTATTTAAAAAACGCCTGGAATACCGCTCAAATAGATAAAGGCGGCGCCAGTGTCCGCTTCGGCCCCAGTACCGGCACACCCTAGACCTCAATAATTGGTATAATTTAACTATGTATAATTGGTCAACCGACACCAAAGAGCTGGAAAAAAATCCCGATAAATATAAGATTTGGGGACTGGAACAGCTTATCAATTTCGGTCTTGGAGGAAAAAAACTCAAAAGTGGTGATGTAAAGAAATACTGGAAAAAACTTAAACTAGATCCCAAACGAAGAAAAGTACTCAAATTTTGGTTATGGTAAAAACGATCCTAACCGACAGACAAAAGACCCTTCTAAATCTTCTCGGGAACGACAAAACCATCAAGAAATACTTCTACTTCACCTGTGGTACCGCCTTGGCCGAATTTTATCTTCACCACCGTTATTCAGAGGATCTCGATTTCTTTTCCCAAAAAGAGGTCGAGCCGCTTTCTATCCAAATTATTCTGAATTGAGATGGGATTGATTGAAAAACACGGCCAGAGTCGCGCCACCTATTACGCTCTAAAAAAATAAAGCTGACAACCGATTAACTTAACCTGAAATAACTGACGCGTAATTCTTGAGCAAAAGGACGACTTTTTTCCGCAAATAAGTTTTTACCCATACCTTATCTTTCTCACTTAGCAACTCCCCCAGTCCTTGGAGAATCTGATTGTCCCGAACTTGCTCAATGAGAATCACACAATCCGCCAGATGTGCCTTCACGCTCTTGTTTGTCCTAATTTTTATCGTTTCGGCGTCGATATCCCAATTATTTTCAGCAAAAAACCAAATATCATAAATATCCCGCATCGCCGTTTCGCTTCGTGAGGTCAAGGCAACCAGCTTGCTCGCGAAAAGATACGCTTTTTTTGCACAAAGCATCGAAATGCCAAGATATTCCTTTAGATCATAATGATCCTTAATTCTCGGTATCGACGGCCTGGTATTGACCTCGAACTTCACATTATGATCCGCATCGCCATAGGAAAGCAAAAAGAAAATCGTATTTCGCTTGATATAGCTATCCTTGATTTTTCCATAAGCTTCAAGAATCCTTTTGACCGTCTCAAATACAAGTTTCTGATCGTTCTCCTCGTTTCGAAGCAAGTCAAAATCCAAATCCACCGAAAAACGGGGCAAACCATAAAAGAAATAGGCACCGGTACCACCCTTGAAGCCAAGAAGCGGAGCGATCGCTGGATCGGAAAAAGTGTCCTGCAAAATTCGTCCCATGACCAGCTGATGCCTTTCTCTATTCAGCATGTCGTTTCTGGTATCTTTTTAAGCGCCTGACCAACTGTCGATTCTCATAAATTACAGCTAGATCAAAGCATTTATCCCAATCAATGACCTGCAGGTTATCAAAGTGGTATTCCGGAAAAAGATAGATCATATCCAAAAAGGCACGTTCTATCGAAGCGATACTACAGTTATCTTTGTAACTCACTCCTTCAGGATTAAACAAAACCCCATCTTTCAATTTCCGAAACGTGACTGTTGTCCTATCAATGGTAACGGTTTTCGACCAGGGACCAGCCACAAAAATAGAATCATAGTGTTGGAAAATAACACCGGCGTCTCTCAATACCGTCTCAAAGCTGATATAGGCTGGGGTGTAAATGCTCGTCGCCAGCTCCCTGGGATTGTAGTTTTTGTCCTTGGCAAAAACGCCCCGGGTCAATCGGTTCAGAACACCCCGCTTCACATAGTAGGCAACTTTCGACTTTAATCTGTCTTGATTTGTCTCCTGCCAAATAATGGCTAAGTCTCTAGTGGTAAAGACTGTTTTTTGGGATTGATATAAATTGGCAATTAAGCTGTCCATAAGTAATATATCTAATGGAAGTAATAAATATCCTTACCTCCATCATAGATTCTAGCAAAACTACCTTCTGCTGTCAAGAGTCGATATAACCAATGACCCTTGCCCCGATTCAGACTGGGATTTCATACCCAATATCAAGGAATATAAGACGAGAAAAATCAGATAGACAGACAATGAACACAAATTAATTTCATTAATAGGATACGAAATGTCAACAATTAATTACACTTATCATGCCCATGAAAAAAATAAAAAAAGCAAGTGATAAAAGTCAAAGTATGGTTGTTATATAGTAAATAATATAGCACTCTCGTTGCCGCGTATTTTCCGATCATTGTCCGCTGGCCCCAATACTGTTCTACCCCTTGACTACGCTAACCATAACAGTAACAATGAAACAAGATTACACTGCCCATGAGCCCAAAACTACGCCAACGTCTGATTCAAGTTGGATTGATCGTGGTCATCATCGCCTCTCTGGTGGCTATTTACTTTCTCTTTCCGGGTCTTCGCCGCTCCCTCGGGCCGGTTCCGACGCCGACGCCCACCCCCATCCCCACTCCTACTCCCATTCCCCTGCCTCCCGGTCCGCAAACCTACACCATTAGCTCCCAGGGCGGCGGCATCAAGATTACCGAAGCCACCTTTAATCCCCTCGACGCCT
>Ga0209322_10001194_pt1 | contig 15055 bp, 17 predicted proteins | sample Rifsed19ft1_FD_184013 | JGI IMG/M metagenome (GOLD analysis project Ga0209322, IMG submission 184013) | Soil microbial communities from Rifle, Colorado, USA - sediment 19ft 1 (version 2) | ecosystem: Environmental > Terrestrial > Deep subsurface > Rock core/Sediment | place: Rifle, Colorado... | reverse complement strand
GTCCACCCCAGGTCTTGCGGTAATCACGGACCATTGGTAGATTGCCAATACCTCTCTGTTCGGCAGAGAGCAGAACTTCCCCAACTCCTTCGACAGTCTTATAGCGTTGCTCTCCCTTGAGGTGTCTGGAGAAATCGAACAAGGTAGAGAGCGGCCTGAGCTCCTGCTCCAGTTGCTCGTAAGGAACACGCTCGCCGCCCATCAGAATGCCACCTCTACGAGCGAAACCGGCCATGACACCTGCTCGTTTGGTAGGATCTTTGGCTGTGCGTTCAAAGCCTGCGGCCAAAGCCGACATTCCTGCGACTGATCTTGTCCCGATCAGTCCTTGCTCCTCGAGCCCGGTCATTGCTCGAGCCATAGCCGTGGACCTGGCAGCCGGTGTTCCTTGTACCGCCCTGGCCCCTGTAATAGCCTCAGAGATTTGCGTCCGTCTCTCCCGGAGCACATCTTCCCCCGCACCTTCCGGGACCTGCATGAGCATACTGGAAACCCAATCGGCAGGCATTTCAGACGTACCAATACCAGCACCGATCCGGCGCACCAGGGCGCTTACGTCCTCCTCCATTGGGTTCCACATCTGGGTCGAGTAGGAGAACTGGCTCCCTCCAGCCATATTGACACCCCACCGAGCTTCATAAGCCCCTGTGTCCTGGAGCTCGGCCTGGAAGCCAGATGTACCCATGATGTTTTCGAAGAAGTTCTGGAATTTATTCTCGAAGTCTAGCCTGGATTGGTAGCGAGCTTGGCCTATATCCACCATCTCGGTTGCCAATCTCTCGGGTACACCCAGGAAGGAAGCCGCCACAGCCGGACGCCTTCGGAATATGTTATAGGCCGATCCCATCCCTTTGGTTTTTGTTTCATTCCAGAGCATCCCCTCTGCCTGAAACTCCTGTGTTCCTAGCTGCGCCCGTTTCGCAAATAGACCTTCCCGAATATCCTCTATCTCCCCACCGATCTGTTGTTGCAGCAGACGCTCTCCAGATGGCCCCATCATCCGGGCAATGGACGCTTGCATGTTCTGGCCCCAGGGGTTCATCGAGGCTGCTTGCGCCCCAAAGAGAGCATTGAAGGTCTTTTGCTGTTGGGCCGGCCTCAGGTTCTCCGTTATCTGCCGAAGCCACCCGCTATATTCTTCGTTGTCTCCTGTCTCTCCGTAGAACCTCTTCCATCCTCCAGATACTCCCTTTCCTGTCCTGATGGCGAGCGGAAGAAGGGTATATGGGTCAAGGTCGATATCACCCAGGTTGGCACCATATATCGAGGACGTGATCAAATCCGGCAGCATCAGCCCGGATCTCTTCATGGCATCTATAATTCTCGGGCCGGTGCGCTTCATCCTTTCCTTTGGATCTGTAACCCAGGGCTGCTCCGTTGTGATGGATACAGGGTGTATCGAGCCTGGCATTCCTTCAGTACCAATGTTGGGAGCCGGGTACCTGGTCATGATCCCGGTCGCTCCCTCCATGATCCTTTGATACCTTCTCCACTCGAGGGGGTTTCGTGTCCCGCCCTGCAATAGATAATTACGTCTAAGTCCTTCAGGCGTCATCACCACCTGGCCCGGAGGTACGGTGGATGTGCCTGCCGCCCGGCTGAAGATGCCGCCCCTTTGCTTGCGGAGCTGGTCTGTGTCTGTATACTCTCCCTGGAATGACTGAATATTTCTACGCAGGAGCTCATCTGGAATTTCCAGCTCTGCACTTTCCAATAAGCCTCCCATAAACCTGTTGAACTTAGTAGCCACCTGCGCCTGTGTCTGAAACTCCATCCCCCCCTCTTCTGTAATCTCAGAGAGCAAGCTCTCGAGCTCTCTATATTGTCCTCCACCAGCCATAGCAACTTTGTTCAGCGGGTCCCAATAGATCGGCTCCGGGCCCTCTTGCCTCCCTGTAGCCTCTCTCATGACATTCTCGTAGATGCTCATGAGCTGAGTTTGACCATAAGGTTCCCCCGCAGTCTCGAGCCTCTGAACCTCTCCCAGTACACCCTCTCGAATTGTCCTTGCTATATCCTTATCTATCGTGGCAAACCGGCGTAATTCCTGTGGATGGCCCCACTGAGTGGCTTGCCACGCTCGAGTCACGTCTTGAAGGGCAACTCTGGCAGGATTATCGGGAAATAGATTGGCCTCACGCTCCTGCATCCATCTGGCTACACCTCCTTGGCCTTGTGCGAGCATCGCCTGAAGGTGCTCGCCCTGAGTGGATCCGACGCCTGCGGCCTCCTGCACTATAGTCTTCAGTTGCGTGGAGTACAGAGATTGGGTCGTCATCCAGGACGTATAGAGATTAGTGTCCCTATCGAAGGTGACATTCTTATTGAAGGTCCTCAAATACTGTTTGATGTTACTCTGGCCCATCCCCTGTGATTTCAAGTGTTCGACAAGCCCTTCTTTGGCAAGCCGGTAAGTCTCGGGATCATACTGCTCGATAGGCTGGCGGCCCTTCTCGATAATGCCTGCGCCAAATTTCTGGATCAGCTCCTCCTGGTTCGGGTAGGCTCTCAGGGCATTCGTGACCTGCATGAGCATCTCGGTACCAGTCTGCGCTCTACCGGATAACTTTCCAACATCCTCCAGGCTGAGAGGAATATTCCCCCTTCGCATTGTGGTCAATGCCTGGAGGACATCTTTATCTCCTCGAAAGAGTGTTCCTAGAAACTCATGAGGTCGCTCCATACCCTGAAGGGCAGGTAGCATAAGGGCCTCGATATTCCTGGCGTTTTGCAGGATATCGTACTCTCGCATTCCTGTAGCTGTCTGGACAGCCTGCTCGACGCCAACGAGCGATGGGTTCATCTGCCCTTTTGCACTTTGCCCCTTGAATGCCCCCGTGGTGGCAACCACCTTCATGAGCTCCACGATTGGGTCTTCCCCTGCGCCAAAACTGATCTGCTGGAAGCCTTTCTGGGTCAGGCGTTTCAGCCAGGGCTCGAGCTGCTCCTGGGTCAAGCCTTCCCGCCATGCCTCGGGCAAGACTGCCTGATAGCCATATATCTGCTCGTACTGGTTTCCAGCCGTATAGGAAAGCCTCTGGCCTTCAGGGACACCTGTTGTGTAGACCACTCGCTTGCCAGGATCGAGCCTCTTTCCCAACACGCTTGGATCCATCTGGAACTTGGACTCGGCAAAAGTCTGAAGGTTCTTGGCCTTCACTTCCTGCTGCTCTCTGGCAAACCGGCCTGCCATAAGCATTCCCCCTTGCTCGGTTATATACTCCCTGAGGCCCGGTGGAAGCTGGGCCTGCATAGCTCCAGATCCCCACGGCAGCTCGCCAATGGAAGTAACCGTTCTCATAGGAATGCCCTGGTAGGGTTGTTCTCCCGACCTTAGAGTGATAGACGCCTGCCTGAGAAACTCTTGCGGGATCATCGAGAGACGTTGCTGGCCCTCCTGTTCATAGAGCATCATGGGAGTAGCCATTTCCCTGCGCCCGGCTATGTAGGTTTGCTTATAGGGTTTAGGGGTGAAGACATCTACAGCCGTCTCCCCGCCCCTCTGTGTCAATTCCCCGGAAGCCCAAGGGGTAACGTACACCGCTCCGGTTGTTGTGGAAGGCTCGTGGACGTAACCACCAAACAGCCTAGACCAGATGGAGGAGGGCGAGAGACCCCTAAGGTTGGCCTGCTCTTGTAGAGCTCCTACTGACTGTTCGAGTGTCCTCGAATAGCGAGCTCGCTGTTGCTCGGGTGTCTCCCCGGCCACTAAGCCAGGCTCCACAATAGGCACGTTGTAGGTGCCTGCCTGGTGGCGAATGGCCTGCGGGTTGGCAACTTCCGTTGGAGAGACATACAGGTTCGAGGCTGGAATGCGCCCTGGAATGTTCTGGCCCTCGGGTGTCTGGAACGACCCACCCCACGGATGGGCCTGCGTATTGATCCTCCTAAAGAAGTCCATAACGGTATCACGCATGGTGAACCGTTCTGGCGTCTGTCCTTTTTGCTCTACCCACGAGCCAAAAGCCCCTGAAACCCTCCTGGCAAAGGATTGGATACCGGTGTAGAAAGGTGTCTCTGAGACCCCTTCTCCGATCCCTGCCACACCAGCCGACCTGAGATCCCCACGCATGAAGTTATAGCCCTCGCCTGTCCGGATCATCAAGGTCTCGTTGGGAGCGCCTCTAACTCTCCCGAACCAGGCTTGCCCCTCGGCCTGTGGATGAGCGATCTTCACCTCGAACTCATTAGGGACGCTCTCCCAACCGGATTGCTTGTATATTTGAGCCGGGTTGACCTGAACGTTCTGCTCGTAACCCTGCCAGCCCAAAGTGCGAAGCTCCCGCAGGAGCAAGTCCCTCAATTCCTGGGGGGACTGGAAGGCGGCGGTCTCTTGTGGTCTGGAGATGTCGAAGTTCTGGAAGGGCATGTCAGACTCTTTTGTCTTGCTGTTTCTGGATGGCGGTAAAGATGTTGCGGATATCGGCGCACCGCTTCATTTCCATCATCAGGATATAAGGTTGGTCCAAAAAACCTCCTCCAAAGGGTAGCGCCCTAAACTCCTCCCTTTGCTCCAGGTAGATAAGCGCCTGGGGCTTCTCCGGGATAATGGCACTTAGCCCTAGCCTGATCTCATTCTGTGCACCGAAGTAATTCATCAGGGTCTCTTCCAGCTCATGCAGGAGCTTCTCTAATTCATACTCCCCAAAGGGCCTGCCCAACTCAGGTTCACCTCCAGGACTTTCTCGTGAATCTCGTCGGCCACGTCATCCGGAAGCGATCCCCAGGCTATCTTGAACTGGTTATCGGTCATATCCAGTTCGACATGCCCATTAGTGGACTTGAACCTGAAAAGCTGGTTTCCGTCTATGTCCAGGATATTGGACCCGATCAGGGAGAGCTGCACTTCGATACGCTTGAGTTCCTCGATCGACCAACTTTGCTGAAGACGGAGCTCTTGCGAGAGAGCTGAACGCTGGTTGACGATCTGGGTGACCTCCGAATGAATGAGCGACCGGCGCTCCTTCTGAGCCTGAGTAGCCTGCCGAATGGTGATCTTGGTAGGTCCACCCTCGTTGTCGTAGGCTAAGTCTGTACGTTCCAGGACAAAATCTTTCTCAATGGGTGCGATTAGTTTTAGCGGCATTTCATACTCCTTACGCCTTCTCGATCCAATGCCATGTTCCGGGTTCCTTCTTCTCGGAATAAAGGATACTGGTACACCAGGCAATCCCTTTCTCAAAGCCAAACGGGAGGTGTTCATTGTGATAATGGTCGTTCTGCCCGTCTGTGAAGACTTGCAGATTACACATTCCATTCTCCGGCGGTTGCCCATCGGCAGTCCTCCAAACCTTTACAACGATAGCCGGACGGTGTTCTGTTTCGTCCAGCGCATAGTGAACAATACGGCCTTCGGTCAATCCTTCCATTTCAGCATCCTCCAAGAAAGAAGCACCAGATCTTATAGGTCAGATACGGAACCAAGAGCGACTCCGCTACGACGAACATCAGGATCAGGATCACCAGGATAACCTGCTCCTGGTTGAGTTTTTGGGTCAAATCAATTCTCCGATAAATTTCCCAATTTTTCATGATGATGGCAAAGGGGGAGGTCTCTCAGAGAGACCTCCCGTTAGACTATGGGATTATGGGCTAGGCCAGTTGTAGTCGGGCCACTGGTTGCGGAGCTCTACCGTACAGTATTCTCCAGCAACGTCCAGGGCTTGCCCGGTGAAGTTCATCAGAACGGCGTCATTCCCGGCCAGGGTGATCCCACCCTGGAGGGCGAGCATAACTTCTGTCCCCGTAAAGATAATCTCGTAAGGCTGAGACTCACCCGGCATGTTGGCCGGGGAGAGCGTCCGGAAGGTGATTGGAGTGGTAAAAGGCACCGAGCTCCATTCCGTTCCAGACAGGCTCCCGGTCAAGATCTGCCGGTAGAGGCCGGGGTTCTTCCACTTTACGGTCAAGGCCACCTGAAGACCTCGGGTGATGATGGTCACGTCCTCCAGGAATGGAGAGCCGTAGACCTTCTCCTGCCGGATGTCCAGGTTCTGGTTGTTCATAGTGAACTGAGCCTGAACGACCGGTAGTGTACCGAAGCTTGGGGTGTTGATATACCCACCCGGCGTGGAGCCGATTGGGATCGAAGGGAAGTCCTCGAAGTCGCCGCCAGCTGCGTTCCAGCCGCCCGTCGAGCCGGAGGTCGAATACCAGTCAGGATCCTCCTCCAGTTCGAACAGCCGACCGATCGCATCTACTCGAGCGGCCACGAGGCCCATGTTCGGTAAAGTCAGGCCAAAATTGATGAGCTTGCAGTCCTTGTAGATCTCACCTAAGACGTAATCGCCAACATCACCACTGGTCGGGATTGCTTTCCTGAAGCCCATCCAGGGCACGAGGCCCGGATTAGAGGGATCCAGTTTGAAAACGTGGTTGTACACGCCTCCCGATCCGGAAGTGGTGTCGCAGAAGCCGAAAGCGCCTTTCAGCAAGTAGCCGATCGAGGCCTCCAACCGGGGATGGATGGTCAGGCCACCGCCCACCATGACCCCTGCTTTATAGGGGATGGTGGGGAGTGGACGGCCACCCACTTCCGGTGGGCCGAGCCTCTGGTCGTCAAGGATAGCCAGGTCACCAAGCGTTGCCTTATGCCTGAACCACGAGCCAGCAGGAACGTCGATCTCTTTACCGGCCTGCGGTCCAAAGCCCAAAATACCTGCTTGGGCAACAATCGCCATGGTGTTTCTCCTATGTCACGGTCGATGAGTGAGGGCTTGCCAGGCCACCTCACCTCTCCAGATGTACTGCGCTGGAGGGCCTCCACCTTCGAAGAAGGTAGAGTGGGGGACCCAGAGGTAGTAGGCTCGTTCGCCCCATTCATCCACTAAATCAGCAACATTCGTTTGTTCGATGTGATAAGTCGCTCTCCCCAGGAAGTTATGAGCGTGCCTGGCCGCTACGTCCTGCTTGAAACTCTTCAGGATGTAGTAGCAACCAAGGCTTACCCTACCACGACGCCACCAGTAGTGGCCGCCGCCGATCTCGCCAGCAGGAAGGTTTAGCCCTAGATCCTCCATTTGGGCGGCAGTCACCCTGCCGTCCCGATAGTCAGGATCGTTGGGATTGCCTGCGCTCACCCATGCGAAGTTGACCGGGTTGAGCGGGTTATCCTGAAAGCGGTATGCCTGAACTTCCCCGGCCCTGGAAGGGTCGCTCGAGGAGACCTTACTGATCAGCTCCTGCGAGAGCTTCTCGACCAGGCGGGTAACGATCAGGTCTGAGATCTGGCTCACTGGCCCACCTTTACGTAAGGCGGCATCATCTTCATCTCCTGGTAAAACAGGTGCCGGTAGACCTCTGCCTGCACTTTCAAGGGATTGTGCTCCGGTGTGCCACTATCGACCCGAATGTTGAACTGCCGGATGTTAGCCGAGTTCGAGCTCTTGGCGAGCAGACATTGGGAGGCAGCGTACAGCTGCATACCGATAGAAGCAGCCAGGGGCACCTCGATCACGAAGGTGAGGTCCGTTTCCGAGGCCGGTTTGTTCCAGTAGGCGAAGTAGTAGATCTTCAGTTCATCTCCCTCATCGAGAGGGGCAGACAGGCTCAAGTATCCCTGTGGATACTCGCTCCAATCATTGTCGTCCTGCGCTATAGAACGCACAGTTAGAGGGGCCAAGGTCGCCTTGGGGATGAACCTCCCCGTCTCTACTACCTGGATGGACTGGACGGAGTACAGGTTGCTCGGGAGAGCGAACGAGTCCCCGTCCGATCCGGAGGTGAGTGTCACCATGGAGAACTTGGGGATATACGGCATCACGGCCTCATGAGCTCCGCAGACACCATCCCAGACCAGTTCCTCGCCATAGATCGCCCCATCCGGATCGTCCAGCAGGCGTAGCACTTTCAGGGAGAATTCACTGTAGTTCATATTACTGTACGACCGTTGGGCCCTTTACCCGAGTGGAGCCAGCAGAGAACACGACCTCGAAGATCTCAGGCCGGTAAGGTTGATAGCCCATGTACTGGTCGAACGAGAACCGGAAGATGGCCTTGAAGTCATCGATCGGGTCCAGTTCGTAGAACTGTGGCTGTTGAGCCACACCAGCCACGATTGCCTGCGGCCCACCCACAAAGATCGTGGCGTGGATATTTCGGGCTTTCGTAACATAGGCGTAGACACCGCCGCCCAGGTCTGTTGCAAAGTCAACCAGGACAGGCTGGTCCAGAACCAGGCGAGAGTTGATAGCATCGACCGCAACGATCCGGCGATTGGTCAGCTTGCCTTCGTTGAAGTTCACCCCATTCGTCACGCCATAGGCGTTGGTCACAGTGGCGTGGAGGGTGATAACATCGTTCACCTCGAAGTCACCGATTGAGCCCGAGGTGACGCTGCCGAGCTGGAGGTAGTGGGTGATCCCAGACGAGTCCTGGCCGGTCAGGTATGTGCCATCAACCTTCACGCCAGTAGCCGGAGCCGGGGAGCCATCGCCAGCCGTGACAGCCGCCGAGACGGTTGCCCGAGCGATGATCGCACCACAGTTCCACAGGTTGCACTTGGGGGTCTGGACGTAGCGAACGTTCTTGTACGCACCGACCTCGTAGCGCATCCGGGCCCGGTCTTGCATGTACTCCTGCATGGTGATCCAGTCATCCGCACCCTGGATGTCATAAATGACGCCGGGGGAGGTGTAGGCCACGATGGAACCTTCGGCACCCGTAGGGCCAAGAGCTTCAGCGATGCCACGGTTCGCCATGCCGAGCCAGATATCTGCACCCACGTCGGGATCGTACTTATCCCCGGTGGTCAAGGTGTTGAAGTTGGTTGCACTCCCCATATAGAGGGAGTAGCCCGTATTCTGAGCGCCCTGGATAAGGGCGTTACGGGCCAGGAGGTCATTCATATCGACTTCGGCTTGCCCTAAGGCTCCCCGAGCGATCCTCCGCAAGCCTGCCTGACGGTTCTTCTTCCAGTAGGTAATGTACTCGTCATACTTATGGAAGGCAATCTTGCCGCCGTTGTGCTGGAACTCGATCTCGATGTTCCGAGAGTCGATGTGCATACTTGGCATCCAAATCTGCCGGGCCGCCAGCGGGGTCGTATCCGCATGGGGGTCCAAAAGTTGCGAGACTACCATCTTGGCAGCCCGAACGTCGAGCAGGGAGCGGGTGAAGGTCAATACCGGACGAAAGACCGATCGCAGCCTCCACATATCGATGAGGTCTGGATCGAGCCACGTTCTTTGGTTCTTATCCATAACCGAGAACGGCTCGTCGCTATAATAGGTATCGAAATCACCTACGGCCATATCAAATTCTCCTAAAGGTCAATTGAGGGCAATCCACTCTTCCATAACCTTGTCGTACTTTGCCCTGCCTTCTGGAGTTTGGGTCCCTCCCAGGGCAACCAGTTCGTTATAGACCTCATCTATGGAGCGTTTCTTGCCTGGGTCACGGCTGTTATCGTCACCCACCGGGCCTGGCCCTTCACCCTCAAGGGCGTCCTTGACTCGCTGCTTACCGCTTTTCTCCAACGACTTGCGGAACTTCTCGAATTTCTCTCGAAGCTCATCCACGTTGGTTCCGGTAGGCAGGAGACTATCAGCCTCGAAGGAGGCCAAGTCCGAGAACTCGCTCAGGATCAGGTTGTAACGATCACGCTCGAGAGTGCGGCTTGCCTCTTGTTCCTGAACAGACTTCACTTGTGAAGTCAAATCTACGTTCTGTCTCTGGAGCTCGGAATACTTTCCTGTTATTTCCTTGTGGGTCTGCTTCTCGGTCTCGTGATCATCGACTAGGGCATCGAACTTGACCTGGAGCTCATCGAGCTCCTTCTTGGTCCTTTGCTGAAGTCTTTGGAGACCCTTATAAGCAGCTTCCCAATCCGTCCCCGGTTTCTTGACGGGATCGGCGTTTTGATCGCCGTTGCCGGGGGCGTCTCCGGGTGTACCTGTTCCACCCGTACCGCTATCCGGGTCCGTATCGAACAAAAACATTGGCCTAAACATGATTACTCCTGATTTGCTTCTCTAGCCGGGGTGCCCTTTTGGGCCTCCTGGCTCGATCCTGGAATACCTCGCTCTTTGGCCTGACCCTCCGGCTGTGGAGGCGTCAGTAGTTTCTGGAGCTCTTTCAGATCCTTGAGGATCTTGTCTCTCTCCTCCGAGGGGTTATCCACGCCCAGGGTGTCCAGCAACCTTTCGATGGAGCCTAACTTACCGGCCATGAGGGTTGCGGCTTCCTGGACCAGGAGTTCCCGGTCTCTCGGTAGGACAGGTGCCCATTCGTGCCTGATGGGGTAGAGCAGGTGTTCAGGTTTTACGGCTACATTCTTGATATCCAGTACGTCTGGCGGGGTCATGAGCAGCATCTTGACTGCCATGCGGGTGAGCAGGTTCAGGCCGGTAGACCAGAAGATCCGCTCGCTGTCGGTGTGTGAAACCAAAGAGATCATGCGAGTCACTAAAGTAGCCGCCGATCTCTGAGATCCTTCGTCTTCCCCATCGGCAATCCCCGGAACGGAAACCAGGCGTCTATAGATTGCCAGGAGAGCCTCCCCAAGCTTCTGCATGGGATCGGAGGCCCGGTTGGTGCCGACCTCTTCCAGGTCAGGCTCTTTCTCGTTGCCGGTGATGTAGGGGTTGGAGTGCAGGTTGATAGCATAAAGCCCAGGGGCGATCTGCTGGACCGTGGGCGTCCCGGAGACGTTCTTCATCTTCATGTAGCGGTGAGCGTCCGTGGTAACCGCATCGCCGTAGTCTGCCAGGCGCAAGTTCATTTCTCGGATGACCCCCTGGACGTTCTCTATAAAGGTCTCCCCGTAGAAGCCATAAACCCGAATGTGGGGAATATAGACCTGTGGAACGAAGCCGTATCTATTCTCTCGGGTCAACCACTGTTCGTTGCGGCGAGCCGGCTCCCCATTGATAGTTACTTCGATCCCGTCATCCGTAGTATGCTCGATCATCCAGGGCTGGATGTTCTCATCCAGGAGCACACCATGTTCGGCTGCCTCCCGGTGGTTGATGGCCCGGATGATCCAGGTCTCTCGCATACGCCAGAAATCAGCCCCGTCCGGGATACCGATAAAGGATTTAGGATGAATGCTCTCAATGCGAAGGGGGATCGTTCTTAGAGGATCCTTGGGGGTGTAGACCAACCGGAAGATGTTGCCGCCGTAGAGCTGGCTTTGGGCTCCATTTTGCCACTGGATAGCCCTGCCGTTGGACTCTGACCACAAGCGGTAGAGAATGTCCTCTAAATCCTTGGCCGATTTGATCTGTCCTTCGTTGGTGGTATCGGGAGGATTGACTTTCGGGTAGACCAGTGGGCGTTCATCATGGCGCACCTGTCCAAAAAGGTAATAGGTGTGCTGTTCTACTGTCCTGGGGAGCGGGTTGTACTTGACCGGATAGAGCTCGATCTCTTTCCCTTGTCGCTCGACCGTCTCGTCTAGGGCCTCACCTGAATACCAGCTCTCCAGTCGGGTATAACGAGACATATTCCGGTTGTACTCAGAATAGGGAAAGTTCTCCAGATCCTGGAGACTGAATTCTGGTCTTGGCCGAACCAGATTTTCAAAAAACTCTTGAATTTGAGGTAGCAAATCGCCCCATCCGAAAGCAAGATATTCACAATGTGGCGTTCATGGGCTACTTTCGGATGAAGTACATTTCCCCCCGGTTAGCTCATGCAGGAGCTAGTGTATACATTTTACAACGTTTTTTGGGGCTGTCAATCCTCAAACAATCCCTTATGTCTGCGATAGTGGGTATGAAGGGCCCGATCGGGGAGCCTAAGAGAGCGATCAAGCACGTAGGGTTGATCGTATACTTCGCTCCTCTCCAGCCAGGCGTACCATTCGGTCAGCATCTGGATCAAGAAGCTCAAGATCCTGATCAGCCTTCTGCGAGCTCTGGTCTTCAGGATCGAAATAAAAGAGTTGCCTCGCTGCGAAAGCAGACATACAGAACATCGAAACGATGTCCTGAGTAAGTTTAGCTTTTGCAACGCCAGTGTCTTTAGCGGGATCATAATTAGTCAATTGGCTCCTTATTCCTCTAACCATCCTGGGCCAGCTCATCAAGCTTGCCTCCAAGTATAACCGGCATGCAATCAAGTAAGCGGACTTCTTTCCGGAAGAGAAGTCCATCGGCATGATGTAGAGATTAGTAACCTTGGACACATCGACCCCACCAAGCCACTCATCTCTGCGGGTGTCCTCGAACCTCTTTCCTTGCAAGAACAGGTTCAGAAGCTCGTTAGTGTTCTTCTGAGGACCGGTAGCATCCACTCCGGTAAAGGCCGGATCATAGGCGGCCATGAAGGTCAAGAGCTGCCGGATGAAAGGTGTAATCGATTTGTTTCCGGCTCCCCACCAGAAAGCGGCCATAGACATCTTATTTTTGGGGAAGTCGGTCACGTCCCAAACCCCCAGAACGGGGGCATTGCGATTGGGGGCATTATCGATCCCAGGATCACCTAGCAGGATATAGTTATGGCCTTCCCCTCTAGGAATTCTATAATAGACGATCCCCGCCCCTGGGGATTTGGATATCTCGAAGCCTGGATAGCCTTTCTGGACGCCCTCGATGATATGCCCGTCGAAGTTCTCGTCTTCGCAGGCAGCAACCTTGATCGTTGAAAAGTAAAGTCCCTTGCCTTGCGGCCTGGTGCCCTCGATATGCTGTTCGTGTTCGTCTTCAGGGATGTCTTTCAGCCACAATTGGAGCTGCTTAGGCGTGACGTTCTTATTGGCCCTGGAAGAGACCGTAATCGAGAGATAGTCTTCAGGATTGTCTTGAGAGAGATCATAGCGATACCACAGCTCGGGATCATCCCAGGAGTTGGAGGTCATACTCATCCGGGCCAGGCGCTCTCTGCCGTTGATGGTGCCACGCATACGGGTACCCAGGTTGGTAATCGTGCCGCTCAGGTCATCCAGTTTTCCGGCCTCATCGATATTTACCCAATCGCCTTCCCAGGAAAGGATGTTATTGCCATTCTTCTCGGCTGACATAAACTCCATGGTGGTGACCATGAGGTAGCTGCCGACGTAGAAGCGGAACTCGATATTTGGATAGGGACTTTTGGGGGCGTTCCAGATCAGGTCTCCGAGGCGGGTATCCCGGCCCAACTCATCCTTGATGAACTTATACATGATCTCCGACTGCCAGGCAACCGGAGCCGCATTCATGAATTTGAAGTCCTTGGTAGTCAGGCAGAAGGGGATCGCACCAGCCCCGACGCCCTTGGTCTTTCCGGAGCCGAAGCCACCAATAACCACGATACGCTGTTGAGTGGCCTTACAGACCATGACTTGCCACTTCCCCCAATCCTCGAAGTTATCATCCAGGCGAAAACCATGGTCTTGGCCGGGTTTGCGGGTGAAATAGTCGAGGATGAGATTAGGATCCTCCACCCCCCTCCTCAAGATCTCAATCTCATCCTCGGTGAGCCGAGCGATCGTTTTACGGGGCATTTAGGCTTCTTTGACGTTTATCTTGAGAGCCGCCAAATGAGCGGCAGCTTTCCCGACCGTTGGATGGAGTCTAAAGCGCAACCACTTACCTGCCCTTTTGACTTGGATCTCTTTCTTATTGGAGGGGTTTAGACGGTACGGCATAGGGATCCTCGCTTTCCTGCTCTAAATTATCCTCGACAACCAGCCGGACACGATTTAGAGGGATCGTCAGGCGCAAATTACCCATCTGATCAGCGACCAGGGTGATAACTTCTACTGCCGAAACAGGCAAGTAGGCCCCGTCTATAGTTACTGCCGTGGGGTGGAGAAAGCCTTTTTCTTTGCCGTAGTAAACGGCGATATCCTTTACTTTCCTGGTGTCCACTCACGGCCTCCGGTGGTCACTCTGCAATGAGGTATCCGGTCTCTGCCGCATATTCGGGACCATCTACCGTTCGAGGCATAGCACCAGTGCCGGTACCACTCTTTCACCGTGGCAATCTCTTTCTCGGTCGGATTGACGATTTCCAATCTCTTGGGCAAGCACAAAGATTTTATCATTTCAGTAGTCCCTCACGGCAGAATGAAAGGAGTCGAGTGCCCTATAGACCTTCCGAACGTCATCGATAGGGATCGACTTGTTGAGTTTCCAGGCTTCTCGGATATCGTGGGTCTCACCTGGATCAAAATAGAAAAATGTCTTCCCGGAGCCCCGATGATAGGTGTAATCGCATCCATGAGCTATCAGGATTGTTACGAGGGTTTTGTCGGTGAGAGGGATCCTATCACTCTCGTTGATCTCTTTTACTTCCTGGCTATTTGTTTTGTCATCAGAAGCTGGTGGAGTCATAGAGGTTCTCCGCAGTGTATCCTACAAAGGCTATGGATCCATCCACTTTTTGAATGACGCTATAGGTTGTCGAACCCAAAAGGACATATCCTGGACGCCCCCCTGGTTTTTCCTCTCCAATCCAGATGGCGTGAAGTTTCTCCCACATGGATGGATTGGACTCTTGAGTAATTTCTTCATTCGGCATTGACAAAGCTCCTTTCAGCAATCCCAGGCTACGTTCGAGGTAGTATGAAGTTGAAAACAGGGTGTTACAAAAGGAAAAACGCAAAAAGAGTGATTTCGTTACACTAAAAAGACCAGCCTTTTGCTCCAACGACGATGATATTGCGAATACCCTGGAAGCGAATTTTGTCGAAATCCTGTAGCTGGTACAGGTAATAGTTCACCATACTGGTCGAGGAGATCTGACACTTCCTCATGATCTCCCGAATGGTGGGTGAGTTTCCGTCGTTCTCGCTCTTGTGGAGAACGACATACTCAAAGACCACCATCGCTCGCTCCCCAAGCACCTTTTTTCTAGGCATTCTTCATTCCTCTCTAGTTGTAAATCTATTATAGAACAGAAATGCTAACTTTTCAACAGGAAAAGGCATAAAAATCCCATAGAGAGAAAGAGTACGAATATACAAGGGGAAGGATGCCGGAAAAGAGTGAAAATTTTTCTGGGGTGACCTATTAGATATATATAGTGGGAGTAGTCGTGAACCTACCCCCTATATAGATCTTTTTTTCTCAACCGCCGCACACTCTTTGTAGGGGTGGTAGGCGGGGTGGGGGGAGGGGGTGGGGGGGGGAGG
>Ga0209322_10001191_pt1 | contig 15073 bp, 11 predicted proteins | sample Rifsed19ft1_FD_184013 | JGI IMG/M metagenome (GOLD analysis project Ga0209322, IMG submission 184013) | Soil microbial communities from Rifle, Colorado, USA - sediment 19ft 1 (version 2) | ecosystem: Environmental > Terrestrial > Deep subsurface > Rock core/Sediment | place: Rifle, Colorado... | reverse complement strand
ATAAGAAAAATAACGAAACCCACGTTTTAAATTTAATAGATACTCCGGGACACGTTGATTTTACCTACGAGGTATCTCGTTCATTAGCGGCTTGCGAAGGTGCTTTACTTATTGTTGATGCAGCCCAAGGTGTTGAAGCACAAACAATCAGTAATCTTTTTTTGGCTATTGATGCCGGATTAGAAATAATTCCCGTTATTAATAAAATCGATCTTCCAAGCGCTGAAGTTGAAAAAGTTAAAGGGCAGATAATTGATTTGATAGGTTGCCTGGATAAAGACATTTTGCTTGCAAGTGCAAAAGCCAAGCTTGGTATTGATGAAATTCTTGAAACAGTTGTAAAAAAAATTCCACCACCCAAGGGCGATCTTACCGCGCCGCTGCAAGCATTGATATTCGATTCTATTTTTGATTCTTACCGTGGAGCGATCGCTTACATTCGTGTTTTTAATGGTACTCTTAAAGTAAAAGATAAGATAAAATTCTTTGTAATTCATGGAGAATTTGAAGCTGAAGAAGTTGGTGTACTTGGTTTGAGCAAAATCAAAACTAATGAGCTTGTTGCCGGCAATGTTGGGTATCTTATTGCAGGCAGTAAAGATGTTCACGACACAAAAGTCGGCGACACTGTTACGCATGTAAAAAATGGTGCGAGTGAGCCGTTACCCGGTTACAAAATAGTCAAACCAATGGTTTACAGCGGACTTTATCCCACCGATTCTGATGAGTTTGAAAATCTTCGCGATGCACTTGAAAAATTTCGTTTGAATGATTCTGCCTTAGCTTACCAACCGGAAACTTCGGTTGCATTAGGATTTGGTTTTAGATGCGGATTTCTCGGAATGCTTCATATGGAAATTGTACAGGAAAGATTGTTAAGGGAATATGGGCAGTCAATCATTACAACACTTCCCAACGTTGAGTATCATGTTTATAAAAAAAATGGAGAGAAAGTAATTGTAGATAATCCTGCTGATATGCCTGTTGTCGGAGATATTGATCGTGTTGAAGAGCCGTATGTTAAATCTCAAATCGTTTGTCCAAGCGAGTATGTTGGTAACATTATGAAGCTTGCAATGGATAAACGGGGCATCTACAAAAACACAACTTACATTGATCCTACGCGAGCTGATCTTCAATATGAATTTCCGCTTGCCGAAATAATTTTTGATTTTTACGATAAACTTAAATCCATGTCGCGAGGATATGCATCGTTGGATTATGAATACAGCGGTTATAAAGAATCCGATTTAGCAAAGCTTGATATACTTCTGAATAGCGAACCCGTTGATGCTCTCTCGATGATCGTTCATAAAAATAAAGCTTACGACTGGGGAAGAAAAATTTGTACAAAGCTTAAGGATTTAATTCCACGGCAAATGTTTGAAATAAATGTTCAAGCAGCCATCGGTTCAAAAGTAATTTCTAAATCGGTAATCAAGGCGCTTAGAAAAAATGTTTTGGCAAAATGTTATGGCGGTGATATTACCCGTAAGAGAAAGCTTCTCGAAAAGCAAAAAGAAGGTAAGAAAAGAATGAAGCAGGTGGGCAATGTTGAAATACCTCAGGAAGCGTTCCTAGCTGTGCTACAGATTGATGAATAGGGTAGCGTTTTGTTTTCTCAACAAGCTCATAAAATGGATGAAACCAATGAATTCCAAAGGGGAAATAGAAAACTGAAAAATAAAATATTTAGGATTCTCTGGATAATTCTCTTCACCTTTTTCCTCGCAATATTTGTAAAAGCATTTTTTATTGAAGCTTTTAAGATTCCTACTAACTCGATGGCTGAGACAATTCTTTCCGGTGACTTTGTTCTTGTAAACAAGTTTATTTATTCCATCCAAACACCATCAGCATTACCGTTTACGAATATCAAAATTCCAAGATTAAAATTAATTACGTTTCGAAAACCAGAAAGAAATGAAGTTATCGTGTTCCAATTTCCAGGTAATCAGAATGAAGTATTTCCTTCGCAGGATATTACGCTTGTTAAAAGATTAGTTGGACTTCCAGGAGATAATGTTTGGATTGTTGATAAGGAAGTGATTGTGAATAATTCACGATTTGAAATTCCACCGAAAGCGATTATTAAAAAAGAAAAATCTCAAAATTATGGTGAAGCAGATGATCGCATTTTTCCGAGTGGAAAAAATTGGAACAAAGATTATTACGGTCCTATAATCGTTCCTAAGATCGGAATGAAGACTGAAATTAATCCTCAAAATATTAGTAACTGGGAAGCAATTATTAATCGTGAATTCGGAAAGAAAGTGGTAAGCACAGAAGGCAGTGTTGTAATGATCAATGGTAAACCCTCACGTAATTATATTTTTACTAAAAATTATTATTTTGTTTTAGGTGATAACAGAGATCAAAGCTCGGATAGCAGGTACTGGGGATTTGTAACGGAAGATTCGATTATTGGTCGTGCTGAAATTATTTATTGGTCAGTAAAATCCACATTTGATTTTTCAAATCCTACTGAGATATTTAGTTCAATAAGATTCAATCGTATTTTTAGAAGAGTGAAGTAAATAAAATATAGAAAAATGACCAAGCTTATTCATAAAAAAATATTGACAGGAAAATTTTGGATAAAAAGCCCTTCCCTTTGGGAAGGGTTGGGATGGGCTATTGTTTTTTGTTCTTTCATTTCAATTTCTTTCCCGCAGGGGAAATATTACATTTATTTCAAGGATAAGGGAATCCAAAAAACTGAAACGCTGAACAAGTTTAGTAATGAATATTTAAAAGCCATTGAAAACCTAAGTGAACGGAGCATTCAAAGGCGAATGAAGACTTTGGGCGAAGATAATATTATCAATTATGATGATCTTCCAATGCAACAAAACTATATTGATGCTCTCACTTCACAAGGAATTAAGATTGAGAATAGACTTACCTGGTTCAATGCTGTAACAGCCTATCTAAATGATATACAAAAGAGCTTTATCGGGACACTTTCATTTGTTGATAAAATCGAACCGGTGAGAGTATTTAATTTAAAGCGGGAAGAGATCATCTCCGCTAATCAGTTGGGGAAAATAACATCAAACCAGGATCAAATAAAATATGGTTCTTCATTCACTCAACTAAACATTTCAGATATTCCCCAAGTTCATGCAAAAGGAATTAACGGGGAAGGAATAATTATCGGTATTCTTGATACAGGATTTAAATGGAAAGAACATGAATCACTTATTAATGCAAATGTTATCGGTGAATATGATTTTATTTTCAAAGATTCGATTACTGCGAATCAGTCCGGAGATCGATCCGACCAACATAACCATGGCACAGCAGTATTTTCAGTTATTGGTGGCTACAAAGACAGCGTATTGATTGGCGCTGCATTTAATTCTTCGTTCATTTTAGCGAAAACTGAAGACATGAGAAGCGAAACACAAGTTGAGGAAGATAATTATGCATCCGCATTGATTTGGATGGAATCGCTTGGTGTAGATATAACCACCAGTTCACTCGGGTATAATGAATTTGATGACTCTGTTTATTCGTACAAATATTCTGATATGAATGGAAACACCACGATCGTTACCAAAGCTGCGGAGTTGGCATTCCAACGAGGAATTGTAACACTTTCGGCTGTAGGTAATGAAGGTGATGATCCTTGGTTCTATCTAATTGCTCCTGCAGATGGGTTTAATACAATTGCTGTTGGCGCAGTAACTTCAAACAATGTGCTGGCAAATTTTAGTTCGCGCGGACCTTCTTCTGATGGAAGAATAAAACCCGAAATTGTCGCTCAAGGTGTCGGAGTTTTTTCTGCATCTTCATCTAGATTTAATTCTTATACTACTTTAAATGGAACATCCTTAGCAACGCCAATTGCTGCAGGTGTTGCGTCTTTATTGCTCTCAGCCCATCCTCATCTGAAAAATACTCAAGTGAGGAATATTTTGATGGAGACTGCAGATAATTCTTCATCGCCAGATAATGAAAGGGGGTATGGGTTGATTTCTGCTGCCAATGCAATTTCATTTCCAAATTTTCAGGTGGAGAACAATACCTTCAAGCTAAACAAAATATTTTTAAACTATAATGGATTAGATCTTGGCAGTATAAAACTTAACTATTCCACCAATGGAAATGATTATCTATCAAAAGACATGACATTCGATGGAACATTAAAATTCATTACCGATATTTCTTTATTACCAGATGGACAAATGGTTGATTTTTATTTTACTTTCAAAGATAGATTAGGCAATGAATTGAGAGAACCTGGTAACAATACAACGTATAAATTCAAATATGGCGATTTGAATATCTATCACAACTTGTCAGTACCTGTCCCTTACGATTTTGGAATTCTAAGTCAGAATTATCCTAATCCATTTAATAATATCACCACAATAGAATTTAAAGCGTCGTCTGTCGAACACGCTGAAATAGTTATCATTGATGCAATCGGTCAAAAAATAAAAACTCTTTTTAACGGCTTAACTAAAAAGGACAGGAACATTATTCAATGGGATGGTTTAACTGATTCTGGTGTTACTGCAGCAAGCGGAGTCTATCTGTATATCTTAAAAATAGCCGGGCAAGAATTCGGAAAAAAGATGATTCTGCTGCGATAAAATTCTAGTATTTCTTTTGTAGCCAAATAAAAAATAATATGAAAAAGTAACCATGAGTAAAATTTTATTTCCTTCCCAGAAAAAATACTTGCAAAAATTTAATAGAGAAGAAGATTCACTCATTCTTGAAATGGAAAAGTTTGCAAGTGAAAAGAAGATTCCTATTCTTTGTCCTGAATCAGCTTTATTTCTTGAACAGCTTGTTCTCTTAACTCGCCCTAAAAGAGTGCTTGAGATCGGGACTGCCATAGCATATTCATCCATCAGAATGGCAAGACATCTCCGAAAGAAAGGAATCATTCATACTATTGAGAAGAGTGAGGATAATATCAAATTGGCAATCGAGTTTGTTAAGAGATCTGGCTATGATGATAAAATCAAAATCATTGCGGGTGACGGGTTGAATCTTCTTCCCACAATGAACAAAAAATATGATTTGATTTTTCTTGATGCAGATAAGGAAGATTACAAAAGACTTTTTGAATACAGTATCATTCTCCTAAAAAAGGGCGGTATTATTTTTATTGATAATCTTCTTTGGCATGGATACGCTGCTTCAAAGGAAATTCCTAAAGAATATAAAATCTCAACCAAACTGATCAGAGAATTCAATAAATTATTTACTTCGCAGGCAAATCTTAAAACATCAATTCTGCCAATAGGTGATGGAATCGGTTTAGGAATTAAAATTTAATTAGTCTCACTGGATATGCACAATAAAATAAATTATAACGCCTCAGTTTTTTTTAACGAAGTAGAGAAATATTCTAAGCATTCTTTGAATCGAAAAGCAGAAATGATCGTTATTTATGATGCTGCAATTGATTCGAATCAAATGGATATTTTTCGTGATGTATGCTTCACTGCAAAATATTTGGTTGGGATGATGCGTGTGCTTCAGGAAGGTGAAAACAATCCGCAAGTTAGTAGTCTCAATCATGTTAAGAAAGATTTTTCTGTAAACATGATTAAAGCAACTGAACAGATCAGACAAATCTTATCTAATTCAGACGAATCACAAAAAAAGTATTTTGAAGAAGAAATTTTTGTGAGATCTCACTCTGGGCTGACCAATTTAAACGAATTGCTGGCAGATCTCGAACAAGTAAAACTTTATTTGAATTATCTCAAGCGAGAAAAGAAAACTAATTCTTCAGCACCTTAGAAATTAAAATTACTTCGCCAGCCACTTTTCCATTGCTCCTAAAAGATTTGTCATCGCATAAATTAATGGTTTATGCTGAGCCGCTTCAATATTTTCTAAAAGTTCTCTATGGATGTTTATGTAGGCTTGATCCAGCTTTTGTACAAGGTGAGTTCCTTTTTTCGAAAGATTAACATCCATATTTCTACGGTCAGAGGGATTGATTTCTCTTTCTGTATAACCTTTTGCAACTAAACCATCAATAATACGTGTCAATCTGCTGGCACTTAAGTTCATTCTTTTTGCAATTGTTTTATTATTTACAGTCTCCTTTTTGTCGAGCATCCTTAGACATCTGAACTCTGCTTGAGTTAGTCCATATTGTTCGGCGAAAATGTTTTCTTTTTGCTGACAGGTTGATAGTAATGTGAAAGTTAAGTTCGCAAGACGGCTGGCGTCTTTTTCCATTTCATCTGTTTTCATATTGGGAATCTCCTAAATTTTGGTGTTTGCTTTTATCAAATATCGGTAGTTCGAACAATTTTAGCAAGCAATATTTAGGAAATTTTGAAATATTTATTTATAAATTATTTCATCATCTATTGAGAAAACAACTTTACCTTTCAGCATTTCCAATATTTTTGCTTGTATTTCGTTAACCAAATCGAAAGGAATTAGACATTTTATACTTGTTTCAACATCATAATCGCTTTCAATGACTTTTATATGATTGGAAGCAAGAACTCTATTTAACTTATCAAAAGAAGAAATTGCCAGTTTTATTTCTGCTTTAAGGTATGGTTTTTTAGTGACCAAGTTAGATTTCGCAAGCACTTTAACTGCAGCCGTGTAATAAGCTTTTCCAAGAGGACCAATTCCCAGTTTAGTTCCACCGAAATATCTAGTCACAACTAATAGGCAATCATGAATTTCATAATGATCAATTGAGTTTAATATTCTGATACCGGCAGTGCCGGAAGGTTCTCCCGAATCAGAGAATTTTGATTTCCCGGATAATAATCGGTAAGCATAACACTGATGAGAAGCGTCGTAATACTTCTTATTCAACTTATTCAAAAGGTTGTTTACTTCATCTTCACTATTCACAGGGTATGCGTTCGCTAGAAAAATTGATTTTTTTTCTTTCAGCTCATATTCACTATGGCTTTTAAGAGTTTTGTAAGATTGAATTTTCATATAATTACTTTAGATTATGCAAAAAAGGTGAATGATGCACGTCAATATAAATTGATTATGAGAATACCTATCAGTAAAATAACAATTCGAATAAAAATAAGTTTACCTTGGAAAAAGAAAAAATAATAATCAGAGGTGCCCGCGAGCATAATCTTAAAAATATTGATCTAGATATTCCACGTGATTCACTATCTGTAATAACAGGATTGTCCGGTTCCGGTAAATCTTCTTTAGCTTTTGATACAATTTATGCTGAAGGGCAAAGAAGATATATCGAATCTCTTTCTGCGTATGCTAGGCAATTTCTCGATATGCTTGAAAAACCTGATGTTGATTTAATTGAGGGATTAAGTCCGGCAATTTCGATTGAACAAAAAACCACATCAGGGAATCCACGTTCGACAGTCGGTACAATTACAGAAATATACGATTACCTTCGCCTGCTTTATGCTCGGTTAGGAATTCCGAAATGCTATAACTGCGGCAATCCAGTTACAAAACAATCCTCTGAACAAATCATCGGAACAATTCTAACGATTCTTTCAGGAAAGAAAATTGCGATTTTATCTCCCGTCGTAAGGGGAAGAAAGGGGCATTACCGCGAACTTTTTGAGGAGATTTTATCTGATGGTTTTTTACGTGTGAGAATTGATAACGAGATTCAAGAAATTACAAAAGGTTTTCATGTTGACCGATATAAAATTCACAATATAGAAATTGTAATAGATAGGTTATCGGTAAGTTCTGCTTCAAGAACCCGGCTTTCGGAATCTGTTGATGTTGCCTTGAATTATGGAAATGGAATTGTTGTAATAAATGATGGAAGCCAGGATTATGTTTACAGCAGACATCTTGCGTGTATAAATTGCGGAATCAGTTATCAGGAACTTGCTCCAAATTCTTTCTCCTTCAATTCACCCTATGGTTCTTGTAAAGATTGCCAGGGTTTGGGTGAAAAGAAAGAGTTAGATATAAATTTAATAATTCCAGATTGGGATAAAACAATTAATGAAGAAGGATTAGCGCCGCTTGGAAGACCGAGAAATATTTGGTTCTACAATCAGCTTTCGGCAGTTTCTCAGACTTTAGGATTTAACTACGATACAAAACTTAAAGATTTAAGTCCCCACCAGCTTGAATTTTTGCTTCACGGCAGTAAAGAAAAAATGGCGTTCACATATTCTTATGGAGGCGGTAAGCCAGTTACATACTTGCATCGTTTTTCGGGATTATATGGTTATCTCAAAAATTATTATCAAACCACCAGTTCCAATAATATTCGTGAATGGGTGGAATCATTCATGAATACAGTTACTTGTCAAACATGCGGCGGTGGACGTTTAAAAAAAGAATCTCTCTCTGTTAACTTTCAAGGAAAAAATATCAGTGAAGTAACTTCATTTTCTATTATTCAATGCGAAGAGTTTTTTAGGAAAGTTAAATTAAGCGGACGCGATTCCATTATTGCTAAACCTATTCTTAAAGAAATAGCTTCACGAATTAAATTTTTACTTAATGTTGGTTTGGATTATCTGACTTTGAATAGATCTGCAAGGACTCTTTCTGGCGGTGAGTCGCAGAGAATCAGATTAGCTACGCAGATAGGTTCACAGCTTGCCGGAGTTCTTTATGTATTGGATGAACCGAGTATCGGGCTTCATCAAAGTGATAATATTAAGCTTATAAATTCTCTAAAAGATTTAAGGGATTTAGGAAATACAATAATAGTTGTAGAGCATGATAGGGAAACCATTGAAAGCTCGGATTACATGGTTGACTTAGGTCCAGGTGCAGGTGAGCACGGAGGTGAGGTTTGTATTTCAGGCGAAACTCAAAAACTAATTTCTTCAACGAATGGTCTCAATTCTTTAACTCTTTCCTATCTAAAAAATAAAAATGAGATTCCACTTCCTAAAGAGAGAAGAAAGGGAAACGGCAGCTTCTTAGAATTGATCGGAGCATCTGGAAATAATCTCAGAAATATTAATTTGAATATTCCTCTCGGAACTTTAACGCTTATCACTGGAGTCAGCGGTTCAGGCAAATCATCGCTGGTGAATGAAACGTTAGTAAAAATTTTAATGAACAAACTTTATAAGTCCAAGATGGTTCCGCTTCCGTTCAAATCAATTAACGGACTTGAATATATTGACAAGGTAATTGAAATAGATCAGTCGCCTATTGGAAGAACACCGCGGTCAAACCCGGCAACATACACAGGGCTCTTCACTCACATCCGCGATTTATTCTCACAGCTTCCCGAATCTAAGGTGAGAGGATATTCAACCGGAAGATTCAGCTTCAATGTTCCCGGCGGCAGATGTGAGGAATGCAGTGGAGATGGATTGCGTAAAATCGAAATGAATTTTTTGCCAAATGTTTATGTGACTTGCGATGTTTGTCGTGGAAAAAGATACAACCGCGAAACTCTTGAAGTGTTATATAAAACCAAATCAATTTCCGATGTATTGGATATGCGAATAGATGAAGCACTCGAATATTTTGAAGATCTTCCTCGTATAAAAAGGAAAATTAAAGCGATCCACGATGTTGGTTTGGGCTATATTAAATTAGGGCAGCAGGCAACTACACTTTCGGGAGGAGAAGCACAAAGAGTTAAGCTTGCAACCGAACTGAGTAAAGTCAGCACCGGGAAAACTCTTTATGTTTTGGATGAACCGACAACAGGCTTGCACTTTGAAGATGTAAGAATATTACTCGGAGTGCTTGATAAGCTTGTTCAGAAGGGGAATACGGTTGTGGTTGTTGAACATAACCTCGATGTAATTAAGATAGCAGATTGGATAATTGATCTTGGGCCCGGCGGGGGTGATAAAGGCGGTTGGATTGTCGCAGAAGGAACTCCCGAACAAATCTCGGAATGCAAAAAAAGTCTTACCGGAAAATTTATTAAGAAGGTATTGCATTTGTAGAGGTTATTCTTAATTGTTGTAAGCCCTTTCCTTTCGGTCTGTTGCGTAAGTCAGAAAAAGTCATTGCGTAGTAATCTCAAATTTAGTTCAAGTAATTAATCGAAGATTGCTTCATCCCGATAAAACGTATTGTCAAACGAAAAATCGGGATTCTCAATAACAAAACAGACGTTTTATAATATTTCCCTTTTAGAAGGATTGCCTGCTCGCCTTTGCGAGGGATAGGCTTTTATTAGAACGGAAAATCTTCCTTCAAATCTATCTTCTGATCTAACTTTTCAATTTTAGGTTTTTCTGCAACCAAATGAATTGGGTTTCCTTCAACATAAATTGCTTTGTATGGTTTAGTGGGACAAGCATATTCACAAGCACCACAGCCAATACAGATCTTATTATTCAGCTTAGGCGCTTTTAAGTTTTTATGAGGTTCCAACATGTCTACTGCTTTGGTTGGACAATGCTCCGCACACGCACCGCAAGCGGTTTCTTCAGTGTAAACTATACAATTGTCTTTTACAAAAACTGCTTTGCCAAGCTGACTTAATTTTTTAGCTTCGAGTAATATATTGTTTATGGCACCCGTAGGACAAACTTCGCTGCAGATTACACAATCATAATTACAAAAGCTGGTTTGATAATCCATTCGTGGCTGCATCATTCCTAAAAAGCCGTATTCTAAAAATGATGGCTGAAGTACTTGTGTCGGGCAAGCGCTGACACACAAATGGCAAGCTGTACATGAGCTTGTGAATTGGACAATGCTTTGCGAGCCAGGCGGAGAAACCGGAAATTTTTTGTAAACCGGAACTGTGCTTTCTTTTATGGGGATTATTTTAATCTGTCCGATTGATAATCCTGATAAGCTCGCAAAATAAACCAACAATGATTTTATGAATACTCGTCTTTTGTCATCAGATGCAATTTGATAGCTTGAAATATTTTTTTGCAAAGTATTCACATAAACAATTCCCTCTGAGTGACATGCATTAAAACAATTAAAGCAGCTTACACACCTGCTGAAGTCTATAACTTTATTCTTTTTATCAATACATCCGGCTTTGCATTCCCTTTCGCAAAGATTGCAGCTTTTACAGGTTGATTCATCAATTGCAATTTGGTAAATAGAAAACTTTGAGAATATACCTAACAAAGTTCCTACCGGGCAAATAGCGTTACAGAATAATCTCCCTCTTTTATAGGCGAGAGCGATAACAGCAAATATTACGAATAATCCAAATGCAACTGATATCCAATCAGTATTTTTTATTTCAACAGGGTAAAACAAAAATAGATTAAAGCTTTCAAGAATACCAGATGTGAAATTGTAGATATGCAAAATGACAGGACGAACTACGTTTGAAGTTATCTTGCCGAAAATGCTAAATGGATCGAGCAGATTTAATAGAAATATGCTTCCGCTAAACACAAAAATAATTGTAAGTGAAAGTATAGAATATCGGATGATAGAATAAGGTTTTAGTAAAAAGTGATTTTTCTTTTTAGATATTTTTCTTGAAATGTATGAAACTATATCTTGCAAAGTTCCCAGCGGGCAAATTGTTGAGCAGTAAACTCTACCCCAAATAAAGGTTATAGCAATAATGAATATAAATCCTAGTGCAGAAAATCCTGCAACGCTTAAGAACTTAACAAGTGATGGTGCAAATTGAAGGTATGTAATTATATCTGCGCTTTTGGACGTGAGCCATTCATTAATATTTAAGAAAATAATGGAAGTTAGAATGAAAAATAGAACGGAAATTATAACTCGTGCTCTCTTTAAGTAGAGAAAATTCATAAAGCTTAGAGTTTTATTCTGTTAATATTTAGCTGATCAAGGTTCATGTTTCCAATTTTCATTTCATTAGCAATTCTGATGTAATCAATATCTCCCGGGTTAGAATTAAACAATTTAGCAGCGGCTGCATCTGCGGCGACAATATCGGATGATATAATTTGTGACTTCAAAGTTAGAACATCATCTTTACTAATACCGCGAGGTCCATTTCTTTTCATAACCAAGTAAGCATCCACAATATTTAAATCCGGCTTGCGATAGGTTGCGAAATCAGCAATGCACTGATGGAGATTGGTTCGATGCCAATACCCGCGATCCCAAACAATTCCCATCAGATTTTTCATTGAGATTGTCACATCTGCCGAGCTGTGATGTTTTAAGATCGGGACATTGATAAAGACATCTGATTCCAAAATCAATTCATGAACTTTCACATCAGTAAGCTTCTTACCGTTTTTCACAGTTACTTGTTGATAATAACCTTCGCTGTCACCCGAAACAACTTTTCCGCCTGCATCTTTTACGGCACTTTCTATTCCGCTATTAGAGTAACATCTTTTCCAATTGTCACATGTATGATCGAACACATAAACATATTTTGCACCTGCTTCAAAACAACTCTGAATTATTCTCTTGATTAAAATAGGATTTGTGTTGCCAGCTCTTTCAGGGTTTACATCCCAGCCAATGTTAGGTTTAACTACGACTGTTTGACCTTTATTAATAAACGTTTTCATTCCACCGAAAGACTGAATTCCTTTGTCGAACATGACATCGGGTTCACCGCCTTTAATTGCTACTAAATCAAATGGTTTATCGAACAATGATTTATAAGGGTAAGCAAAGAGATGAGAATAATTACCAAAGGTGATTGCTGAACCGGTAACTATTCCAGTCGTCAAACTTTTTTTAATGAATTCCCGGCGATCCATTTTTATCTCCGTTGATTGTTTTTTGGGAGAAGATTTTTTTAGTTACTCCAAAATAAGGAGAAAATTATCAAAGAATCTTACTAACGTTTTAATTGTATCTTTGTAAACTGCAAATACAATAGAGAAAGAACGATTATTAAAATTTCACGATAATTTTAGATTGATTAGGTCATGCAAAAATTTCAATGCTAAATATTTTTAGTATTTTTATATAAAGCTTTATACAATAATAATTACATTCAATTAAAAGTTTCAAGAAAATTAAATGAAAAAGGCTACTTCTGATACTCGTGAGTACCGTTTAGACATGAACGAAAAAATTCTGAACTCCGGTTTTAGAGATTTCAATAAATTTTTTGCATTAGACAATAAAGCTTACATTTCGGGTGCATTGCCGGCAAAAGTTAAGGAGCTTATGGGATTAGTTGGGTCAATGGTTTTGCGCTGTAATGATTGTATCTTTTATCATATTGATCGTTCAATTGCTGAAGGTGCAAGCAGAGAAGAATTGTTGGAAAGCTTTAGTATCGCATTGATTGTCGGGGGTTCAATCGTTATTCCGCATCTCCGTTACGCATTTGATGTAATGGATGAAATTTATCAAGAGAAGAAAGCTGAAAAATAATGGTACACATCTTAATAATCCCCAAAAGAATTGTTACGCTTGATAAACAGCGCAGAATACTTGGTAACTATTGCATAGAAATATTGGATGACAGGATTAAATCCATAAAAAAAATATCTACAGAAAAATTAAAATCTTTCAAAGGCGAAATAGTTCATGCAGAAGATCTCACACTCATTCCTGGATTCGTTCAAACACATGTGCATCTTTGCCAAACTTTATTTAGAGGAATGGCTGATGATTTAGAACTGCTGGACTGGCTTCAGCTTAAAATTTTTCCGTATGAAAATGCGCACGATAAAAATTCTCTTTCAGCATCAGTTAAACTGGGAATAAACGAACTTACCTTGAGCGGAACAACAACAATACTTGACATGGGAACATTAAATCATCAAGAGGTAATCTTTGATGAGTTAATCTCTTCCGGAATTCGTGCAATTGCCGGTAAATGTATGATTGATTTGAATGATTTATTTCCGAAGTTTAAGTCAAGTACTAGTGCTGAACTTAAAGAGACCTACCTGTTGTCAAAAGCATTTCACAATGAAGCAGGCGGCAGAATTAAATATGGCTTTGCTCCACGGTTTGCTCTTTCTTCTTCGGCAAAACTTATGCAAGAAGCAAAAGAAATGATGAATGATTTTCCAGGAAGTGTTTTTCATACGCATTCCTCCGAAAATACAGATGAGATAAAAGCAGTAAGAAAAAAATATAAGCTGAATAACATTGAGTATTTCAATTCCTTAAACTTATTGGATAGTCATTCAATTTTAGCACATTGCATTCATGTAAATAAAAATGAAATAAATTTGCTGAAGAAAAAGAATGTTAGAGTTGCTCATTGTCCATCAGCCAATTTGAAATTAGGTTCAGGTTTTGCCCCAATTCCTCTTTTTTTAAAGAAAGGAATCTCAGTATCACTTGGAGCGGATGGCGCTCCTTGCAACAATAACTTAAGTATTTTCAATGAAATGCGGCTTGCTTCACTCATACAAAAACCTAAATTTGGCGCTACTGCAATGGATGCTGAGACAGTTTTTAGATTAGCGACAATTGAAGGTGCTAGAGCTTTGCATTTAGAGAATGAGATTGGAAGTATCGAAGTCGGAAAAAAAGCCGACCTTGTTTTAATAAATCTTGATGGCGCAGCACAATCAGTTTTTAATGAGGATGAAAATGTTTATTTGAGATTAGTCTATTCAGCATCAGGTAATGATGTAAAGTATGTAATGATTGATGGTAAATGGATTGTGAAAAACAGTAAATCCAAGATATATGACCCAAAGGAAATTATATCAGAAGCAAAAACAGAATTGAAAAAATTATTAAGAAGAGTTTGAGTGAGAAACTTGGAATTATTATGGATTTTTCTTTCTATGAAAAAGACATGGCTATGCCCTGAGTATTTAGTTCTTAACAGGAATAAAAGTAAAAAACACCTCAGAATAAATGGCTATGTCCCGATAGGGACAAAATATTTGTAGAGCAATTTTCCCCCATCTATTTATAAGTCCCAACGGGACGAAATATTATTATTTGTTTTAGACAGATATAATTTTTATGATAAAGTAATAAGGTCAAATTAATTCTTCTTATTTTGTTACTAAGGTTATTGATTTTAGAAGTTTAATCAGCAAGAGTATTTTTATCCTCCAGAGGCGGATTTCGTTTCAATCAATTTTTCAGAAACCTTAATAACACCATACAACCTAGAGAAATAAAACCTTATCATCTTATTTTCTTTATATACAATATGTCATATAATTTTATAAAGAGAAAGTTCTAAAACTTATTTTGAGCAGATATGGCAGAAACAAACAAATATGAAGCGTAAAATTATTTT
>Ga0209322_10001188_pt1 | contig 15077 bp, 9 predicted proteins | sample Rifsed19ft1_FD_184013 | JGI IMG/M metagenome (GOLD analysis project Ga0209322, IMG submission 184013) | Soil microbial communities from Rifle, Colorado, USA - sediment 19ft 1 (version 2) | ecosystem: Environmental > Terrestrial > Deep subsurface > Rock core/Sediment | place: Rifle, Colorado... | reverse complement strand
CCCCCCCTACCCGGCTGGTCTTCGTTGTCCTCCGCCACAAAAATCCCAATGTCGCGAGGCAATTTATTCCCGCAACATTTTTTAAATTTCATCGGCAGGCCATTTGGACGCTTCTTGCCACATGGACATGGGTCGTTTTGTCTAATGCGCGTGATCATTACTTTACAAATAGTTGTTTTCGTTCATTTAGGTGCACTACCTCTTGCAAGCTGCAGAGTAGATTCATTTCTTATCTATTTTTATTGACGAGTGATGTAGACCACCCTTTGTGTCTGTATTAGAAGTTTACCGCCCGTAGGAGTCGTTAGAATGGAGGCGGGTCCCTCAACACGGTAATGACGGTTTTTGGTGATAAATGGCTGAACCCATGGGTAGTCGTCGCGATAGAATACAAAATCTTCGGCACAACGCACAATCAAACGGTTGATGTGTATAACTTCTTTATGATCAATCTTGCGAATGCAAGAGCTGAAATTCTTGAAGGATAGATCCAATCGATTTTTATCGAGCGTAAGATCGGGTTTTATTCGAATGGCAAGATCGGGTGACAGTGGCACAATTCGATTTACGATGCGTGGGTCATTCGTTAATTCGATAGCGACAGGGAAGTCGCTCGTGAAGAAGGGGCTATCGTTAAAACAATTATGCAAAATCTCCCATCTGAAGTTTCCAAAGGCGGCTACCATCGCCAGGATAGATGTGATGCCTATAGCTTGAGGGTACTTGCCGTCTATCTCGACCTTGACGACTCCTTGCGCAAGAGCTTCTGTGAGGCTGGTACAACCTAACTCGGGTGGAGGTTGAGGAACTAATCCCTGCCTTTCCATCATAGAAGCAGTAATTTCTACGATATTCTTGAGCGGGGTCGACTGAATTCGCATGCTCGCAGGTGAACAGGAATTAACATAGGCAACAAAGCCAGCTATTGTGTAGATGCACTCATTATCAATCTTTCCGGCTATCAGTTTACTCAGAGCGGCATTGTAATCAGGCTCGATCGTTCTTAGAAAATCTTCTATCTCCCGATCCTCCCGTAGATAAGCGTTTGTGCTCCCATTATTGATTCCGCAGACTGCATTGGAATTTAGGGTAACGGTTTTAAGGTCCGTCTTTCGGATCGCGTACATGCGTTCGCCGAGAGCCGGGGAATAGAACTTCTTGAGGTGCACTTGAGGGATAAAGTGGTCAAGCGGCATCTAGTGTCTCGGTCTTTCCATTTTCAATTAGATTTCCCGACCCCCCTCTGGGGACAGTCTGGGGACACAGTTTTTCGTGTGTTCAAAAAATGAACTATTTGATTTCATTGAACAATTTCATATAAAGATGGCGGAGGGTGAGGGACTCGAACCCCCAAGGGCGTTAGCCCGCCGGTTTTCAAGACCGGTGACTTACCATTAGCCTAACCCTCCGGATTGGGAAACTGCTGGGACTTCGGAGAAGGGAACCGTTGCCGTAAAACTTAAATTGCTTCGTCGCTGCGCTTCCAAGAAAATGAGCGCTTATGGTTTGTCATTCTGAGCGGAGCGAAGAATCTCTGGGATGATATAAGCTCCGAGATTCTTCGTCGCCTGCGGCTCCTCAGAATGACAACTTTAAAATCCCCCTCAATCCCCCTTTAGAAAAGGGGGAAGAGCAAGGACAACTATTAAGTTAACCCATCCTCCGGATTATTTCAAGGCCCCCCGTGTACGGCCTCAGGGCCTCGGGGACGACGACGCTGCCGTCCTCCTGCTGGAAGTTCTCTAATATCGCGACGAGCGTCCTGCCAACGGCGAGGCCGCTGCCGTTAATCGTGTGCACGAACCTGGGCTTGCCGCCCTTTGGCCTGAAGCGGATGCCGGCCCTCCTTGCCTGGAAGTCCTCGAAGTTAGAGCAGCTCGATATCTCCCTGTACTTGCCCTGGCCCGGCAGCCAGACCTCTATGTCGTATGTCTTGGCCGACGAGAAGCCCATGTCGCCGGTGCAGAGAGCCACTACCCTGTAATGGATGCCGAGCCTCTTTAATACCTCTTCGGCGTTGGCCGTGAGCTTCTCGAGCTCTTCATAGGAATTGTCAGGGTGGGAGAACTTCACGAGCTCTACCTTGTCGAACTGGTGCTGGCGTATGAGGCCCTTTACGTCCTTGCCGTAGGAGCCGGCCTCGCTCCTGAAGCAGGGCGTGTAGGCGGCGTACTTTACCGGCAGCCTCTCTTCGTCGAGTATCTCGTCGTTGTGTATGTTCGTGACCGGGACCTCTGCCGTGGGGATGAGGTAGAAGTCGTTCCCCTCGATCTTGAAGAGGTCTTCTTTGAACTTTGGGAGCTGGCCAGTGCCCATGAGGGCCGCAGCCTTCACCATGAATGGAGGGAGCACCTCTGTGTAGCCGTGCTGCCTGGTGTGGAGGTCGAGCATGAAGTTTATAAGCGCCCTCTCCAAAAGCGCGCCCGCGCCGACGAGAAGCGAGAATCTCGCGCCGGAGATCTTTCCCGCGCGCTCGAAATCGATTATGCCGAGAGATTCGCCCACATCTCCGTGCTCCTTTGGCGAGAAGTTGAAGACAGGCGCGCTCCCCCACGTCCTTACGACCGGGTTGTCGTTAGAGTCCTTGCCCACGGGCACGGAGGCGTGCGGCAGATTGGGCACGCAGAGGAGGAAATCATTGAGCTCCGCTTCGACCCTGGCAACGTCGGCGTCAAGGGCCTTGAGACGCGCGCCCTCGTCCTGCATCTCGGATATGAGGGCTGCGGCGTCCATCTTCTCCTTCTTGAGCTTCGCTATCTCCTCGGAGACGGAATTCCGCCGCGCGCGTAGAGCCTCGGCCTCGGTAAGGAGCCTCCTCCTCTGGGTGTCAAGCTCCCTGAAGCCCGAGAGGTCTACGGCGCCCCCGCGGGTCTTCAACCTTCTTTCGGCCTCTTCGAGGTTCTCTCTCAGGAATTTTACGTCGAGCATGATCGATATCTCTTATGAGAATTTTTTGTTACCCCTGGAACGGAAAGACCCCCCACCCATAGGAGATGGGCAAGGGAAACCTTCAGCCTCCCCTCAATCCCCTCCCGTCAAGGGCGGGGAAAGGAAAAAGAGCCGGTCAGCCAGAGAACGGTGAACCTTTTCGAGCGCCCTGAAAAACCAGTCCCTCAGGAGAGCTCAAGCGACGGATTATAAATCAATCCCCCTCTTTTTTCCACCTTTTGTAAAGGCTGTTCTCCACTCCGAGCACGTCGAGGACCTTTCCCACTATGAAACCGGCCAGGTCGTCTATTGTAGAGGGCTTGTGATAGAAGGCGGGCATTGCTGGAAGAATGACTGCCCCGGCCCGGGAGAGCCTGAGCATGTTCTGGAGGTGGATGGCGGATAGGGGTGTTTCCCTGGGCACGAGGACAAGGGGGCGGCGCTCCTTTATCATGCAGTCGGCCGCCCTCTCTATGAGGTTGCCGGAGACGCCCGTAGCCACCCGGCTGAGGGTGCCCATTGAACACGGGCAGATGATCATTGCCTTCACGAGGGCCGAGCCGCTCGCAACAGAGGCCGTCAGGTCGTCATAGGGCAGGCTTCTCAATCTTCCCTTTATCGAGACGCCCTTTGATTCGAGGGCCGCCCTTATCGTCTCCACAGGTTTTTCGGCGCAATCGAGGCCGAGCTCCTCTTTCAGGAGCAGAAGACCAGTTGGGGAGATGACGAGGTCAACATCATCTCCCCTTGAAAGAAGCTCTCCTGTGAGCTTTATGCCGTAGAGCGCGCCGCTTGCCCCTGTGAGGGCGACCAGATATCCAGCCAATTCAGTTCCGTCCGTTTGGGGCGTGGAGCCCCGTTCTATAAATTAGTCTTGGAATTCAGGGAAGGACTTCACCCTCCCCTCATTCCCCTCCCGTCAAGGGAGGGGAGGTCAGGATTGCCCCCTACTTTCTCGGCTTCACTATGACGTATATCGTGTTGCCGCCCCTCTCGACGAGGAAGAGGACCACGTCGTTCTTTTCAGCGTCGATAAGGGCCTTGCTGTAGTCATTCATGCTCCGTATGGGCTTCCTGTCTATCTCTTTTATGATGTCGCCCCTGCGGAGGCCCGCCTCTACAGAGGGGCTCTCCGGCTTAACGGAGCTTATTATCACGCCGTCGGTCTCTTTCTTGCCGAGGCGCTTGGCTATCTCAGGCGTAATCGGCTGCGCCGAGAGGCCGAGCCTCGTGTCAGGCGCGCCGTCGGTCTCCTCCGTAGGCGCGGCCTCGGCCTCCTCCTCGTCCATCTTTGTGCCGACCTTTATGAAGAAGGTCTTCTCCTTGCCGTCGCGCAGGGCCTTTATCTCCACGGACTTGCCCGGGGGAGTGGTGGCGACTATCCTCGGCAGGTCGCTTATCTCGTTAACGGGCTTGCCGTCAAAGGAGACGATGATGTCTCCGGCCTTCAGGCCCGCCTGGTCAGCAGGCTCCCCGGGGTTTACGGAGGAGATGAGCACGCCCCGGGCGTCCTTCAAGCCAAAGGACCTCGCGAGCTCTGGCGTGAGGTCCTGTATGCTCACGCCTATCCAGCCCCTTGTGACCTTGCCGGTCTCCTTCAACTGCAGGAGCACTTCCTTCACCATGTTTATGGGAGTGGCAAAGCCTATGCCCTGGCCGCCCGCGACTATGGCGGTGTTTATGCCAACGACCTCGCCCTTCACGTTAAAGAGCGGACCTCCCGAGTTGCCGGGGTTGATGGACGCGTCGGTCTGTATGAAGTTGTCATAGGGGCCGGCGCCTATTATCCTGCCCTTCTGGCTCACGATGCCCGCCGTAACCGTGCCGCCCAGGCCAAAGGGGTTGCCTATGGCAAGGACCCACTCGCCTATCTGCAGGCCCTCGGAGTCGCCTATGACGGCGACCGGCATGCTGTCATCGGGCTTTATCCTTATGAGCGCGATGTCGAGCTTCTGGTCCTGGCCCACCACCTTTGCCTTGTATTCCTTCTTGTCCTCTGAGAGCGTGACGATTATCTCGGTGGCGTGCTCGACGACGTGATAATTGGTCAGTATGAACCCTTCCTTATTGATGATAAAGCCGGAGCCCAGGCTCTGGCGCTTCAACTCCTTGCCGCCCCGGGGCTCGTTGAAGAACTTGTTGAAGTCGTCGCCGAAGAACTCCTCGAAGGGGCCCCTGAACTCGGGGAAGGGCATCATGGGCCTCTCCTTCATGACCTGCGTGGTCGATATGTTGACGACCACCGGCGAGAGCTTCCTGGCCAGCTCCACGAAGTTACTGGGCACAGGGCCCGTGACCTGCGGGCTCGAGTTCGCGTCCTTCCAGAAGCTCTGGGCTATCGTCTGGGTCGTCATGTCGTACCTGGCCGTGAACATTATCCCCGCCATTACGGAGATGACGGCGACCAGGACGATGGTCTTTAGACCGAATCCGGTTTTCTTTTCTTTCATCTTTGCTCCTGCCAGGATGTTGAAGAGTGATCAGTTTCGCAAGGGAGAGAAATGGCCCGGCCTTGAAGGGCCGGGCCAGGCTTAATCCTTTTTATGACACTACCTTTATGTACCAGAGGCGGAGCTCATGCAGGACGTCCTCGATGAGCTTCGATTCCTCCTCGGTGAGGTTGCCCTTTGTCTTGTCCTTTAAAAGAGAGATGAGGTCTATCGTCTGCTTGGCGACCTCGGGCTCCTTCTCCTTCTGCTTTGTCACAGGGTTTTCGACCAGGCCCAGGTTCATCAGCACAGAGGTCGAAAGAGACAGTATGAACGCGGAGAAATCCAGCGGCGGCAGCTCGATATCGCCCGCCTGTGCCCCCTCGTTCCTGTCCTCTCCCTTTTCGCCCTCTCCCATAAAGCCCCTGATATTATTGACCGATATTATTGGACCCTGACCTTTATGCCGCCGCTTGCCGCCTCGGCCGCCTTTGGCACCGTGATCTTCAAAACGCCGTCCTTGAAACTTGCCTTGATCCCGTTCCTGTCGACCGCGTAAGGCAGGCTGAAGGAACGGTGGAACGAGCCGTAGAACCTCTCCATCCTGTGATAGTTCTCCTCCCCGAGGCTCTTCTCCCGCTTCCTTTCGCCCCTGAGCGTCAACGTGTTCTCGCTCACCTCGACGCTTACGCCCTCGAGGCTGACACCGGGAAGCTCGGCCTTCAGTATCACGTTCTCTTGTGTCTCGTAGATGTCGACGGGGGGGTACCAGTGGCTGCCCTCCGCGGCCCTGTACTTAAGGAGCGTCTCGTCGAAGATGCGGCTCATCCTCTCCTGGAGGAACAGGAGGTCTTTGAAAGGGTCCCTTTTCTTCAGGGCCAAGGCTTTACTCTCCACTTTCCGGCCTGTGGACTGACCGGGGATAGCCTTCTATGGGCTATTAATCCAATTTATTTTATAATCAGGCGTTTGTCAAGAAAACCCCAACTTTCTTTTTTAAAAAAAAGAAAGTTGGCAAAGAAAAAACAATTCCCGCCCGTTCAGGCAGGCTTACCTGCCTATCCTGCGCCTCTCGAATGCTGCAGCCCCGGCCCGGACCGCCCGTCCTTCTCGAACCAGAGCCTCCCGTCCTTCAAGTCCAGGCGTATGCGGTCGCCCTCCCCGAACTCCCCTTCGAGGAACTTCCACGCCAGCTCGTCCTGAATCTCCTTCTGGATGAGCCTCTTTAAAGACCGGGCCCCGTAGACCGGGTCATAGCCCTTATCCGCGAAATAGTCACGCGCCCCCGGGGTGAGCTCTATGTCCATGTTCCTGTCCTTCAGGAGCCGCTCCAGCCTCGTTATCTGGATATCGACTATCTCCTTCATGTGCTCCCTGGTAAGGGGATGGAATATGATTGTGTCGTCTATCCTGTTGAGGAACTCGGGCTTGAAGGTCGCGCGCAGCACGTCCATCACCCTTGTCCTTATCTCATCGTACTCAGCCTCGCCGAGCTCGGTTATGTACTGGCTGCCTATGTTCGAGGTCATTATTATGACCGTGTTCTTGAAGTCCACCGTCCTGCCGTGGCCGTCGGTGAGCCTGCCGTCGTCGAGTATCTGCAGGAGGATGTTGAAGACCTCGGGGTGCGCCTTCTCCATCTCGTCGAAGAGGACGACCGCATAGGGCCTCCTCCTCACGGATTCGGTGAGGTAGCCCCCCTCTTCATATCCCACGTAGCCCGGGGGCGCGCCTATGAGCCTCGCCACAGAGTGCTTCTCCATGAACTCGCTCATGTCTATCCTTATCATGGCGCGCTCGTCGTCAAAGAGGAACTCTGCCAACGCCCTCGCGGTCTCGGTCTTGCCGACGCCGGTTGGCCCGAGGAATATGAACGAGCCTATGGGCCTGTTTATATCCTGCAGGCCTGCCCTGGCCCTCCGTACGGCGTTAGAGACGGCCTTCAGGGCCGCGTCCTGGCCAATGACCCTCTTTTTGAGCCCCTCCTCCATCTTGAGGAGCTTCTCACGCTCGGCCTCCAACATGCGGGAAACCGGTATGCCGGTCCACTTGGAGACGATCCCGGCGATCTCCTCGGCGTCGACCTCCTCCTTGAGCATCTTCTTGCCGTCCTGGAGCCTGGTGAGCTCGGTCTGGTCAGCCTCGAGGTTCTTCTGCAGCCCGGAGAGCCTGCCGTATTTGAGCTCAGCGGCCTTTCCAAGCTCCCCCGCCCTCTCGGCCTGAGCCGCCTGGATCTTCACTTCCTCCATCTTCTTCTTTGTCGCCCTTATCCGGCTTATGACCTCCTTCTCGCGCTGCCAGTGGGCCTTCAAGCCGGCGCTCTCCTCCTTCAAGTCGGCGAGCTCCTTCTCTATCTTTTCCAATCGCTCCAAAGAGAGCCTGTCCGTCTCCTTTGAAAGGGCCTGCTTTTCTATCTCGAGCTGTATTACCTTGCGCTCTATAGCGTCTATATCGGTCGGCATCGAGTCTATCTCTATGCGAAGGCGCGACGACGCCTCGTCCACGAGGTCTATCGCCTTGTCAGGCAGGAACCTGTCTGTTATGTACCTGTTCGACAGCGTGGCGGCCGCGATGACGGCCGGGTCGGCTATGCGGACTCCGTGGTGCACCTCGTAGCGCTCTTTTATGCCGCGGAGGATCGCTATCGTGTCCTCGACAGAGGGCTCGCCGACGTGCACGGGCTGGAACCTCCTCTCAAGGGCAGCGTCCTTCTCTATGTGCTTCCTGTACTCGTCTATGGTCGTCGCTCCGACGCAGCGCAGCTCGCCCCTGGCGAGTGCGGGCTTCAGCATGTTCGAGGCGTCCATCGCGCCCTCGGCAGCCCCGGCGCCCACGAGCGTATGGAGCTCGTCGATGAAAAGGATCATGTCGCCCTGGGCCTCTGTTATCTCTCTTAAGAGGGCCTTCAACCTGTCCTCGAACTCGCCCCTGTACTTTGTCCCTGCAATAAGAGAGCCGAGGTCAAGCGCGAGGAGCCTCTTGTTCTTCAGGGTCTCGGGCACGTCGCCTGCGACTATCCTCTGGGCAAGGCCCTCGACAATGGCCGTCTTGCCGACCCCGGCCTCGCCAATGAGTACCGGGTTGTTCTTGGTCCTCCTGGAGAGTACCTGTATCACGCGCCTTATCTCCTCGTCCCTGCCTATCACAGGGTCGAGCTTGTTGGAGCGCGCGAGCTCGATCAGGTCCCGAGTGTACTTTGAGACTGCCTGGTACTTCTCCTCGGGCATCTGGTCCGTGACGCGCTGGGCGCCCCTTACGGAGGTAAGGGCCTTCAATATGCCTTCCCTGTTCGCGCCCTGGGATGCGAGGAGCCTCGCGGACTCGCCAGCCGATTCAGAGGCTATCGCGAGGAGCAGGTGCTCTACGGAGACGAACTCGTCTTTCAAGTCCCTGGCCTCTTTCATGGCGGCGTCCAGCAGGGCCTTCAATCTCTGCGAGACGTAGACCTCGCCAGTCGAGCCGTAGATCCGAGGCAGCCTCTTCAAGCTGTCCTCTATCTGGCCACGGAGGAGCCTTGTATTGACCCCTATCCTCTGGAGTATGGGAGAGACCAGCCCGCCCTCCTGGGAGAGGAGCGAGAGAAGGAGGTGCTCAGGGGTGACCTCCTGCTGCTCCATGCCTTCAGCCCTCTGCTGGGCGTCCTGCAGGGCCTCCTGGGACTTTATCGTGAACTTATCGAGCCTCATCCGCGTTCTCCTTTTCCCGTCGTTAAGGGCCTTAGCTGGCGGACATCTATTATAATGTAGGGGTATGCCCTGTTTTTGTCAAGAAACGGGCGGAGTTAGGCAGCTTACGGGGAAAAGACCAAAACAGCTAAATTAGCATTTTGGCGAATGGCCTTTTGCGCGTTGTCGCGCTTTTCCGGACGGCTCGCGCGTCCCTCCCCCACCCTTATGCTCGCTTACGCCTTATGCCCGAATTGTTTTAAGGACAAAAAGAACAATCTGTTTTTTCTTTGCTACTTTCTTTTTTTTAAAAAAGAAAGTAGGGGGGTCTATTGCCTTTTTCACGCTAATATCTTATCATCCTTTTCCAGATGAAGGACATCGTATCAATGGGAGAAAAGGAGGCCTCATCGAGGCTCGCATCCCTCGGCTTTGCTGACGGTAGCCTTGCCTTCAGGAACCTGCGTTCTCTTTCAACAGGCCCTCTGTCCGGCAGAATAGATACGCTTTTGGGCCTTTCTCTCGCCTCCCCCTCGCCTGACGCTGCCCTCAATAATTTAGAGACAATAGCCGCTGTCGCGGGCCCGTTTATCGGAGGCCTTACAGACGACGAGATCAGGGGGCTCATTACCATCTGCGGCTCTTCGGCCTTCTTGACGGGCATAATCGCGAAGAAGCCCGATTACCTGGGCTGGCTCTTCTCTGGCGGCCTCTTTACAGAGCGCGAGGCCGACTCCCTCAAAAGGGAGATAATCGAGAGGACAAGGGCGCTCTCCACCGTCGATGAGGTCTCCCGCGAGATACGCCTCTTCAAGCAAAAGGAGTACCTGAGGATAGGCTCCAGGGACCTCCTGCACATAGCGGACGTGGTAGGCACAACGAGGGAGCTATCCGACCTCGCGTCAGGGTGTCTCGAGGCAGCCATAGAGTTCTCCTCAAGGCACTTGAAGTCATCGTACGGCTCTCCGCTCTATGCGGAGGCCGAAGGCGAGGAGCCCAGAGAGGCGGAGTTCGTCTGCATCGGGCTCGGGAAGCTCGGAGGAAGGGAGCTGAATTTCTCTTCCGACATAGACATCCTCTACGTCTATTCATCTGACAAGGGCGAGACAACGGGCATAGAGGGAAACGAGTCCTCGCGGATAAGCCTGCACGCCTTTTTCGTGAAGCTCTCCATGCTCACGACAAAGCTCATCTCGAACGTCACGGACGAGGGATTCGCCTTCAGGGTGGACCTTGACTTGAGGCCGGAGGGCAGGAGCGGGGACGTGGCGAATTCGCTCCGCAGCGCGGAAATATACTACGAGTCATGGGGGCAGACCTGGGAGCGGGCCGCGCTCATAAAGGCCAGGCCTGTTGCGGGCTCTGCCGCGCTCGGAGAGGAGTTCCTCTCCATGATACGCCCCTTTGTCTACAGGAAGTACCTGGACTTCACGGCCATAGAAGAGATAAAGACCATGAAGGAGAAGATAGACCTGAGCCTCCTCCGGAGAAACCCGGACGCCGTGGACGTGAAGCTCGGGGCGGGCGGCATAAGGGAGATAGAGTTCTTCTGCCAGGCCCTGCAGCTCATACACGCGGGCAAGGACCCCGAGGCAAGGGAGCGCAATACCCTCTCGGCCATAAAGAAGCTCTCGGCAAAGGGCCATATAAAAAAGGACGAGGCGGAGCGTCTTACAAAGGGCTACGTCTTTCTCCGCGACCTCGAGCACAGGATACAGATAGTCGAGGGCAGGCAGAGCCAGGCGATACCCGCGAAGGAAGAAGCACTCGAGCGCCTCGCGCGGATGATGGGCTTTGCGGGGCAGGACGGCAAGAAGGCGGCCCCCGCGTTCTGGGACGAGTACAAGGCCATTACCTCCGGCGTTCACAACGTCTTCAGGTCGCTCTTCTACAGGTCTGAGGAAGCCGAAGAGACGCCGAAGGAGCTTAAGATACTCCTTTCGCCGGAGCTGCCGAAGGAAGAGGCGCTCCCCCGCCTCGCCGGGCTTGGCTTCAAGGACCCTGTTGAGGCCTATAAGAATATCGTCCTTCTGCGCGAGGGCCCGCAGTTCATACACCTGAGCGCAAAGGCGCGCGTGATACTCCAGAGGCTCGCCCCGGTATTCCTTGCCCGGGTACAGGCCTCGCCTGACCCTGACAGGAGCCTCGTACATCTCGAGAGGTTCATATCTTCGATAGGCGCGAGGACCACATTCTATTCGCTCCTGTATGAGAACCCCGGGGTATTGAACGAGCTCATAAAACTCTTCGGCACGAGCGTATTCCTCTCAAGGGATCTGATAAAACACCCTGAGAGCCTGGACCTCCTGCTTTCAGCGGAGCTCTCGATCCCGTATAAAAAACGGGAGCTCATATTCGAGGCCTTCATGCAGGAGGCCTCCTCGGGCAAGGAGTACGAAGAGGTGCTCGACGGCCTCAGGCGCCTGAAGAGCCAGGAGCTCTTCAGGATCGGCCTCAACGACATAGCGGGAGCGCTCACCCCGAGGCAGGTCTCGGTCCAGATGACCTTCTTGGCAGAGGCGAGCCTCGAGGCATCCATAAAGATAGCCAGGGACGCCCTCAAAGAGCGCTACGGAGATGCGCCCGCTGAGACAAGATTCGTTGTCATCGGCATGGGAAAGCTCGGAGGAAGAGAGCTCATATACGGCTCTGACCTCGACATCATATTCGCATACTCCGCACCCGAGGACGCGCGGACGAACGGGCCAAAGGAGGTATCGGCCCACGAGTACTTCGTAAGACTCGGCCAGAGGATAATAAGCGCGCTGACATTGAGGACAAGGGAAGGGTTTATCTTCAACGTCGACGCGAGGCTCCGCCCTTCGGGCTCCGCCGGCCCGCTCGTCGTCTCAGAGGAGGCGCTCCTAAACTACCATTCAGGCCAGACGCTCGTATGGGAGAGGCAGGCCCTGACCAGGGCTCGGCCTGTTGCGGGCGATGTCGCGTTCGGCTCTGTACTTGTGCGAAAGCTCTGGGATGCGCTCTACCGGAAGCTGCTTACCCCCGCGGACGTTGACGAGATGCTCCGCGTAAGAAAACGGATGGAAGTAGAAATTGCCAAGGAAAACGCGAACCGCTATAATATCAAGACCGGCAAAGGCGGCATCGTCGACGTGGAGTTCCTTGTCCAGGCCTTGCAGCTCAAACACGGGCATGAGAGGGCGGGGCTGCGTACCCCGTACACCCACAAGGCCCTCGTGAGGCTCAAGCGCGAGGGGCTCATGGATGAAGCTGAGTGCAGGACGCTTACGGACGCGTACTCTTTCATGCGCCTCCTGGAGACCCGTCAGCGCATCGTCCACGACAGGCCCGAGGGCTATCTCTACAGGGACTCGGACGAGCTCCTTACGCTCGCGCGGCGGACCGGTTACTCCGGGGCAGGCGCGCCGGCGGCGATGCTCAAGGAATACGAGAGAGCTGCCGAAAGGGTCAGGGGGATATACAGCGGCACTTTGGAGACTTTAAAGCAGGTATCCGGCCTTGGACCGGACGGAGGGATTCATTGAAGGACAGACACGGCGACCTGGCTCAGATCGGCCTGCCAAGGCTGCTGCACAATATCTTTCTCAGGAAGGACGAGGGGGCTGTGCTCGACATAGCCAGGGAGCCCGTAAAGAAGCGGTTCTTTTTCAGGAAGGGCTTCCCCGTCGCCGCTTCCTCGAACATACTGGGAGAGGTCCTGGGCAGGCTCCTCATGCAGGAGGGGATAATAACCCAGAAGGAGTACGAGGGCTCGCTCGAAGTGGTGCTGCGCGACAAGAAGAGGCACGGAGAGGTCCTCATCTCAATGGGGCTCATTAGCCCGCAGCAGCTCGAAGAGTTCCTCAGATTGCAGCTTAAAAGAAGGCTCTTGAAGATCTTCGACTGGGAGGACGGCTCCTACAGGTACGTGGTCACGAACCTCGCCAACCCGCTGCCCGCAAACCCGCTCCACCCGGCCGAGCTCATCCTCGAGGGCATAAGCCTCGGCTTCTACCCGGTGTCGCGGATAAGGACCGACCTCAAGCCCTACCTTGAAAAGAAGCTCTTCCTCGCCGAAGGCAGCCCATATAAGCTCGACGCCTTCAGATTGAACCTGCAGGAGAAGCGGTTCATAGAATCGCTCTCTACCGAAGGCTCGCTCGAGGAGGCGCTCTCCGCTTCCGACCTCCTTCGCCACAGGGCGCTCTCGATAGCCTTGAGCCTCGTCATTACGGGCGTTGTCACCGACGAGGCCAAAGCCGTGGAGAGGGTGCCGGAGATGAGCGTTGAAGAGTCTGGCGCAGCCAACCCGCCTGAGGCTCAGGTGGATTCAAAGCTCAACGCGGAGCTCCTCTTCATGAAGGCGAAGACATCCCTTCAGAAAAAAGACTTCCGCCAGGCAATGGAGATACTCGGGGAGATAACGAACCTCTCCCCGGGCGAGGGCGAATACTGGGCCCACCTCGGCTGGGCCATATACAACGACGACCCGGGCAGGATTTCCGAGGCTGAAAAGCTCATCAAGGACTCCATCGACCTTAACAACGACCTCGACAGCGCGTGGCTCTTCCTCGGCAGGATATTCCTCGCCCAGGGCAGGACCGGGATGGCGGCAGGCGCCTTTGGAAGCGCCCTGCAGAAGAACGCCTGGAACACGGACGCCCTCTCGGAGCTCAAAAGGATAGAGATGAACGGCGAGGGCGCGGGCCCCTTCAGCCTCTATCCCTCAGAGCCTCTCCTCTCGGCCGGGCAGGCCACGGCACTGGAGGCGCTCCTCAAGGCCGTGAGGAAGCATACAGGGCCGGTCTTGATCGAAGGCCCGGCAGGCTCTGGCAAGACGACACTCCTCCTTGAGCTCCTGAAGAGGCTCTCCTCCGACAAGGTCCTCGCGGCAGTGCTGCTTAAGCCGCCCGCGAGGGAGATAGAGCTCATAAAGACCATAAACAACGAGGTCGGCTCTCAGAGCGAGGCGTCGACCGTAAAGGAACAGCTCCTTAACCTCGGCATGAGGGTCTCTCAGAACAAGATACAGGGCGGGCAGAGCGTCATTGTCATCGACGAGGCGCATACGCTCTCCCCAGGGTGCCTGAAGCTCGTCCAGTACCTCACGAGGCTAAAGACCCTGCAGATAGTCCTCTTCTCAGCGCCCGGCCTCTCAGAGAGGCTCAAAGCCCCTGACTTCAAGGAGCTCGACGAGAGGCTCGCCGTGAGGCTCTCTTTGGGGGCATTCTCCATGGAAGAGGCCTCTGTTCTCATCGCGTCGCGCTCGCCTGAGGATGCCACAGGGCTCGACAGCGCGAGCATATTCAGCAAGACCGGGGGGAACCCGGCAGCCCTTTTGAATGAGGCGGGGGCCGTATATGACAGGATGAGGGCGGCAAAGGCACTGCCCGAGGAGCCTCGGGAGGAGCCGGTCTTTGAAGCGCCAACTCAGGAGGTAATAGGGCAGGAGATAATAGAGATAGGCTACGAGGACTTCACCTTCCAGCAGGCCCCTGAAGAGGAGAAGGCAGGGCCTCAAGAGAAGGCAGAGACAAAAGCTGCTGAAGCGCCAAGGCCTGTTGAGACACCCGTTGAAAGGCTCCCCCCGCCCCCTAAAAAAGAGGCCACCGGGCCCGCGCCTGTAAAGGCGCAGATTGAAAAGACGGCCGAGGCCGAAAGGCCCCGAAAGAGAGGGACGCTCCGCCTCATATTCTGGATAATAGTGATGCTCATCGTCGGCCTTGCCGCCGGCTCGCTCATCGGGACCTACTGGTTCAGCCAGAGGACCCCCGAAGTGGAGCGGCCTCCGGCGCCCCCTGAGCCTGCCCAGATAGAGCCGCCCCAGAGCGCAAGTCCGCCCGCTGCACCGGCCGAGATCTCCGGGCAGCCTTCTGAAGGGACCGCTGGGCCGCAGGAGACAGGCGAGCCGGAGCCCCTTGACACAACGCCGGATAACCGACAATAGTCTGTTAAAGGATCTTCACCGGCGCGCCGTAAATACAAAATATGATTATAAGGAGACCTATGTCCGGCGTATTCGATAACGTGCTCCTCTCGCTTGAGAAGGCGAACAGGCACCTCGGCCTTCCCGAAGGCATATACAAAAGGCTCC
>Ga0209322_10001187_pt1 | contig 15080 bp, 10 predicted proteins | sample Rifsed19ft1_FD_184013 | JGI IMG/M metagenome (GOLD analysis project Ga0209322, IMG submission 184013) | Soil microbial communities from Rifle, Colorado, USA - sediment 19ft 1 (version 2) | ecosystem: Environmental > Terrestrial > Deep subsurface > Rock core/Sediment | place: Rifle, Colorado... | reverse complement strand
GGATCCCGCCGGTACCGGATATTCCCGCACGATCTCCGCCGGGCCCCCGTACGCTGCGGGCACAGAGGTGCGCAGCGCGACCGGCGAGAGTGTTGCGGCGATGGTCAGCAGGACAAGCGATCGGAAGCGCATGATCCTGGATTTGACCTGGGGGGGCGTGATTCCTTGACGCAGGGGACTCCCGCGACGCCTTCGCCGACAACGCTTCACAGGATCTGGACCGCCGGCCCGATGATTTTCGGAAGCGAGGGGAGAGCGGGCGCGTCATTACTGGGGTGACCGACGGGACTTGAACCCGCGACCTCCTGGGCCACAGCCAGGCGCTCTACCAGGCTGAGCTACGGCCACCGCGTACCGGGCACATTCTACCACGGGCCGCCCGGTGAATGCGGATGCCGGTGGCGGACATGCGCGACGCGCCGCCGCTCTACGGGGGTGCCGGGACCTGTACCAGGCGCACCGCGAAGCCCTTGGCCCGCGCGGCGGCAGCCAGTCGTTCAGCGTTCGACCGGACGGTAAATGCCCCCAATCTCACCTGAAAGGCCGGCCCCACCCGGACGATGTAGGGGGCGAAACCCTTCGCCCGCAGCGCCGCCATTTCCTTATCCGCCAGGCTCCTGTGGGGGAACGTGCCGGCGACCACCGCGACCAGGGGGGATCGATCGTTCCCGGCAGGCGGTGTGGCCAGACGTGTGGGAGCAGGGGAGGGGGCCGCCGGAGGTGCGCCCGGCCGGGCGGTATCGCCGCCGGGGCGAGGGCTGGACGAGGCCGTCGGCGCCGCGGGCGCGGGCTTTGGCGCAGGCGCGGGTGCGGGCGCCCGGGCGACCGGGGCTGACCCCGCCCCCGGCGTTTCTGCGGCGGCCGGGGCAGCGATGCTCGCCTTTTGCACCCTGATCACCCGACTGTAGTTGATTCGGCCGTTCGCCCCCTCCGCCTGCGCGTAGAAATAGGCCCGCAGATGGGGCCAGGTCCGCATGTCGAACGTCGCCTGCGCCAATCCGCCTGACGAGTTCACCTGCACGATCCGCTGGTTTGCCGCCCAGAACGTGACCCGCGGCGCGTCAGTTTCCGCGCAAAGCGTCGTGGTACCCGCCATCCGGGCGTCGTCGGCCACGCACCCACCGTACGGGGCACCCGCCACGAAGCGGACGCGCGGCGGGCGAAGAGTCGCGCCCGCGGTGTCGTTGTCGACGCGCGTGGCGTCGAAGGCGGCATCGAACGTTCCGCCGGCGATGCGCAGCCCGGGACGGTACAGGGTGAAATTCCGCGGCCGGGTCAGGCCGGTCTGATTGCGGATGCGCAGGTAGGTGCCGACCTGCGGGTGCCAGTCGAATCGCAGCAACGGGTTGTCGGCGAACTCCACGTAGCTGAACTGGACATGGGTGGTGGCGCTGCCGCACGTCCGCGTCACACTCAGGCAGTCGTGGAAGCCCGCGGCGGTGGCCGCGCCCCGGACGACGCCTCCCTCGTACAGCGAATCCCGCGTGGATTCGAAGATGTAACGATCGATGATGATCCCGTCGCCGCCGAGGTTCCGGCCGTCGGCGAGGAAATTCGTGACCGCTGTGCCGTTCGCGTGATTGGTGAACTGTGTGACGGTGTTCCCCACCGCCCGCGCGCCGTAGAGCCAGTAGTTCGTGCCGTAGGCGCCGATGTCCACCCCGATGCGGTTCCCCCAGGCCAGCAGGTCCAGGACATCCTGCGCCGGCGTTGTGTTCTGCCACCAGAAGAAGCCCTGGAGGGACGAGTGCGTGACCGCGCGGAGGACGCGCGGCGTTCTGTCGGGGTTGGCCGGATTGGCCCCACGGTTGTTCCCCCGGCCTTCGGGCCAATGGATGCCCGCGCCGGCGCGACCGCCCGCCGCGTGGCTGCCCACAACATAAGCGCCGACACCGCCGCCAAGCCAGATGCCGAAGGTCCGACCTCCGCTGCTGCCAATGCCGCCCACCTTCACCATGAGCGGGCGGTCGATCCAGGCATCGGTGGCCCCCGAATCGGGAATCGCCACGCCGGAGGAATCGCGTGCCTCCTCCAGCATGATCCCCAGGGCCCCCGTCGCGGATTGGTCGAAGACGACCAGATCTTCAACAACCACACCGGAGGATTCATGGATGTGCAGTCCATCTCCCCGGCCCCCGCGGATCACCACCCGCCGGGCGTGACTGCCGCGGCTGCCCTCCTGCTGCATGTGGAAGTGGAGAGCGTAGCGGCCGAACCGGTCGAACCGCGGGACCGGGGAGAAGGTTTGAATCGCCAGGTCCTCGAGTTCGGCCCGCGCGGCGTCGAGGAAGATGATGTGCGGGCGGTGGTTCGGGTCGGCGGCCTCAAAGACGACGTTGCGCGTCAGGTTGGCGACGGGCGGCGCCAGCGCTTCCGTCCAGTCGTCCCCCCAGGCGTCCCGCCACTGGAGGGTCTGCACCAGGTGATCGTACAGAAGCGGCTGATCGAGGCGGTACTGGCCCCCGCCGAGATCTGCGACGATGCGCCGGACCTCGTCGTCGACGGTATCCTCGCGGTTGCGCGGCGTCTTGCTTGGTCCGATGAGCAGTTCGTCTCCGGCCCGCCAGCCGGCGGCATAGCGGGGATCCACGCGGATCTCCCGCGTGCCCGCGCGCGCTGAAGCCGCCAGGAGACTCCAGGCGTCCCGGCTCGGTCCCCGCGTGGAGACCCGGCCCCGCTCGATCGCCCACAGGCCGACGTCGGTGTCCAGAGGTATGTCGGCCGCTCCCCCACGGTAGCGGGCCTCGTCGAGGACGAATCGGATGCGCGCCGTCACGCCGGCGGGCATCGGCGCGGCGGGAGTGCCGAAGTCCAGCCAGCCGGAACCCCGCACGACGAGGTTCCCCGACAGTACGAGCGTCGAATCGGCGGTGCGCGAGGCGCGCAGGACCCCTTCCACCGCGACGGATCTCGCCGTCGACTGCCCGCGCACGGTGACCTCGTCGCCGCCGCGGATGACGATCCGGTCGGCCGCGGCGGGAACGCACTGGCAGGACCACGTGCCGGGGCTGTCCCAGGGTCCGTCGCCGCGCGAGGTGATCTCCCGGGATTGGGCTGCGGGATTGGCGGACGGCCAGAACGCGACCGTGAGGAGGACAGCCGTGAGGATTCCGATTCGTCGCGTGAGCGTCACCGACATCTGAGACACCTCCCCCGGGCCCGACCCCTTCTCGTTGCCCGCGCCGCAAATCGAAACGGCCCAGAGAAAGCACTGGGCCGCTGCTCCATGCCCCTGCCGTTCCCTGGAATGCCTGCGAGGTTAGCTGCCGGGCTCGGCTACCAGAGATAGCCTACGCTGCCGCGTCGGCGGCGACGATTCGCCCCGTTTCCGGGTCCCCCGCTCCCCTGCCGCACAGGGGATTCGGCTCTTCCCTAAGTTGAACTCACGGTGGAGTTTCCCGGTATCTTCTTTGCCGCTCGCCTGCGGATTCCCTTCCGGGTGCCTGAACGCAAACGGGGGCGGACTGGTCGGCCCGCCCCCGCGGAACTCCAGGAGGGTAGGGTCGGCTGGCACTCAGGCGAGGGCAGCTGGCCTCTATCAGACGATAGAACCCCGCCTCTCGATAATGGCTGAAAATGGCCCGGTAAGCCCGTTCGGCGGTGTCTTCGGCAGGAAAAATCAAGGATCATCCTGAAATCGAAACGGCACACAATCAGAACTGAAAGGTGCCTGAGCCGACGTCGCCGTGCGCGCACAGCGCACGGCAGTTGCGTTGTCAATGAAGGAGACATGATGCAGGTAGCCTGTCACGAGATCTCTCTGGCCTACCGGGTGCGGGGGAAGCGACTGGAGGCCTTGAGCGACGTCAGTTTTCGCGTCGCCGAGCATGAGTTCGTCTGCGTGCTTGGACCCAGCGGCTGCGGCAAGACCACCCTGCTGAAGATCCTCGCTGGTCTGCTCCAGCCGCAGCGTGGGCGGGTGGATTTCGTCGGCCGCCCCGGGAACAACCCGCTCACCGCCATGGTCTTTCAGGATCACGGCTTGTTTCCCTGGATGACGGTGCTGCAGAACGTGACATTTGGCCTGGAGATGCGGGGCGTCGGTCGGGACGAGCGTGAAGGGAGGGCCTTCCCACTGCTGGAACGGGCCGGGTTGTCCCGCTTCACGCGCAACTACCCGCACGAGCTCAGCATCGGCATGAAGCAGCGCGCGGGCTTGCTGCGCGCGTTCGTCACGGACCCGGAAGTGTTACTCATGGACGAGCCGTTCGCGTCACTGGACGCCCAGACGAAGCTCGTGCTGCAGGACGAACTGCTCCGGATGCTCGGCGACGTGCCGCGGCCGGTCGTCTACGTCACGCACGACATCGACGAGGCGATCCTCCTCGGCGACCGCATCATCGTCCTGACCGCGCGCCCGGGCCGGGTGCAGGGGGAGTTCCGCGTCACCTTCCCGCGCCCGCGCACACTCGCCGTGATGCATACCCCGGCCTTCGCCGACCTGAAGGGTCTGATCTGGCGGCAACTCGAGGAGGCCGTGCGCTCCGTGGCCCGGCAATGAACGCGACCGACAGGCTGGCTAAGGCCGGACTTGCCCACACGCCCGATGAGGCCGCGGCGGAGACGCCGTTTGCGGAGGGCGAGCGCCGTGGCCGGGAGTCGTGGTTGGGCCTCCTCCTGCCGGTGTCGCTGCTCCTGCTGTGGGAGGTGACGGCGCGCGCCGGCTGGCTGACGCAACTCTTCTTCCCCGCCCCGAGCGTCGTCGTGCAGACGCTGATTCGGCTGATGGCCAGCGGCGAGCTGCCGCGCCATCTGGGCATCAGCCTGCAGCGGATCGGGCAGGGGTTCCTGTTGGGCGCCATCCCCGGCCTGGTCCTCGGCCTGACCATGGGCTGGATCCGACCCGTCCGGCTGCTGCTGGACCCCCTGATCAGCGCGTTCTTTACGGTGCCGCGGCTGGCGCTCTTCCCGCTGTTGATGATGATCTTCGGCGTCGGCGAGGCATCCAAGATCGTGATCATCGCCATCGGGGTGTTCTTCCCTACGCTGATCAATTCCGTGGCCGGGGTGCGCGCCATCCATGAGGTGCACTTCGAAGTGGCCCGCAGTTACGGGGCGCGTCCCTGGAGCATCTTCACCCGTGTCGTGCTCCCCGGCAGCCTGCCGCTGATCTTCGCCGGCCTGCGGCTGTCCTTGGGTCTGGCGCTTCTCCTGGTGATCGGGATCGAGTTCATCTCGGCACGCACCGGGTTGGGCGCGTTCCTCTGGTTTGCCTGGGAAACGTTCAAGACGGAACACGTCTACGTGGGCATGCTGGTGGCGGCCTTGTTAGGCGCAGGCATCGCCGCAGTGCTGCGCCTGGCCGAACACCGGCTGCTCCCCTGGTCGGAGGGCCTCTTCCACCGCTAGCCGGGGCTGATCATGGCTGCGAGCAGGATCCGGATCGCGGCGTCGAGTCTCCGTCTCCACCTGAGCATGCTCATGCTCTTTCGTCACCGGGTGACCTCGCCGGCCGGGGTGGAGGAGCAGCTGCGCGATCGCCTGGCCCACCGGACAGAGAACTTCCTGGAGTCAGCCGAGCGCCTCGTCTTCGCCAACCCCCGCAGCCCCTACCGCCCGCTTCTGGAGACCGCGGGCTATGACTGGCCGAGCGTGCGCCAGCTCGTCATGACGCGAGGGCTGGACGTGGCGCTGGATCAGTTGTGCGCGGATGGCGTGTACGTGCGCATTCAGGAGTTCAAGGGAATGGAGCCGGCGGTCCGGCAGGGCCGGACCTTCAACTTTCAGGAACGGGACTTCGCCAACCCGCTGGTACGCGCGGCGCTGCGCGTCCGCAGCAGCGGGTCCCGCAGCCGGGGCACGCAGACGAATATCTCGGAGGAGGAGTTCCTGGAAAGAGTCCGCTTCCGGTGGTGGCTCCTCGAGCGCTACGGGCTTCACGAGCGCGCCGCCGTGACCTGGCAGAACCTGCCCCAGGGCGTCACCACTCTGCTGCAAGCCGCCGTGACGGGCCGTCAGGCCACCTGTTTCACGTTGCTCGGGTCTCCCAGTTGGGGGTACGCGCTTCTGATTCTGGCGGCGCGCCTGCTCAGCGGCGTCCGGGTGCCCTTCATCCAGTGGGCCACGGCCGAGCAGGCGGCCAAGCTCGCGCGATACATCGGCCGGGCGAACACGCCGCGCGGGACGCTGCTGACCACCTTTGTCAACCCCGCGCTGCGGCTGGTGGTCGCCGCGGAGGAGGCGGGGATCGACATGGGCGACGTCGCCTTCCTCATTGGCGGCGAGCCCGTCACACCCCTCAAGTATGAGCAGTTCATTCGCCGGGGCCACCGCGTCCTGTCGGCGTTTGCCTTCACCGAATTTGGTACCGCCGCCTGGACGTGCCCGCGGGGGCGCGAGGTCGATGACCTGCACGTGCTGACGGACCGCGCGGCCGTCCGGCAGTATCCTCGCCCTGTCGGGCAGGATGGGGATACCGTCCCTGCCTATCTGTTTAGCAGCCTCCTACCGCACGCCCGCCACGTCATGATCAACGTGGAAACTGGCGACTACGGCGGCCTGGAGGAACGCCGTTGCGGATGCTTCCTAGAGGAGACGGGCTTCTCGCTGCACATGCACACGATCCGCAGCTTTGAGAAGCTCACGGCCGAAGGCATGACGTTCATCGGCCCGGGGCTGATCACCCTGCTGGAGGAAGACCTGCCGCGGGAGTTCGGCGGGGACGTCAGGCACTACCAGCTCGTCGAGGGGGAGGATCGTCGGGGGTTCACGCACCTCTACCTGCTGGTGAGCCCACAGGTGGGGGCGATCGACGAGGACTCCGTCCGCCGCCGCGTCTTGCGGGCGATCGAGGAGCACCATCTCCTCCCCCGCCGCGGCCGGACGATTCAGCATATCTGGGAAAGGGCCGGCACGCTCCAGGTCCTGCGCCGCGACCCACTCGCCACCGCCACCGGAAAGGTCCTGCACCTGCACCGGGATCGCGGCACGCTGCTGGCCGCCTCGGGCGATGGCGCGGAGGGAGGGACGGAGGAATGAGGCCGATCGTCCGCTACGCCGCCACGCTTTTGGCCTGGCTCGCCATCGCGGCCGGGGTGCTGGCCGTCCCCTGGCTGGAGGCCGCGCCGTTTCCGCTGACGCCGGTCATCCTCGGGAGCAGCACTCTCCTGAGCAACGCGCCGATCTACATCGCCATCGAAGAGGGGTACTTTGCGGCCTGGGGCGTGGAAGCGCGCCTGGAAGAGGTGCGAATGTCCGCGCAGGCATGGCCGTCATTGATCGCCGGCCAGCTGGACCTCTACGCCGGATCGTACAATGCAGGTCTGGTGGAGGCCATCCGGCGCGGGGCCAGACTGCGTATCGTCGCGGACAAATGGCACATGGGCGTCAACGACCGTGGGCTTGCCTTCATGGTTCGGCAGGACTTGATCGACTCAGGTCGTTTCCGCACCCTCCGCGACCTCCGGGGGCTGCGGATCTCCGTGGGCTCGCGGGGCGGAGCGGGCGATCTGTTCCGGCAGCGTGTGCTGCGCAACCGCGCGTTCCTCACGGAAGAGGACGTCACGTTCGTCCAGGTGCCGTCCGCGTTTGTGCTCGACGCGTTCAAGGCCAAGACCATCGACGCCGCCCTGACCGGAGAGCCCTATGTGACCCGGCTGGAGACTCTTCGGTTGGCTCGGATCGTCGTCACCGGGGACGAGGTCCTTCCCCGGGCGCAGCTTTCGGTCGTCGTGTACGGAACCAACCTTCTCGCGCGGAATCCGGGGTTGGGCCAGCGCATTATGAACGGCTACGTGCGCGGGACCCGGCAGTACAACGAGGGGAAGACCGAGCGGAACATCGCCATCATCCGCAAGTACACGGGCGACGACGAAGCCACGGTGCGGCAGATGCAGTGGCCCCAGATCCACGCCGACGGCCACCTGAACGTCGAGTCCATCATGGAATTTCAGGCCTGGTGGGTGCGTGAGGGCTTCCTGCCGCAGGTCGTCCCGCGGCACCTCGTCGTCGATCTCACGTTCACTCGCCGCGCGGCATTGGATCTGGCCAAGCCACGGTAGCGCGGAATGATGGGCGGGCGGGTGGCGCAGCCATCCCAGCCTCGCTTGGGCGGTGGCATAAGGGAATGAACGCGCAGGAGATTCGCATCGCGGCCTCATCCCTCCGTCTGCATCTCGCCATGCTCAAGCTCTTTCGCTACCGGGTCACCTCGACGGCCGGCGTGGCGGAGGAGTTGCGCGACCGCCTGGCTCATCGTGAGGAGAACTTCCTGACCTCGGTGGAGCGGCTTGTCTTCGCCAACCCCCGGAGCCCGTACCGTGCGCTGCTGGAGGTGGCGGGATACGATTGGCCGATGCTACGCCAGCTGGTTCTGACCCGGGGGTTGGATGCCGCGCTGGATCAGCTCCGCGTGGACAGCGTTTACGTGCGCGTCGGGGAGTTCAAGGGCTTGGAGCCGGCGGTTCGGCGCGGCCGAACATTCCGCTTTCAGGAACGAGACTTCGCCAACCCACACATCAGCGGAGTGCTGCGTGCGCAGAGCGGCGGCACACGCACCCGCCGCACGCAGTCAGACATCTCGGCGGAGGAATTCCTCGAGTGGGTCAAGTTTCGCCTGTGGCTCCTGGAGGGCTACGGGCTCAGAGAACGCGACGTCGTCATCTGGGCGAATCTTCCTGAGGGCCTGAGGTATCTACTACAGGAAACGTCGACGGGCCGCCGGGCGATCTGCTTCACTCTGCTGCGACCGCCGGGCCTTGGCTACGTGCTCCTGGTACTGGCGGCGCGCGTGCTGAGCGGCCGGCCGGTCCCGTTCCTCCGATCGGCGAGGGCAGCCCAGGCGGTCGAGCTCGCCCGCTACATCAGCAAGACGAACACGCCGCGTGGCACATTGGTGTCCACCTTTGACAGCTCGGCGGTTCGGCTGGTCATCGCCGCGGAGGAGGCGGGAATCGACATGGGCGACGTCGTCTTTTGGATTGGCGGGGAGCCCCTGACGCCGCTCAAGCATCAGCAATTTGCGCGCCACGGGCACCGCGTCGTTTCGATGTTTGCCTTCTCCGAGTTCGGCGTCGCTGCGTGGTCGTGTCCGCGAGGTGAGGAGGCCGATGACCTGCACGTGCTGACCGACCGCGTGGCCCTCCGGCAGTACACTCGTCCCGTCGGCCAGAACGGCACCACCGTCTCCTCGTACCTGTTCACGAGCCTGCTGCCGTACACGCGCCACGTCATGATCAACGTCGAATCCGGCGACTACGGCAAGCTGGGCAAGCGTCGCTGCGGGTGCTTCCTCGACGAGGCGGGTTTCTCACTGCACATGCACACGATCCTGAGCTTCGAAAAGCTGACCGCTGAAGGGATGACCTTCATCGGCCCCGGCCTGATCACTCTGCTCGAAGAGGACTTGCCCCGGGAATTCGGGGGGGACAGCAGGCACTATCAACTCGTCGAAGGAGAGGATGGGCGCGGCCTCACAAGGCTCTTCCTCCTGGTGAGTCCCCAGGTGGGACCGGTCGACGAGGACGCACTCCGCGAGAGGGTTCTAGGCGCAATTGCGGACCGCCATCTGCTGTCGCGGCGGGGCCGGACGATCGGGCGCATCTGGCGAGGAGCGGACACGATCTACCTCCTCCGCCGTGAGCCACTGGCGACAGAGAGCGGAAAGGTGCTCCACCTGCACACCGCCCGGGGGGCGCTTCTGGCGGATGCAGCCATTCCGCCGGACAGCCAGCAGCAGAGATGAGGCGGCCGGCGCGCACCGTGTGCGCGCTTCTGGCTTGGCTGATCGGCACCGCAAGCGTGGTGGCCGTTACTGGGGTGCAGGCTGCGCCGCTTGCGCTTACCCCGCTCGTGACCGGCGTCAGCACGTTTATCAGCAACGCGCCCGTGTTCATCGCGATAGAGGAGGGCCACTTCGCCGCCTCGGGTATCGAGATCCGTCAAGTCGTGATCCGCTCGGACATCGAGGCCTGGCCGGCGTTGATCGCCGGGCAGATGGATGTGAACGCCGGCGGGTTCAATGCGGGACTAATCGAGGCCATCCGACGTGGGGCCAGACTGCGCATCGTGGCAGACAAATGGCACTTAGGCCCAGCCGACAGGACCCTGGCGTTGATGGTCCGGCAGGAGTTGATCGATTCGGGCCGCTTCCGGACCCTGCCGGATCTCCAGGGGCTGCGGGTCGCCGCCGGCATCCGGGGTGGCGTAAACGAGCGCTTCTGGGACCGTCTCCTCCGGGACCGGGCTTTCCTGACCAGAGAGCATGTTACGTTCATCCAGGTGCCCCAAGCCTTCGTGGCCGACGCCCTGAGAGCCAAGGTCGTTGACGCAGCCTTGACCGGCGAGCCGTACGTGACGCGGCTGGAAAACCTGGGCGTGGCCAAAGTGGTCGTGACGGGCGACGAAATTCTGCCGCGGGCGCAGCTTGGCGCCATCACGTACGGCCCCAATCTCCTCTCGCGCAACCGGGGATTGGGCCAGCGTTTCATGAACGCCTACCTCCGTGGCGTCAGGCAGTACAATGCCGGCAAGACGGAGCGCAATCTCGCCATCATCAGGAGATTCACGGGGGAGGACGAGGCACTGCTGCGGCAGATGCAGTGGCCGTTCATCCATGCCGACGGTCACCTGAATGTCGAGTCCATCGCGGCGTTCCAGGCCTGGTGGGTCCGCGAGGGCTTACTTCCGCAGACGCTTCCTCCCGAACAGGTCGTGGACCTGGCGTTCATCCGGCGGGCCGCGATCGACCTGGCGAAGCCGAAATAGCCGTCAGCGATAGAATTGGACGATCTCGGCGAGCGAAACGATGCCTGGGTTCTGGGGGATGCGCAATCCCGGGACATCCCGGCCGCAGGTTCGGGTGCATATCCGCCGGCACGCCGGCGACGTGCCGGCGCAGCTCCTCCTCGCGCTGGACGAGGATGTTGCGCTTGCCCTGCGGTAGTCGCGGGTCGAGGCCCTTGAGCATCACCGGGAACGTGGCCCTGGCGGCGAATTCCAGGATCTCCTCGCCCGCGCGCGGGAACATCGCTTCCGGCGTGGGGACGCCCTCCCGGCTGGCGAGGTAGAAGAATTCGCGCTTATTGGCCAGAGCGCTGGCCAGGCCTGCCGGCAGGCAGGGGAAGACGAAGTCCTCCGCCAGCGCGTCGGCGTGCTCCGCGACGAACAGCATTAGCGGATCGGAGGTGCAGAGCAGTAGGGTCTGCCGGCCCGGAGAAGTCCCCCGCGAAGCTCCTCCGCCAGAACCGGGAGGAGAGGCCGGGAGCCGCGCGCTCATCGTGCGCCGCATACACCGGAACACCCAGTCGCCCGAGGCTGCGGGCGACGCCGAGCGCACCATAGCGCGCCCCGAGCACCAGTACTGCGGTCATTGGATCGAGAGTCGCCCACACGCCGGTTCGCTTCATTATCCTGTGTAGGGCGTCGTTGGGGACCCGGCGAGGCCGGGCGAGAAGCCGAGGGGGCGGACTCGCGCGTCCGCCCCCTCGTGGTTTCTGGGGTTTCCGCTCTCTAGAACTCGTCCTCCATGCCACCGCCGCCCGGCATGGGCATGGCGGCCTTCTTCTTCTCCCGCTTCTCCACCACCACGGCCTCGGTTGTGAGCAGCAGCCCGGCGACGCTCGCCGCGTTCTGCAGCGCCAGGCGGACCACCTTGGTCGGGTCCACCACGCCGGCCTTGACCATGTCGGTGAACTCGCCGCTCAGGACCTCGTAGCCCATCCGGCCGTCGCCCCGCTTCAGCCGCTCCACGATCAGGCTGCCCTCGGCGCCGGCGTTGGCCGCCAGCTGGCGGGTCGGCTCCTCGAGCGCGCGGCGCACGATGGAGAGGCCGATGGCCTCCTCGCCCTCGGCCTCCACCTTGGCCAGCGCCTCCAGCGCGCGGATGTAGGCCGTGCCGCCGCCCGGCACCAGACCCTCTTCCACCGCCGCCTTGGTGGCGTTGAGCGCGTCCTCGAAGCGGTGCTTCTTCTCCTTCATCTCGGTCTCGGTGGCGGCGCCCACTTTGATCTCGGCGACCCCGCCGGCGAGCTTGGCCAGCCGCTCCTGCAGCTTCTCTTTGTCGTAGTCGCTGGTGGTGTCCTCGATCTCCTTCTTGATCTGGGCGATCCGGCCCTGAATGTCCTTCCGGTCGCCCTTGCCGCCGATAATCGTCGTGTCTTCCTTGTCCCCCTTCACCCGGTCGGCGCGGCCGAGCATCTCGAACTCGACGTTCTCCAGCTTGATGCCCAGGTCGTCAGAGATCACGCGGCCGCCGGTGAGCGCGGCCATGTCCTGCAGCATCGCCTTGCGGCGGTCGCCGTAGCCCGGCGCCTTCACGGTCAGGCTCGCCAGGATGCCGCGCAGTTTGTTCACGACCAGCGTGGCCAGCGCCTCACCCTCCACGTCCTCGGCGATGACCACCAGCGGCTTGCCCTGGCGGATCACCTTCTCCATCACCGGGACGATGTCGCGGGCGGCGCTGATCTTCTTGTCGGTCAGCAGGATATAGGGCTCCTCGATCACGGCCTCCATCTTGTCGGGGTCGGTGATGAAGTAGGGGGAGATGTAGCCGCGGTCAAACTGCATCCCCTCGACGACCTCGACGCTCGTCTCGATGCTCTTGCCCTCCTCGATGGTGATCACGCCGTCGCGGCCGACCTTGTCCATCGCGTCGGCGATGATCTCGCCGACCTCCGTGTCGTTGGCGGCGATACCGGCGACGTGGGCGATGTCCTCGTGCCCCTCGACCTGAATGGCGGCTTTCTTCAGGGCGTCGACGACCGCCTCGACGGCCTTGTCGATGCCGCGCTTCAGCAGCATCGGGTTGGCGCCGGCGGCGACGTTCTTCAACCCTTCGCGGACCATCGCCGAGGCGAGGACCGTTGCGGTGGTGGTGCCGTCACCGGCCGCGTCATTGGTCTTGCTGGCCACTTCCTTGACCAGCTGCGCCCCCATGTTCTCGTAGGGGTCTTCCAGTTCGATCTCCTTGGCGACGGTGACGCCGTCCTTGGTGATCGTGGGGGAGCCCCACTTCTTTTCCAGGACAACGTTGCGGCCCCTGGGGCCGAGGGTGATCCGGACCGCGCTGGCAACTTTCTCCACGCCGCGCTCCAAGGCGCGGCGCGCGTTCTCGTCGTACAGCAACTGCTTTGCCGGCATTGCTCTGGCCCTCCTATGGATGGAGTTGGGAGTCGGTTGTTAGCACTCCAGGCTCGCGAGTGCTAGTTTCCTCCCCTAATAGTGGCGGTCGGAGCAGGCGAAATCAACAGTTTTCCGGAGGACGCCACGGGCGGTTTCGAGGACGCCAGGGCAGTGTTTCTCCCGATTTCGTCGATTCTCTCGCTCTTGCTGGCGATTTCACTACACCCAGGCGGGGAGGCAGACGTGCGGCGTCGAAATGTGGGGGTGATCAGCCGATGCGCACCTGGCAGGTTTCCCTCACCATCATCCTGCTGGTCACGGGCTTCCTGGCCGTGGCCCAGTGGCGGGCCGGGCAACCGCTGCGCGCCCAGGTCGAACTGCCCACGCAGCGCGTCCAGCAACTGGCCGTCCTGCTCAAGCAGCAGGAGGAAGCCCGCCTGGCGCTGGAGGCGGAGATCCGCCAACTGACTTCTCGGGTGCAGGCCTACCAGCGCGCCGTCGCCGAGGGGCGCGGGGCTGCGGAGACGATGGCCCAGGAATTCGCCCAGCTCCGCCTCATCCTCGGCCTCACCCCGGTGGAGGGGCCGGGCGTCGTGGTCCGCCTGCAGAGTGAGGAGCTCCCCGGCGGCGTCCTGCCGGTGCTGATGCGCGCGGCGGACCTGGCCGGCCTGGTCAACGAACTCTGGTCGGCGGGGGCGGAGGCGGTGGCGGTCAACAGCGTGCGCGTTCTGGCAACCACGGGGTTCCGCGACCACGCCGACGACATCCTGGTCGGCGAGGTGGCGATGCGGCCGCCGTTTGCCGTCGTCGCCATCGGCGAACCCCTGACGCTGCAAACCGCCCTGAAACTCCGGGGAGGTTTTGTGGAAGGTCTACAGTCGATCGGCCTGCAGGTGACCGTGCAGCGCCGCGAGCGGATCAAGCTGAACGCGTACCGCGCCAGGCTGCAGTTTCGCTACGCTCAGCCCGCCAAAACCCAGTAACCCCGCCGCGCACCCCTCCGTGAACCGGCCCTAAAGCGGCGGGACCGCGGTCCCCGCCGAGTGGGGTCTGCTTGTCCTCTCGGCAGTCGCGACCACGGTCCCGAATCCCGTCCTGGAGAGGCTGCCGCCCTTGCGCCGGAGCGGGGTTTGTGTGGCCTTGGTGAATCGCCCCGGCGTTGCGGCCGTGCCCTCGTCGAGACGGGAACCTAGTATGGCAAGGCGGTTTCCCGGTGTCAATCAGTCGGGAGGGAGAGCCCTGACCCGCAAGGGGATTATGCCCATCGCCACGGGTTCTTAGAACGGATAGGCGCGCGGCAGGACGACCAGCATAAGGAGGAGCAGGATGAGGACCAGGGGCAGTCCCGAACGCACGTAGTCCTTCATCCGGTACCCGCCCGGCGCCATCACCATCAGCATCACAGGATTGCTGAACGGGGTGAGGAGCCCCATCCCCGTCGCGGCGATGATCGCCATGGCGAAGGGCAGGGGAGAGGTGTGGAGCGCGGTCGCGGCGTCGATGGCCAACGGCGCCAGGATCGCCGGCAGGATGATGCTGGGGACGAAGTGGCCGATCGCCGTCGCCGCGATGAGGAAGGCCGCGAGCGTCCCCAGCGGGTGACCGCCCAGGACGCGGACGAGGGCGGTGGCGACGAGTTGCGCGGCTCCCGTCCGCTCCAGCGCCACGCCCACCGGCACCATGGCGCCGATGAGCACCAGGCTCCGCCAGTCGATCGCGCGGTACGCCTCCTCGGTCGTCAGGCCGCCGCTCGTGATCATGATGCCGGCGGCCAGCGCCGCCGCCACCGCCACGGGAACCCCGGCCAGCGTCAGGACGATCAGGGCCGCCACGGCGAGCAGCGCATAGGTGCGCCGATCCTCGCGGTCAGGCCATGGGCTCTCCGCGTCAAAGACGATCAGGTCGCGTTCGCTGCCGAGTGTCGTCAGTGCCTTCCGCGGTCCCTGGATGAGGAGACCGTCGCCAGCGCGCAGGGGGATGTCCGCAAACCGCGTGCGGATAGGCCGGCCCTCCCGCCACAC
>Ga0209322_10001186_pt1 | contig 15090 bp, 10 predicted proteins | sample Rifsed19ft1_FD_184013 | JGI IMG/M metagenome (GOLD analysis project Ga0209322, IMG submission 184013) | Soil microbial communities from Rifle, Colorado, USA - sediment 19ft 1 (version 2) | ecosystem: Environmental > Terrestrial > Deep subsurface > Rock core/Sediment | place: Rifle, Colorado... | reverse complement strand
AAGGCGAAGGGTGGGCTCGTCGTCGGGATCTCGCCGGGACTCTCCATCGACGAGCACCGCGGCAAGTACGCCTCGCCGGTCGAGGGGTTCGACGTCTTGATCTATACGGGGAGCGGCCTCATGGGGCGCGAGATCACGAACATCCGGTCGTGCGACATCGTGGTGATCGCCGGCGGCCGGACGGGCACGCTGGGGGAGTTGGCGATCGCCTATGACGAGGGGCGCCTGATCGGGGTGCTCACGGGCACCGGCGGGATCACGGGGATCGTGGAGGAGATCCTGCGGGTCAGCGGCAAGGAGACGGGGGCGTGCGTCATCTACGATGACGATCCGGTCAAGCTCGTGGACCGGCTGATCCATTACTACAGGACCCAGCACGTCCGGAGGCCCTCCTGCTTCTGCGACGCCCGGGCGGAGGGGTAGCGATGGTCACGATCGAGTTCCTGGGAGCCGCGGGGACGGTGACCGGATCGAAGTTCCTCGTGGCGGCCGGCGGCCGGCGGCTCCTGGTGGACTGCGGGCTCTACCAGGGGCTCAAGGAGCTGAGGCTCCGCAACTGGGACCGCCTGCCGGTGGATCCGGCGTCTATCGACTGGGTGGTGCTGACTCACGCGCACATCGACCACACCGGCTATCTGCCGCGGCTCTTGAAGGACGGGTTCAAGGGGCGAGTCTATGCGAGCCGGGCGACGGCGGACCTCCTGAAGGTCCTGCTTCCGGACTCGGGCCATCTCCAGGAGGAGGAGGCCGCCTACCACAACAAGCGGGGGACCTCGAAGCACAAGCCGGCGCTGCCGCTGTACACGGCGGAGGAGGGGCTCGAGGCCGCCGAGCGGGTGGCGGGGGTCGGGTACCGGGAACCGGTGGAGCTCGGGTCGGGGATCCGGGTGACATTCAAGCGGGCGGGGCACATCCTCGGGTCGTCCATCGTCACGGTGGAGGTCGGCGACGGACGGGCGCCGCGACGCCTGGTCTTCTCCGGGGACCTCGGGCGGTACGGCGCGCCGATCCTGCCGGACCCGATGCCGATCGAGGAGGCCGACGACATCGTGGTGGAGTCCACCTATGGCGACCGGCGCCATGACCCGGAGCCGATCCAGGCCCAGCTGGAGCGGGTCGTTGGTGAGGCGGTCAAGCGGGACGGAGCCCTCATCGTCCCGGCCTTCGCCCTCGGGCGCACGCAAGAGCTGATGTACCATCTGAGCGGCCTGGAGAAGGCCGGGCGCCTCCCGCGGCTCCCCGCGTACGTGGACAGCCCCATGGCGATTGAGGCGACGGAGATCTACTGCGCCCACCCGGAGGACTTCGAGGGGGACATGCGGGCCATGACCATGACGCGGAACTGCCCTCTCCACTGCGGGGACTTCCGGCTGGCTCGGAGCCCGGCCGAGTCTCGCGCGATCAACGAGGTCAAGGGGCCGGTCCTCATCATCTCGGCCAGCGGGATGGTCACCGGAGGGCGCGTGCTCCACCACCTGCGGCAGCGCCTCCCCGATCCACGCACGACGGTGCTGCTGGTCGGCTACCAGGCCATCGGCACCCGCGGGCGAAGGCTCCAGGAGGGGGCGAAGTCCGTGCGGATCTTCGGGGAGAACGTCCCGGTGCGGGCCCACGTCGAGACGGTTCACGGCCTCTCCGCCCACGCCGACGCGGACGGGCTCATGCGCTGGCTGCGCACGGCGGCCCGGCGACCCAAGCGCGTGTTCATGGTGCACGGCGACTCGGGGCCGGCGGAAGCGCTCGCCGGGAGGATCCGGGGAGAGCTCGGGTGGGAGGTCGTCGTGCCCGGCTACCGGGATCGCGTGACGATTGACTGAGGGAGGACAGCCAATGGAGTCCACGCAGACCGCGAGAAGCGCTCCTTCGGCAACCACGGGCGTTCGGGCCGGCGTGGCCGGGGCTCGACGGGTGGAGCTGCCGGTGTCCGGCCTCACGTGCCACAACTGCGTCCAAGCGGTGGAGCGCGCGCTCCGGGCGGTGCCGGGGGTGAGGACGGCAACCGTCAACCTCGCGGGGGGCCGGGCCGCCGTGGAGTACGATCCGGAAAAGACGGGTCTTCCGGCGCTCCGCGAGGCCGTCAAAGCCGCCGGCTATCGGGTTTGGACGGCCACGACGCGGTTCGCCATTCGCGGCATTACCTGCGCATCGTGCGTCACCAAGATCGAGAAGGCATTGCTCGGAACTCCCGGCGTGTTGAAGGCCAGCGTGAGTGTGGGGACGGAGGAAGCCGACGTGGAGTACCTCCCCAGCGTCGCCGATTTCGGAGCGGTCAAAGCCGCGGTGGGCTCGGCCGGATACGAGATGGCGGAGAGCCCCCCGCCGGCGAGCCCCGAGGCGGCGGATCGCGAGGCCGAGGCCCGCGAGGCGGAGTACCGGAGCCTCATGCGGAAGTGGTGGTTTGGGGCGGCGGTGGGGGTCTTCACGATGATCATGAGTTACCCGTGGCTCTTCCCCGTCCTCCGGGACTGGTTTCCACGGGAGAGCCAGCGCCTCTGGTACGTGTGGGCCGGCATGGGGGTCGGCTCGCTCGCCGTGATCTTGTTCAGCGGGAACCACTTCTTCATGGGCGCCTGGCAGGGGCTCAGGCATCGGTCGGCGAACATGCACACGCTGATCGCCCTCGGCACGGGGGTCGCGTGGGTCTACTCGACCATCGCGCTCCTGTTTCCGCAGATCTTTCCCTCGCGGGAATTCGCCGACGTGTACTACGACGTGACCGTGGTCGTGATCGCCCTCGTGGACCTGGGGCTCGCGATGGAGCTCCGGGCCAAGGGCCGGACCTCGGAGGCCATCAAGAAGCTGATCGGACTGCAGGCCAAGACCGCCCGGGTGCTAAGGGACGGGAAGGAAGTCGATATTCCGGTCGAGGAAGTGCTCGTCGGGGACACCGTCGTCGTCCGCCCCGGCGAGAAGATCCCCGTGGATGGCGAGATCGTCGACGGTTCCTCGGCGGTGGACGAGTCCATGGTGACGGGCGAATCGCTCCCCGTGGAAAAGGGGGTCGGCGATGAGGTGATTGGCGCCACGATCAACAAGACCGGGGCGTTCAAGTTCCGGGCCACGAAGGTCGGCAAAGACACCGCCCTCGCCAGCATCATCCGGATGGTCCAGGACGCCCAGGGGTCGAAGGTCCCCGTCCAGCGGATCGTGGACGTCGTCTCCGGCTACTTCACCCCCTCGGTGGCGATCCTCGCGATCCTGGGGTTCATGGTCTGGTACACGTTCGGGCCCCCGCCCGCGGTCGTCTTCGCTCTGATCGTCGCGGTGACGACGCTGATCATCGCCTGCCCCTGCGCCCTCGGGATGGCCACGCCGATGTCGCTGACGACCGGCGTCGGGCTCGGCGCCCTCAACGGGATCCTGATCCGGGGGGGCGAGGCCCTTCAGACGGCCCAGAACCTCCAGACGATCATCCTCGACAAGACCGGGACCATCACCCATGGCAAGCCCGTCCTCACTGACGTGGTCGCCAGCGGCGGGTTCGACGAGGAGACCCTGCTGCGCCTGGCCGGTGGGGTCGAGAAGTCCTCCGAGCATCCGCTGGCGGCCGCCATCGTGGAGGGCGCCAAGGGCCGCGGCCTCGCCCTCCCGGATGCGGAGGGCTTCAACGCGATCCCCGGCCACGGGATCGAGGCGCGCGTCGAGGGCCGCGCGCTGCTCCTGGGCAATCTCAAGTTCATGCGCGACCGGAAGATTCCCCTCGACGGCCTCGACGCCAGGGCCCTCGAGCTCGCCGATGGCGGGAAGACTCCGATGTTCGTGGCGATCGATGGCAAGCCGGCCGGGATCGTCGCCGTCGCCGACACGGTGAAGGAGGACTCGAAGGGGGCCATCCAGGCCCTGAAGGGGATGGGGATCGAGGTCGTCATGATCACCGGCGACAACGAGCGGACCGCGCGGGCCATCGCCCGCCAGGTGGGGATCGAGCGCGTCCTCGCGGAGGTGCTCCCCCAGGACAAGGCCTTCAACGTCCAGAAGCTCCAGCTCGAGGGGAAGCAGGTCGCCATGGTCGGGGACGGAATCAACGACGCCCCCGCGCTCGCCCAGGCGGACGTGGGATTCGCCATCGGCACGGGCACGGACGTGGCCATCGCCGCCTCCGACATCACGCTGATCAAGGGGAGCCTCCGGGGCGTCGTCCTGGCGATCCAGGTGAGCCGCGCCACCATGCGGAACGTCTACCAGAACCTCGTCGGGGCCTTCATCTACAACGTGCTCGGCCTGCCCATCGCCCTCGGGGTGCTCTATCCGTTCTTCGGCATCCTGCTTTCCCCGCTGCTGGCGGCGATCGCGATGTCCTTCAGCTCGGTGACCGTGATCACGAACGCCAACCGGCTCAAGCGGTGGAAGCCGCGCGCCGCGTGAGGGGGACCGGCCCATGACCTGGGACAAGATCGTGGTGGACGTGGTGGGCCTCGGGCTGATCGGCTTCATCGTCTGGTTCTTCTGGCTCGTGAAAGCGAAAGGCGTGAAGGCGGCGCTCACGAGCGGCGGCTACCAGGAGCAGATGGTCCTGGTGAAGGGGGGCTACACCCCCGACGTGATCGTAGTGGAGGCCGGCAAGCCCGTCCGGCTGAACTTCGTCCGCCAGGAATCAGCCTCGTGCTCTGAGATGGTTGTGTTTCCCGGCTTTGGGAAGTCTGCGAGCCTTCCGGAGGGGGAGACCGTCCCCGTGGAGTTCCTCCCGAAGGAGCCCGGCGAGTACGAGTTCGCCTGCCAGATGGGGATGTTCCGTGGCAAGGTCATCGTGGAGTGAGTTGGGGCAACAGATTCTCTACAATTGTGGCGAAAATGCCCCAGTGAAAGTCACCCATCCGCTTTGGGGCAGTCGGGTCTGGCGAACGAAACACAAGGAATTCATTAGGTTGAGTCGCGCTGGGGGTCGCGCGGAGGCTGGCAGTCCTTTTGCAGAAATGCGGTCAACACTCGCCATGAGACGCGAACCGTGGACGAAGGGTTGGGGAGCAAAGGGGGCCGTGATCGCGGCGGTGCTCCTGACCATGATGGTTGGCTGCTGTATGGTTGGCTTTTGCACCTTCTCCCACGTTTCTGACGGATTTGACGGCCACGGCGTGTCTTTGGATCTCTGCGCCGCGATGCTGGTAGCCTCAGTGACCCTTGCGCTTCTCGCCGGGCCCCTCGTGAATAGCTGGTTGCTCGTCGATCCTGCTCGCTTCGTTTACGTGGTATCGCTCCACCGCCCCGATCCCCCGCCGAAGTCTCTCTCGCACTTCTAATCGTTCCGCGTCCGGCTTCACGCTGTTAAAGACGTGGAAGGGTAGACCCTACCCTACTCCCGCGAGACCTATGGTGAGCAGCTGCGCTCGCAGCACACTGCCCGAGAGGAGAGAGGATGCGAGAAGACATTCGGGGAGGGGCGAAGGTGGATCCCACAAACCTGTCCGCGCGGGGCCGCGGCAACATCAGCCGCTGGTCCATCGAGCACCCGTACGTCGTCATCGCCTTCTACCTGGGCGTGGCGCTGCTCTCTGCGCTCGTGATCTTCTTCCAGATGCCGCGCCGCATGATGCCGTACGTCGAGAGCCCCATGGTCGGCATCGTCTCCATGATGCCGGGCCTCTCGGCCGAGGAGATGGAGATCTACTTTTCCAAGCCTATCGAGGAGCGGATGGTGGACCTGAAAGATGTCCACTTCATCCGCTCCACCTCCCAGGAAGGCTTCTCCATCGTCACCGTCGAGTTCTGGTACGGCGCCGACATGAAGAAGGCCCTTTTCGACGTCCAGTCGCTGATGAACGTCGTCCAGGCCGACCTCCCCATGACCGGGGCCAACCTCAAGCCTTCCTGGGTCCTCGCCATTGACCCGCTGAACACCCCCGTGCTGTCTCTCGCGGTGACAGGCGAAGGCTACGACCAGGTGCAACTCCGGACCCTCGTCGAGAACGAGATCGTGAACCGGCTGAAGGTCGTCAAGGACGTGTACTCCGTGGTGCCGTTCGGCGGCCAGAAGCTCCAGATGCAGGTCGTGGTGGATCGGGAACGCCTGGCCGCCTACAAGATGACCCTGCTGGATCTCAAGGGCATGCTCGACATGCAGAACCAGTCCCGGCCGGCGGGCACCCTCACCTATCAGGATCGCGAGATCCTGGTCCGCAGCGACTTCCGCGCCCGGACCCCGGAAGAGGTGGCCACGTATCCGATCGCCGGCATGGACGGCAGGGTGGTGTACCTTCGCGACGTGGCGGAGGTGATGAACGCCCCACGCGAGCAGCGGAGCCTCTACCGCTTCAACGGCAAGGAGGCGGTGGAGGTCTCGATCATTCAGCAGCCGGATGCCAGCTCGGTGCGCGTGATGGCGGGAGTCCAGGAGAGGCTCAAGGAGATCCAGCAGGACTTCCCGCGGTTGAAGTTCGAGGTGGCCTATGACCGCTCCACCTTCGTCGGCTTCCTCATGGAGAACATGGTGGAGGAGCTGGTGATCGCCGTGCTCCTCACCGGTCTGGCCGTGCTGTTCTTCCTGGGGAACTGGCGCGGCACCTTGATCTCCATGATCAGCATCCCGATCTCACTCGGTGTGGCGCTCCTCGTCATGGTGCCTTTTGGCATGACGCTCAATAGCTCGACCCTCATTGGACTTCTGCTGTCCGTGGGGCGGCTCGTGGACGACTCGATCATCAACATCCACTCCATCGGGCGCCACCTCCGCATGGGCAAGTCCCCCAAGGACGCCGCCGTGGACGGCATCACCGAGGTCATGCTGGCAGTGCTGGCCATCACCTTCATGCTCTGCGTGGCCCTCCTGCCGCTGGCCTTCGCCGGCGGCATCGTCCAGTACATGTTCGAGGGGATCGTCTGGCCCATCATCTGCGGACTCCTCGCCTCGGCGCTGGTCTCCTTCACCTTGACGCCACTCCTCGCCGCTAACCTCTTCCCCCCTTACCGCGAGGGTGAGGAGGAACGGCGGTCGCGCTTCCAGCGCTGGGTGCTGGATCCCTCCCAGCGCTTCCTCGATCGGCTCGAGGCCCGGTACCGGGCGGCCCTAGCCTGGTCGATCCAGAACCGGTTCATCGTGGTGGCGGGGGCTGTCGCAACCATCCTCGTCGGCGTCGCGCTCTACCCCCGGATCGGCAGCGAGATGATGCCGCTGGCCGACGTGTCCCAGGCCTTCGCGCTCCTGGAAGCGACGCCGGGGACGTCCTTCGCCCGGACCTCGGAGATCGCCGCCCAGGTTGAGCAGATCCTTCTGAAGCAGCCGGAGGTCGTCAAGGTTTCGTCCGAGGTGGGGTTTGAGCCGGGCGGCACTTATTTCACCGGCTACAGCATGGGGGCCGTGAACGCCGCCAGCCTGATGATCACCCTCGTGGATTCGTCGAAGCGCAGGCGGGACATCTGGCAGGTGATCGACGGCGTCCAGGCCGAGGCCCTCCGGACCATCCCGGGGATCCGCCGTCTGGCCATCAAGGAGATGGGGGCCGACGTGATGGCGTCGAGCGCGGCCCCGGTCCAGGTCATCCTCTACGGGCCTGATCTCGAAAAGCTCTCGGAGATGGGAGAGCAGGCGAGGAAGCTCGCGGAGGGGATCCCGGGCTTCTACCAGGTGACGACCTCGTGGGCGTATACCCTTCCCCAGCTCCACGTGGTGGTGGACCGCGCCCGCGCCCAGGAGATCGGTCTCACGGTGGAGGATGTGGCGGATCAAGCCTACTACGCCCTCAAGGGCGGCCTGACGAACGAGTTCTACCGCCTGGACAACAAGCGGCAGTTCACGATCCTGCTCCGCTACCGGGGCGACCAGCGGCGCGACCAGACGGATCTGGAGCAGGTCAAGATCGTGGGGAAAAAGGGCGAGGTGGTCCCGCTCCGTTCGGTCGCCCGGGTCGAGGAGCGCAGCGGCCCGACCCTCATCGAGCACGACAACTTCCGGCGGGTCATCTCGGTCCTGGGTTTCTACCGCAAGGGCGGGCCGCCGAGCATGGACCTCTCCATGGCTCTCCTGATAGCGGCCCACGAGAAGCTCGACTTCCCCCCCGGCTACGGGATCGAGTTGCGCGGGGACATGACCCAGCTGGAGGAATCCTTCGGACGCCTCCTCCGGGGGCTCTACCTGGCCGTGATCTTCATGTTCCTGCTGCTGGTGGCGCAGTTCCGGAGCCTCGTCGAGCCCTTCAACATGGTCTTCTCGCTCTCGCTCATCTCGACTGGCGTCCTGGGGGGGCTCCTCCTGGCCAGCCAGACGTTCTCCACCGTCTCGATCCTCGCCATCGTCATCCTGACCGGGATGATGATGACCGTGGCCGTGTTGCTGGTGGACCTCGTCCTGCGCCTGCGCGCCCAGGGGATGCCGCGCGACGAGGCCATCCTCACGGCGGGGCCCATCCGGCTCCGCCCCATCCTGATGACGTCGCTGATCACCATCGTGGTTCTGATCCCCGTGGCCTTCTTCCCGCGTACGGGTATCGACGCCTACGCGCCGCTGGCGACGGTGGTCATCGGGGGGCTCACGATCGGGACCCTCCTCGCCCTCTTCGTGGTGCCGGTGGTGCATACCTATACCGATGATCTGGCGAATCTGCTTCGGTCGGCGCTGGGTCGCGTGCTAAAGAGGAGGGAGGGGACGGCGCCATGAGCCCGGGTCTCCGTTACCTCTCCACCACGGTGGCCCTGCTGGCGGTCGGACTCGGCTACGCGCTGATCCAGGGGAGAGGGGAACGCCCGACTCCTCGTCCCGCGGCTCAGTCCGAGGCGGTTGCGCGGCCCGTGCCTCCGCCCGCTGCACCGCCCACAGCCGGAGAGATTCTCGAGCGTCGGGCTTCCTTTTCCCTCGCGGCGGACCAGGTGTCCCGCCTGGAAGCACTCGACGCAGAATGGAAGAGAGAGGCGGCCGAGATCGAGCCCGCGCTCGCCGCGGCCGAGCAGGCACTCTCCCGCTTCATGAAGGAGGCGCAGTCAGCCGGCGGCACGAGCGTCCAGGAGATCCAGCGCCGGTCGGCCGAGTTCAGGGAGCTGAGCGCCGCCCTCAGAGAGCGGCGCCGGCTCCACAGCGAAGCGGCGGCCCATGTGCTCACGGAGTCCCAGCGCCGCAAGCTGGCGGCGGCGACATCAACCGGTACCCCCGGAGGTGGTCGATGATTCTCAAGAAACTCCGAAGCTTCTTTCCGCTTGTTGGAGCGTCCGGCGATGGGGATCAGGGGGGCGAGCGGCCGACGCTCGAGGCGGGCCCTGCCGCCTTGGCCTCGCAGACCGGCAGGCGCTCCACGAGCCTCGTGCTGAAGGTCGGCGTGCTCGTGGTCGTGGCCGCCGCGGCGGGGTGGGCGTATTACGCCAACGTGGGCACCGGACCTGCGATGGACATGAACATGCGCGTCACCGCCGGTAGCACCCCGTTCCCGGTGACGTTGGCGCCGGTCGAGCGGGGAGCCATTGCCGGAACTGTCGTCTACACGGGGAGTGTCGCGGCGTTCAACGAGGAGGATATCTTCCCGCGCGTGACCGGGCGGATCGTGGAGATACCCGTCTATCCCGGCGATGCGGTCCGCCCGGGCCAGGTGGTCGCGCGCCTCGACGACGTCGAGCTCTCCTCGCGGGTGCGCGAGGCCGAGGCGATGCTGGCCACCGCTCAGGCCAACCGGGCCCAGATGGAGGCCGACCTCGTCGCGGCGCAGCACGGCGTCGTTCAGATGGAGAAGGAGCTGACCATGGTGGAGGCCGAGACCACCTACCAGCGCGCCGTCATTGCGCGCACCGAGCGCCTGTTCAACGCCGGAGCGGTCTCGCGCCAGGAGTACGAGAGCGACCGCGCCATGGCGGCCTCCACCGACGCCAAGCTGGAGGCCGCCCGGGCCAAGCTGGAGCAGGCCCGCGCCATGCAGACCTCCGCGCTGAAGAAGCTGGACGCGGCGGGCTCCATGGGCGCCCAGGCCCAGGCCCAGCTGCGGACGGCGGAGGTGATCCGGGGGTACGTGACCATCGTGGCGCCGAGCGCGGGCTACGTCGTCAAGCGTCTGGTCGCGCCGGGCGTCCTGGTCCAGCCCGGGATGGCCATCTTGAAGACGGCGCAGATCGACAAGGTGCGCCTCCAGGCGAATGTCGGAGAGAAGGACCTGGCCTCGATCAAGGTCGGCTCACCGGTCACCGTGACCACGGTAGGCACCGGCCAGCCTCCCATCACCGCGCGTGTCACCTCGGTGTTCCCCTTCGTGGATGCGGGAGCGCGGACCGCCGTGGTCGAAGCGCTCGTGGAGAATACGGGGCGCCGGTTCCTACCCGGCCAGTACGTGATGATGGAGTTCGTCACCGGCGAGCGCGCCGAGGCGCTGAGCGTCCCCCGCGGGGCCGTCGCGCGGTTGGGCGGGAAGGCCACCGTCTGGGTGGTCAAGGACGGCCGCGCTGAGCCGATCGAGGTAGCCACGGGGCTGGAGAATCCAGAGCGGATTGAGGTCATGAAGGGACTCGCCGGCGGTGAAGAAGTCATTGCCCGGGGCCACGAAGGACTCTACGCCGGAGCCCGGGTGAGCGACGTGTCAGGGGCGAAGCCTGCTCGGCAGGACGGCGCGGACCCACGCAAAGGGATGCCGGGGATGAGCGAGCAGGGCGGAGCCGCGAAACCTGAAACGCCCGTGAAGCCGGCGGACCCGCACAAAGGGATGTAGGGGATGAGCGAGCATGGGAGAGCTGAAAAACTCGAGACACCCGTGAAGCCAAAGGAGGCGCCGCATGGGGGGCACTAGGCTCCGGCCTGTTCACTGTCGCGTGCGTGTCATGGTCCTCGTTGTTGGGGGACTACTGCTGCTGGGAGCAGGTGTGGAGGCTCAGCAGCTCCCGCGGATCGAGGGCCCCCTGACCCTCGAGCAGGCGGTGGACCTGGCCCGCCAGAAGAGCCTCCGCGTCAAGGCGGCTGTGGCGGATTCCCAGGCGATGGACTCGATGCGGCGGGAAGCCCTGGCGCCCTTCTGGCCTCAAGCCTCGGCAAACGGCTACTTCAACGACCAGCGCATGGCCCCGAACGTTTACTCGTCCGCCGGCAACACCATGGCGCGGAACTACCAGGTCTTCAACTCCGACCAGACCCGCGACGCGAATCTCACCGCCATGTACTCCCTTTTCTCCGGCGGGCGCGACTACTACGGGTACAAAGCCGCGGCGCGACGGGCCGAAGCCGGGCGCGAGATGCTGCGGAGCGCTGAGGTGGACGTGGCCATGCAGGCGCGGCTGGACTACATCGCGGCTCTTCGCGAAGCGGAGAATCTCCGCGTGACGGGCGACTTGCTCCGCGACATAGAGGAGCGCCTCCGGGTCGGCCGCCAGATGTTCGAGGCGGGGCGGATCCCGCGCTATTACCTCCTCCGCGACGAGGCCGAACGCGCCAACGTCGTCCAGATGGACGCCATGGCCCGGAGCCGCGCCGAGCAGGCGCTCGTGGCCCTCAAGACGACCCTGGGCGTCGATCTTGCGTCGCCGATCACGCTGGCGGACCGGCTCGAGTACACGCCGGTAACAGTATCCATTGAGGAGGGGATCCGCCAGGCGAGCGAGCGACAACCTGAAATCCAGGCGGCCATCAAGCAGCGGGAGGCGGCCGAAGCCGAGGTGCGCGCGGCCTACGGCAACTACTTTCCCCAGGTTTCCGTGGGCTACATGTACGACTGGGCCCTCATGCGGAACCGCGCGTGGGAGTCCCAGGCTGACAACATGCGCATGCGCACCGACAGCGCCGAGGGATACTCGGTGGGCGTGGTGGTGACGCTGCCGATCTTCGACGGCTTCATGCGGGAGAACGCGCTCAACACCGCCAAGGCGAAGCTCGACCGGGCGGCCCAGGCCGAGGGGCTCGTCCGCCAGCAGATCGCCAAGGAAGTCAACCAGGCCGCGCTGATGCTGACCGCGGCCGAGAAGGGCGTCGAGGCCAGCCGCAAGGGGCTCGAGCAGGCCGAGGAAGAGTTCCGCGTCGTGAAGGAGCGCTTCGAGAGCGGGCGGGGGATCCAGCTCGAGATCCTCGACGCCCAGGTGGCCGTGACCCGCGCCCGCTTCAACGCGGTGAACGCGCTGGCCGAGTACGGGAGTGCCCTGGCCATGTGGGTCAGGGGGACGGGCCGCGTCCGCTGACCCGGGCGGCGACGAATCAAGAGAGGAAACGGGAGCAGGACTTGGCGGCTCCGAGCGGACATTCGCGCGCGGGGGAATTCAATCGCCTCGCGCCGTTCTACGATGCGCTGGTCCGCTTTCTCGCCTTCCTTATCGGCGGCAGCGAGCGTCGCCTTCGGGAACAGGTCGTAGCACTCGTCGGTCTCCGGCCTGGTGATCACGTGTTGGATGTCGCGTGCGGCACCGGGACGATGGCGACGATGATGGCGCGATGTGTCGGCCCGGAGGGCCGAGTAGTCGGGATTGACTTTTCCCCTCGAATGCTGGAAATCGCCAGGCGGAAAGCGACGATGCCGCAACTCATCTTCCGGCAAGCCGAGGCAGAAGATATTCCCTATCCGGGAAAGCACTTCGGCACCGTAACGATTACTTACGGACTGCACGAGATGTCCCGTGCCGGTCGGCAGAAAACGCTGGACGAAATACATCGCGTGCTCAAGCCCGGTGGCCGGTTGGTCGCGGTGGACATCTACGAACCGCGGGGATGGTTCCGGCGAGCCATTTTTCGCCTCTGGATGCTGCTGGAAGGCGAGACGGCGAAGGACTTGCTGGCCAGCGACCTGTTGGCTGAGATCGAGGCGGCGGGTTTTGAGGATATTCATCAAGTGTTCGTTGTTCGCGACTTCATCCCAGTTACGTTGGCGACCAGGAACAAATCGTAGGGACGGGCTGTCAGGGACGCGGGGGGAGTCCGAAGGTTCGGTCCGGCGTTCGAGCGCCTTCGGGTCGAGGCGCCCTTAGAGTGACGAGCCGGGCGGTGCCGGGCGGTAATATAGGACCGTGCCCGAACAACTGGCCGCCGCGCCCTCGCCAGCCGGGCCCGTGCCCGTCGCGCTCGCCCGCCGCCTGCTGGGCGGGGTGCGGCTCGCCTACCTCCCCGTGCTCGTCACCTATTTCGCCTACGGCGCCAGCGCCATCACGGGCGTCGCCCTCGTGTTCTTCGAGAAGGACGCGCTCCGGCTGACGCCGGCCGAGGTCGCGGGCATCCTCTTCTGGGTCGGGCTCCCGTGGAGCATGAAGATGGTCGCCGGCGTCGCCTCCGACGTGTACCCGATCTTCGGCAGCCGCCGGGTGGCGTACCTCCTCGTGGGCGCGCTCTGCTCGCTGGCCGGCTACGCGGCGCTGGTCTCCGTCGTCGAGACGAAGGGCCCCTTTCTGCTGGCGATGCTTCTGGTGGCGGTGGGCTTCATGGTCCAGGACGTCGTCGCCGACGCGTTGAGCGTCGAGGTGGCGGAGACCGAGGAGGAGCTCGGCCAGGTCCAGGCGCTCGGGCGCATGGCGCTGCTCGTGGGGAGCATCAGCGTCGGCTACCTGGGGGGCTGGCTGGCAGGCCGGATCGGCGCCCGGGGCGTGTTCGCCGTCGCGATGGTCCTGCCGCTGCTCGTGGCGGTGGGCTCGGCCTTCGTCCGCCCGGGCGCGCGCCCGCGGCCGGCTCCGGCGGACGGCGGCCCGCTCGGAGGGGGCAGGGCGCGCCTCGTGATGGGGGTGGGCCTGAGCTACGCCGCGCTCGGCGTTCTCCTCGAGACCTTCCAGGTATCCTTGGCCCAGGAGATCGTGCTGGTGGTCTCCGGCGTTCTGATCGGGCTCCTGCTGAGCCGTGTCGGCGTCTCGCGGGCGGTTATCGTGGCCGCCTTCGTGATCTTCCTCTTCCGGGCGGTCCCCGGGGTGGGGCAGGGCTACAGCTTCTGGGCCATCGACCGGCTGGGGTTCGACCAGCAGTTCCTCGGGATCCTCGCCCAGGTCTCCTCCGTGCTGAGCCTGGCCGGGCTGCTCGTCTTCCGCAAGACGATCGTCAAGCGGCCGGTGAGCTTCACGCTCTTCTGGGTCGTCCTGGCGGGCTCGGTGCTCTACCTGCCGAGCATCGGGCTCTTCTACGGGGCCAACGAGTGGCTGGGGATCAGCCCGCGAACGTTCGCCCTGATCGACACGACGATCTCGGCGCCGCTCGGCCAGCTCACGATGGTGCCTATGCTGGTCCTCATCGCGAAGACGGCGCCGCCGGGAGCGGAGGCCACGATGTTCGCGATCATGGCGTCCCTCATGAACCTGGCCCTCTCCGCCAGCGAGCTCTTCACCCGCTACGTGAACACGGCCTTCGCCGTCACCCAGCAGGACTACTCGGACCTCGGGCGGCTGATGATCACGGTGGGCGCGATCGGCCTCCTGCCGCTCCTGGCCCTCCCTCTGCTGCGGCGGCACGAGCGGGGCGGGCCAGCGACCGACGTGTCGTAAAGAGGAGGACGAGATGGAATCCATCCGGACGTTCGTGCTTTCGGCGCTCACCCCGGCCCTCGCCCAGGACTGGACCCCCGGCCCCTGGGGGATGCACCCGATGTGGGGGTGGTGGGGGATCTGGGGGATCGGGATGATGCTCTTCGTGTTCCTGTTCTGGGGGCTCGTGATCGTTGCGCTCGTCCTCGGGATCCGCTGGCTGGTCCGCCAGGGCCGGCCCGAGGCCGGGGACTCGGCGCTCGAGCTCCTGCGCCAGCGCTACGCGCGGGGCGAGATCAATCGCGAGGAGTTCGAGGCCAAGCGCAGAGACTTGCAGGGATGAGGTGATGGAGGCGCCGGCGTCAGCGACGACGGGAGTCCGCGCGGCGAGGGGGTTGCGGCGCATCGAGCTGCCCGTGTCGGGCATGACGTGTGACCGTTGCGCCCAGGCGGTAGAGCGCGCGCTCCGAGCCGTGCCGGGGGTGAAGCGCGCGACGGTGAACCTGGCCACGGGGCGGGCGTTCGTGGACTACGATCCCGAGCAGGCCACTTTGCTGGCCCTTCACGAGGCGATCAGGAGCGCCGGCTACCGATCTGACACGGCCAGGACCCGATTCAGCATCCGGGGGATCACCTGTGCCTCCTGCGTCACCAAAATCGAGAAGGCCCTGGGGGAGACGCCCGGTGTCCTGTCGGCCAGCGTGAACGTCGGCACGGAGGAGGCCGAGGTCGAGTACCTGCCGAGCGTCGCCGATCTCGCCGCGGTCAAGGCGGCGG
>Ga0209322_10001180_pt1 | contig 15141 bp, 11 predicted proteins | sample Rifsed19ft1_FD_184013 | JGI IMG/M metagenome (GOLD analysis project Ga0209322, IMG submission 184013) | Soil microbial communities from Rifle, Colorado, USA - sediment 19ft 1 (version 2) | ecosystem: Environmental > Terrestrial > Deep subsurface > Rock core/Sediment | place: Rifle, Colorado... | reverse complement strand
CAGACGCAAACAGAGGCAAACTTACCAGACCTGCCGCTATGAGTACTACAAACAACAATACTTCTAATCTCCTACAAATGATTTTTTTAATCATATTCTCCTTACACCTCCCTTCTATTAGTTAGATTAAAAAACAGGCTAAAACCACAAAGCCTGTCATTCCAAATCAGCCGAATATCCTTTCCAATCCCTTTGAGACTGGATGTTGCAAGACAAGTGCCATAACATATATACATGCTTATCTATTTGATATTACAAGGTTATCAGCATTTCTCAACTCGATTGCACGGATATTATTACGTTACATAAACGTAACACAATAACGGACAAGATTATAGATAACCGTTATGATTAGCCATGTTTGAGGAAATAAATGAAGTGGGGGGGGGAATCGGAAATGTTACCAATAAGTAACATCACTCAGCAGTATTATCTTCAACAATCTCTTCCTTTTTCAGCAGACCATACAATTTGCACTTCTCCCAAAGGGTTTTTCTCGATATGCCAAGGAGTTTTGAAGCAAGTGTCTTGTTGCCTTTAGTCTCTTCCAGTACTTTTGATACATACTGTTTCTCAAAAAGAGACATGGCAGTCGGAAGGGGTTCTGAATAACTGAGCCTCTCACCCACTTTACTTCCTTCACGGCAGATAGTACACATATCTTCAGGGAGGTCCCATGGTTGTATCTCTTTATCTCTTGATAAGGTCAAGGCCCTTTTAACTGCATTCTCAAGTTCTCTTATATTACCCGGGTAGTCATACTTTAGAATAAATTCCCGTGCCTCTGTAGATATTCCCTTCATTGGTTTATTCATATGCTTTGAGTACATATTCAGAAAATGCTCCATTAAAAGAAGAATATCCTCCTTGCGATCCCTTAAAGCAGGAAGATGAACAGGCACAACATTCAGCCGGTAATAAAGATCCTCCCGGAAACTGCCTTTCTGTACCTCTTTTTTAAGGTCTCTCTGTGTTGCCCCTATAATCCTTACATCCACATTTATTGTACTCGTGCCTCCAAGTCTTTCAAACTCATGCCCCTGAAGCACCCTTAATAGTTTGACCTGAACCGTCTGGTTAATCTCTCCGATTTCATCAAGGAAGAGAGTACCCTTGTGGGCAAGCTCAAACCTCCCCTTCTTCTGCTTCAGGGCTCCGGTAAATGCACCTCTCTCATGACCAAACAACTCTGCCTCAAGAAGCGTTTCAGGCAGCGCGGCACAGCTCACTTTAATGAACGCCTCATTTTTCCTCGGACTATTATAGTGGATAGCATTTGCAACAAGCTCCTTGCCTGTGCCGCTTTCTCCGGTAATGAGCACCGTTGTATCCGTAGGCGCTATTATCTCTATCTTCTCAAATATATCTTTCATCTTATCGCTCTTACCGATAATTCCGCTGAATTCATACCTCTCCTCTATCTTTTCTTTCAGGTATATATTCTCGTCTTCAAGGTCTCTCAATGCAATCAGCCTTTTTACTGTCAGGATAAACTCATCCATAGAAAACGGCTTTGTTATATAGTCGTATGCACCTATCTTCATAGCCTCAACGGCAGTATCCACTGATCCATATGCGGTGATCATCAACACCTTTGTGCGCGGAGAGATCTGTTTGCACGACTTCAATATCTGGACTCCGTCCACTTCCGGAAGTCTCAGGTCAGTTATCACAACATCATAAGAGTTATTCTTAATTGACTTTAATCCTTCACCACCGGTTTCCGCACTCATGACGTTGTATCCTTCAACCTTAAGAGCGTCACTTATTGAGATCCTCATCAGCGGTTCATCATCTATAATTAATATATCCGGTATCTTGTGCATTGTGATATTCCTTTAAGCCTCCTTCAGCGGCAGCCTGATCGTGAATGTTGTCCCCTTCCCCTCTTCGCTCTTTACGTCTATCTTCCCTGAGTGTTTCTCAACTATACCAAGACTTACTGCAAGGCCGAGCCCGGTTCCCTTTCCAACATCCTTAGTTGTAAAAAACGGATCAAATATCCTTGGCATTATCTGTGGCGGTATCCCTGAGCCATTATCAGAAACAGCGATACAGCACCAGTTGTTGTCGGCATATGTCCTGACTATTACCTCCCCCTCACCCTTGACTGCCTGAACCGCATTCAGCAACATATTCATAACTACCTGTCCTATCTTATGCTGATCCATCATTACTCTTTGCATGTTTAAACCAAGCTCTTTTCTTAGATGGATACCATTCTTCGTTACTGCATAACTCATCAGAGACAGGACATCTTCAACAAGGTTATTTACATCCACAGCTAAAAGCCTCGGTTCATGCTGCTGTGCAAAATCAAGAAGCTGTTCAACAGTTCTCTGAACACGCTGGATTCCATCCTCCATGGACTTCATATATATCACTTCACGCTCCTTTGGCAGGAGCTTATTACGTATATTATACAGACAATTCATAATCCCGCCAATGGGGTTATTGATCTCATGTGCAATTCCTGCAGCCAACTGGCCTATAGCAGACATCTTCTCCGCCTGAGCAACCTGCTGTTCCAGTCTGTTCCTTTCAGTAATATCATTTGCAATTACCAGCACCCCCGCCATCTTTTCATCTCCGCTTCTAAGAGGTGAAATACTGAGAACCGCATATTTTACACCCCCGGAATTATCTATAATTTCTACCTCATATGTCTGTCTTATCCCCTCTGCTACGGTCTTTCTTAACCTCTCGCCTTTATGCTTCTTCGACAGTATAGCCAGGAATGAACTTCCAACAAGATCTTCCTTCTTATAACCCCACTCTTCTACCTTTTTATTAACATAAGTAATCAGTCCGGCAGGGTTAAGTGTGAAAATAACGTCGTTTGCGCCTTCAAGGAGGTTTTCAAGATAATCCTTGGTCTCCCTCAACTCCCTGGTCCTGTCTGATACCCTCTGTTCAAGGATGTCATGATATTCACGCAGATGCCTTTCCAATCTCTTCCTGTCAGTAATATCGCGGACAAATGCCCTTGTCTTTATGAATTGACCGGTTATCGGATGGTAAAGGGCAGTGGCGGATATCTCAACTTCTATTTTTTTACCATCCTTTGTAATAAATTGTAACTCGACCCGGCCTTTGCCTTCTTTAATCACCCGACCTACATGCTTTTTTACACGCTCCCTGAGTTCTTCCGGAACTATATCCTCCAGCCTCTTATTTCGCATCTCCTCAATCGTGTAACCAAGGGTATTAAGTTCCGTCTTGTTAACCCCTACAAAATATCTTTCAGCATTAACAGAATGAATCATCTCAGGAGAATTTTCGATGAGATCCTTATACCTCTCCTCAGATGTCTCAAGTTCCTTATTCCTCTCCTCAAGAGTAGTATAAGTCTTCTTTAACTCTTCTGCCATTTTATTGAACTCATCCGCCAGTTTTTCTATCTCATCACCTGTCTTAACATAAAGACGGTGGTCAAGTTTACCCTGGCCTATAAGTTCTACACCACGGTACAGCTCATTAATAGGTTTAACAATATCTCCTGCAGCATAGACGGCTGTAAGGGCAAGAAACACTATGAGCACAAAGGCAAATATAGTAACGCGCGCGAGTAAAGAATATATGGGTGCATACATCTCACCGGGGCTCTGTCTCAGAAAGACATACCATTTGTTTCCGTCAAGCCATCCGGGTTCCGGGTTTATTGTCGAAAGTACCGGGGCAAAACCAACAATAGAGTCTTTACCGCCATGGGCATCATCTTTTGCAACCCCCCATCCCGGATTAACGCGTGTTACGAGTTTGACAAGATCATGGCTTATATGATGGCTGCGCAGAGGAAATATAGGACACATGATAATTGTACCTGCAGAATCTACAAGGTTTGCATGTCCTGTCTTACCGATTCTTACATTATTTATAATCTCGAGGAGGCTATCTACTGTATACCTGATTGCAACAACGCCGATTGCCTTACCATTATCCATGACGGGGGCCGCTATGTTCATCAGATACTTGCCGGTTTTATTATCAAGATTTAAATCACCGACGTAGACCTTGCCCGCACCATTGTTGAAGGCAACATTAAACCAGCGCTCACTTTTGAAATTACCGCTTCCACCCTCGTTTATGCCGGCAACATAATCAGCACTCCTGTCAACAATTAAAAGGCTGTGAACTTCCTTTTCATCATAACTCCTGAATTCCCTGAGATAATTATTCAGTTCACCTCTGCCTGCAGTCCTGTTTTTAATTGCATATCTGACATCAGCAGACGCAGTCAGCCTCTGAACCTCAACCGTCTCGCTTTTAATTACCATCTCAACCTTGTGGGCAATCTCATTTGCCTCACCCTGAAAAGATTCCCCTATAGAATTTCGCAAGGCACCACTGACATCAAGATATGTAAGATAAAGACCGGCCACAAGCGGCATGATGCTTATGATAAGCATTGACCGGATAATCCTTTTTCTTATACCGCTTCTTACGCTGAGAAATTGCATATTTAAAGCATTATATTACAAAAGCCCCTTATCTGCAAAACTGACATACTCCTTCTCTCCCATGATTATATGATCAAGCACCTTTATCCCAATCAATTCGCCTGCGGCTACAAGCCTTTTCGTTATATCAACATCCTCGGGACTTGGTGACGGGTCCCCGCTTGGGTGATTATGAAGAAATATAACTGACGCCGCTGAGTTCCTGATAGCCTGAATATAGACCTCCCTCGGATGAACAATGCTTGATGTGAGACACCCTTCTGATACCAGGTAGTCGGCATAAATTCGGTTTTTGCCGTCCAGCATTAATAGTTTGAATATCTCCTTCTTCAATCCCTGGAAATACGGTGTGTAGTGCCTGTAGATATTGTATACGTCCTTACTCGACAGGATGCGTATTTTCTTACTAAGCGGCTCCGCGGTAACCCTTTTACCTATCTCGAATGCAGCCTTTATTTGTGCAGCCTTGGCCGGACCTATCCCCTTGATTGAACATAGCTCATGCACAGTAGCACCTGCAATCGCCCTGAAATCTCCATAATGCTGTAAAACCTCCATAGCAAGTTCAATCGCACTCTTCCCTTCGCTCCCTGTACGGAGCACTATTGCCAGCAGTTGTGCCGGTGAAAGGTGTTCCGGCCCAGCCGTCAGCAATCTTTCCCTCGGCCTCTCATCCTCAGGCCACTGACTTATATTGGTTTTATTCCGCATTCCGCATTTTCTTTTGATTCATTCCGCATTCCGCACTCAACTTGACCCCTTCCACCTGATAATCTATACTCTATCCCTATGTTAAGCTGGAACAGGATTTATAAGGAACTCGTAATCTCAGTAGACGGACTCCGAAAGAGTCTCCTCGAAATAGCAATCACTATGAGTGAGAACACTCAGATTGCAAAGCTCCTGTATCAGATATTTGAACTTGAAAAGAAAATTGATAAACTCCATATTAAGACCGGCCAAACAGTTCATGAACTCCACCAGCTCCCCTTTTCAGAAATAACAGCCAATGAAAAAGTAAAAGAGAATGTAATCAAACTAAAATCTCTCCAGTCAGATATAAACAGGTTAGAGAAGGAGATAAACCTTCTTAGAGAAGAGCGGGTAAAGTCGAGGCTTGATGAATTAACAAGATATATGAGGCGCGGCGGATATACCATAGAAGATTTTATTGTTGCACAAGATTCTGATGTCATTAATAAATCTATCGGGGAATTATTCCTGCCTCACGGCGGGATTATAGTTGCTGTTATTCATGATGAAAAATTGATTATGCCTCAAAGCTGGATAAAATTTACCGAAGGGGACAGGGTCTTCATCCTGAGCCCCGTAAATGCGGTTAAGGAAACTTCAACACTGTTTACGTCATCCAAACAACTTACCTGACATACTGCCATTCATGATGCCGGTTATTTGAACCTTTATAATATTCTTTATAATGACGGAATCATTTATCAACACCCGCAGATAATTCCCCGTATACCCTTTCAGCAGCCCTGTAACCTCATCCCTCTCATCTTCAACCAGAACATCAACAACCTTCCCAATATGTGCTGTCTTAAAAGCAAGATTCTTCTCCGCACCAAGATTCCTTATCAACCCACTTCTATGTGCCTTTACATCTCCCTTAACAGTATCATTTATGTTATACGCCGCTGTCCCCTTTCTTGGAGAATAGGCAAAGACATGAAGATATGTTATGGGAAGTTTCTCTATTAATCCATAGGTATTATTAAAATGTCTTTCCTCCTCACCAGGATAACCTACCATTACATCACATCCAATACCCGCATCCTTAATCTTATCCTTTATCTTACATATAAGGGCTTTATAGAATGCAGCATCATAATTCCTGTTCATCCTGTTAAGAATATAATCATCTCCGCTCTGTAGCGGCATGTGAAAATGATTACAAATCCTCTTCTCTTCAGCTATCAACTCAATTAATTCATCAGTCACTTCCCGCGGTTCAATTGAAGACAACCTGATGCGCCTGATGTCTGTTCCGGATAGTATCATTCTTATAACGTCAGATAACGAGAGCCTGGGAAAAAGGTCCCTGCCATATCCGCCAAGATGAACACCACTTAATACTACCTCCTTATAGCCATTACTACATAACAACTTTATCTGTGTTATCACATCATCCGGATTAAGACTCCGGCTAATCCCTCTTGCAAACGGTACTATGCAATATGAACACCTGCTGTCACATCCATCCTGGACCCTTAAGATAGCACGGGTCTTTGCCTGGAACTCTGCAATTACAGACATCTGTATGGAAGATGTCTCAAAGACATCACTGACATGGATATTATTATCAATATCAGCAACAAGTTCCTCTGAATCCTTTAAGTAATGCTTTAATGTCAGCTTTTCATTATTACCCAACACCATAGAAACCCCTGGTATCATGGCTATCTCTTCAGGGCTTATCTGTGCATAACAACCCGTTACAACTACACGTGCATTCCTGTTTTTCCTCAGTGCCCTTCTGATTATACGCCTTGATTCTGAGTCGCTCTTTCCTGTAACAGTACAAGTATTAATGACATAAATATCCGCCTCATCATCAAAGGAGACAATACTGTAGTCATTACCGGTTGTAACGGAAGACTGCATCACAGCAGTATCAAATTGATTTATCTTACATCCCAGTGTTGAAAAGGCAATCCTTGGCACTTAATCCCTCCACCCTGCTTCTTACTTTTGATCACCTGCGGGAGAATCTCCTGCGAATGTAAACAGTAGTCATGGCTATCAATGCCCCTATACCATCAGCGGCAATGTCTTTGATGTCAGGATTCCTCGTTGGGACAAAGTACTGATGAAATTCGTCACTCAGACCATACGCTATCGCTACTATAATGGTAAGGAGAGCAACTAACATAAAATGCTTGGTTCTGAGTGTTAGAGTGAGGCTTCTAAATATCAACAATGCAAGCACACCATACACAAACATATGGGCAACCTTGTCGAAGTGAGGAAATGGGTCTGCACCCTCAGTAGAAGATAGCGATGATATTACAAATATGAATATTGCGAAAATGAGGACAGGTCCCCACAGAAGTATAAACCTTCTCATTTCAAACCGCTTCCCCTGTCAGGGCTGAAAGTGTAGCTGATGATATCTTAACCCGTAAAATATCACCGGCGTGAATACCAGTTTTTTTCGGCACATGCACAAGCCTGTTAGTGCGCGTACGGCCTGTAAGCCTTTCTTTATCCTTCTTGCTCTCGCCTTCGATGAGAACATCATACTCCATACCTATACACTCCTGATTCCTATACAGGGTTATGCTGTTCTGGAGTTCGATTACTTTATTGAGCCTCTCCCTTCCTACAACAGATGGTATCTGATTTTCATAAAGCCGTGCAGATGAATACGGCCTCCTGGAATATTTAAAGGCAAATGCGTTGTCATATTGAATCTCAATTAATGCATCCATGGTTCGGTTAAAATCAGATTCAGTTTCTCCCGGAAACCCTGTGATTATATCAGTAGTAATAGAAATGTCAGGTATGGCTTCTCTCAGTCTTCTTATCTTTTCTGTATAACCGCTGTATGTGTAGTTCCTCTTCATCATGTCTAATACAGTATCAGATCCTGACTGAAGAGGTAAATGCACGTGCTCACATACCTTCGGAAGTTTTGCAATGGCATCAATAAGATTGTCATCGAAATCTGCCGGGTGTGATGTAATAAATCTAATCCTTTCTATCCCATGAATATCACTTATCATTCTCAGCAGATCTGCGAGACAGGTAACGCCGCCAAGGTCTTTACCGTATGAATCCACGTTCTGTCCCAATAGCGTCACCTCTTTATATCCATTTGCTGCAAGTCCCAGGACCTCTTTACATACATCATCCGGCTGCCTGCTCCTCTCACGTCCACGCGTAAACGGGACTACACAGAAAGTACAGAACTTATCGCATCCGTCAACTATGCTTACCCCTGCCTTAACAGTGTGAGACCTCCTTATAGTGACAGTAGTCACATCAGAAACATTACTAAGATACTTTGTCTTTCGACGAACGGTTGATACCCTATCGTTGGAAGTTTTGCCCTTCTTCTCAAGGAGTCCTGGTATATCCGCTATATTGTCTGTCCCGAAGACTAAATCTACATATGGAGCCTTCTTTACAATATTAATCCCCTCCTGCTGAGCCACGCATCCGCCCACACCAATGATAAGATCAGGGTTGGATTTTTTGAGTTCATGTATCCTGCCAAGGTCGCTATAACACTTATGCTCCGCCTTTTCACGGACACTGCACGTGTTGAGTATGATCATGTCTGCGTTGTCCGGAGAGTCAGTAATTGAGTAGCCCATACCTGACATAACACCGGCAATCTTTTCCGTATCATGCTCGTTCATCTGACAACCAAATGTCTTGATAAAAAGCTGCTTGGACATAATAAATTGAGAATCTCCGGGTTTTCTTCCGTGTCAATTAAACTACATTGTTTAACCTTAAAAATCAATACAGGGGAATTATTAAAGCACTTTCCATGCCAATTTAATCTAATGCTTTATCCCCCCTATTATTAAGAAGTACAACTGGGGAGTATATCAATACCGACCATACTCCTGTGCACTCTATATCGAATATTGCACAGAATATTGTGCATGTATACGTTTGCCTTTTAAACGTAGTTCAAGTAATATTTTAATCAAGATGTCTGATAATCTCAGAGAACTCCTAACCCGTTTCCTCAACTACATAACAATAGAAAAAAGCCTGGCCTCCAATACCATAGAGTCATACAGAAATGACTTGGCAAGGTATTTATCATATCTTGATGAAAAGGGTATAGATAAAACTGATAAGATCACACTTAACCTGTTGCGTGATTTTCTGGCAGATTTACTCAGGACTCAGATGTCTGTCTCATCAGTTAAACGCTACATCTCCTCAATTCGTCACTTTCACAAATTCCTGTTGCTGGAAGGACTTACTGATTCAAACCCAACAACATATCTTGAGACACCCCGCGGATGGCACAGACTTCCAAAGACTCTCTCTATTGCAGATGTAGATGCTTTGCTGAAACAACCTGATGAAAATACCAACGAGGGGATGAGAAACAGCGCTATGATAGAACTTTTATATGCAACAGGACTGCGCGTATCAGAGCTCATATCCATGAAGCCAGGTAACATAAACCTCGAAGTCGGGTTTATAATAACCGTTGGCAAGGGAGGCAAAGAGAGGATAGTGCCTGCAGGAGAATATGCCCTCGAAAAGATTAAACGATACATTAAGACAGCAAGAAATCAAATTCTCAAAGAACGACAATCACCGCATCTCTTTGTAACCGCTCGTGGAAAAGGGATGACACGCCAGGGTTTCTGGAAGATTATAAAGAAATATGCGAGGAAGGCATGCATCGAAAAGGATATTTCACCGCATACACTAAGACACTCCTTTGCTACCCACCTCCTTGAACGGGGCGCAGACCTCCGCTCTGTCCAGATGATGCTCGGTCATTCAGACATATCCACAACACAGATATACACACACATAAACAGGGAAAGGCTTAAGAAGATACACACAGAGTGCCATCCCAGGCCGTAGCTTCATCACCACAAATCTTAAAAATAGGCTATAATTATCAGGGATACTACGAATGGAAATTATCACAACTCATACCAACGCAGACTTTGATGCATTAGCAGCAATGATAGCAGTGAATAAGCTTTATCCGGAAGCAAAGCTTGTTTTTCCAGGCACACAGGAAAAGAATGTAAGATTTTTTATTGCCGAGCACCATATCGAATTCAGCAGGTTGAAAGACATACATTTTGATGAAGTCACACGTCTTATTATTGTAGACAATAAGAATGCAGGCCGTATAGGAACGCTGGCCGATTTACTGAATAATCCAAATATAAGCCTGCACATATACGATCACCACCCTGTCTCCCCCGGTGATCTGCGGGGGGAGGTTGAGGTAATTGAAATAGTTGGAGCTACGACTACCCTGCTCGTCGAGATTTTAAAAGAAAAAGGCATTCTCATAACTCCAAACGAGGCTACACTCTTTGCAATAGCGATATATGAGGAGACAGGTTCTTTCACCTTCCAGTCTACTACACCGAGAGATATACTGGCCGTGGCCCACCTTCTGTCATGCGGCCTTGATCTCAGAACAGTATCACGATATCTGATACATGAAATGGATGCAGAGCAGATCGCCCTTTTAGATGAGCTTATCCATAATGCGAGCATATACTACATTGACAGCATTAAGATCGTTATAGCAAGGGGTTCCACAGAAAAATACATTTCAGAACTATCTACCATTACACACAGGGCAAGAGATATGGAAAACCTTGACGTTCTATTCGTAATCGTAAGAATGGAGGACAAGATCCAGCTTGTTGCAAGGTGCAGGCTCCCGGAGATAGACGTGGGGGCAATAGCGAGGGAATTTGGCGGCGGCGGTCATGCAACGGCTGCTTCGGCAAGCATAAAGGACCTCACATCCATTCAGGTAGAGGAAAGAATCGTAGAACTTCTGCGCGAGATGATCAAGCCATTTAAGACAGCTAAAGATATTATGACAACCCCTGTCAAGACCGTTCATAAGGATATAACAATTGCTGCTGCAGGAGATCTTATGACCCGCTATGGCGTCAATGTCTTACCTGTGACTGATGAGGGAATTCTTATCGGACTAATCCCGAGAGAAGTGATCCATAAGGCCATATTCCACAAGTTTGGGGAAACACCTGTTACTGAACTTATGTCCACAGAATTTGTAAAGGTAACGGGAGATACTCCTTACAGTGAAATTGAATCCGGCATGATAGAGCATAATCAGAGGTTCATGCCTGTCATGGACGGTGACAGGATTATTGGAGCGATTACAAGAACAGATATATTAAGGACACTCCATGAAGACATAACAAGACCGTGGCTTTCATCTCCTGACGGGGTGCAAAAGAAACCCCACGAGAGAAATATAAGAACTCTGTTAAAAGAACGGCTTCCAAAACATATTGAAATATTGCTGCAGGATATCGGCGTAGTGGCGGATTCTCTTGGTATACCGGCTTATGCAGTCGGCGGATTTGTAAGAGACCTGTTACTTGGTTTCAAGAACTATGATATTGACATAGTTATCGAAGGGGACGGGATTGCCTTTGCAGAAAATGTCGCAGCAACTACAGGTGCAAGGGTAAAGAGCCATCAGAGATTCGGCACTGCAGTAATAATATTCCCGGATGGTTTCAAAATAGATGTTGCCACTGCAAGGACAGAGTATTACGAATACCCGACAGCCTTGCCCAAAGTTGAAGTATCTTCCATAAAGAAAGACCTCTACAGGAGGGACTTCACTATCAACACCCTCGCTATTAAACTTAACAAAAAGGACTTCGGCTACCTGATAGATTTTTTTGGAGGACAGAGGGATATAAAAGAAACAACGATACGTGTATTGCACAACCTGAGCTTCATTGAAGACCCTACACGTATTTACAGGGCAATCAGGTTTGAGCAGAGATTCGGCTTCAGGATAGCACGGCATACCCAGAATCTTATTAAAAGCACTGCAAGGATAGACCTGTTCCACAGACTTTCCGGAAAAAGACTTTTCTCAGAACTTATATTGCTGCTCTCTGAAGATGAACCTCCAAAGCCAATTGCGAGATTAGCGGAATTTGACCTGCTGAGGTTCATCCACCCGTCATTACAATGGGATAACAGAACTACAGCAATTTTCGATTCTATTAATGATGCCATTGCATGGTACAGACTGCTCTTTCTGGATAAGAAATATGATGCATGGAAGGTCTACTTCTTCGGATTTATAGACCAACTGTCAGAAGCTTCAACGATCGATATGTGTAAAAGGTTAGAAATACGGGAACATCTCCTTGAAGAAATACTTACGGTAAAAAAGGAAACCCAGGAGTTAGTTCAGGGTCTATTAAGGATGAAGAACACTACACCGGCTAAAATATATGAACTACTGAAAAAACATACTCAGGAACACCTGTTATATTTAATGGCGAAGATTGACAGGGAAGATGCAAAGAAACATATATCGTTATATCTGAGCCATTTGCAGGATACCAAACTCGCTATCACAGGCAAGGATATTGCTCAACTGGGAGTAAAGCCGGGTCCCGTGTATACAAAGATAATGAACATGACATTAGATGCCAAACTCGATGGAATAGTTAAAAGCCGGGAGGAAGAAATGGGGTTTGTAAAAGAACTGTTAAAGAAATTACTTTAACCTCTTATACAGGTCTGTCACCAGCCCCTCCCTCAATCCTGCATCACTTACGGTCATTTCATCAAACCCGAACAATTCCATTACCTTATAAACCACCATAGCCCCTGCAAGTATTATATCCTCCCTACCCTCTTCAACACCGGGGAGTTCTTTTCTCTCTTTATTTGTCATACTCCTAATCATCTTTAGTATCTTCATGACACCATCTCTCTTTATCCTGTATCCGTTGATCTTTTCAGAGTCATATATCCTCATCATTTGATCAATGGCAGCAAGAGTTGTCACTGTGCCGGCTGTACCTATAAATTCCACACCACCGGCAAGATCCCCTTTTTTTGATACAACTTTTTTGAGGCGCTCTTCTATAACTCTTCCAAGTAATTCTAACTCTTGCTCCCCTGGGGGGTCTGATTTAATATATTGCTCGGTGAATCTCACAACCCCTATATCCGTACTCACCGTAAATATTATCTCCCCCTTTGAAACCAACATGAATTCTGTGCTTCCCCCTCCGATATCCATCATCAAAACATCCTTGCATGTAATTTCAAGACCTGGATATACGCCAAGCATAGTTATCCTTGCCTCTTCATCTCCTGAGATTATGTTAACATCAATGCCTGTCTTATTCTTAACTTCTTGAATAAAATCCCGGCCGTTAACCGCCTCACGTACAGCGCTTGTAGCTACGGCATAAATACCATCAACATCATTTTCAGAACATTTGTCTGCAAACCCTTTAAGTACTCGTAATGCCCTCTCCATAGCCTCATCCTTAAGTCTTCCGGTACCCGACAAACCTTCCCCCAATCTGGTTATATAGCGTCCTGAGTCTACCTTCCGGTAAATGCCATCCCCGGAGAATTCAGCTATCAACAATCTTAGTGTATTTGTTCCAATGTCAATACCCGCCAATATCATATCTAAGACCTTCCCCCTATTCTTCCTGTCTCTTTTTTAACTCCCTTAAGCTGTCCATTTCCTTCTTATAATAGTCTTCTTCAATCCTTATGCTGTCAATCATCTCAATAAGACTTTTAATGTCATCTCTTGAAAAGAAGGCATAATTATTCTTCTCTACTGCCTCTGCATATTTCTCACCAAGCTCTATGTAGAGACCGGATAGACGACCATGGGTCTTGAATAAATCGAGCCTGTACTTGACCATGTCCACTTCTGTCATAGTCTTCAGGAAGAGGGATGTGCCCTCTTTTCTCAATACAGAAAGCCCTTCAGAAAGATCATGCTGTATCTTGCTTAGTATATCCATACGCTGCATACTACCATACTCAACTTACCGTTGCCAGTTTCAATCTATCCTTCCATCTCCGCTCAAATGCATTACGAAGCAGCTTATGATCGGGCAGTGTAAGCATTGGGTCTTTAATCACGAGTTCGAATGCCTCCCTGCGTGCAATCTCCAGCACCTTTGCATCCCTCAGGATATTTGCAACCTTCAGCTCCGGCAGTCCTGACTGTCTTGTGCCAAAGAATTCACCTGGCCCGCGTATTGATAAATCCTCTTCTGCTATCTCAAACCCATTGTTCGTCCTACCCATCACTGTGAGCCGCAGCCTTCCATCTTCAGAAATATAACCCTCAGTCAGAAGTAGACAATAAGATTTATCACCTCCCCTTCCGACCCTTCCCCTGAGCTGATGCAGTTGAGAAAGACCGAATCTCTCGGCATGCTCAATAACCATCACTGTTGCATTAGGCACATCTATACCTACCTCTATGACAGTAGTTGATACAAGAATATGAATATCATTCTTTTTAAAACCTTCCATAATAACTTCTTTCTCAGCAGGCTTCATTCTCCCATGCAGGAGCCCTAAATTATATCCCTTAAATGCCTTCCTGAGTTTTTCTGCCATTTCAACGGCCCCTTTAAGATCCACCTTTTCTGACTCTTCAACAAGAGGGTAAACAACATACGCCTGCCGCCCCTTCTTCAATTCCTCCTGCATGATATAGAATGCATCCTTCCTCCTGTCGCCATACAGCCATCTTGTTTGAACAGGCAGACGACCCGGTGGAAGCTCATCTATAACAGATAGATTAAGATCACCGTAAACGGTAAGTGCAAGTGTCCGGGGTATCGGCGTTGCTGTCATTATCAGGACATCCGGATTATAACCCTTTTCTTTGAGTACAGCCCTCTGAAGTACACCAAATTTATGCTGCTCGTCTATTACTGCGATGCCTAAGCGCTGGAACTTCACACCCTCTTCAAGCAGCGCATGCGTGCCGATTATAACACTTACCCTGCCATTCAAAATATCATTCAGGACTGCATCCTTCGCCCTCGACTTCACACCGCTTGTCAGAACGGCCGAGGGTATATTAAACTCATCAAGATACGTCTTAATATTACGATAGTGTTGTTCAGCTAATATCTCGGTAGGCGCCATCAGGACAGACTGG
>Ga0209322_10001176_pt1 | contig 15186 bp, 10 predicted proteins | sample Rifsed19ft1_FD_184013 | JGI IMG/M metagenome (GOLD analysis project Ga0209322, IMG submission 184013) | Soil microbial communities from Rifle, Colorado, USA - sediment 19ft 1 (version 2) | ecosystem: Environmental > Terrestrial > Deep subsurface > Rock core/Sediment | place: Rifle, Colorado... | reverse complement strand
CCCTCGTGACGACCGTGCGCGACCACGGCCCGGGCATCGCGCACGAGGACCACGAGCGCGTCTTCGAGCGCTTCACGCGCCTGCCGGCCGGCAGCGGCGACGGCAGCGGCCTCGGCCTCAGCGTGGCTCGCGGCCTGGCCGAGGCGATGGGCGGGCGGCTCGAGACCGTGCCGCCGGGCGACCAGGACGGTGGGACGGTCTTCGCCCTGCGCCTGCCGGCGGAGCGCATCGAAGAGGGCTGATCCGCCCGACCGGTACTTCCGTACCGCTTGTCAGACGGGCCCCACCGGACCATCTTCTCCCGGCAGCGGGTGTCTTCACGCACCGGCGCAAGGTGACGTGTAAGGTCTGGACTCCAGCATCCGCGACAGCTTTCCACTCGCTCGGGGTACACGGTGACGAACATCCGACTGCTCGGACGTCCGAGACGATCTTCAGGAACGCCGGCGCCCGACCGCGCCCGCGGTCAGGGCCTTGTGGAGTTCGCCCTCGTGCTCCCCGTCCTCGCCGTGATCCTGCTGAGCATCCTCCAGTTCGGGATCCTCTTCTCCGCACAGGTGGGGATCACGAATGCCGTCCGGGAGGCGGTGAGGAACGCATCCGCGATCCCGGTCGCCACCGCGGCGAATGCCGGGACGGCCGCCAACTCCGTCTACCTCAGGCTCACCGACTCGACCACGGGGCTCCTGAAGCGCAACGGGTCCGGCTACTCCGTCAGCGCACTCGTCACCGGCGGAAGTCCCCCGACAACGCAGGTCTGCTACTACTCGTACACCGACGCGACCGGCGGGATCTCGATCATGGCCAGGGTCCAGGTCGAGTACCGCCATCCCCTCTTTATCCCATTGATCAGCCAGATCCTTGATGGGTTCGATGGCGCGACGGACCAGGCGTACCGACTGGGCACGAGCGAGGAGATCCGCGTCTCGAACGGTCAGCTCTCCGGCGCGGGCGGCATCGGCGGCAGCGGGAGCCCGACGTGCAACTCGTGAGACGCCCGGCCACGCTGACCCCCCCGTCCGCGCGCAGCGCAGGCGAGCGTGGCCAGGGGCTGGTTGAATTCGCGCTGATCCTGCCGGTCGTGGTCCTGATGTTCTTCGGCATCATCCAGTTCGGCTTCACGCTCGGCGGCCACATCGCCCTGGTGAACGCCGTACGTGAGGCGACGCGCTATGCCTCGGCCTCGGCGGTCGATCCGTCCGCCCTGGGCCTGACGAAGCTGAGAAACCAGGTCACCACGGTGATGCTTCGAACCGTTCCCGGCTACACGAATACAGCCGTCGTGAACCCCTCGTATTGCTGGTACCAAGACCCACTGAGTCCCGTGACGTATTCGGTGCGGATCCACATGGACGTGACCTACGGACACCAGCTGTTCGTCCCGCTCGTGGGGCAAGTGATCGACGGCATCGACGGCACGGTCGATAACCGATTCGAGGTCACTGTTCAGGAAGACATGCGGGTCGAATCGCAGCCCTACAAGTCGCTGCAGTCGCTGCAGTCGCGCGTCCCATCCGCCTGTACGAATCCATGACGAGGTTGACCGTGAACGCAACGTTGGGCAAGCCGCAGCCGGCTCGCAGTGGTGAGTCCGGACAGGTTCTCGCGCTGTTCGCGCTGTTCCTGGTCGTCTTCTTGGGCTTCGCCGCAGTGACCATCGACTACGGATCGTGGCTCAAGGCGCGTCGCGACTATCAGAATGCCGCCGACTCGGCCGTGCTGGCGGGCAGCTCATTCCTGAGCCGGCCGATCGACAACACGAAGCGGCGTCAGGCACGCCAGGCGGCTTGGGAATCCCTGAAGCAGCAGCTCGGCCTATCCCTTGTCATGAACCCTTCCCTGTGGAACAACAGCACGCCGGCCGGCAGTCCCGTGACCGATAGCGGCTACCGGCTGTGGGTGAGCACGCCACCGCTCGACGCGCAGCCGAAGTACCCCGGCGCCTTCACGGCACCAAATGCCCGCTACCTGTTCGCGCTGGTCGAGAAGGACAACCCGACGTTCTTCGCGCGGGTCTTCGGGCAGGGGAATGCGACCGTGGGCGCCTGGGCGACGGCCGGATCGTTCCCCAGCAGGTTCGCGGTCATCACGCTGCGCCAGAACGGTCAGGGCCCCGTAAGCGCGCCATCGGACATCGACCTCGACGGGAACAACACGGTCCTGGAGGTCATCGACGGCGACGTGGGTGGCAACTGGGGGATGAAGCTCACCGCCTCGGCCCAGCTGTGGCTGCGCGGCTACACCGACAACGACGCGGAAGCCTACCTCGTCGACTACGTCTCGTGCGGGAATAGCTGCTGGTCCCCTACTCAGGTCAGCTCCGGCCCGAACGGCAGTCCCGCGAACGAACTCAAGCCTCCGCTACAGCTCCCGGGGATCATCGAGGACCCGAGCTACTCGCTCCCGTCCGTGCTCGCAGGCGCACCCACTGCCCCCGTGCCTGGCACTGTCGCTGTGCCCGGCGTGCCGATTGGAGACCTAGCAGGGAACGTCGACGTCAGGAGCGGCGGCCCAAGCGCAGCTCCCGGTGGCGCCAGCGTCGTCAGCGGCGTGCTGACGTGCGACCCGGCTTCACCACGGATCGGGCCGGGCTACTACACCAACATCAGCATCGCGCAGGGGAAGTGCCTCATCCTCGATCCAACGGTGCGCCACACGTCCGTGCGGGGAAACGTCGTGGACGTCCCGAGCAATGTTCCCCAGACTCAGCTGCCGGGGATCTTCTATGTCAACGGCGACATCGACGTGAACACGAACGCGATGATCGTCGGTGACGGGGTCACGGTCATCATGCGCCCGGCCACCAGCAACCCCGGCAACCAACTGACCGTGAGCGGCGGCGGTGTCGTCGATCTGAACCGGGGCTCACCCGGCATAAGCGCGGCGCAGAAGCTCGGCGCGTGGATGCGGAGCGAAGCCCAACCGTACGCCTGGAATGCCGGGCAATGGGTCTACCAGTCGAGCCTGGAGGCGGCCAACCTCAACAACGTCGGGATCGCCCTCTACGTCATCAAACGAGAGCAGTTCTCGATCGTGGCCGCCGACGACAGCTCGGAGGTGATCAAGATCAATGCCGGGGCCGCTCTTGCGTGGGACGGGATCACCTATGCCCCGCACGACAACATCACGCTCTCAGGCCAACCGGGCCACGACGCGATCGGCCAGTTCATCTCGTGGACGTTCAAGTTCGCCGGCGGCGTACACGTCGCGCAGACCTATGCCGGGCCGGACGAATCGCTGCCCAGGCTCGTTGAGCCGCGCCTCGGCCAACCATAGGAGAACGGACGCACATCGCCCCCACCCGATCTCGGGGACCGAGGCCCTCGGCGGGACGACCGCCGGGGGCCTCTCCCTGTCCAGCGCCCCGCGGCCGCCGCTGATCGGTCCGTGCCGCACTTGGCGCGATGAGATCGGTGCGCCATCGTAGGCGACGCCGTGTCACATCGGCGCCCGCCGCACGTCCCATCGCTGCGAGCCGAACGATTGCGCTGACGTGAGAGGTCGCCATGAGCGGGTCCGACGAAGGTCCGGCGGGTATCGACCAGGGCGAGGCGCCCTGGCGCCGCGGTCCGCTGGCGACGCTGGCCGTCCTCGCCGTCTCGTTCGCGCTCGTCGTCACGACGCTCGTCGGCCTCGCTCCGCGGGAGTCGCCGAGCCCGAGCCCGAGCCCCACCACCACGCCCGTCGCCGGCGTGACGGCCTCGCCATCGCCTCCCCCGATCACCGGCGACTGGTCCGCGCTGGGGGACCTTCCGCCCATCGAGCCGGCCGCCACGCTCACGGCCGACCGGGCCGACGGCGCGGGCATCGCCCCGGACACGACCTTCACCCTCGCCAGCATGACGACGGTAGCCGGCGCCGACCTCGCCGCCGGCCTGGCGATCGAGCCCGCCGTCGCGCTGCGCGTTCTCCCAGGCTCCGATCCGGCCACGGTCACCGTGGCTCCCGCCCAGCCGCTAGAGCCCGGCACGCGGTATCGCTTCCGGCTGACCGGCCCCGACGGGGCGCTGGCCGGTGCCTGGGCCTTCCAGGTCAAGGGGCCGCTCCACGTGGTGACGACGCTCCCCGCGGACCGCTCGAGCGGCGTGCCCGTGAGCACCGGCATCGAGCTGACCTTCGACCAGGACGGCGTCATCGACGCCGCCTCGAACTTCTCGATCGAGCCGCAGGTCGAGGGCCGCTTCGAGACGCACGGCCGGACGCTCGTCTTCGTGCCCGGCAAGCTCGAGCCGGCGACGCTCTACACGGTCACGCTGCAGGCCGGCGTGGGCGTTGCGGGCTCCGACGTCCGCCTCGAGCAGGACGTCCGCCTGCGCTTCGAGACGGGGACGGCCCCGGCCTCGACGAAGGAGCCCGACGTCCGCTTCGGCCGCGCCGTCATCGAGGCCAGCCCGGCCGAGAAGCCGGTCATCGTCATCGCTGTCTACTCACCCGAGGAGGGAACCCCGGGGACGCGCATCCCGGTCGAGATCTACCGGCTGCCCGACGCCGATGCCGCCCTGACCGCCGCACGCCTGATCGCCGACGCCCCTGATTGGGCCCAGGAGTCGAGCGCCGGCCTGGTCTCCACCGATGGCCTGCGCCGCGTGATGGCCTTCGAGGCGACGGTGCAGCCGATCGACTGGGGCAGCCGGTGGTTCCGGCTGCCCGACCGCCTCGAGCGCGGCGCGTACGTGCTGGTCATCCCGCGGGAGGGCCGCGACCGGCAGGCGCTGCTCCAGGTCACGCCCATCGCGAGCTATGCGGCGGCCTCGTCGACGCGCTCGCTGGTCTGGGTCAACGAGATCGGCGGCGGCCCGATCGCGGGCGTGAGCGCGACACTCGCCGGCGGCCCCCGCCTGGGACGGACCGACGCCCGCGGCCTGCTCGCCTTCGACACGCCGCCGGCCCTGCGCACGGACGTGAGCGCCCTTCACCTGATCGTCCTCGACGCCCCCGACGGCGAGCGCGTCTTCGTCCCGCTCGGCGTGCGGCCGCGCGCCAGCGGGTACCTCTCCGAGATCTACGGCTGGGGCGATCCCGACCCGAACGCCGACCGTAACTGGTCGCTCCTCTCGACCGACCGGACCCTCTACCGCCAGACCGACACCGTCCACCTCTGGGGCTACCTGCGCGAGCGCGACTCGGGCCGCGTGCCCGACGACGCGACGGTCAGCCTGCGCCTGGTCGACTGGTACGCCGCCGCCACCGCAGACCAGCCGGCCATCGCCAGCGCACGCGTGTCGCCGCGGTCGAGTGGCGCGTTCGCCGCCGAGCTGCCGCTGGCCGACGTGCCGCTCGGCACATATGACGTCCAGCTCGAGGTGGGCGGGCGGATCGTGGAATCGAGCTGGGTTGCAGTCGACGTCATCCGCAAGCCTGCCTACGAGCTGAGCGTCGAGACGGACCGACACGTCCTCATCAGCGGCACCGGCCTTCGGGCCACGGTCACCGCGCGCTTCTACGAGGGGACGGTGGCCCCCGGCGTGGCGTTGAGCGTGGGCGCGCTCGACGAGGCGCAGACGGCCACCACGGACTCCGACGGCACGGTCGCGGTCGCGCTCACCCCCAGGCTCGGACCCGAGTTCGAGGGCTACTCGAGCGAGAGCGTCAATGCCCGCTCGACCGACGCCGAGGAGGGGGACATCTCGGCGTACGCGCCCATCCTGGTCTTCCCGTCGACGTCCTGGCTCGATGCGACGGCAAGGCTCAGCGGCAGCGAGCTGCGGCTGCGCGGATCGGTCCACGAGGTCGACCTGGCGCGGCTCGAGCGCGATCACGAGACCGTGCTCGAGGGCGACTTCGACCCGAAGGGCGACCCGATCGCCGGCGCGCAGGTCAGCGTCGAAGTCGTGGAAGACATCCCCGTGCGACGCCTGGTCGGCCAGCGCTACGACTTCATCGCCAAGAAGGTCGTGGACGAGTACGAGGTCACGGTCACCAGGAAGCCGCTCGGGTCGCGGACCGTGGTGAGCGCTGCCGACGGGACGTTCTCGCTGGATCTCGCCGTGCCGTCCGCGGCACACGACTACGGCATCACCCTGCGGACCGATGACGCCGAAGGCCGGACGGCGAAGCTGACGCTGTATGCCTCGGCGCCGGGACCCGGAGGCGAGTTGCCCTGGATCGAGCGCCCGTACCTCGAGCTGTCGCGGGGCTGCGGCTTCCTCCCGTCGAAGAGCTACGGCATCGGCGACGAGATGCGCCTGACGATGCGCGACGGGTACGGCACCTACCCGACCGGCCAGGGCAACGCCTACCTCTTCTTCACGGCCCAGCGCGGGCTGCGTGACGTGGTCGTGCAGGACTCGCCGGTCTTGGTGGACACCTTCACCGCGGCGGACGCACCCAACCTGACCGTGGAGGCCGTGCGCTTCACCGGCGCCACGTACTACGGCGGTGCGGCGCTGACTGCCGCCTTCACGAAGGAGGGCCGAGAGCTCACCGTCCGCCTCAGCGCCGACGCCGCGCGCTACCGGCCCGGCGGGGTGGCGACGATCACGGTGCGCACGACCGACCGCTCCGGCCGACCCACACCGGCCACCGTGACGCTCCGCGCCGTGGACGAGAAGCTCTTCACGATCGGCGGCGCCGTGGAAGAGGATCCGCTCGGCCAGCTCTACGAGTGGGTCACCGACGGCCTCTTCGCCTCGTACGCCTCCCATCCGGTGCCCTGGTCCGCCTTCGGCGACGGCTGCGGCGACGTCACCGGCGGTGGCCGCGACGACTTCCGCGACACGCTGCTCTACCGGCAGCTCGAGACCGGCCCCGATGGCGTGGGCACCGTGACGTTCCGCCTATCCGACGATCTGACCTCGTGGCACGTCAGTGCGGCGGCGGTGACCGCGGGGCTGGAGGCGGGCGTGGGCAGCCTGCTCGTCCCGGTCGGGCTGCCCTTCTTCGTCGAGCCCACCCTGGCGCCCGAGTTCCTCGCCGGCGACCGGCCCATCCTGCGCCTGCGCGCCTTCGGCTCCGACCTGCGCACCGGCGACCCGGTGACGTTCACCGTCGCCTCGACGACCCTGGGCATGCCCGAGAGCATCGCCTCCGGCCGCGCCTTCGAGGCCGTGGACGTGCCGCTGCCGCCGCTCACCGTGGGCGAGCACGCGCTCGTCATCTCCGGCACCTCGGGCAGCGGGGCCACGGCCCTCTCCGACCGCCTGACCCGGCGCTTCAGCGTGGTCGCGGCGCGGCTGACGCGGGCCGAGACGCGCTTCACGACGCTCGGCGCCGGCGCCGTCCCCGAGGGCGGCGACGGCCTCACCACGTACGTCTTCAGCGACGCCGGCCGCGGGCGCTACCTGCCGGTCCTCGAGGGGCTGGCCTGGGACGACGGCGCCCGGCTGGACCAGGCACTGGCCGCCGCCGAGGCCCGGGACCTGCTGGTGGAGATCTTCGGCAGGGACCCCACGGCATACCCGGACCAGACCTTCGACCCGAACCGCTACCAGCAGGGCGGGCACGGCATCGCCCTGCTGCCGTACGCGTCGCCCGACCTCGACCTGACCGTGCGCACGATCCTTGCCGCGCCCGACCGCTTCGACGTGACCGATCTGCAGGGCACGATGCAGGAAGTCCTGGCCGATGCCGAGGCCACGCGCGAGCGCCAGATCCAGGCGCTGGCCGGGAGCGCCGCGCTCGGCGACGAGGTGCTGGGCCAGGTGCGGACTGCAGCCGCCCTGACCGACCTGACCGTCCGCGAGCGGCTCTACCTCGCGCTCGCGGCTGCCGCTCTCGGTGACGGGTCGACCGCCGCCGACCTCGAACGGGGCCTGCTCGCCGAGCACGGACAGCGGCTGGGCCCGTGGGTGCGGCTGCAGGTGGGCGACACGCTCGACGAGACCGTCGTGGCGACGGCCCTCTGGGCGCTCGTGGCGGTCGAGGTCGGCGACCCGCTGGCCGACGAGGCGGAGGCCTACGTCGAGGCCAACCCCATGGCCGACGACCTGACGAACCTCCAGCGCCTCGCCTTCACGGTGCGCGCGCTGGAGCGGACGCCGTCGGCGCCGGCGCGCTTCGCCTACACGGTGGGCGGCGAGCGGACGGTCGTGGAGCTGCCCGTCGGCGGCTCGCGGGCGCTGACCCTGACCGCGCCGCAGCGGCGCACGCTGCGCCTGGAGCCCCTCGCCGGCGAGGTCGGCGTGGCCACCTCGTGGCAGGTGCCGCTCGACCCGGCGACCGTGACACCGGACCCGAACCTGACGCTGATCCGGCGGGTCACGCCGGCCGGGCCGGTGGCGCCAGGACAGCTCGTCACGGTGGACCTGTCGATCCGCTTCGGGACCCAGGCGCTGAAGGGTTGCACGGACGTCGTGGACCTGGCGCCGTCCGGCCTGGCGCCCGTCGCCTCGCTGGCAGGCTGGCCCGGCGAAGACGAGACGCCGTCCGGCATCCTCTGGCCGTACCTCATAGCCGGCCAGCGCGTCGCCTTCTGCGCGACCCCCGACCCCCGGCGGACGGAGATCCGGATGCGCTACTACGGGCGGGTCGTGACGCCCGGCACGTTCGCCTGGGAGCCCGCGACGGCGCAGTCGACGATCGCGGCGGAGAGCCTGACGCTGACGCCCGCGACGACGATCGAGCTGCGCTGACATCATGGTCGGGTGACCGACCGCCCCGACGCCCCTTCGTCCGGCCGCCCCTCCGACCTCGAGCGCTTCGGCTGGCATCCGGAGCCCGAGCTGCTCGGCTACACCGACGCCGCCGAGTCCCGGGAGGCGCTCGAGCGCCTCGGCGAGGCCGCCTGGAGGGCCGCCCTGGACTACCTCTACGGCGAGGGGCTGCGACGTCCGGTCGGCCCGGACGACCACCCGGCGCTGCGGCGCGGCTTCTTCGGGCCGGACGGTTCGCCGTCGCCCGCGCCCCCGCTGCCGGCCCCCAGCGCCGAGCTGCTCGAGGAGTTCCGCCGGCGCCTGGCCCCGCACCAGTTCAACGCCCAGCACCCGCGTGCGTTCAGCTACTTCACTCCGCCGCCGCTGCCCATCTCGATCGTCGGGGAGCTACTGGCGCAGTGGACGAACCAGGGTGTAGACATCGGGCCGTCTTCACCGACCGCGACGCTGGTCGAGGAGGAGGTCGTGGCCTGGCTGCGCGAGCTGGTCGGCTACGGACCGGAGAGCTTCGGCGTCCTCACCTCCGGGGGCGTGATGGCCAACCTCATGGCTCTCACGGTCGCCCGCGACATCGGGTTGGCGAGGCTGCTCGGGCGTTCGGAGCCCCCGCGGGGTTCGGCCCTGGAGGGCGTCCGGGCGTATGTCTCGGACCAGGCCCATTTCTCGATCGCCCGCGGGCTCGACGTGCTGGGCTTCCCCGCGGAGACGTTGCGCGTCCTGCCCTCCGACGAGCGCTTCCGCCTGCGCGGCGGGCCCGTCGCGGCGGCCATCGCCGACGACCGCGCGGCCGGGTTGACGCCGTGGCTCATCGCCGCCGTGACCGGCTCGACCAACACCGGCTCGGTCGACCTGACCGACGAGCTGGCCGACGTCGCCGAGCGCGACGGCCTCTGGCTCCATGTCGACGCGGCCTACGGCGGGGCCGTGCGGCTCGCGGCGCGCGAGGCGTGGCGCGTGCCGGCGCTGCAGCGGGCTGACAGCGTCACCCTCGACCCGCACAAGTGGTTCTTCCAGCCCTACGACATCGGCGGGCTGCTCGTGAAGCGGCGCGACGACCTGCGCCAGACGTTCCACCGCTCACCCGAGTACTACCGCACCTCGCGGCCGGAGGATGAGCCGCTGCACTGGTATCAGTACTCGCTCGAGGGGACACGGCGGTTCCGCGCCCTGAAGCTCTGGTTGACCTGGAAGTCGCTGGGGACGGAGGGGTTCGGGCGCCTCGTGGAGGCGAACCTGGCGCTCGCGGCGCACCTGGCGCGACGTTGTCGCGAGAGCGACGACTTCGACGCGACGCCCGAGGAGCCCGAGCTGTCGGTCGTCTGCTTCCGCCACCTGCCCGGCGGTCGTGCGGCCGCCGCGCGGCTCGATCCCGCGGCGCTCGAGGCGCTCGACCGCCACCAGGACCGGCTGCAGCGCGCGCTCGAGGTCTCCGGCGACGGCTGGGTTTCGACCACCCGACTGCGCGGCGCCACCTGGCTGCGCGCGGGAATCGTCAACTACCTCGCCACCGAGGCGGACGTGGACCGGCTGCTGGCGACATTGCGGCGGCTGGCCGCGGGGCTGTAGCTAGAAGAACGTTCGGATCGCGTCGATCACGGCGAAGTCGTCGTCGAGGATCGGGATCAGCTGCCAGCGGTCGAACGACGTGCACGGGTGGGTGGTCCCGAAGCCGACCAGGTCGCCCGGCTCCAGGCCGACCTCCGCGGGCAGCTCGATGAAGGCGTGCTGGTCGTTGAGCTGGGTGACCGTCAGCCCCTCGGCCGGGATGGGCCGTTCCGCACCGGCCCGCCAGATCCAGCGGGGAACCGGCAACGAGACGTCCCAGGAGAGGTCACGCCGACCGGCCGAGGCGAACGCGAGGCCCGGCTCCGGCCGCGAGAGGAGCTGCCCCCAGATCACGATGGCCGGCCGCAGGCGCATCGGGAAGCGCGCCCGCTGGAGGGGGCCGTCGTCGCCATCGCGCTCGGCGTGGCCGATGTAGCTGCCGGGCCGGATGATCACCTGCGGCCGGTCGGCGGCGGGCCAGGCGTCGGCCAGCTCGTCCACCACGAGGTCGAAGTAGCCCGAGCCGGCGGCGCTCATGATCGCCGCGCGGGTGGAGGGCAGGATGCCGGCATCGACGAAGGCGACGAGGGCCTCGCGCAGGCCGCTGAGGTACCCCCGAGCGCGCTCGACCGCCCCCGATGGGCCGGCGTAGCCGAACAGGCCCTCGTAGCCGGCGATGCCGGCGATCTCGAGGCCCGGGATGGCCTGTGCTGCTCGGGCGACCTCGAGCGCCTCCTCGATCGTGCGGACGCCGGTGCGGCCGCCGGGGACGCCGACCTCGACGAGCGCGCGGAGGCCGCGGGAGGTGCCGTGCGCGCTCAGTGCCTCCGCCGCGGCCGCCACGCCCTGCGGGGAGTCCAGGTAGAAGAGGAACTCGAAGGCCGGGTCCCGGGCAAGCTCGTCGAGCACCCAACCCAGGGCCGGGGCGTCCACCAGCTCGTTGGCCAGCAGGATCCGCCGCACCCCGAATCGGCGGTAGACCATGAGGTGGTCGATCGTGGCGGCGGTGATGCCCCAGGCGCCCGCGGCCAGCTGGCGCTCGAAGAGCTGCGGCGCCATCGTCGTCTTGCCGTGCGGCGCGAGGTCCACGCCGCGGGTCGCGCTGAAGCTGGCCAGCGCCTCGATGTTGTTGGCCAGCGCCGACTCGACCAGGGTCATGAGCGGGAACGTGAAGCCGGCGTTGTCCAGGCGGGGGTGGCCGGCCGTGAGCTCATCGATGGAGGCGGTCTTGCGCTCGAGCGCCAGGCCTTTCACCGACCAGGGGGACGGCTCGCGGCGCAGGGCGGCGATGGCCTCGTAGTCGAGGGTCGAGACGGTCGTCGTCATCGCCCGCAGGCTATCAGAAGGGGTCGACGACCTCGATACCCTCGAACCGCCGGCTGCGATCGATAGCGATTTGGAGGATCGCGGCGAGATCGTGTTGAGATCCGATGGTTTTGGTTGACAAGACCCTAACCTGCTGGTAGAGTAAGAGTCGTGGAGACCACAACCAGAGGTGCGGGAGTTCCGGAGGACTACGATCCATCGCGGTTCCCGCCGTTCGCCGTGACGGTGGATGTGGTGATCCTGACCATGTCCGCAGGCACGATTCACGTGTTGCTCGTGCGTCGCGGCGAGGCGCCGTTCCAGGGGATGTGGGCGATCCCGGGTGGCTTCAAGCGTCCCACCGAGACGTTGGACGAGGCGGCGAAGCGGGAGCTCGTCGAGGAGACCGGCGTCGATGCCGCGAGCCTGCTGACCCAGTTCGGCGCCTACGGCGATCCTGAGCGCGACCCTCGCATGAACGTCGTGACGGTCGCGTACCTCGCCGTGCTTCGCGACGTCGGGGCCATCGAGGCTGGCACTGATGCAGCCGATGCCTCTCTCGTCCCGGTGTCCGACGTGCTCAAGGGAACGATCGACCTGGCGTTCGATCATCTGCGGATCGTGCGCGATGCGCTTGAGCGCGTCCGCGTCGAGCTCGAGGTCTCCGGCATCGCAACGGCGTTCGTCGGAGCGACGTTCACGCTGGCCGAGCTGCGGGCGGTGTACGAGGCCATCTGGGGCGTGCAGCTGGACGCCGCGAACTTCCGGCGCAGCATCGTCGCGGAGAACGGCTGGGTGATCCCGACCGGGCGCCGCGCCCGGCCCGGCCCCGCCGGCGGCAGGCCCGCGGAGCTCTATCGGGCAGGGCGGGCGTGGAGCTACGGCGGCCCGATCCATCGGTTACAGCGAACCGCAGAGAGGACGTGAACGCATGAGAGCCGTTGTCCACGACAGGTACGGACCGCCGGACGTGCTGCGACTCGAAGAGGTCGAGCGGCCCGTCCCGAAGGACGACGAGGTCCTGGTCAAGATCCACGCCACGACGGTCAACCGGACGGACTGCGGCTTTCGTGCAGCCAAGCCGTTCATCATCCGCTTCTTCACGGGCCTCCGCCGACCGAAGTGGCGGATCCCCGGCAGCGAGTTCGCGGGAGAGGTCGAAGCGGTCGGCGCAGCCGTCAGTGAGTTCGCGGTCGGTGACCGCGTCTTCGGCGCCAATGTCGGTCGGTTCGGCGCACATGCCGAGTTCGTCTGCGTCCGGGAGACGGCCCCGCTGGCGAAGATGCCGAGCGACGTCACGTTCGAGGAGGCGGCGGCCGTTTGCGACGGCGCGATCCTCGCCCTGAACTGCCTGAGACTGGCTGACATCCGCAGCGGGCAGAGGCTCCTCGTCTACGGCGCCTCCGGCTCGATCGGCACCGCCGCGGTGCAGCTCGGCAAGCACCTCGGCGCCGACGTCACCGCGGTGTGCAACACGAAGAACCTCGAGCTCGTGAGGTCGCTCGGCGCCGACCCGGTGATCGACTACTTGCAGGAAGACTTCACGAAGAGCGGCGAGAGGTACGACGTCATCTTCGACGCCGCCGGGAAGACCTCGTTCGCCCACTGCCGACGATCACTGGTGAAGGGCGGCATCTACCTGCCGACCGACGGGTGGTGGAACCTGATGCTGGCCCTGCTGGCCCGCCGGATACGGATAGGAGACAAGCGGGTGCTGATGGCTATCCCGCCCCGATACGGAAAGGCGGACGTGCTCCTCCTCAAGCGACTGCTCGAGGCCGGGAGCTACCGGGCGGTCATCGATCGCTCCTACCCGTTAGAGCAGGTGGTCGAGGCATCCAGGTACGTCGAGACCGGGCAGAAGACGGGGAACGTCGTCCTGACCGTCAACGGCGGTCGAGCTCGATGAGAGCGATCGTCCGCAACACGTACGGCTCACCCGATGTTCTCGAGCTCCAGGAGATCGACAAGCCAGACGTCACGGACGACGAGGTGCTGGTACGAGTCCGCGCGGCTTCAGTGAACCGAGCGGACTGGTACACCCTGACCGGCACGCCGTACGTCGGCCGCACGCAGCTCGGGCTACTCAAGCCAAAGAGCAACAGAATGGGCGTCGACTTCGCCGGCACGGTGGAAGCGGTCGGCAGAGACGTCACGCAGTTTCGACCAGGTGACGAGGTATTCGGCGGGAGGAGCGGGGCCTTTGCGGAGTACGTGTGCGTTCGCGAGGATCGAGCGGTGGTGCCGAAACCGGCGAACGTGACGTTCGATGAAGCGGCGGCGGTACCCGTCGCCGCGATCACCGCGCTTCAGGGTCTCCGCGACAAGGGGCAGATCCAGCCCGGACAGAAGGTCCTGATCAACGGTGCGTCGGGAGGCGTGGGCACGTTCGCCGTGCAGATCGCGAAGGCGTTCGGAGCAGAGGTGACCGGCGTGTGCAGCACGAGGAATGTCGACCTCGTGCGATCGATCGGCGCCGATCACGTCATTGACTACACACAGGAGGACTTCACCCGGAGTGACCGGCGCTACGACCTGATGCTCGATGTCGCTGGGAGCAGGTCGTGGTCAGCGTGCAGGCGCGTACTCAACCCGCAGGCGACCCTCGTCATCGTCGGAGCACCGAAGGGCAACCGTCTGATCGGACCTCTGAGTCACATCGTCAAGGTCCGTCTGGCGGCATTGCGTAGCAGCCAGAAGGTCGTGTTCTTCATCGCGAAGTTCAACAAGGCGGACATGGCGGTCCTGCGAGAGCTTCTCGAGGCCGGAAAAGTGACACCGGTCATGGACGGACGTTACGAGTTGAGCGAGATCGCCGACGCTCTCCGGTACATGGGAGAAGGACACTGCCGAGGAAAGGTCGTCATCACCGTGTGAGGCCCGGAGCGCTCCGGCTCACCAGGCCGTGATGCGCGCCCTCTTCAGCCAACGCGACGAAGTCCACTGCGTTCATGGTCAGGACGACGGCACTCTGTTCCTGCGCGTATCGCCAGCAACGAGAGTCTGCCTGGCCACGTAGCGGCGAGAGGACTTCGTGTCCCACCTCTGCCAAACGAGAGATCAGCTCCGCGCTCGCGACGTCCTCATCAACGTACAGCCGCACGCTGACTCTCGTAGCCCTGTGCGACGATTCGGTTCTCGGCCTCCTCCGCCGCGATCAGGTCGCGAGCGATCTCGGCGTATCGCTGCGCTTCGACGACGGCCTCGACCGGTAGATCGAACTGGGCAGCGGCCTCCTCTGCGGACCAGCCCTCGATGGCCACGGTGCGCGCAAGGTCTCCGGCAGTCATGTTGCGGCCCTTGATCCAGAGCTGCCGCCGCCAGGGATGATCTCGCTTGACCAGCCACAGCCGTTCCTGCCCGAGCGCCTCGAGTCCGGCGATCACCGGCTCCTCGAATGCCCCTGGCAAGGTGTCTGCGTCTGTCGCGATCACCCGCTTGCCCCGGAGGCGCGCCTCGATGATCCAATGGAATGTGTCGAGGGCTGCTGTGACGGCGTCGCTCACGACTCCGCGATAGAAGACCCGTGCGGTGTGACGGACATGCGCGTCGGTTGCCTCAGGCACGTCTGCAGAGAGGCGATGACGAGCCTTCGGCGGCGGGGCTGTAGCAGTCATGGCGTAAGAATGGCGCCGTTTCGGTACCATGTCAAGGACGGCCATGGTACTCCCGCATCGCGACGACCTCAGGGCCCCGGGAGCAGTTCTCCGGGCCAGCTATCGTCTGAAATCATCGCCTACGGATG